>ENA-UOOA01000095-UOOA01000095.1-human-gut-metagenome-genome-assembly--contig:-P61old-NODE-95-length-184924-cov-15.657498_pt1 | contig 184924 bp, 243 predicted proteins | sample MGYA00242467_ERZ724014 | MGnify/ENA metagenome assembly ERZ724014 | reverse complement strand
CCCCCGTTACATTTCGTTACAATTATTGGAGGAGGAATTATTGATTTGAAACTACTTAGATTTTTTGTAAAGTTTGTAAGCTTTTCCAAGCGTTAGGATTGCAGAAGTTTTGACAATTGTATTTTTGTCGTTTGTCATTTGGATTAAAGGATTAAAAAGTTTTTCAGGGTTTACGCTCTCACTGTCGATAAGCCTTTGGATTGCTATTATGGCAGAATTTCGTCTGACCCAATTTTCATCCTTCATTGCCGTAAGAAGTTTTTGCACAGAGACCGCACCAAAGTTTACAATTGCATTTATAGCGTTTGTTCTGACTGCTTCGTTTTCCTCACCCATTTTTTCTATGAAGATTTCCAAAAGTTTTATATCATGAAGTTCACCAAGTGCAGTTAAAGCCGCCGCAACAACAGAAGAATTTATGTCTTTGGTTTGGTTTATCAGCGCATCATAAACAAGTTCGTCGTAAGTTTTATCAGTCTCAACCGGCTTTTCTTTGCTTACAATCTGTTTTGTGCCGTCCGGCAAAATATACTTAAAGCCGGACAATTCAATTGCTCTAACAGCGCCTTCCAAAGTTTCAAACTCAAGATAATCGTCTCCAAGCGGATGAGGAATTTTTTGTTTTGTTGCGCCTTTTGAATTTTTGAGATTAAGCGCTGGCACGAGGAAAACCTCGTTACCGTTTTCTTGATTAACTTCTTTTTTAATTGATACGTATTGCATAAGTTTTTTATGCCCTATTTTACATAGATATCTTCTTTGGAAACCGGAACTGCATCGGGTTTGTAATGTTTCAAATATTCAACCGCGTCATCAACGGTCTTTGCAACATAGTAGATTTCACGGTTCTGACCGCGCCCGAAGTTTTGCAGTATGATTTCATCAAAAAATTCAATCAACTTATCATAAAAACCATTTATATTAAGAATAACTACCGGCTTTGCATTGTATCCAAGCTGTTTTTGAACAATCATTTCCGAAAGCTCTTCCAGCGTCCCAAATCCGCCGGGAAGAGCCACAACGGCATCTGAAATTTCATCCATTTTGGCTTTTCGTGTTCTCATGCAGGGTGTTACTGAAAGTTCAACGCCGTCGTCTGTTGAAACACCCATATTATAAAGTCTTTCAGGCATAACTCCGTAAATTTTTGCACCGGAATTTTTAGCAGCACCCGCGCAAGCCCACATTAACCCGAGCGAGCTTCCGCCGTAAACAAGGTTAAAACCTGCATCTGCCAGAAGTTTACCCAGTTTGCCAGCCTCTTCAAAATATACTTTATCAACTTTTCCGCTTGAACTTGCAAATACGCATACGTTCTTAATCATTAAAGCCTCCGCCGATTTTATAATAGTATGAGCAGCCAACTCCGGTTCCAAAGGCTGAACAGTCTGTTTTTAATTCCTCCATAGGCAGCTCTGCTCCAAACGGCTCAATTTTTCCCTCATAAATATTCACACCGTAAATATCACGCCCCCAAGTGTTTGGCGGCAATATTCCGTTTATGTCAAACATCATGATGAACATTGGTTCTTGCGCATTGGTCTTTTTCAAATCTTTTATACCGACAATCATTCCGTTTTCACTAAAATATGTGTCGTCAAAATAATATCTGCTCGAACGAGGCACTTTTGTATTGTTCATGAATTTTGTACTGTATCGTTTTGGCAGCTTTTCTTTATGAATTCTAAAATACGGCTGAATAACCCTTATGAGGATTTGTTCGCGGGTTTCTGCGTCCGGCGCGTTCTTAAGATTTTTTAAAATCTCCTCGCTTTCATGTGCGTTAATTACGCTGAACATATACTCCAATCTTGAATATTTGTCACACCAGCGCGAAATAAAATTCGCCTGTGCATTTGAACTAAAGTCAAACGGAAGTATCAATATAATTATTGCAGCAATTATAATTATGGTTACAGTATATTCAAGTTTAAGAAGTTTTTTTCCTGCCATGCGAAACCCTTTAGATTAAGCCATATCTATAAGTTTTTTCTCTTTAATAAGTTTTTCATAGACCCATTCAGGTACAAAATTTTTGCCAAGAATAATTTGTCCATTAATTAGGTTTGGAGCGTGGAAGTCAGACCCGCCTGTTACGATTAAGCCCAAATCTTCTGCCATTGATGAAAAATATTCAACACAAGCCGGCGAATGCTTTCTATGATAAGCTTCTATTCCGCGAAGTCCGTAATTCATAAGTTCTTTAATCAAACTTTCCGCAATGTCAAGGTCATGCGGGTGAGCAATTACTGGAATTCCGCCGGCATCATAGATTATCTCAACTGCATCCTGAGGTGAGACTGTTTTACGCGGAACGTAAACCGGGCTGTTATCATGAATATATTTAGAATAAGCTTCTATAACACTTGTTGTCCCGCCGGCATTTGTTATGGCTTTTGCGATATGCGGACGTCCGATACTGCCGCCTTCTGCAACCTGTTTTACGATATCTTCATATTTTATCTTTATGCCTTCTTTTTTCGCGAGAAGTGAAATTATTTCATGGGTCTGTTTTACACGAGCTTCCTGCTGAATTTTCAATAATTTTTGGAAATCGCTGTTTTCAGGGTTGAAAAAGTAGCCCAAAATATGAACTTCGTAATTTTTGTATAAAGTATTAATTTCTACACCTTGAATAATTTCAAGTTTGTCTTCTTTGTTGATTTTTTTTAAATGTTCTTTTGCTACGTTGTACGAAAGCACATTATCGTGGTCAGTGAGTGCTATCACATCAAGTCCGACATCAAGCGCCGTGTCAACAATTTTTTCAGGGCTAAAAACGCCGTCTGAATAGTATGTATGAATATGCAAATCGCTTTTCATTGACTTTCATCCTCTTCTATTTTCTCTCTACTACAAAAAATTCTTCTTATTGCAAGAGCACGGCCGGTTGAAGGAGAAATCTCGACCTCAACTGCATTAATCTGGCATTCGCCGCCCTCTGCAACATCATAGCGTTCAGGGATTCCTGTTAAAAAGCGGCTGAGCGAGGTTTTATATTCCATTCCTATAACGCTGTCAACCGTGCCGCAAAAACCGGCATCTGTTATGTATCCCATTCCGTTTAAAATATTTTCATCTGCTGTCTGAACATGAGTATGCGTTCCAAACACGGCACTTGCCCCAAGTTCCGAGCAGAATTTTGCAAAACATATTTTTTCAGCTGTGGCTTCTGCATGGAAATCAATGATAATTATCGGCGTAATCTTTTTAAGGCGTGCAATTTCACTTTCAACCAGTCTGAAAGGGTCGTCGACTAGTGTCGTAAAAACCCTTCCCAGAAGATTGATGACGCCGATTTTGTATTCACCGCAGTCAAAAATCCGGCTTCCCAAACCCTTTGCTCCTTCAGGGTAATTCATTGGTCTGACAAGTTTGTCAGCCTGTTCGATGTAGTTAAAAATATCTTTTTTATCCCAAATATGGTTTCCGGACGTCATACAGTCAATTCCGTATAACGAAAGTTCGTTATAGTTTTTCTCTGTCAACCCAAAGCCGTGAGAGGCATTTTCAACATTTGCAATTACAAAATCAGGCTTCTGCTCCGGCGCAATTGATTGCAAATACTCTTTTACCGCGTTACGTCCGGGTTTACCGACCATATCGCCGAAGAAAAGTATTTTTAAAGTTTTATCATCACCTTGCATTTTTACCTCTTGAGCTGAAAGTTGTATTGTTCAGAAGGAAATTCCGCCCTCACTCAAAAACGAATGAGGGCAAATTTTTATTTTGCAATTTCCGTTGTGCGGAATTCTCTAACAACCGTTACCCTGATTTGACCCGGGTAATCAAGTTCGTCTTCAATACGTTTTGCAACATCGCGCGCAAGTTTTTGTGAAGCCAAATCATCAAATCTTTCGGCTTCAACAATAATTCTGACTTCACGGCCGGCCTGAACCGCAAAGGATTGTTTAATGCCTTCGTAACTGTTAACGATTTCTTCAATTTTTTGAAGACGTTTGATATAAATTTCAAGCGTATCACGGCGCGCGCCAGGGCGTCCGGCAGAAATTGCATCCGCAACTTTTACAAGCACGGCTTCAATTGTATTTGCCACAACATCGTCATGATGTGCTTCGATTGCATGAATAACTTCGGGACGTTCACCATATCTGGTTGCAAGTTCAACCCCAAGCTGAATATGGGTACCTTCCTGAGTTTGGTCAACAGCTTTTCCGATATCGTGAAGAAGTCCGGCACGTTTTGCAATCATTTCGTTTGCTCCAAGTTCTGCGGCAAGCATGCCTGCAATATGGCCGACCTCAAGCGAGTGTTTCAAAACATTCTGGCCGTAGCTGGTTCTGTAATAAAGACGGCCTAAAGTTTTTATTAATTCTTTGTTTAAGCCCATAACTCCCATATCGAGAGCTGCATTTTCACCTTCTCGCCAAATTTTCTTTTCGATTTCTTCGCGTGCTTTATCAACCATTTCCTCGATTCGGACAGGGTGAATTCTGCCGTCAACAATAAGTTTTTCGAGTGCAAGTTTTGCGATTTCGCGGCGAACAGGGTCAAAGCTTGATAATACAACGGCTTCCGGAGTATCATCAATAATCAAATCAACGCCGGTTAAAGTTTCAAGCGCACGGATGTTACGTCCTTCACGTCCGATTATGCGGCCTTTCATTTCGTCGTTCGGCAAAGCAACAACCGAAACTGTTGTTTCTACAACCTGTTCAATCATACATCTTTGCATTGTGGTTGAGAGGATTTCTTTTGATTTTTCAAGAGAAATTTCTTTTATTTTTGCTTCGTTTTCACGGATTAACTGCATTTGTTCCTGCGCCAAATCGTGTTTAAGCTGGTCAAGAAGCATGTTTTTTGCTTCTTCTACGCTCATGCCTGCAATTCTTTCAAGTTCGGTTGTTTGTTTCTGGACTATTTCAGCCAGGTAATCTTCTTTTTCAAGAAGTTCGTCGATTTTTCTTTGAACCTGAACTTCTTTGTCTGTATATTCCTGAATTTTATCTTCCAGGACATCTTCCCGTTTTGCTAATTTTGTCTCAATTCTTGCTATTTCCTGTCTGCGTTCTCTTTCTTCTTCGTTAAGTTTTTCTCTGTCATTTTGAAGTTCTTCAATCGCTCTGATTTTTGCTTCTTTCAGAAGGATTTTTTCTTTTTCTTCAAGTGCGTTTCTGTCTTTCTCAATGTCATTTAAAACGGCTTTAACTTTGTTTTGCTGGATAATCAGCACAGCGACTAATGCTATTACCACAATAATCGCGATAATCAATAAAAAATCCATGAAGTTTTTTACCTTATCCTTTTCTATTTTTTAATAATACACGCAACGCCCGATACATTTAACCTACCGGGCTTTCTTTAAATTAATATTTAAACGAATTTTATTGCATATATATCCAAAAATATTTACCTACTACATCTGTCAATATATTAGCATGCAAAAGTATATTTGTATAGTAGATATTTATTTTTTGATACAAAAATAACAAAGTGCAGGAGATTATAGATTTTTAATGCTAATTGTCCCGCTTAAGTTTTGTGTTATCAACTTTTTGCCAAACCGTATGAACTTCAAAATCACCCATGTGTGAAGAATAACATCTGGAAGCTGCAACAGGGCGGAACCTTCCATCTTTTCGCAAAGCTTTCTCCAGCGGCGACGATATTCTGATATATTCATCCGTTGAATCATCGAAATAATAATCTTCACGCGGGGTGTATTTATCGGCCTGATAAATATGTTCTTTTTCGTCATTTCCGATTACAAAAATTCCGCCCGGAAGAAGTTTTTCATAAACTTTTGAAACAACATCTTCGATTACAGCTTCTTTGTTTGTAAACCAAATTTTATCAAGAGTCGGCTTGTCGTAAATCGGCTCAAAAATGTGATTATTTGTCAGATGGTAAAAAGCATTTCTAAAAAAGACAGCACCGACCTTTTTTTCGGGCATTATCTCCAAAATATTTCTTATGTCGCCTTTTTCAAATTTAAAATTATCTTTGTATTCATCCCTGACTTTATAATATTTGACATAAAAATCCTTATCACGACTACGCAAAAAGTCCATATAGTCTTTATCATTAATCTCAACATCAGATTCCGGAATTTCTTCCATTAATTCATGGAAAGTTCTGGCCATTTCATTTAACGGCAAGCTTCTGTTTTCTTTTGAAATTAAAAATTCATCGGAAGTATTTTTAAAAATTGAATGAATATTTAGATTTGCCAATTTGATTGCTTTGTCTGATACATCATAACAGTGAATTTTGTATTTAACATTATTTCTGTCATTAATCAAAGAATGAAGCGAGATTGCCTCCTCTCCATTTGAGGCTGCAAACTCCATAATATCAGTACCTTCGGGAAATTTCTCTTTTAAGTACAGAGAAGCTTTGGCAAGAGTATCAAAGTCCCTGTAAAATGAAGTTCCGAGATGCATATATTCTCTTTCGGATGTTGCTTTCAGACTTTTAAAACTAATCATATAGTTTGCCCGCAAATTATTCTGAGTACGCAAAGATTGTTTGCAAGACGGAATTTCAGATCTGCATTGTGCGGGAATTTTCTTTTCAGATACTGTTTTTTTATATGGGAGATAATTATATAAAGAGATTTGCATTATTTTTTGAAATATTCAGGAAACATCATATTCTTGAAATCTTGCAGAGTAAACTTCGTGTTCGGACTCTCAGGAAGAAGTCCATGGCTGCGTGCTACATAATCAAGTGCACAACCGGTTGTTGTTGCCAGGTTACTTGATTTATACATATTATAAAGCGCTTGTTTGCTGCTCGGTTTTGCCATTACAAAACGTTTTTCTATTAAATCACCTTCACATTTTATTAAGAAGTTTGCAGTATTAAATCTTGCGAGCATTTCAATAAAAGGATTTTCCGATTTTTCATTCAATTTCATTTTAAACGTATGCGCAAGCTTGCCGAACTTTGGGTTGGAAATAGTAACAGAGCCGTTGTTTTCACAAAGAATTTCAGTTGTTGCATCACCTAAATGTCTGACATTATCTATGATTTCTCTAATCTCTGCAACTTCTGCAATATCTTTTGCTTTAGTGACTGCTGAACGAATCGCAGAACCTTTTAAATTAGCTGTAAAATCCGGCTTGCGGTATTTTTCAATGCCCGGGGTTGATATGTTTAATATAATATTCATAAATTTTCCTTTTTTATTGCTAAGGTTTAAAAATTTCTAAAAAAAATATTTTGCGGGTTGTCAAAACAAATTTACAAAACTTCAAATTAAGTGTATAATAAAAACGTAAAGAAGGAGAGACATAATGGAAATTAAAGTATCACAAAACGTATCTTCCAAACCTTGTGAAGTTCTTGTTGTAAACAAATTTGAAGGCGAAAATACATCAGTTGAACTTGCGAACCAATACGCTGTTGAAAAAGACCATTTTGAAGGCAAATTCGGCGAAACATATTTAATTCATACGCTCGGACAAATTCCGGCAGACAAAGTTTTGATTATCGGTTTCGGGAAAAAAGAAGAATTCGACGCAAACAAAATGCGCGAAGCTGTTGCAAAAGCAGTTAAAAAATTACAGCAAATTAAAGCAAAAAATGCATGTTTTGACTTTGATATAAATGCTGATTACGGCAAATCTGCAGCAATCGGAGCAATGATTGCAGATTACGCTTTTGATAAATACAAAAACAAAAAAGCTGACAGATTAGACGAAATTACTTTCGCTAAATTCAGCGAAAAAGAAGTTGCAGAAGGCATTATTTTTGCAAACGCAATGAAACTTACAAGAGATTTGGCAAACGAACCCGCTCAATTTGCAACGCCGTCAAAGTTAGCAGAAGTTGCAAAAAATATCGAAGGAATTCAGACTCAAATCTTTGAAAAAGACGAAATCGAAAGAATGGGAATGGGCGCATATCTTGCAGTCGGACAGGGAAGCGTTCAGCCGCCGAAATTCATTCACATGAAATACACGGGCAAAAATGTCAAGAAAAAAATAGCTCTTATCGGAAAAGGGATTTGCTTTGACTCGGGCGGTTTAGATTTGAAGCCGGCTTCATCAATGCTTACAATGCGTGATGATATGTCAGGTGCGGCCTGCGTTTTAGGTGTTATGAGCGCGATTGCCAAATTAAAGCCTGATGTGGAAGTTCACGGGATTATTGCGGCTTGCGAAAATATGCCATCCGGAACTTCTTACAAACCCGGGGACATTTTAACAGCCAAAAACGGAAAGACCATTGAAGTCGACAATACTGATGCCGAAGGACGTTTGACATTGGCTGACGCGTTATGCTATGCCTCGGAACTCGGTGTGGACGAAGTTATTGACATTGCAACCTTAACAGGCGCCTGCCTGGTTGCTCTTGGCACAGTTGCATCAGGAATTATGGGCAACGACAAAGAAATGATTAACCGCGTAATTGAAACCGCAAAATCAAGCGGCGAAACATACTGGGAGCTTCCGATGTTTCCGGAATACAAAGACAGTCTGAAATCCGACATTGCAGATATGAAAAATACAGGTTCAAGATACGGCGGAGCATCTGCTGCAGGCGTATTTTTACAGGAATTCGTAAACGGGCCGAAATGGTGCCATATTGACATTGCAGGCACAGCATTTTTGGAAAAACCGCAGAAAGAATTCATCGCAGGCGCAACAGGCGCAGGTGTCAGAACTCTTTTGAATTATGTAAAAAATATATAGAAAATTCCTTCAGAAAAAAGTCGGTGCAAAAATAGCACCGACTTTTTGTTTGAAACTTTTTGGTCTGACCTCTTAGTCAGTATACCCGGTACCTTCGCTTGTTTCTTCATTATAAAAAGAGTTTATTGGCTCCTGTTCAGTAAAGCCTTTACGCTCACTTGTTTCCTCATTGTAAAACGCTTTCATCTTCATATCTACTTGAGCTTGTAAATTAGAAGTAGTTTGTTCAATTTTCGAATTAATTTTACTTACATCATTACTATCTTTTATATTACTTAAATCAATAGGTGAAGTAATAAGCTCTTTTATAGCCTGAAAAAGAGTCTTATTAGATGTATCTACATCAAGCATATTTAAGATTTCTTTTTGACTAACAGTATTATCAACAGTTGTATTACCTTTTACCTGTGCAAAAATACTTTCTTGGGCTTGAGGTAGCTTTTGTGTACTTTCTGAAGCCTTTTGTAGAATTTTATCGACATGATTCATTTGGGTAATTGGATTGATATCTGGCATAGCGTACTCCTTTTCTCGTTAATATAGTTACTTCACTCGTGTTTTCGAAATCACTTATATCTCTATTAACGATATTTATTCCCGAAAATTTACACTGCCCCGCCCAACCATACCATACCATACCATACAGCAGATTATACCTGGGTTTCAGCCATTTTAAAATTCATTTTTACATTTCTTAATATTTATTTCTTCAAAAATTCTTCTATGCCGTCTGCGATTGCGTTTCCGGCTTTTTTCTGAATTTCTTTGTCAATAAGTTTTGAATTATCTTCCGGGTTTATAAGATACGCAACTTCAATCAAAATACTTAAGGCATTTGTATTTCTTACAACTGCCAAACTTCCCTTACGGACTTTGTCATCATTAAAAGTCAACTGCGAGGTCATTTCCTTCATAATACTGTCTGCAAGCGGTTTTGCCTGCGCATAATAGTAATAAATACTTGTGCCGTTGTTTGCAACAGGATCAGCATTGTCCGGAAGCGCGTTTCCATGAATGCTTATGAATATCATTGCATCTTTCTGGTTTGCAATATTAACCCTGTCATAAAGCTCAACGGTTTCATCACCGTTTCTTGTCATAATAACCTGCGCTCCGCGGGCTTTTAATTCGGAAGCAAGATTTTTGGCAATTGCGAGATTAATATCTTTTTCCTGATGGCGAAGACAACCGAGCGCACCTGTTTCGTTCCCTCCATGCCCGGCATCTACAACAATTTTTATATTTTTCAGGGGTTTTTCATCGTCAATCTCAGGAAATTTTCTTATTTTTAAAATAAAAGAATTGCCGTCATAACCGCCGCTGTAGCCGGCCAGTTTCTGCTTAAGCGGGAAGGTAAAAGTGAAGGTGTTTTGTTCTTTATCTTCAATATTATAAAATTTCACGACAAACGGGTAGCCGCCTTCGATTACATAAGGAACTTTCCTGTCAAAATCTATTTTAAACACATAAAACTTTTCATCCTCAATAGATGAGCGCTCAAGAAGTTTTGCCAGAGGTTCGGGTTTCTCCTGCCGCACGTCTGTTTTTGCAACCCAGGCTGTTCTTTCCGGACTCAATTCAACTTGATAAAATCCATTTTTTTCATCAACAATTTTCAAAGGAATTCCTTCCTGAAAATGCGCAATCCTGTTTATTCCAAAATCCTGCGGTGTCGAACGCAAAGGAACGTTATCTTTTGCCGTTACAAAAAATAAAGGCACGCTGAAGGCAGGTGAAGGTTTTTCTATTTTCTCAGGACAAACTGCTTTTTGCTGGTTGTTAATTTTAAAAACCTGAGTTTCATTACCTGAACGAATTACGAATTCATTTATTCCTGTTTTCAGTTTGACAACATAGGCAAATCCGCCGGATTTATGTACCGGAACGGTTTCATCATTAATCGTTAAGGTTTTTGATGTATCAGCGCTTCCTATAAAAAACGTCGAAGGCGAGGAAATTGTTACTTCGTTATTTTTCGGATAAACCACGTCAAGCGCATACGCTGACTGCATTGCCAGCATTAGCATTAATGTTAATATATAATATCTCATGGTTTTATTATAGTATTTAATTTAAGAAAAAACAATGCCTAAAAAATATTAGTAAATATTCGTTAATATTTAATGCTTTTATAATTCCTTATGCTAAAATATTTCTATGTAAAGGGGAGAGGTCCTGTGAGAGATAGACTTCCGGAACGGTCTAAGGAAAAAAGATTTAAACGATTTGATAAACTGTTGAGCTGGCTTCACATATTTTTTGTAGGCTTTGCAGCTGCATTAATAATTTATTTATTTTTTATAATGGTTATTGATCCGGGCAAATACAGGGTTCGTGCACAAAATCAAAGGGCTGGAAGAACTTTTTCTATGCGCGGGGATATTTTTGACAGAAACGGAATTAAACTTGCGACTGACAAAGTTTATTCTGACGTATATGCTCATCCCGAAAATTATGACAGCACGCCGGAAGAACTGGCAAAAGAGCTTGCGCCGATTTTAAAAATTCCAAAAGACCAGCTTGTAAATATACTTAAAAAACCCGGGCCGGTCATTACAATAAAAAAGGACATTGATAGAAATGCTGCAAAAGAAATTGCAAAACTGCATTTAAGAGAAATTTCCATGGGCAAAAAAAACACCCGTGAATACCCGCAGGGAACACTTGCCGCGCATGTTTTGGGATATTACAACTTTGATGCGGATATTGCTGACGGCGTTGAATACACAGCAAAAGACAAGCTTGAAAATGTGGAAAATGAAATTAAATTTCAAAGCACACGCGATGGTAAAATTATTTACGATTTTACAACCGACCCTATTGCAACAACTCAAAATCCCAAAGGTCAGGATATAACTTTAACCATCGATGCTGCAATTCAGCATATTTGCGAAAAAGAAATAGAAAAAATGGTTGAAGAAAAAGAAGCACTACGCGGAACTGTACTAGTTATGAACCCTAAAAACGGTGAAATTTTGGCATATGCGGTTTATCCGACCTTTGACCCGAACAATTACAGAAAAGCAACTCAGGCGCAAATCAAAAACTGGACTTTAACAGATGTTTTCCCGCCCGGCTCGACTTTCAAAATTATAACAGTAGCAGCGGCCATGAGCCTTGGAAAAATTAATGAACATTCTAAAATTTTAGATACAGGAAAAACAACAATCGGAAACTGGGAAATAAAGAATTACGATTACGATATACACCCGTATCCCGGAGAAATTTCGCTTGAATATTTATTTGAACATTCAAGCAATATTGGAGCGATTAATGTTGCAAAAACAATGACGCCAAAGGAATTTTATGATGTATTAAAAAACTTTGGTTTCGGGTCTAAAACAGGTATTGATTTACCCGGTGAATCTTCAGGACTTCTTCCATATTGGGCACAGTGGGACAAGGGTATTCAGGCAACAATGTCCTACGGTTACGGAACCTCTGTTACTGCAATGCAAATGCTTTCTGCTGTGCAATCTCTTGCAAATAACGGTGTCAGAATTACGCCGCATATTATAAAATATCCTCAAGAAGAATTTGACCAGAAAATTCATTACACTCAAGTCGTATCTCCGGAAACAGCGAGAATAATCACAAAACTTTTGGCCGCAAGCGTCAATAACGGCCGCTCTGTTATAAAAATGGACAACTATAACGTTGCGGCAAAAACCGGAACTTCAAGAAAACCAAAAGAGAACGCCTCCGGTTATACGCCTTACACTTATACTTCGACAATCGGCTATCTGCCCGCATCAGACCCGCAGGTTTTGATATATGTTATGGTTGACAGCGCAAAAGTCGGCGCAATCTGGGGGAACACAGTTGCAGGGCCTGTATTTAAAGAAGTTGCAACCCAGGTCGCAAGAATTATGAACCTTAAACCGGATAAATTCACTCCGGGAAAAACTAATACAACAAAGGAGATATTATAAAAGATGAAACTTGACGAATTAATTGAACATTTGGATTATAAAGACCTTGTAAATTTCAAAAATGTTGAAGTAACAGGGATTTCATATAACTCAAAGACCACCAAGAAAGGCGATATTTTTATTTGCCTGACCGGCGAATACACGGACGGTCATGAATATGCTCAAAACGCTATTGAAAACGGTGCAGTTGCACTTTTGACAGAGCATACCGTAGAGGCAGGAAAAATTCCTCAAATAGTCGTTTCATCAACAAGACATAAAATTGCAGACATTGCGGACAGATTTTATTCAAGCCCGTCAAAAGGAATTAATTTGATAGGAATTACAGGAACAAACGGAAAAACAACAGTAACCCACTTAATACAAAAAATACTTGAAGAAAACGGTGAAAAATGTGCATTAATCGGAACTCTGGGCTATAAACTTTCTTCAAACGGCGAATACCGCGACGCAAAACACACAACACCTCAAGCGCCCGAACTTCAAGCAACACTGAGAATGATTAAGGATGTTGAAAAAATCGACAACGTTGTTATGGAAGTAAGTTCTCATGCACTTGAACAAAATCGTGTAGGCGGATGCCAATTTAACGGTGCAGTTTTGACAAATCTTACACAAGACCATCTTGATTACCATATTACAATGGAGAATTACTTTGAAGCCAAAGCCTTACTGTTTAGAGGGCTTTCTGAAGGGGATTTTGCCGTAATTAACGCAGATGACAGTTATTCGCAGAAATTTTTAGACGTAGTTCCGGAGGGTGTTAAGAAATTCACTTACGGAGTCAAAAAAAATGCGGAGGTTATGGCAAAAGATATTAACTTCTCGCTTAACGGTGCAGAATTTACGCTTTGTCTTAACGGTGAGCAGGAATACCCTGTGAACCTTCATATGAACGGGATGTTCAGTGTTTATAATGTACTTGCGGCAGTTACAGCTTCTATCGCAATGGGAATTGACATCAAGACAGCACTCAAAGCATTAGAAAATGTTAAAGGTGTTGCCGGACGCTTTGAAGTTGTTGCTAAAAAACCGCTTGTAATTGTTGATTATGCACACACGCCGGACGGACTTGAAAATGTTCTTAAATCAGCCAGAGAAATTACGCCGAAAGACGGCAAACTTATTTGTTTGTTTGGCTGCGGAGGAGACAGGGACGCTACAAAGCGTCCAAAAATGGGCGCGATTGCAGAAAACCTTGCCGACAAAATCGTAATCACAAGTGATAATCCGCGGAGTGAAGACCCGCAGCAAATTATTACCGACATTATCGCCGGCCTTAAAAATGTTAATACAGAAACCGTCACGGTTGAACCTGACAGAGGTCATGCAATTTCTCTATTGAAAACAATTGCAGGCAACAATGACGTTGTTGTGATTGCAGGAAAAGGCCATGAAAATTACCAAATTTTAAAAGACCGCACAATCCACTTTGACGACAGAGAAGAGGCCAGAAAAGTATTTGAAGGCAGTGTAATTTAGAAGTGAAACTCAAGTTATGCATAAAGGAATTACAAACCAATGAGAACCAAATTACTAATTGATCAGCACATACATGGCGCCTATGGCGTAGACTTTAATAAAGCTGCGGCCGAAGATATTTTATATTTATCAAAAGAACTGTTACAAAACGGTATCGGCGGGTATTTTCCAACCCTTGTAACCGACAACATCATGAATATAAAACACCAGATTGAAGTTATAAAAAAAGCAGCTTCAGCTCAAACTCCTGATATGGCAAAAATTTTGGGCATTCATCTAGAAGGAATTTTTCTGAATGTTGAAAAATGCGGAGTTCACAATCCAAAATACTTTTTAAAACCGACAATTGAGAATTATCAGATGGTTGAGGATTCATTTATTAAAATTGTGACTTTGGCTCCTGAATTTGATGACGGCTTGATTAGATATTTGTGGAATAAAGGAGTAAGAGTTCAGGCAGGCCACTGTATAAGCGGACACCTTACAGGATGCCGCGGAGTAACTCATATTTTTAATGCTATGAGCGGAATTCCTCACCGCGGAGTTTCGACCGCCCTGTCTGCACTAATTAATGACAGTATTTATACAGAGGTTATCGGCGACGGAGTTCATGTTTCAGATGATGCGTTAAAACTTGTTTTCAGAATGAAACCGGCTGAGAAAGTCATTCTAATAAGCGACAGCCTGCCGATTACTAAAAGTAATCTTAACGAAATGATTTTTTCAGATTCAAAGGTTTATTATGACGGTGTGCGTGCAACGACAAAAGAAGGTACTATTGCCGGAAGTACCGCGCTTTTGCCTGATATTATAAAAAGACTTCATTCTGTGAAATTATTTAATCCTCAATATATAGAAAATCCTTACAAATATCACAATGTTGTCCTTCCGGGTTATATAGAATGGGATGAACAGTGGAATATAGTTGATGTTGTCCACAACTCATAAAAAGTCAATCCGACGCTTTAGCCCTTTTGTATGACAGGTATTAATATGTAAAAGTAGACTTCATCCACTTACCAAGGATAGTCGTCTTCTATTTTCCATCCATCAGCCATTATTTTGGCAAGACAGAAGGAGCCAGTATTTGTTCTGCTGCATCCCTTATTAATATCTTTCCTGCCATATCCATAAGGCATAAAACCTTTAGCGCCCTCCTCATCAGTTTTTACAAGTATGAATACATCCCTACCCATTTTATTTGGATTTCCGGGACCGTTTATATCTACATATACCTCATCTGCTTTAACAAGCGTACCCTCAGAACCTCCACCAGCAGACAACATAACAATTAAAGTTCCATCTTCTAGGAAGAAAGTTGTTCTGGCACCAAGAGCAACCAAAGACAAAGTAATAGGCTTGCCGTTTTGTTGAATCCAAGGGGTATTACTTTTGTAACCACAGTCCTTATAGGTTTTACAAATATGAGAAACTTTTAAATACGGTTTCCAATAAATATTAAAATAATTTTCGTCCCCCATATCGAACGCACTTGGCCAGTATCTGTAAGCTTCATGGTCAACTTCACTTCTTTCAAGAGCCTGATTTAATATTGAATATACTTTTTGGAGTTTTGAAATTGTAACCTGCTTTTGATACTTGCCGACAATTATAGGTAAAGTCATAGCTGCAACTATTCCTATTATGCCGAGGGTAATTAGAACCTCCGCCATTGTAAAAGCGGGCTTTTTGGGAAGTGAAAAGTGAGAAGTGAAAAGTGAAAAGGCCGTTTCGTTAATTAGTAAACGGTGAACAGTGAGTGGTGAGCAGTTCGTTACATTGTTATTTCTGTCATGCGCGAAGAAGTTCTTGGGAGATTTGTTTTCGAAACGATAGCGAGCTAGCGAGCTGTTTAAAGAAAATAAATCTCCCAAGAACGGCGAGAACAACCCCAACCACGTAAAATTAGAGAAAACCCTTACAGGAGCAGGATTATAGGTTACCCCCCCCCCCCTGAAACTCAATCATAGTCTGCTTTTTAATCATCTTTTACTCCTTTAATATACTATCTGAACATAAACTGTTCTTGTTCTTGCTTTGTTATCAAAATCTATTAATACAATTTGCTGCCACTGCCCAAGCTGCAATGCACCTTCCATTAAAGGCACCATTGTATTATTGCCGACAATTGAAGCTCTTACGTGCGCATAACCGTTTCCGTCATGCCAGGTTTCATCATGGTGGTATTCTGTATCAATCGGAGCGAATTTCTCCAGAGCTTCCGGCAAATCTTTAAGAAGACCCGGCTCAAATTCAATATTAGTTAAAGAAACCGTGCTTCCGGCAACATAAACATGTACAACAGCATTTTGCAGATTGTGGCGGTAGACAGCGTTTTGAACCTGCCGCGTTATATCTATAATCTGCGTGTTTCCTTTAGTGTGGACTGTAAATTTTTCGTTTATAACTGTCATAATGTAAACCTTACATTGCCTGCTTTAACAAGTTTGCGGCCTTTTGAATATGTAGAATACGGAATGGCAAACCTTTTCAAGGCGTTAAAATCTTCGCCTTCGTCAAGTTTGAAAACATTGAAATCTGCATCTTTGCCTACCTTGATAGAGCCGGTTGTGTTTTCAAGTCTCAAAATCTTTGCCGGATAAATAGTCAAATATTTAATCAATTCATCTATCGGAAGATTTACCTCCTCGTTTACGGTATTTGCGAGTCTCAGCAGGCTAAAATCCTTCTTTTGTGCAAAGCTTTGGGTTGAAAATCCGAAATTTTCTTTAAAATATTTCAAAACTGTTGTAAATGAAAGTTTTTTATTACAAATTTCTTCGCTGTAATATGGCTGATAAACATATTTAACACCGGTTTCAGCAAGTTTTTGAAGTTCGTTTTCGTCAGCGTAATTTGCGTTAGCTGCAATAATTTTCTTTGTTAAAACTTTCAAATTGCTAAGATATTCAACAGGCGTAACGCCTTTAGCATAAGGTGTGATTTTTCTGAAACCCATGAACTTGTGAAGCAAATCAATGTCTGAAAATCCGAAATTCAGCCATTCAATTTCATCCTGAGACTCAGCAAAACGCGTCATAACAAGCATATTGTGCTTGCGGCAGTATTTCGAAAATAATTCCCACAATTTTTTATGCACGCTTGAAATTGAGTGAAGCATAATCCCGATATGAGTATTTTCGCCTTTGTGGTAAATCAAATCTTCAACTTTTGCTCTCAAATCTTTAAACTTTTTCTTGCTTTTTTCTGAAGAATCTGCAAAGACTTCAAAAAATAAATAATTCTTAATCGGAACTTTATTTATAATATCAAAGTATTTAAATTCCTTTGAAACCTGTGCAATGCAGGTAGTTCCGGCCTTTATGGACTCTTCAATCCCGGTTTTGAAGGAATTAATTTTCTCCTGCCTGTCCATCGCGTAATAATCGCTTAGAATATTTGCCCATTTAAGCGAATAATTGTCAGATTTTACACCTGCAAAAGTGTATTTTTTGGCAATTGTTTGGAAAAGTTTTTTTACTTTGTTTTTAAAAGCAAGAGGCTTTACCTCGCCAACCTCTGTATATTGATATTGAGTGAACAAATCAATAAATCCCGGTGTGATTACCGAATTACCTAAATCCTTAACAACTTTTTCTTCAAAGTCGACCTGCGAATTCGGAATTATGTCAATAATTTTGCCTTCGTCGACAACGATTGCATAATCTTTAAGAATTTCACCTTCGGATGTTAAAATCCATTTTGATTTATAGCACTTCATAATATCCCCTTTAAACTGATTTTAGCGGAGAAAAAGGCAAAATGCAAGTAGGGCTTATAATTTAAAAATTTGTTAAAAAAGGTAACATTTTGTCCTCATTTTCTCAAGAATAACTGAAACAAATCCGTAAATTTTATCAGAAAGGTTATTGATTATGTCTGATGAGAAAATTAACAAATTTTTAGAAGAACTTGCGATTTCAACAATGTGGGCAGACGATTTTGCCAGCGCCATAAAAACAGAAAAGGATTTTGAAATTATCAAAGCCGCAGCCAGCTTAAAAAATAAAAACGGCGAAAGATTATATGACAATTTTCAATTATTTCAATTTTTGGGAGACGACAAGGAGCTTAAACTTGCGCTTGCTGAAAAGTTTTTGAGAGAAAACCCGGAATTTACGCACAAAAACTACAACATGCCGGTGATAAATTATATTATTAAGAATAAACTTTCAGATGCCGACATTGATGCCATAATTAAGAATGCCGACAGGTCAAATATTGTTTAGAAAATTTAGGCTTATTACTCAAGACCTTTTTTCTCGAAATCGTCTGAACAATCAATCAAAAATCTTTTAAAGGATTCGCTAAAATCTTCCCGGTTTAAAAACTTTAAGATCTCCTCACGGCGGCCTTGAGCAAGATTTTTTTCTATTTTATATTCACCGGATTTGGTTGAAATTGCGGCTTCCAAAATTCTTTCTTTAGCGGTATTCAGGTTTGAGGTTGATTTTATACTTAAAGAAATATTGCCCAATTCAATAACAGGCTTATGATTTGTTATGGACTCGACTATGGGTTTGAAAGTTCCGGCATCCGTCATTTCAAAGTCAGCACGGGCTTTTAATTTCTTCAACATCAAATCTATTTTATCATTTGGAAGAATTTTCTCCAGCTTGTTTAATGATAATTGTGTAATTTTGTTATTCAATTGATTGTTTCCTTCAAAATTTATCATAAATTTATAATACCTCTTTTTTTATATTTTAACAATCCTAAAATTATTTTATTGAAGCGATTTTTTCGTGAATTGCGATTATATTTTCTATATCAAGCAGCTTGTTAACAGAAGGCGGAAGAACAGGCTTTTCCATCGGAATTCCAAGTTCTTTCATCCGTGCATATTTATAACAGCTTGTCAAATATTTTGAATATTCGGCTTTTATATGGGAATTCTCTTTTTTATTCATATCAGCAACGGCATTTTTAAGAGGGTCGGTAAGTTCTTTTATGGCGGGATTACCCTTGCTTATATCTTTGCCTTCCGAAAGGTCATAGTAAATATGTTCGCTTTCCGCAAGTTCATTAATATATTTACCGCGGATTTGGAATTCGCTGACAACGCCGTTTTTATGCAGGATATTCATTTGGCAGGTTGTATAACCTGATTTTTTAACCGCCTCCTGCTGATTATAAAGTTTCTGATAAGAATTCTCCTTAGCGGCAGGGGCGTTCACGCTGGAAATGACTTTGAGTTCATAACCCTGACGTCTGCAATGTGCCTGAAGCTGCTTAATTTGAGCGCTTGTAAAATAAGGGATTGAACCTTCACCCTGATAATTGTTTATTTCAAGCAGTTTAATTTCGCCGTTATCAATAGCCTCAAGCAAAGACTGATGCACTTTTCCAACAGACTTTGCCGAACCGTCCTCAAGAATTAGTCTTGCTCCAAACGCGTCTTGAATTGTAGAATAAACAGTATCATAATCATTTATCAGGTTTTCTTTTTGAAGCGTGTATTTTTCAATCAGAACCTCGGCTGCTTCGCGTGTTAAAGGCTCATCACCCGGTTTAAGCTTTTCTGAATTATACTTTTCGACATCGCTTAAATCTTCAATCTTTTTGTCCAGTTTATTAATCTGGCGGTAAATCTTTTCGTTTAGGCCTTTAAAATCTTTAACCCTGCATTGCAAATCAGACCCGAAGAATTTTTGATAATCTTTATAAACTTCAGCTTGGTTCTTTGCGACATTATTAAAGAACTTTTCTGTATTTTCATAGATTTTCTGGTTCTCCTGCGACGTAAATTTATCAGTGAAATCATTTTTAGGATATGAATTAAGCGTTGAACTGACGTTGTTTTTAGGTTTCATTGCAAACACCCATTCGGGCAGTCCCAATTTTACAAGCAAGTCCTTGAATTCTTTTGAATATTTACTGTAATCGCCTTCTGCGGCAACAGCAACAAAATCAGCTTTTTTTGTATATGCATATTTTATCTGTCTTATTGGAATGCCGGCATTCTCAAACTCGTTTACATACAAGCATTTCTCCAGATCGGGAACAAAGGTAAGGTCTGAATTCAGAGCCTTTGTTGTGACCGGAGTGCCATCCGGATTGAACATCGGTCTGCCATTTTCATCGCGTTTTTGAATTTGTTTGTGAACAATTATTTTATCTATATCTATTTCTTCGACTGTCCCGTCTTTATTTGTTACAGTTATAATTCCGGAAGTTACATCCTTTTTTGAGTCGTTTGCATGTGCAATTTCATGTCTTATGGCATGAACAATATCTGCAAAATATTGGCTTTTGACACTTATTACATTATTTTTTTTTGAATAAAACCCTCCAGAATCAAAAATCTTATCAATATATTGTTGTTGTATATTGCTTAAATCTATTGCCGCAGGGAAAACAGCTTTGCCCTTTCCGGCTTTCTGCCATTCTAAAAGTTCATTATAGACATAGTCCAGAGCTTCTGTATCTTTGCTGTCTGAAATAAACATCTTTACGCCGAAAGAATCATATATTTTTTCACATTTTTCCCGAACAGCCTCCGGAAGGAGCGGAAGAAACTTTTCTTTATAGAGTTTTCTGATTGTTCTTTTATCTTTTACAGGACAATTCGGGTCAGCTTCATTTATTTTGCTGCGCATAAAATATAGTTTTAAGTTTTGAATTTTCTTATCTTTAACATAGTTTGGAACATTAACGTAGAACTTATAATAATCAGAGTTCTTGATAATGTTGTCATCAACATATTTTGAATACTCTTGGGGCGTCATACTGGTGTATTTTTTAGCCAAATCCATGAAGGTTATTGCTTCATCCGGATATTCTGTCATCATATAATCCAAATATTCAGATGCGTTTCCGTAGGAGACAAAGTTTTCGCCGTTCAGCTCTTTATCTATCTTAAGATATCTTGTTATATCATAATATGCAAGCCAATCTACATCCTCGCTCATGTCATTCATTGCTTCTGCAAATTTTCCAAGTTCTGAGTATATTTTGCCGGTTATGTAAGAATCTTTAACCTTTGATAATTCTTGAAAATCGTGTTTCAATTTGTCAAGAAACATAAAACGCCGTTCAGGGTCTTTAATCTTATTAAGATTTCGCTTAACAAAGGATTTTAAACGCTTATCTGTGATTGCATTAATTTTTGAACTTAAAACTTTATTTGTAACTTCGCTAATAAACTCCTGATTTTTTGCCAGGTTTTCGACTGAGTCTGCCAGATAATCTTTTAACTTCAATTTTAAAGCCGGATTTTTCTTTGATGTAATTACATTTGCTACAGACGAAATATCGCCGATAAAGTCAAAATCACTTTTCTTATTTATAAACTTTATAATCTCAGCGTCAGTAAAGTCCTTGTCTGCGATAATACTTTTTATATTATCAATTACCTGTAAGTCACCGGCACTAAAAACATAATTTTCATTTTCATCTTTTATTTTAAAGGCACGTTCTAGAGCTTTTGCACCCTGCTCATCAATAACATCTTCGGCTTTGTCAACAATTTCTTTTAAATTTGACCATGGTATGTCAGAATTGCCGGCGCGTTTGGGCAAATCCAGAAGAATTCCGGCAGCTTTTGAAGAATTACTATCTAAAATCCAGATTAAATGGGTCATTGCGCTTTGGTTTTCTTTAGAGTCGTCAAATTTTGTCATACATTTTCTTAAAAGATGAAGATTTTCTTCAAAATTAAACCCTTTATTATGCAGCATGCCGGATAAAATACTTGCAACATAATTATCATCAGAATATTTTGCTTGCATTTCATCAATGAATTTTGACAATTCCGGCAGATTGCCCGCTCCGAATTTATCAGCAAAACTGCTTGCCGGATAAATTTTGTTGAAAGGTACGCCGGAATCATTCTTAAGGCTTGAAAGTTTTGTATTTAAATCTTTAATATTCTGTTTAGCTTCGGGAACATTAATATAATCACCGGCATCATGGCGTTCATCCAGCCTTTTTGCAAACGGTGCGGTTTCGTTAAGTTCTGAAGCTTTTATTCCACCTTCAAGAAGAACTTCGCGGGAGTTGTCGTTCTTTAACACTGAAGGCATAAGAGTTTTTGGAAACTCGTTTTTAAAAAGTTCTTTACTTCCTTTGATACCGGTAAGAGTTGAAACTATAATGCCGATACCGTTGTTTTTAAGAGTTTGGCTAAGGCTTTCATCATAATCCAGAGCGCCTATCATAGCCAAATCGCCGGCCGCGGAAAGGGTAAAATCAGTGCCTTTTTCAGCAAGAATTGCAAAGGCTTTATTTCCGCCATTTTGAAGGATTTGAGAGGCGTATTTTAACCCCTGTCTTCCGGCCGCACCGCCGATTATCAAACCGCCTAAGTCCATGGCAAGATTCTTTTTAAGCATTGTCATTCGGTCTTCGGAAACCTCGTCGCGCGTAAGTTCTTCAGTGAAGCCGAAAGCATTTTTTGCAACAATTCCTGCCATTGCAATTTTACCGCCTGCCGCAACCATACCGCTTCCGAGCGGCGAAGCCGGTGTAATCATTACAACGCCGCCTGCTGCCATCAGGCCAAGGCCTGCCATTGAAGCTATTCCGGAGTATTTATCAACGACAGTCATCTGGTCCTCACGCATTGCTTTAGCCAGCTCATCAGCGTTCCTGCGTCCAAAGGTCATGCAATAATCCTGCTGGTATTTTTCAAGATAGCTTTCGTAGCTTTTGCCGCCAAGCATTCTGTTTAATTTCTTCTCTTGCTCTTGAACTGAAATTTTTAACAGAGTATTTACTGCACGGTTTTTCTGTTTATCGTCTTTGTAAAGTTCGCCGAATTCTATACTTAAGGCTCCGTCACTGTTTTCGGAAATCTTTAAATCGAGTTTTTGCTTTGTAATTATTGTTTCCAGTTCTTTTTGAGCCATTTCCGGGGCTGAGGCGTAATATTCGGTAAACATAGAAGAGATTTCAGCGGCTCTTTTTTCGGCTGAAGGTTCCTCTGTTTCAACCAGAGTGCCGTCAGCCATGGTTTTGGCTTTTGTTGCAACTGAATACTCATCCAAAAACATTTTCACGTTATTTCTGAGCTGCTGGGTTTTATTATATGCGCCTGTTGCAAAACTCAATTCACCTTTTGACTGTTGAAGGATTTCAAAAGATTGGGAGCTGAATTTTGTGCCGCGTTCAAGTTCAAAAGTCTCTTCAAAAGTCATTAGTTCTTCGCTGTCATACGGATGGGGAGCGGGTTTTAGATGGGGAAGTTTTTTATTTTGGCCTTCCGGTAAAAAGTCTTTTGTTTGAGCAAGCTTTGCTTTCTCCGCAATTTCTGTCATAAAGGCTTCAGTTTCTTGTTCCTCCTGCAAAATAAGTTTATGCTGGGCATCTTTAATACCCTTCATTGAGGAGATTGTATCTATTGTTTGTGTAATATACTCCTCGAGAATTTTTGTGAAATCTTCTTTAGAGTAATTCCCCCTAAATTTCTCCAGATAAGAAATGCCTGTGTCGTCTTGCCGGTTAAAACGCGACAAAATCATTTCTTTTAAGCGTTCTTTATTTTTCTGATAGTATTCACGTCTGGTAAGCGAGCCTTCCTTTGCTTTGACAAGAAAACCCAACCCGTCTTGTTCTTTTCTCAAAACTTCGCCGACATTTTTGGAAGAAAATTCAGTATTCAAGACATTTTTCACGGAGTCATACACAGAAGATACAACGCCGTTATCCATTTTTCTAAAAATATCAATGGCAGATTGAAGATTTTCTGAAAGATATTCAATAGATAAGTTCTGCGCTTGTTCTACTGTAACCGGAGCCGGTTCGGCTTTCAAAGAGGAAAATTTATTTGAATGCTCAAGAGAGGTTCCTTTATCGTTTCGAACAATTTCTGTTTTTGAAAATGCAGAAATCTTTTCGGCTTCACTTAAGCTTAATTCACCGGTTTTAACCATTACAGACAAAATAGTTTCCCTGTCTTTTGTTTTTAAGGCGGGATTCTTTTTCAGATAAAGATTAATTTTTTCTTCTACACTTAAGTTTGCCATTTCCAATTGCCGGACATAATAGTACAAGTATTATGTCGGCCGGATTTTTGTTTTCTTTAGTTATTATCAGAATTTATTAAAATATTTTTACATTAAAAAATAGTTAAGTTTGTCAAAAGGGTTAGGCTAAAAAATAAAAGAGTATTTTTCCCTCTTTGTCGGCCAAATTATAAATTTTATAAACAAAAGAAAATAGCAGTAAGATTAAAAACCTTACCGCTATTTCTTTTCAAACCTTACGCGCGGAGGGATTCGAACCCCCGACCTTTTGGTTCGTAGCCAAACGCTCTATCCAACTGAGCTACGCACGCTTATTAGTCTTTTTGCATTCAATACTGAACACAATTTAAATATTATCAAATAAATTTTTATTTTCAAGCCCTAAATTTTAATTTCAAAATTATTAAATCTTATTTAAATTTTACTTGAATTATGAAGTTTAATTAAAAAATGATATATTATTAATAATTTCTCTTTTTAAATCTTTTTTTGTGTTTCATAATATATACATAAGTTTAGCATGCTTAATTTACATTGGTAGTATGAAAAGGAAAGTTTTATGGAAAAATCTTGCACAAAGGTGATTGACATGTATGGATATGAACTTACTTCAAGAGAAAGATTAATCCTTGAATTTATGACAGAAGGTTACGAGAACAATGAAATTGCAGCAAAAATTTACGTTAGCATTCACACAGTTAAAGCTCATGTTAGTACAATTATTAAAAAACTAAATGCTAAAAACAGAACAGAAGCAGCTTGCAAAGCCGTTAGAATAGGAATCTGCTGATTATGTATGCACAAATTTGCATGAATTCTTAACATTTTTGAATGTTTCATAAATTCTTATTATAATATTCGTGTGAGATAATGATTTATGAAAATAATTTTTAAAATTTTTCTATTATTTATAATGTTTATGTGTACATTTACTCAAAGTGTGTTTGCTGAAGATGTATACAAAGTTACTTCCTTCAATTATGATACGTCGAATTCATTTATTCTTTTGACAGTTCCTGATACAATTCCGGAGCCGGTTATGCAGAGTGTTAAATTTGTCAAAATGGAGAATCCGACAAGGGCATACTTTGATATTGATTCCTCTGTTTTGACAATACCAAGGCAAGACTGGACGTTCACATCAAACGGACTGAAAAAAGTCATTGTAAGTCAATTTTCAACAAACCCTGACAAAGTTCGTGTTGTTATGTACTTTGATGACGATTATGACTTATCTAAAATCCATTTTTACAGGATTAAGAACAATATTATAATCCAGATGAAAGACACAACCTGCAAAAATGACTATTTCCAAAACACATTTAGAGATGACCATGCTTCTGCAAGTGATTTTTACGAATATTTGACAATGACAACACAGGAAAAGCCACAAACCGATATTGCCGGACAAATTCAGGAAGCTTTTAATGCACAAATTACCTCAAGAAAAGAACTTAAACTTAACACAAAATACTATATTGAAAGCATAACGCCTAAACAAAATGCGGTTTTACTAAACGGCTTCGGGTCAATAACAATTGAAAAACCAATGATTTTGACAAATCCGTCAAGAATTGTCTATGATATTCCAAACACCCTGGTAAAAGGGTCAATTAGAAACACTGAATACAAACTCGGCGGTCTGGATACCGTAAAAATAGGCCAGTTTTCTGTAAACAAAGCGCGAATTGTAATCACAACAGAAAATGTTGACAAATATATCCCGATAATTTCAAGCGACAACCAGTCCCTTTTAATTGCTAATTCTGATAAAACAAACAGCTTCAACCTGTTTACAAATACATCAAACATGATTTCATACTCTCACGAAAAAATTGACAGCCAGACAAGTTCTATGACCTTAGCTTTTACAAATCCAATTGTACACGGGCTTAACAGAAGTAATTCTGAACTGTTTGTGTATTTGTATAATGTACAAAATTATAACGAATTAGATTTTAAAAATGCTTTTCAAGATACGATTTTTGCAAACGCAGAAATTAGCTTAATTCCGAAAATCGGTTTAAAGCTTCGTATACCGCTGGAACAGAACAGTCTTGTAAACACTTTTTTGGGCGCTGACGGAAAAGCGTTTAAAATAACTATAAAAACCCCGAAAAAAGATACCGAAGAATTAACAGAACGCCCGAAAACGGTTATTACAATGCCTGTAATCATTCCAAAGCCAAGCGGCAAAGGTGTTAAAAAAGTTGTAATCGATGCAGGTCATGGCGGAAGCGATTACGGAGCAATAAGAAATGATATTAACGAAAAAGACATAACTCTTGATGTTTCAAAACAAGTCAGAGATATGCTTGTCAAAAAAGGTTATATTGTTCAAATGACACGCGATTCTGATGAATACGTTTCTCTTCAGGACAGAGTTGCAATCAGCGAAAACTTTGAACCGGATATTTTCGTAAGTATTCACGTAAACTCAAGCACAGGCACAGAAGCAAGCGGAATTGAAACGCATTATTACCATCAGGAAAGCCTTTTCCTTGCTCAAACAGTTCACGCCTCTCTTGCCAGCGCAATCAAAACTAAAAACAGAGGCCTGTTTAAATCTAAATTCTATGTAATAAACCACACGACAGACCCGGCAATATTAATTGAAATAGGATTTATTTCAAATCCGGCGGAACGCGCGGAACTTATCAGCGCAGAACGTAAAAAAGCCACTGCAAAAGCCATTGTGGAAGGAGTTGAGAACTATTTTAAACAGCTTAAATAATAACCCAATTGGATTTTTCGACTCAGGAGTCGGCGGCGTAACGGTTTTTGAACAGGTAAAAAAACTTTTGCCAAATGAAGATTATATTTACTTTGGCGACACAAAAAACATGCCTTACGGTGAAAAAACAGAAGCTCAATTGCTGGAGTTTGCCGACAACATTTTCAAATTTTTTGAAAAACAAAACGCAAAAGCTGTTGTAATGGCTTGTAACACAACGTCAGCCATAGTTTACGAAAGACTAAAAGACAAATACAACTTTAAAGTTTATCCGATAATCCAGTCTGTGGCAAAACAGTTTTCAGAACTTCCTATAAAGAGAATAGGTATTTTTGCAACTCCTGCGACTATAAATTCGCACTGCTACAAAAAAGAACTCCTTAAACACAATGACAAAATGGAGGTTGTCGAAATCGCCTGCCCCGAATGGGTAAGAATTGTCGAAGACGGCCGTGAAAATACAGAATTTGGCAGACAGGCAGTCGAATTAAAAATGCAGGAGATGCTGATGTTCAATCCCGAAAAAATAGTTTTAGGCTGCACGCATTATCCTTATCTTATTGATATTTTGCAGAAATTTGCGCCAAAAGAGATGTTCATAAACCCTTCAGAAGAATTCGCAAAAATAATAAGAAACGATTTGGTATCGAAAAACCTATTAAATCAATCTCAAACTTCAGGCTATGAAAAGTTTTATGTAAGCGCAAACCCTGAAAAATTCCAAAAATCGGCTTCAATGTTTTATGAAATAAAAGACCTTCCGGTACTTACAGAATTTCAGCCGGCTTAGCCGGTTCACAAATCCAAATTATTAACAAATGTAACGAATTTATAAACCTCTGAAATCCGTTAAATTTTCTTGTTTTTATATAATTAAGAGAAGTAAAAACAAGAGGACGAGAGAGATGGCAATATCAAATATTCAAGAAACATTGCTGATGTACACAAAACAAAAATCAATGATTAATGAAAAATTGGCAAATGTACAGTTCAATCTTATGAACGCGTCAAGAGAAAGTGCAGACTTACAGCAAAAATATAATGAGCAGCAGCAATATTATTATTATGAATATTACGAAGAGTCGCCGGATGAATATATGGCAGTAATGGAAATTCTGGAGAATGAACACGAATATGAACTTCAGAACCTGAACTCCTGGGAAGCACAGCTGGAAATGGACAAAAACAACTATGAAACCCGGCTGAATGAAATTACAACATTCGAAAGCTCCTGGACAAAGCTTCTTCAAACCAACATCAAAAACGATTTCACATACGGCGGAGCCGGAAAATAATAAAACAGATAAGCGGACTTTTAAAGCCCGCTTTTTTGTTTTATAATAGACTTATGCTGAAAACAGGCGACAAACTTGGTGCATTTATAGTTCCGACCGGCATCGGAGCAAGTATCGGAGGCTTTGCGGGCGATGCAAGCTGTTATGCAAGAGAATTTTCAAAAAAGGCAAAACTTATTGTAAATCCTAATGTTGTGAATGCCGGTGTTTTCTCCGGTATAAATGAAAACATGTTTTATGTTGAAGGATTTACACTGGATGAATTTTTCAAAGGCAATTTGTGCCTCAAACCTTCTAACAACAATAAAATCGGAATAATTTTCGACAAATCAATTCCTCAGGAGGTTTTAAATATTCATCTTAACACAGTTGGCGCAGTCCAAACCGTCTACGGTGTGGACGTTACAGGGTACGAAGTAACAGATGAAAACGTCGGTGTAGAATTTTTTATAAATGAACACGGAATTTCAACCGGCGCTGTGAAAAACCCCGAAACAATGTATCGTGCAGCAGAAAAATTAATTAACCGCGGAGCAGAAGCCATTGTTATTGTATGTCTTTTTGATGACCCGGAAGAAGAGAATTTAGACTATGCAAACGGCTCCGGAGTTGACCCTGTTGGCGGTGTTGAAGGAATAATTTCACATTGTATCTCTCAAAAATTTAAAATTCCATGCGCTCATTCGCCGGCATTCACTGATTACTCGATTTCAACAGAGCTTGTCAACCCGAAATCCGCTTCTGAGTATATAACTCCGACATTTTTACCTTGCGTGCTTTTGGGGCTTAATAATGCACCCAAAATTGCGTTCTCAGACGGAATTTCAATTAATGAGCTTGATTTTCTTGTAATGCCGCATAACGCACTTGGTTCAACACCGGTTTTTGAAGCTTTGAAACGCAATATAAAAATTTATGCAATAAAAGAAAATTCAACACTTCTTGATGTTACCAACGAAAAACTGTTTAAATCCGATAAGATTATTGAATTGCCCTCGTACGCAGAATGCCTCAACCTTTTATAACCTGCAAACTACCGGCTTTCTCCTGCTGACAGGTTCTCAAAATTTCACGCAAAGAACAATTGCAGGATAAAAATTTTTATAATATAATAATTATATTAAATTAGGAGAGAAAAATGGATCAGGAAACTTACATGAGAATTATGGGCTACGTGCCGACCGTAATTGAAGCCTCTTCACGCGGCGAACGCTCATTTGATATATTTTCAAGACTTTTGAGAGAAAGAATTATCTTTTTAGGCTCAGAAATCAATGACGAAGTTGCAAATTCAATTGTTGCACAGCTTTTGCTGCTTGACAGCGAAAACAACGAAAAAGACATTATGCTTTACATAAACAGCCCCGGCGGCGTAATCACAGCCGGAATGGCGATTTACGATACAATGAACCTGATAAAATCAGATGTTTGCACAATTTGCCTTGGAGATGCCGCTTCAATGGGTGCATTCCTGTTGTGCTCCGGTGCAAAAGGCAAGAGAATGGCTCTGCCTAATTCAAGAATAATGATTCACCAGCCTCTTGGCGGCGCACAAGGTCAGGCAACCGATATTGAACTTGAAGCAAAAGAAATTCTTAGAATGAAAGATATGTTAATCAGCATTATGGCAGAAAATTCCGGTCAGCCATATGAAAAAGTTAAGGAAGACTGCGAACGCGACCACTTCCTTACAGCCTTAGAAGCAAAGGAATACGGCTTGATTGACAAAGTAATTGAAAAGAACTCTTTGTAACAAAACTTTACAAAAAGGCTAAAAACATGCAATCGCGCGCGGTTGCATGTTTTTATATATATGTGTAAAGGTCAAAAGGTTATACAAGGTTAGTTAAAACAATTCAGGTAGGAGTTTATTATGTCACTTCTTGTTTTCGGGTTTCGAAAATATTGGCTCATACGGCGCAGAAGCGAATTAAATTACAGCATCTCCGCGTTGGTCAGAAAACTGGGTGATTTGCAAAGATATTCAGCAAACATCGGTGACGGAACCATTTCAATGCAAAATATGATGAATATGCCATCCTCATTGTTCAACAGAGCAGTAGCCTTTATGGCGTTTTCACAAGCGGGAGCTATGCGCGGAGCACAGCAGAATATGCAGATGATGGGTCCGCAAATTCAATACCAATTACAGCAAATGCAGCAATCACAACAAGGGCAAAATCCACAAGCCACTCAAATGTATCAACAATGGATATTCCAAAACTTATATAAACAAGAACTTCAAAAATATCAAAAACATGAAGAAAAATTGTTACATCAACAGGAACAGGAAATTGAACAGGAAAAGGCAAGACTGGAAGCAGAACTGAGAATGATTGACGCCGAGTATGAAAGCACTGCTCAGGCAGAAAAACAATCAGTAAACTTCTGGAAACCTGAGTACACAGCATAAAAAGTTTACAACTCCTTACCCCCTATAATTGACCCAAATTAAAGAGTCCGCTTCTCCTTTCGCGGGCTCTTTTTCATGTAAGCAGCCGCAAAAATTTCACAAAAATGTTCAATCCGTAATCACAAAATCAACAGGCACGTCAAACTTTTCAACAGGGAGTTTTTCCACCAAAAGCTGCCGCGCAGCCGGAGTAATTGTTTTAACTTTATTTTGCGCAAGAAATCTGTCATAAAACCCGCCGCCATAACCCAGCCGGAAACAGTTTTTATCTGCCGCAAGCGCTGGAACTATTGCCAAGTCAAGACAACACGGGTCAACGGGATTTGAACAGGGTTCTTTTATGTTAAAGCTTGAAATCTCCAGAGCATCGCCCTTTTTAAAAGGGCAAATCAAAAGTTCTTTACCATTAACCTTTGGCAAAAAAAAGTTTTTGTCTTCTTCCAATAGCGCAAGAAGATTTATTTCATATTTTGAAGGAGAATAAAGCAGAACATTCTTAGCCTGCTGAAACTCCGGATTTTGCCTGATTTTTCGGACAATTTTAGCACTAATAGCATCTAACGGCAATGTTTTTCTTAAACTTTTAGCCCATATCCTTAAGTCGGTTTTATTCTCCATATTTTTAATATATAATAAATAGAAAATATTGTCCTAAGAGAACTAAATTAAAAACAGGAAACAGCAATGACCGATTTTTGCGATAACAACTTAATAAATCCGAATTGGGCAAAACATGGCTATATTCAGGTTTATACAGGAAACGGAAAAGGTAAAACCACGGCCTCTTTAGGGCTTGCAATGCGCGCGCTCGGCCGCTGCTGGAAGGTTTTAATAATTATGTTTACTAAAGGCGGCGACGATTACGGTGAATTAAATTCTTTTCGCAACCTTTCTCCCGAGATTTCGAAAAATCTGACTATTGTTCAGGCCGGTCTGGACAGAATTGTTTATGAACAAAACAAAAATGCAGATGATGAGGCTGAAATCAAAAAAGGCTGGGAGCTTGCAAAAAAAGCAATTCAAAACGACGAATATAATCTTATAATCCTTGATGAAGCAAACATTGCAATAGATTTGGGTTTGATAGATTTGGACGAGGTTGTTGAGGTTTTGAAAAATAAACCCGAAGATATGGAAATTGTTTTGACCGGACGCAACGCAAACGAAAAAATAATAGACTTGGCGCATCTTGTTTCGGAAATTAAACCAATAAAACATTATTGGGATACGGGAATAGCCGCCCGTAAAGGGATTGAATATTAATTAAAAAAAATAATCAAGTTCCAGATAAAGTTTTTAACGTAACGGACTTTTCACTTTTCACCTTTCACTTCTCACTTATTCATGCTACAATTTTTTCATAAGAATTAATGAAAAGAGGGATGAAAAGTTATGGAAAAATATTATTTAACAACAGCGATTGACTATGTAAACGGCGCACCGCACATCGGACACGCTTATGAAAAGATTTTGACTGATATTATTGCAAGACATTACTCTCAACGCTGTGATGATGTATTTTTCCTGACCGGAACTGACGAACACGGGATTAAAATTCAAAAAACAGCCGAAAAAAAAGGAATTACGCCTAAAGAACTCTGCGACATTAACGCGCAATCCTTCAAAGATGCCTGGAAAGCGCTCGGGGTTGATTATACAAGGTTTATCAGAACAACCGACGACGACCACGAAGCAATTGTTCAAAGAATTTTTAAAAAACTTGTTGAAAAAGGCGATATTTACAAACACAAATACGAAGGGCTTTACTGCTCGGGCTGCGAGTGCTTTTTGAACCCGAAAGACCTGACAGAAGACGGACTTTGCCCAGACCACCTTAAAAAACCCGAGGTTGTAAGTGAAGAAAATTATTTCTTTAAATTAACAAAATACAAAGACGCAATAGCAAAATATATTAAAGAAAATCCTGATTTTATTATTCCACAATTCAGAGCCAATGAGGTTTTAAACCAGCTTGAAGATATTCAGGACATTTCGGTTTCACGCTCAAAAGACAATGTTCAATGGGCAATCGACGTTCTGGATGACCCCGAACAATCAATCTACGTTTGGATTGACGCGCTTTCAAACTACATCACAGCGATCGGATACGATGTTGAAAACAGTAGTGAAAACTTCAAAAAATACTGGCCGGCCGATGTTCAGGTTATCGGGAAAGATATTTTGAAATTCCACAGCATATACTGGCCGGCAATCCTTATGGCACTTGATTTGCCGCTGCCAAAACACATTTTTGCGCACGGCTGGATTACGATTGACGAAAGCAAAATGTCAAAATCGCTTGGAAACGTAATTTCGCCGACTTCAGTTCTTGAAAACTTTGAACTGGATATTCCCGACCCGTTCCGCTATTATATGGCAACTTCGGCTCCTTGCGGGAAAGATGGAAACTACTCGGATGAAGATTTCAAAGAAAAAGTTAACGCGCATCTTGCAAATTCAATGGGAAATCTTCTCAACAGAACGCTTTCAATGCTTGTAAAATATTTTGACGGCGAAATCAAGCCCGAATTTGATGTGACAGAAAAAGAAATTGTTGCAGGTTCAAAAAGCCTTCTTCAAGCTGCAAAAAACAAAATTGATTTAGTAAAAAGCCATTTTGATAACTTTGAAATTGCTGAAGCCGGAAACGAAATTATACAGCTTGTAGACATGACAAATAAATATGTAACCGACAATGCGCCTTGGACTCTGGCAAAAGAAGAAAAAATGACTGAATGCGGTCAGGTTTTGACAACAGTTCTTGAAATTATGTGTGTTGTTTCTGCCTTGATTTATCCATTCTGCCCGAACATTGCCGAACGCATGGCAGCTCAACTGTCTTTCGATTTGAAAGGTGCGAATCTTGAGAAATTGACCTGCAAAAACCTTAAAACAGGCAAACTTATTGAAAAAGAAGATATAAAACCTGTATTCTTGAGAATGGACAGCGAACTGGCTGATAAAAGCAAAAAATAAGTTGAATTCGTGTGAAAAAGCGAGAAGTAAAACGTGAAAAGTTCGTTTCGTTTATTTTGTACTCAACAGATTTTCACGTACAGACAAAAGCATTGATAAAATTCAAAGCTTCTTAGTAGCTTCTTCTCATCAAGTCAGAAAGTTTCACTTCGGCTTTTGGCGGAATTGACGGCTTTTTAACGGCCTTTTCAACAGGGGTTTCTGTTTTAAACTGGGTCAGACCGACTTTAATGTGATCCTCACTTTTAAGCATGAAAATTTCTTTAAAAAAATTGACTATTTCATTCATAAAAATTCTCCTAACCGCTGGGGGTTTATTAACTATATAATACATTAAAACGATTTGACGTGCAAATTTCATTATACTTTATGTTATATTATTGATACAAAGCGAAGTTTTATAATATTTGAATTATTATTTTACGAGGAAGACAATGACCGCTCACGTCGAAGGTTACTACAAAAATCCGCAGGAAAATTTTGAACATGCTTATGACTTGATAATTAATACACAAAGTCATGACGAACTTATATGCATGCTTAAAAGCGGTAATATTGTCCAAAAACAGCTCGCAGCGCTAAAATTGGACAAGGTTTTAAACCGTGAAGAAGCTTTTGTTTTAATAAACAACCTCACAGGGCAGGATGGAAAAGTCAGGGAAGCAGTTTCTCTAAAAATATCGGAACTTATGCAGGATAAGACGCTTTCAGAACTTTTTCAACCCGAAGAAAATTTACAAACCTTTCTTGATGCAATAATCGATATTAACGGAAATATTTGCAGAAATATAATTTCTGCATTATCAAACCTGAAGTATAATAAAAAGTTTTGTGAAATATTCACATTAGAACTTTTGAAACGTACGCTACAACTGGCAGAAGACATTCAAAAGTTTGATTTTCAGGAAGGCAAATACAAGGTTAACAAGGAAGTTTTCAAGCTGTACTGGTACTTAGAAACAATTTCTCAGTTCGCCGAATTTGTTCAAGAAACGCAGTTAAAAGAAATTTTAAACATCACAAAATCCATCAATGAATATACAATAAGAGAAAAGACAGCCAAAATCCTTACGCACAAATTTGAAGCCGAAGAGTTCGCTAAAATGCGAGAACTGTTAAAAAATGATACAAACTATTACGTAAGACGATTTTAGTTATATAATATAAAAAAGCGCACATTATATTAAGATATATTACAAAACTTTCACCTTTGGCAACTATTTTTAGCAATTTTTGATAGAAGATATTTTTTATATATATACAAGAGTTGCAAAATAGTTATCAGATGGGAAATTTAAAAGGAGATTATTATGGCAAGAGTACTTATTTCAATGCCGGAAAAGTTTTTAGACGAGATTGACAGTCTTGCTCTTAATGAAAACCGTTCAAGGTCAGAATTGATTAGAGAAGCTCTAAGAACATATATGTATCGCAACCAAGTGCGAAATTCAAAAAGAGCCGAAAGAAATGCCGAACTGCTTGATAGTCTTCTCGGTTAACAAATTTAAGGGAAAAATTATTAGATAAATACGATTGGGGGAAAATATGGAAAACGTAGAAAAAGATTACACAATGTCGTCATTGGATGAGTATTTTAACTTGTTGGATCAAGAAAATACAAAACGTTCTCAAATGATAGCTAAATCATTAACAAAATATTTGAAAAAATCTCAAGAATACGGAAAATTTGATGAGCTTAAATCAATTCAAGCTCAATAGTTGAAAAATCTAAAAGCTGAAACGACCTGCATAAATGCAGGTCGTTGTGATTTATAAAAAACTTGATTATTTGAACATGCCTAAAAGCGCTTCACCGCGTTTAACAAGCTCATGCGTTATTAACTTGAAAGTCTTCATATCATAAGGCAGCGCCCCATCAGCCAATTTAATGCGGCTTTTTAATCCGTTCTTTGCTCTTGAATTTGTAAATTCAGCAAAAGTTTCTTTCGGGATTACAACAGTACCGGAAGGTAATCTCACAGGTTCATTATTAATCGTAACGATATCAATGTTAGTGTATCTTTTGCCTGCTCTGAAATTTTTGACTTGTCTAAATTCGCTAGAATTCAAATTTTGCTTAAATTTGGACAACGTTTTGGTTGATAATTTACCATTAAAGGATGTTTGGTTATCGAAGCTTACTTGCATATTTGTCTCCTATTTTTTAATTCTGGTTTATATAAAAACCGAAAATTTATTTTTTTGCTAAAGAAACAGAATAAAATTTAATATGAAAAGAGCTTACTAAAACAGCAAGCTCTTTTCAAGATTTTTTGTATTGTTTCAAAAATTATTCAATAATTTTGTCAACAACACCGGCACCAACTGTACGTCCGCCTTCACGGATAGCGAATCTCATACCTTCTTCGATAGCAACCGGAGCGATAAGTTCAACTTCCATTACAACGTTGTCACCAGGCATAACCATTTGACCGTCGAATTTGATTGAACCGGTTACGTCAGTTGTTCTGATATAGAACTGAGGTCTGTATCCAGGGAAGAAAGGAGTATGACGTCCGCCTTCTTCTTTTGTCAAAACGTAAACGTTAGCTGTAAATTTAGTGTGCGGGTGAATTGTTCCCGGTTTAGCAAGAACCTGACCGCGCTGAATTTCAGTTTTATCAACACCACGGAGCAAAGCACCAATGTTGTCACCAGCTTGACCTTGGTCAAGTTGTTTTCTGAACATTTCAACACCTGTAACAGTTGTTTTCTTAGTTTCGCCAAGACCAACTAATTCAACTTCGTCACCAACTTTAACGATACCACGTTCTACACGGCCTGTAGCAACAGTACCACGGCCTGTGATTGAGAATACGTCTTCAACAGGCATCAAGAACGGTTTGTCTAAGTCACGTTCCGGAGTCGGGAAGTAAGAATCGATAGCATCCATCAATTCCCAAATTTTATCAACCCATTTATCTTCGCCGCGTGCAATAGTCGGGTTAGCTTGAGCTGCTTCAAGAGCTTTCAAAGCAGAACCGTGGATGAACGGGATATTGTCGCCGTCGAATTCGTAAGAAGAAAGAAGTTCACGAACTTCCATTTCAACCAATTCCAACAATTCCGGATCATCAACCATATCGCATTTATTAAGGAATACAACCAAGTTCGGAACGCCAACCTGTCTAGCTAACAGGATGTGTTCACGAGTTTGAGGCATAGCACCGTCAGTTGCGGCAACAACAAGGATTGCACCGTCCATCTGAGCGGCACCGGTAATCATGTTTTTAACATAGTCAGCGTGACCAGGGCAGTCAACGTGAGCATAGTGTCTTGCTGCTGTTTCGTATTCTACGTGAGCTGTAGAAATTGTAATACCTCTTGCTTTTTCTTCAGGAGCTGCGTCGATTTCATCGAATTTTTTCAATGCAGCTTGGCCTTGAGCAGCCAATACTGCAGTAATAGCAGCTGTCAAAGTTGTTTTACCGTGGTCAACGTGGCCGATTGTACCGATGTTGACGTGCGGTTTGGTACGTTCATACTTTTCTCTTGCCATGAGATTAATCTCCTTTTTACTACTTATACTACTTTCTAATTTGGTATTTTAAGCCATATAATATATAATATTTGCTCAATTTTTTTTGTCAAGGCGCGTGGCATGACAAAGCCGCGCATGTATTGAAGGAGATAAAAAACAAGTATCGAAAAATTTCCGGTACTTGTTTTGTCTTTTTTATAAAAGTTTGCGGCAGGAGTTATTCAACAGGTTTGCGTACAAATCCGCCATTTTCGTCTAATTCAAAGTTCAGACCTTCCAGGCAGTAATTGTAATATACTAAAAATGTCCAATCCTCTTTGCTTACAGAATCTGCTTTACCGGCCTTCTGGAAAGCCCGTAAATCTTTTTCGCCCTGAAGCAGTTCTATATATTTATCTTTTCCCGCAGTAAGCATGCTGCAAACCGTTTTAGCCAGCGGTTTTACGTTTTCAAATTCTTCCTCGGAGGACGTACAGAATCCGCCTTTTGAATAACTTACGCCCAGAGAACCGTCAGAAAAGCCAGAAATCGGAGTATTTTCCCAAAATTCGGAATATAAATTTTCTGCTTCATCTTTTTGTTTGATAGTCATATTTTTCTCAACTGATTCATAAGGCGTCAAATCCACAGTGTCTCCGCGGCGTCTGTCAAATAAAACCTCAGATGCTGTTTCCATCAAACTTCCGAAATTTTCAGGTAATTTGACTCCGGTATTGTTTTGAGCCGGATTTTCTTCATCGTCAAACTTTTGCAAGGTTTGAATAGATTGCAAAACAGGCTTGCCGGCTTCATAGCTATATTGATACACAACAGAAGTTCCATCCTGCTGCTCAATCAAAGAACCCTGGAGCGGCTTTCCATCCTTGTTGTAAACTATAGAATTAAGATTCTCGCCTGAGGAATATGTAACCTGGGTGGCACCATTTTCTACAAGCAGAGCTTCAAAAGAGGATATTCTTATACTTTCGCCATTTGAGTTAGTATAAGTTCTGCCGCCGTTTTTATCCATAACGTAATTCAAGCCGTCTTCATCCATAAGGGTAATATTATACTTTCCATTGCCGTTTTTTGCAGCACCAAAACCTCCGGCTTTTAAATAATCGGCATCAGGCACAGTGTCTGAAATTTCAAATCCGGCCAGCGCTTCATTAAACTCCTGTTTTTGCTTTTCAGTAATTTGAGACTGGGCGGATTCATGTTCAGTTATGTCAGAAGTTTGTACCGGAGGGTCTGATGGTGACGGGCCGTGTGTTTGGGTGGTTTGCGGGGCTGATGTCGGAGGTGCTGCCGCGTCTGAAGCTTGTCCGGTATTTTGAGTATTTTGAGCAGCTTCCTGCTGAACCGGCAAATTCTGCTCCTGCTGTTCTGGTTTAGATAAATTAAGCCCCATTGCACTATAAATCTTGTTCATTTGTTCATCAGACAAGCTTATTTTATCGCCGGTCTGAATTGCATAACTTTTGCCCCAGCCGGCGCGGGTTTTGTCCGTGCCGCCGCGGAATAACCTTTGACCTTCGGCCTGTTCTTCTTTTTGAATTTCGTCGAAGACTGACATGACATTTTGCCAGTTGATTTTCTTGCTCCCGTCAAAACCGGCTTGTTTTTTGGCCTGCTCCAGAAAAATATAGGTTAAACCTAAATCATCTTTTGATACAGTGTAGTCAAATCCCATTTGATATCCTCCTTTTTATACTCGTTTAAGCACACATTGCTTATACTGGTATAAACGGATTTATCCTGAAAAAATTGACAGCTCGCCTACATACCATACCATACCATACCATACAGCAGATTATACCTGGATTTGAGGCATTATAAAACTCATATTTACAATTCGTTACATTTGAAATTGGTTTATATTTTTGCCGCGGCAGAGTTGGTTCCCCCTCTCCTAAATTAGGATACAAAGCGAACCACAGCAACGAAGTGAGGATGAGTGAGCCTGTATGCCTTGTACTGAGGGGATGGGGTAAGTTCTTTTACTCACAAATTAATGCTGCCAATTTAAGATAAACACCTTCAATATTATTATCTATTTCATTATTCCACAATCTTAAAACTTTATAACCTTTAGAAATCAAATATTCCGTTCTTTTATCATCATTAATCTTATTTTGAATTTCATTATGCTGACCGCCGTCAAGTTCAATAACTATCCTCTTTTTTCGGCCTGCAAAATCTACGATATAAGATCCTATAGGATATTGCTTGACAAATTTAACCCCATTAAATTTTCTATTTCTTAACAATGCCCATAGTTTATATTCCTGAGGCGTCATATTTTGTCTTAATTCTCTTGCCTGCAAATATTTTTTATACATTTAACCTCATCCTAACCCTCTCCTAAATTAGGAGAGGGAACTTGATTAAACCGAACTCTTTTTTCATTTTTGAACACTTATCGACTGTTGCAGGAAAGGAGATAAAATTGAAGATAATCTTCATTTCTTTCACGAATTAAAAGAGGCTCAAACGAGCCTCTTTTAAAATTATTCATCTTCTGAAATTTCTTCTTCAACCGGCTCTTCATGCTGAATGTCTTCTTCATCATAAGCCTGCTGGTTCATTTCTTCTTCGATTTCTTGTTTTAATTCATCGTCTTCGTCTTCGGCTTCTTCTTCGCGAACATCTTCTTCATAATTTTGAAGATTTTGAGCCTCAGCTTTCTCCATTTGAGAAACACTCTTGATATCTATTTTCCAGCCTGTAAGCTTATGTGCAAGTCTTACGTTTTGACCTTCGCGTCCTATTGCAAGGCTTAATTGATCATCAGGAACAACAACCATTGCATCATGAGCATACTCATCATCTGCAAGCACATCCACTGAAACAACTCTTGCAGGTGAAAGGGCATTAACGATATATTCAACAGGGTCATCAGAATATCTTACGATATCGATTTTTTCGTTCTTCAATTCTGAAACGATTGTCTGAATTCTGCTTCCGCGAGGTCCAATACAAGCTCCCACAGAATCAACTTCAGGGTCATTTGACCAGACGGCGATTTTTGTTCTGTATCCTGCTTCACGTGAGATTGATTTAATTTCAACAATTCCATCTTCGATTTCAGGAACTTCAAGTTCAAACAGCTCGCGCACGATTTCTGCATGAGCATGAGAAACAATAACTTGAGGAAGTCTTGTAGTTTCTTTTACGTTCAATACAAAAACTCTTATGCGGTTGCCGGGTTTGTAATATTCACCGGGGATTTGTTCTTTTTGCGGCATTATCGCGTCAGTTTTACCGATATTAACAATTACGTTGCGGTTTTCAACTCTCTGGATAATTCCGGTTACAAGAGTACCTTTTTTATCCATAAATTCTTGAAGAACAAGATTTCTTTCAGCTTCTCTTATGCGCTGTGTAATAACTTGTTTTGCAGATTGCGCTGCTATACGGCCGAACTGGTCTGGTGTAACTTCGATTTTAACTTCATCATCAACTTCTACATCTTCATCAATTTCTTTTGCATCTGCCAAAGAAATTTGTAATTCAGGATCTTCCACTTCTTCAACTACGGTTTTAGTGCTGAAAACACCGATTTCGCCGGATTGTTCGTCCAAAATTGCTTCGATATTAGCTGATTCTTTAATTTTCATGTGTTTTTTGTAAGCAGCTACCATTGCATCGCAGAGTGAAGCTATCAAAACTTCTTTTGATATTCCACGTTCTCTTTCAAGTTCTTCGCATGCTTCAAAAAGTGCTGTTCCGATTTTAATCATTTTTTTATCCTTTCATTTATTATGTAAATATTTTTTATTCTGACAGGCTTTTAATCAATATATAATTTTGCGGACTGAATGTTGCTTCTCGGAATTTGAAGCTCTTTAGCGTCTTCAAATCTGAAAAATTTTAATCCTTCATTTTCGTTAAAGTCGAGGATTTCACCCTTGAAAACCTTTTCTTCCTCGCCATCGAGAGGCGTTTTCAGCTTTATACTTACATTACGGCCTTTGAATATTATAAATTCTTTATCGGATTTGAACTTTCGCTCAAGGCCGGGTGAAGAAACCTCTAAATAATATTTTACGGGAATAAGTTCATCCAAAAAGTCAGATAGACTTCTTGTAACCTTTTCACAATCGTCAAGAGTTACGTCCTTCTCGGAAGAATACAAATAAATCCTCAAAAACCAGCGGTGATTTTCTTTTGAAAAATCCACCTCAAGAGGAATATATCCAAAGCGCATTGCAGTATTTTCAATTAACGGATTAATCTTTTCAAGAACTTCATATCTGTTAATTTCCTGTTTCATAACACTTCCTTCCTTCGCTTTTGAACCTAACCAACATTTGCGGTCTTTCAGCCGCCGTGTTTCCCGGCAAAACGCCCTGATGATAGAAAAAGAACGGGGGTTCCCGTTCTTTTCTCTAAAAATATTATAAATTATTAAAACTTAAATGTAAAGTCTTATGTAAAGTTTTTAAAACCGGATTAAAAACCTGATTGTGCAAGCAAACCTTTTGCATCAACTAAATTCGGTTCTTCGCTTACAGGTGTGAAACCTTGAACTGTCGTGTTTGCAACAAGTGCGTTATAAGTTGTTGCAATGCCTTTGTATTCTTTAATAATCTCTTGTTTTTTAGTTTCGTCGGTTTCTTTTTCTGCTTTTTGCGCAAGCTTTTTAAGCTCATTGTAAGATTTATTCAAATCTTTTTCTTCAGATTTTGCCATCTTTGTCATTTTTTCAGAGTAATTTTGTTCTGCACTCTTGAGTTGTTTAAGCTCGCCGTTTGCTTTTTCTTTAAGTGAGGTATTATCAGCAATTGATTTATCAAGATTTGAAATTTCTGTTTCTTTATCAGTTTGATTTTTTTCTAGTGTTTTAAGATCATTTTCAAGCTGCTGTTTTTTCTGTTCTAGTTGAGTTAGCTGAGATTGAAGAGAACTTACATTCTGACCTGCAGCCTGTGCAGTTGCAATTTGTGACTGCAAACGTGTAATCTGGCTTTGAGTACCTGTAATTGAAGTTTTTGTTGTAGATATATTTTCTTTTATTGTAGCAAGTTCTTTTTCAGCATTTGTTTTACTTTCACTGTCAGCATCTATCTGTCCCTGATATTGTTCAACGAGTTTGGATTTTGTATCGATTTTTGAGCCGAGAGAGCTTAACTCTGACTTGAGTGCCTTTGTATTAGTTGCACTTGAAAGATTTGTTAAAACATTTGCAGCATCTGCGCTTAGATTAGCCGCTGGAGTTGAGCTGTTTGATACTACTGAAGGTTTTGAAGCTTTTGTTGAAGCAACAGCTTTTGTAACACTGCCGATTGTCTGGTTAAGCATGCTGATAGCACTCATTGTACCTGCAGCTTTATTTGTTCCAGTGTTTGCATATGCTCTTTGAGAATTTACATACTGTACATATTTTTGAAGATCAGCATTAAGTCTGTCAGCTTCTCTTCTTGCAGAGCGCGGAGTTGGTGCAAAACCTGTTGCAATACTTTGAGTTAATTGTGCATCTACATTTCTTAGCGTATAGTCAGAAGGATTAACAAATCTTGTTCCGCCTTGTCTAACAGCGCCTGATTGGATGGATTGTCTTGAAGTTGTTCCAAGTGCGCTTAATGCAGTATATTTAATTGATTTGTCACTCTTTGATGTTGAGGATGATGAAGTTGAAGCAGTAGAAGTGCTTGATGAAGTTTGTGTTTCCTGAAACTTAGGCAAAGTGCGGGTGCTGTTCAAGTTAGTCTTGATACCAGGTCTTTTATAAGATTGTGCTGCTAATTCTACGCCCATAATTCTCTCTTTTTATATACCTTTATATATATAAAGTATATAACACTTTAAAAATTGCTTATTCTTACGTTATAACTTTACAAATATTAACATATCCTCTAACTTTGTCTTCATAAATATTATACCCGCTTTTTAGCCTGCTTTAGCATGTTTAATTACACCTGTTAAAAAACTTTTAGTAAATGTAAAATATCTTAATTTAACAAAACCCTGAAAACACACTAAACAAGAGTTCTTTGAGATTTTGCAAGTAATTATTACACTAAGTTTACAAAAATTATGTAAATTTTTTGCTGTATTTTTCAAATGCCCAAATCCGCCCTAAATCTAAATCTTTAGATTTAAAGAAAATTTAATTGTAAAAAGATTGGCATGGAATGCAAAAAAAGTGTTTCATATTAGAAAATTTGTTCTATGATGAATTTACATCTTGGGAGGCGGGGATTATAAAAAAATACATCCTCACCTGTAGTCTAATCAATCCATAGAACGATTAAAGACTATTCAAATATCGTTTAAAATATGGATAACAATATCAGTTTGTATTTGGAGGTAGTAAAGAAGTGTTAGAGCATGGTTATATTCAAATTTACACAGGAGATGGAAAAGGGAAAACAACAGCATCATTAGGTCTGGCACTTCGTGCGCTCGGACATGGATGGAAAGTTTTAATCATCCAGTTTACTAAGGGCGACAGCGCAACATCTTATGGAGAAATTGTTTCATCATCTAAATTCCTGCCAAATTTGGATGTAGTACAGTTTGGAATGGACAGAGTATGCTATTCACATAATGTTTGTATGGACGATTTTAAAGAAGCAAAAAAAGGCTGGGAATATGCCAAAAAAGCAATTCAATCCGGTGAATATCAGCTTATTATTTTAGATGAAATCAATATTTGCACATCTATGAATATGATTAAGGTTTCGGAAGTTAAAGAAGCTTTAATGAACAAACCCGAAAACCTTGAAATCGTATTGACGGGCAGATATGCACACCCTGAATTAAAAGCTATGGCGCATCTTGTAACAGAGATGAAACCTATCAAACATTATTTTGATATGGGCGTAATGGCAAGACAGGGAATTGAATATTAGGGGAGGAAAAAGCAGCAGAGAGGAATTTTGTATGCTGCTTTTATGCGAAAAGGTATTAATGTAAATCCTTTTTGTTTCAGAAATGAAATACCGGACTGACTTTAGGGGAGGTCCGATTTTTTTGCGGACGAAGTCCGCCCTTACACATTTGAATTAGCATACTAAATGCGCTTTTGTAGAAATTAAGATAAAAACTGATACGGCGTAGTCAAAACCCATTTGCTATCATCCTTTTATACTCGAATAAGCACAAATTGTTTATACTGGTACAAACGGCTTCTCCTGGAAAAAGTTGATATGGCGTCTCCATACATATAGTGGATTATAACCAGGTTTCAGCCTATTTTAAGCTAATTTTTACAATTCGTTACAATAAAGATTTTACGAAATTTTATGTTTGTAATATTATATTATTGGTTACACTAGTCTGATAGGTTTGCCCTAGTTCGGGGTGGCGTAATTCCCAGCTACAAAACGGATAACTACACATAACACCGAATGAGACAGTTTAGCCCGTAGTACTAAGTTAAAATAAAGGAGAAAACCGATGCCAGCAGCATCTATGATTGAACTTTTGGAAGCAGGTGTACACTTCGGTCACCAAACTCAAAGATGGAACCCTAAAATGAAACCGTATATTTACGGTGCAAGAAATGGTATTTATGTATTTGATTTACGCAAAACTACAGAACTTCTCGACGAAGCTTACAACGTTGTAAGAGATTTTGCAGCACGTAATAAAAATATATTGTTTGTAGGTACTAAAAAACAAGCAGCAGAAGTTATTGCTGAAGAAGCTCAAAGAGCAGGCGCTTATTACATCAACAGAAGATGGTTAGGCGGTATGCTTACTAACTTTGATACTATCAGAGGAAGAGTCAGCAAACTTAGAGAATTGGAAGATTTCTTAAACAGCGGTCATGCTGAAAAATTACCGAAAAAAGAAATCGCTCAGCTTAACAGACAGCTTTCTAAATTGAGCAAAACTTTAGGCGGTATTAAAGAAATGAGAGGATTACCTGATTTAATCTTCATCATAGACCAGCAGAAAGAAAATATCGCAATTCTTGAAGCTAACAAACTTAACATACCTGTAATCTGCCTTGCTGATACAAACGCAGACCCTACAAATGTTAACTATATTATCCCAGGCAACGATGATGCAATCCGTTCTATCAGATTAATTACTTCAAAACTTGCTGACGCTGTTATTGAAGGCAAACAGCTTAAAGAAAACAAAGCTAACACTACAGCTAAAATTGAAGAAATTAAAGCTGAAGATGCAGGCGTTGTTACTGAAGAAACAGCAGAAGTTACTGCTGAATAGTTAAAAATTGTGAAAAGTGAATGGTGAAAAGTTCTTTACAAAAATGAAATTAGTGATATCTAACAAAATTATTTTTATGTAACGGACTTTTCACTTCTCACATTTCACTTTTCACTCAACAATAAAGGAGAGAATTAAATGAACATTACAGCTCAAATGGTTAAAGAACTCCGTGACAAAACAGGTGCAGGTATGATGGATGCGAAAAAAGCACTTGTTGAAACCGACGGTGATATGGAAAAAGCAATGGATGTACTTCGCCAAAAAGGTATTGCTTCTGCTGAAAAGAAAATGGGCAGAATTGCAGCTGAAGGTTTAATTGCATCAGCAATCATTGACAATGCAGGTGCTATGGTTGAAGTTAACTGCGAAACTGACTTTGTTGCTAAAAACGAAGAGTTTAAAGAACTTGCAAACTGTTTAGCAAAAGCAGTTGCAGAAACTAACCCGGCTGATGTTGAGTCTTTCGTTGCTTCAACTTGCCCAAAATGCGGTAAAACTATCGAAGAAGTTCTTAAAGAAAAAATCGCTTCTATCGGTGAAAAAATCACTTTCAGAAGATTTGTCCGCTATGAAGGAAATGTAGCAACATACATTCACAACGGCAAAATCGGCGTTCTTCTCGAAACAGACAAAAAAGATGAGGAATTAATGAATGACATTTGTCTTCACATCGCATCAAATGCTCCGGAATTCCTATCAAGAGCCGAAATTCCGCAGTCTGCAATCGACCATGAAACAGAAATTGAAATGGGTAAAGAAGATTTGCAGAAAAAGCCTGAAAATATCAGAGCTAAAATTGTTGAAGGCAGAGTTAACAAACTTATGGCAGCAAAAGTTCTTCTTGAACAGCCATTTGTTAAAAACCCTGATGTTACAATTGAACAGTTAATCGAAGGCAAACTGACAATCAAAGCTTTCTCAAGATATGTTCTTGGTGAAGGACTTGAAAAACGTCAGGACAACTTTGCCGAAGAAGTAATGAGCCAGGTAAAAGGCTAATTTATAAAAACAATTAACAAAAAAAGAGGACTGATTATACCAGTCCTCTTTTTTGTTTCCTCCGAAAATCCTTCAAAAACGTTAAACACAGATTCTATCGATGTAAATCAATAAACTCAACTCTGTAGTCCAAAATTTTTGCAATTATCTCAGCTTCCTTCAAGGATAAACTTTCTCTGTTTAGTTTGCCGAGAAGACTATTATAGGAATAATTTTCAGATGTAACCTCTGATAACATAATAGCAAGCTTTTTAAGAGTAACTCCACGTGAAGCTGTAAGCATCTTAATTTTTGTTTTAATACTCATACAAAAATTATAGCGATATTGACATTATATAAAAAACTACATATAATAATATTCGAATATGAATACTATTAATCATATTCAAATATTAGCATTTACATTTGAACAAAAAGGAGCAGACAGATGAGAAACAGCCAGAAAAACTATAAAGCTTTTACTTTATCCGAAGTAATGATAACACTGGGGATACTTGGGGTAGTAATAGCCATGACGCTTCCGGTACTTATGAGCAAGTACAGAAAGCAGGAAGTATCAGCCCGTTTGAAGAAGTTCTACACAATCATGAACCAGGCAATCATGATGAGCGAACTCGAAAACGGAGATATTAAATACTGGGAGATTGAGGCAGCCTATACTACTGACGACGGGTCTTACGATTACAATGTTGGAGGGGAAAATTGTAACAAATTTTTCAACAGATATCTGGCTAAATACATCAAATACTACAAACTTACTCAGGGCTACTCTAAAGAAAACGATGATGGTACAACTTCCAGTGAATTGTCTAAAATTTACTTCTTCGATGGCTCAACTTCAACTATCAAACAGGGAACCTGTATTGATTTTGGTTTTGATATAAATGGAGATAAGAAACCTAATAAGAATGGTGAAGATAAATTCTATTTTTTTATCTGTCCGCATGACAAAGGTTATAGACTATACGCAACCGAAAGATTTTCGACAATAGGCCAGAGGACAATAAATACCCATGAAAAAGCTATGGAAGCTTGTAAAAATAGTAGAGGCTCCTGTTCACGGCTAATACAGATAGACGGGTGGGAAATTAAAAAGGATTATCCTTACAAAATTTAACTTCAATGTTGAAAAACTCTTTAAAACTTGTTATCATAATGAATAAGTTAGAAAGGGACTGTGATGACTTTGGAAATAAAAGAAATTACAAACTTTTTTGAAGATGGCAAAAATAAAACAAAACTCGTTTTCTGCGAAGATAATAACGAAAAAAAAGAAATTTTGTTTGAAGGCGAAGGCAAACTCAAGTCAGCCGTTGCCGAGCTTTGATTTTTAATTAGAAAAAGGAAGCTCAAGCGGAGCTAATGATTCAGAAGGGATTTCTGCAGGTGTATAAGCCGGATAAGTTGACTTCAGAACTTCTTCTAAGTGTTCGGCAGATGTTGAATGGTTAATCCGTTGGTCTTCAATATTTTTGGGTGCTACAGATTTATTCATTTGAGGTTCGGAACTCTGTTGCTTCTTGATTTCGTTGCCGGTTTCCTGTATTTGGTCTTCTGCTTGCGGAACAGGCTTTTGAATTTTGTCAAGCTCTTCCGGTACCTGTTTTGAAGGTTCAGAAACTGAATTGTCTGCAGGTTTTTCAGGTAAAGGCTCTTTTATTTCCGTTTGCACATTTTCAGCCGGTTCTTGAATTGTTTCTGTTTCAGCAGCAGAAGCATTATCCGTAGAATTTACAGGTTTGATTGAATCCTTTGAGTCGTCCGAAACAGCGTTTTCTCCAGATTTGTCCTGCTCTGTATATTCGTAATTAGGTTCATCTTTTTCATCTTTTAGTTTAAAATTCAGAATAAAAACCTGGTCTTTTTTTATGACAATATCTTCCCCTTTTTCAACATAAGAAATTGGAGTGCTTTCATAAAGCGAAATTGCCCCGGATTTAAACCGATTACCTTCTTCATTTTTAATAGCGCCTTCAACCGCAGCGTATGCAGAGGAAAGACCTTTTACAAAATAACTTCCCACGCCCAAAGCTGCCGATTTAGCCGCGCTTTTGTAGTCGAATTTAGTTGTAAACTTACCTTTGACAAGCGAATCCACCTTATGTGTTTCACCGTTGTTGTCAGTATACTCTTTCAAAATAAATGCAAAAGAAGCATCGCGTTTCAGGCGTTTTGGACTTGAAACGTCAACGATATCGCCTTTTAAGATATACCCTTCATTTATAATTAGAAATCCGTCATCAAGAATTAAGTCGGTAACAGCCTTCACAGTAAGAGTTTCCGATGGGTTTTCTGTTGTAAAATCCGACTGTGATTGAACTTTAATAGTTGCCGCCAAAACTGACGCCTGACACATAAATAACAAAATCAAAGATAAAATAAATTTTTTCATACCATCCTCACAAAATTATTAAATCATTATTTTTCAAAAGTGTCAAGAAAATAACGGTTTAAGGTACTGGCCAGTGTAAGATTTTTTAACCTTTGAAACCTGCTTTGGCGTTCCGGCTGCAACGATTTGTCCGCCGCCATTTCCGCCTTCGGGGCCAAGGTCTATTATGTAATCTGCTACTTTAATCAGGTCAAGATTGTGTTCAATGATTAAAATCGTATTTCCCTGGTCAGCAAGCGCCTGAATAATTTTAATAAGTTTATCCAAATCCGCCCAGTGAAGCCCGACAGAAGGCTCATCCATAAGATAAAGTGTTTTGCCGGTTGCACGCTTGTTAAGTTCTGACGCAAGCTTAATTCGCTGCGCTTCGCCGCCCGAAAGCGTTGTTGCACTTTGACCAAGCTTGATATAATCAAGTCCGACATCGTTTAAGGTTTGAAGTTTGTTTTTGATTGACGGAACATTTTCAAAAAACGCCAGCGCTTCTTTTACGCTCATATCAAGCACATCAGCAATTGTCTTGCCTTTGTATTTAACCTCTAAAGTTTCGCGGTTGTAGCGTTTGCCTTTGCAAATCGGACATTTCACATAAACATCTGATAAGAAGTTCATTTCAATTTTGTTTACGCCGTCTCCCTTGCAAGCCTCGCATCGCCCGCCTTTTACGTTAAAGCTGAAGCGTCCGGCTTTGTAACCGCGAAGTTTTGCCTCATTGGTTTTCGCATACAAATCACGAATATGCGTAAACAAATCCGTGTAAGTTGCAGGGTTTGAACGCGGAGTTCTGCCGATTGGCGATTGGTCAATGTCAATAATCTTGTCTATGTTTTCAAATCCTGTAATCTCATCAACGCCCTGCGGTTTCGGTTTGTTTTTGCGAAGTTTATGAACTGCATATTCATAAATCAATTCCTGCATCAAGGTTGATTTGCCAGACCCTGAAACGCCGGTTAAAACAACGATTTTACCGAGCGGAATCTCGACATTTATATTTTTCAAATTGTTCAAATGCGCGTTTTTAACGCTTAAGAAATTCCCGTTGCCCTCGCGGATTTTGTCAGGAATAGGAATAACCTTTTCGCCGCTTAAATATTTACCTGTAATCGACCTTTCAGCCGCAATTATATCGTCAATTGTGCCGGAAGCAATGACTTCGCCGCCCAAAACGCCAGCCCGCGGCCCGATATCAACCAGATAATCCGCATTTCTGATAGTTTCTTCGTCGTGTTCAACAACAATCAATGTATTTCCAAGGTTGCGAAGTTTGATAAGGGTTTTAATCAATCTGTCGTTATCGCGCTGGTGAAGCCCGATTGAGGGTTCATCCAAAACATACAAAACTCCTGAAAGCCCGCTTCCGATTTGGGTTGCAAGTCTGATACGCTGTGCTTCGCCGCCGGAAAGTGTTCCTGCCATACGCGAAAGGTTCAGATAACTTAACCCTACATCTTTCAAGAATTTTAAACGCGCACGAATTTCATCTAAAATCTGTTTTGCTATTTGAATATGATATTCGCTCAGCTCCAAATACAAATCCGATATAAAGTCATACTCTTCATTAATCGGCATCAGCGTAAATTCATAAATATTTTTACCTTTAATCGTCACTGCGAGCGGAAACGGTTTTAATCTTGCGCCCTTGCAGGATTTACACGGAGTCATGACCATGTATTTTTCGATTTCCTCGCGCCAGTAATCCGCATCAGACTCATGATATTTTTTCATCAGGTACGGAATAACGCCCGGATAGCTGTGATAACGGGTTTCGTAACGTTTTGACGCGAAACCTTTTATTTTCATTTTGATAATATCCGGCGAACCGTAAAGAATAATATTTTGATGCTCTTTTGGCAAATCTTCAAATGGCGTATCAGGGTTTATGCCGAAATTTGAACACACTGCAGCGAGCATGTCTTTGTAATATGAAGTTGAAGACTTATCCCATGGATAAATTGCGCCGTCATTAATTGATTTTGTGCGGTCTGGCACGACTAAATCCGGAGAAATTTCGTAATCCACGCCGATTCCGGAGCATCTTTCGCACGCGCCGTAAGGATTGTTAAATGAAAAAATCCGCGGAGCAAGTTCTTCAAAGCTGATATTACAATTCGGGCAGGCAAGTTTTTCACTGAAAATAATTTCCTGATTTTTGCCTTCGGCAGATTTTCCGACAACCTCGGCAATTGCAATTCCGTCAGCTTTATGCAAAGCAATTCCAACGCTGTCTGCAATTCTTGACTGCGCCTCTGGTTTCACAACAATTCTGTCAACCACGACCGAAATATCATGTTTTTTTGTTTTTGCAAGTTCAATTTCGTCTTCGTCAAGGTTATAAATTTCACCATCGACTTTTACGCGCACAAAGCCTTCCTGACGAAGTTCTTCAAAAAGCGACTGATATTCACCTTTTTTGCCGCGGATAATCGGTGCTAAAATCTGAATTTTTGTACCCTCGCCAAGCTTCATAATGCTTGTTACGATTTCATCAATCGTCTGCGGCCTAATTTCCTCGCCGCACTGAGGGCAATGAGGCGTTCCGACACGTGCGTAAAGAAGCCTCAAATAATCATAAATTTCCGTAACAGTTCCGACAGTTGAACGCGGGTTGTTGCTTGTGGATTTCTGGTCAATTGAGATTGCCGGCGAAAGCCCGTCAATATATTCAACATCGGGTTTATCCATCTGTCCCAAAAATTGGCGTGCGTAAGTGGAAAGGCTTTCGATATAACGTCTTTGGCCTTCAGCGAAAATCGTATCAAAAGCAAGCGAACTTTTGCCGGAACCTGAAACCCCTGTAAATACAACGAGTTCGTTCTTCGGAATTTCCAGCGAAACATCCTTTAAGTTATGCTCTTTTGCCCCTTTTATTTTAATCGTGTCTGACATAATTATATTTTACATCAAGAAAAAAGCCTGACAAGAAATTACTTATGCCAGATTGTATTTAATTCAATGTCAAGCACAGAACAGATTTTTATGACAATAACAATTGTAGGATTAGCTTTTCGATTTTCAATCATATTCAAATATTTTGTTGATATATCGACCATTTCTGCAAGTTTTTCCTGGGAAAGACGTTGCTGAAGACGCGCAAGCCTGATATTATCGGAAACCTTATCCAAAATCATTTTATCATCATTCATAGCTATATTCTACATAGGTTGACAAACAAAAAATATCTACTATAATTCATAATATAGAATTATACTTCATGTTTATAGAAGGATATCTCAATGAAAAAGAATTATAATGGATTTACGCTATCTGAAGTTCTAATTACTCTAGGTGTTATCGGGATAATTGCAGCAATGACACTGCCGGTCTTAATCGGAAACTACAAAAAGAAAGAAACCATCATAAAACTAAAAAAAATATACACTGTATTGAGTCAGCTTGTAATTTTATCACAGGAAGACAACGGCTCTGCAAACTTCTCCACCAAAGACACAGTCGATGCAAATACCGTGAAAAATTTCTTTGAAATCTACTGGCATCCTTACTTAAATGCACCTACAATCGCAAAAAATGGGGAATCATTTTATCAATCAAATGGATTTGTTTATAAATATCTTAACGGAAATATCCGCGATATGGGCGTACAGACTTCATACGCCAATGGACGAATTTTATTTCAAACTTATGACGGGACAATTTATTTTCTATGGATGATGGTATGGGAAACTATAAAAGATAATGATGGAAATATCATCTCCCAGACTGCCAAATATGATTCCAAACAAACTGTATATGTCGACATAAACGGAACGAATAATCCGAACACTTTTGGCAAAGATATTTTTATTTTCGTAATAGATTTTGACAACAATAACGTCAAACCCTACGGTTATAACACAAACAATATCAATGATCATTGCAACAAATCCAGTTCCGGTTTTTATTGTGCCGCAAAGATTATGGCAGACGGTTGGAAAATTAAAGACGACTACCCGTGGTAAACAGGCAAAACTCACGCTTTCATTAAATTTAAAAGCATCTTGTGCAGCGGCACATTATGGACTCTTATATAATCAACCTTACGCTCAATCGCAAGCGTATTCAAGGCAACAGAGAAAATATCTTTCATATCGTTGTCAGCGTCAGGCATATTGAGAAGCGATTTTCGCGAAAGCCCGAGCATAACTTCGCAGCCAAGACCGTAAAACTCCTCAATCCGCTTTATAATCTCAAAATTATCTTTGCGAGTTTTGCCAAAGCCAATTCCGGGGTCAAGAATTATGTTTTCGCGCGCAATGCCTTTTGAAATCGCATAATCAATTTTTTCTTTTAATTTCAAATAAATTTCATCCATCAGGCTTTCGTAAACCGGATTTTCCTGCATGTTTTCGGGCGTGCCTTTGGAATGCTGAATTATAACTTTAACGCCGCAATTTGCAATTATCTCCACCATGTTTTTATCAAAATCAAAGCCCGAAACATCATTTATTATTGACGCTCCGGCTTTTATGCACTCCTGCGCAACTAGAGCGCTTCTGGTGTCAATGCTAATCGGAATTTGAAGATTTTCCGACTTGGCAAATTCTAAAACAGGCAAAAGCCGGCTGATTTGCGCTTGCGCCGAAACCGGCGTCGAGTATGGCTTTGTAGATTCTGCGCCAATATCAATAATATCAGCCCCTGAATCCGCCATGTACTTAAAATGCTCTTTTGCTTTGTCGTAATCCAAAAATTCACCGCCGTCTGAAAACGAATCCGGTGTCAGGTTCAAAATTCCGACGATTTTGGTTTTTGCAGATTTTGAAAACTCTGCCATGCCGGAAATTTTTTCACCCAGAAGTTTCAAACCAAACGGCTGGCTTGTGAGTTTTTGTGAAATCTTTTTTAATTGCGAAATACTTCCGCCCAAAATGCAGTCGCTGGTTTCAATATTTGCGGTTATTGTTTCGCGGTGGGTTGCACAGTCCGCACCGACTGACAATGCGGTTTGTTTCAAAATATTTGCCTGAGCCGGCGTCAAGGAGTAAATTTTTATATTTTTATATTTGAATTTTTGTGACGCTTGAGTGCGATAAGATTTGTCAAACCCGATTTTCTTTAATTCAGACGGAATGTCTTCTGTCACAATCTCTTTTAAGATGAATTCTTTCATAAAATCAGTTTAGCAGAAAAAAAGATTTAATAAAGTTGTCAATCATCAAGTGCATCCTCGCGTTTTTTATCGCTTTTGGTAATTATGAGCTTGTCACGTTCAATTGTATATTCAACCATATCGGTTTTCGGGTTGACTTTCAAAAGGTCAAGAATTGTGGCATTAAGGCAAAGCGCCCACCCGTTACCGTTACGCATAAGTTTTCTATCCATACATTATCCTTACATTTGACTTGACAATATCATATTAGATGTGCTATAAAGTTTCTAACATTACATTTAACCATTAAATGAATGTACATAAGAAAGGAAGTTTATGAGTACTGTTACAATACAAAGGAAAAATTCTTATAGGTTAAGTATCAAAAAGAATAGCTGTAATATTTTGAGAAAGAAAAACCACAGCGCCTTCACATTGGCAGAAGTCCTTATAACTCTCGGCATAATCGGAATTGTAACACCAATATAAACAACCAAGACATTTTTTATACTAATAATCTTTTTTGGCTCAAAACTGACTATAATAACAAAAACGCCCTGCCAAATAAATGACAGGGCGTCCGCGTTTAAATAAGAAGAGAGAGCTAACTTATGTAATTCCTTATCCCCTGAAATATTCCCTCTGCAAAGATTTCGGGCTTGTCTCGCAAAAGCTTTTCTTCGTCAGGGTTTGAAATAAATGCCGTTTCTACAAGCACAGCCGGAGCTTTTGTAGCTTTCAATACATGCAAATCACGACGTATTTTGCAGCCGCGGTTGAAAAGTCCGGTTTGCCTTAACAACGCATTTTGAATGCATTCGGCAAGACGTTTGCCCCTTGTAGATGTCGGATAATAGAGCGTCTCAACGCCGTTTGCGGATTCCGCGGAAAAACTGTTGCAGTGAACAGACACAAACAAATCTGCACCGCTTTTGTTTTCTTCTTTTGAAACTTCCGTAAAGGATTTTTGTTCCTGGTAAACCATAACCAAATGCCCCGCACTGCAGAGTTTCTGCGCTAAGATATCACAAATATTTTTTGCTACATCTTTTTCTTTTAATCCATGTTTTGAAACCGCTCCCGGATCGCTCCCGCCATGGCCGGGGTTTAAAAATATTTTCATATATTCCCTCATTTCTGCTTGTAAACAAGCAATTCAATTTTGTCTAATCTTCGCTCCATGTCCTTTGCCTGTTCAAGGTGGCTGTCAAGAGCCGCTGACATATTTTTTATTTCGTTTAACTGTATTCCGGCTTTAAAGGTTAAGCTTGCCAGTGTCCCGAGAGTACCGCAAAGGCTGACGACTAAAAATATCATTATGCCGAACATTATATTTACTTTGGTACTCATGGGGATTTCGTTCGGTTTGTCAGGACAGCCGAAAAGCAAGCAGTTTATTTTTACAAGCTGGTCTTTTAATAACATGTGGTGTTCGTAACATTCCTGTGATTGAACTTGTCTTTCTTCCATCTTTAATCCTTTTTATCAAATTCCTTGCGGAGCTTATTGTATTCTTTTAAAACTTCTTCAGGCAAAGAATTTTTGTACTCATCTGTTATCTGAAATATTTCCTGCGCTATATTTGTTGCCTTTTTTAAGCGTTTTTTGTCTTTGATTATTTGCGTTTCGCATTGTTCTTCTTTATTTGTTTTTAGCAGGTTGAAGAGGCTTGTAAAAACCTCTTCAACTGATTTTATCGCATCGGAAAAGTCAAACATTATACTGCTCCAAGATTACCTTCAACGCCGTCGATTTTGTCGATTTGAGACTTCAAGAACTCATTCAGGGTTTCAAAAACCGGGGTTTTGATTGGAAGGACAAGGGCATCATCAAGGGGAGTTTCGGTGGTTTTAACAACGGTTGTAACCAAATCATCCAATGCATTAATAAACCAGTCGTCCAGTTTGTCTGCGTGTCTTTCGCACCACTGCAATAAGGCTTCTTTCATTTTGTCGTCCATAATTTCCTCACTTTCTTTTTTCTATACACAAAATCAGCAGTAAATCTGCTGTTAATAACTTTTTACAAAAGGACTTGACAATGATATCAAAATATGATATCATATAAGTATGAGTAAACGTGATAAACTTATTCAAAAAATTATGTCCGGTGCCTGCATTACGTTTGCAGAAGCTGAAAGATTATTAACCGATTTAGGTTATCAGTCTGAATTCCCGCAAGGAGGAAGTTCACACAAAACTTTCAGAAAAGCCGGATGTGATAAAATTACTCTTGTTGCAACTCAAAAACCTTTAAAAAAATATGCGATGAAAATGATTGTAGCAGCTCTTGAAAAGGAGGGATTTTAATATGTCAGAAAAAAATCTTGAATATTACTTAAGTTTACCCTGGTCATACCGCTTCGAGTGGTCTGATGAAGATGAATGTTATGTCGCTTCTATTGGAGAATTAAAGGGCTGTATGTCTCATGGTGAGACAATTCTTGAAGCGACTGAAATGATACAGGATGCTTTAAAATCCTATATTTCCAATTCTTTGCAATATGGGGATGAAATTCCTGAACCGTTAAAACCTGTTGATTTTAAGGGTAAAATTCCTTACAGAACTACTCCGGATAAACATTACAGAATTGCAAAGCGTGCCAAATCTTTAGGAATGAGCATCAACGCTCTTATTGATGAAGCTGTTGAAGAAAAGCTGCAAGAAACAGCTTAAACCTGTTCAGGCAATTCTTTATTTTCAAAGAGATAATCAATCTCTTCGCTTGTGTAGCCTAAAATTGCGCCTACTGCGTCAATGTACGGGTTGCCACGGTAGAAGTTGTTTGCCTTTAGTTCGATTTTCAAAGCCTTGATGTCAATACTTTCGGTTGTGCCATCTTCGGATATTGCCGCGGCTTCATTTGCCGCTTCCACCGCCGCAATAACATCGTCAAAGTCCATTCCTTTGGCTTTGTAAATCGCACGTTCTACATCGGCCGCCGTAAGGCTTAGCATAGATATACGCTCGCGTTCCTTCTGTTGGATTTGCTCAGTAGTTAGATATTGGCCGTTATAAAGCGTATAATTCTCTTGAGTTTCCTCTATACTGTCGTAGATTATTGAAATAAATTCTTGATGTAAACCGGCCTCAAGTTCTTCACGGGTTTCTGTCGCTAATACGATTAAATCACCATCTTTTGCTATGAACATTAATTTTCTCCTTTATTATTTTCTTTTAGTTATACAACCCCGCAAGCATAGTTTATCTGGAAAAACTGAGGGGTTACGTTTACAACGTTTGTGACAAAAACATCACCTACAACAACTGGTATGTTAGCAGTGACAAATGTTGAGGCATACGCTCCGGGAGAATAATCATGATATCCGGAGGTTTGATTTGATAATTCAAGAGCGCACTGTGCGGTTGTAGACATTCCTGCCAAATGAATATAGCCGTTTTGCCGTGCAATATAGCGTGTGCCGTTAGCGCCAAGAATAAGCGTAACAATTTGATCGCTAGGCATTGAAATATTACTAAGGGAAGGAATATCAGAATCTTTCAGAAGTGAGGATGGATAAAATGCTCCGCTTGAAATAATTTTGCGTTCTGAGATAATAACGCGACCTAAAATTGCAATTGGAATTGGCTTCTTTACATAGCTATTTGTCTCTTCATCCCATTGATAGATATCATTTGAAACAATATGCCGAATCCATGTACCTCTGTAAGTTGTAGGGATAAAATCCATATCACAATAAGACCCGTAACCAAGATTATTATTCGTATCTAGTGCAAGAATATAGCGTCCATAGTTTATATCTAAATTTTGAAGTGCGAAAGAGAACTCTTCTTCAACGACGTGTTTAATATTTTTCAAGTTGTTATTTTCGTCGCGGCCGTCAGGCATAAGGGTGGTTAGGCCTTGTTTTACGGTGATTGTTAAGCCATCGGCACCGACTGAAAAAACGCCGTTGGGAGCATGTAGAACAAAATTTGTCAGATTTGCTTCCAAAATATTATTATATGGCAAAAGGTATTCCCCTTGTTCGTTTTTTAATATAACCTTTTTTGCAGTTACTTCTGCTGTCATTTTCTTCTCCTTATGCAATCTCTACGTAAGTTATGAATCCTGCGAGCTTATTATCGACCTGTGTTTTTGTATAGGCGTCGGTTATGCCGTAACCGGAAAGCGTTGTTGATTTGTCGGCTTTAAGTGCGATTTTTGCGGAATATCCGTCATAAGCGGCTACTTTAGCGGTCGTAATTCCGGAATTTGCCGCGGCTAACTGTTCTGTGGTAAGGGTGTTTTGTTTAGCTGCAAGGTCTGTTTTTGTAGCAACAACCGAGGTATTAATTGCTACTGTGTTGTTGTTTATTGTAATGCCGTTTCCTGCGGTGTAGACGTCTATCAAATCCGAAACAAGAATATAAATATGGCTGTTATCTGAATTAGCAAGAACAAGGTCGATGTATTTATCGCCGGCTTTGTAGCCTGATACGGGCTGGTTTGCGGTTTCACAGGTTTTGACAGAACCCGATTGAACAACCATATCTTTTGGGATGTTAATTTTTGCGCCGGTTTGCTCGCCGTTTTTGGTGAGGTAGTAGGTTGCAGAAAATCCGGTTTCAGCGGTTTCCTGTTTTGAGATTGAATATTCGGGAGTTTCCGGGAGTGTAATTTCAACGGCTTTGCTTACGATTTGCAATGGAGTTCCGTTAACTTTTATTGTTTCGATTTTGTTAACCTGTGCGCCGGCTTCGACTGTGCCGAGGTTTGCACCGCTGTTGTTGGTAACAATGGCGGCTTTTGTTTTCGGGTAGAGATTGTCACCGGTTGTGCTTTGCAATTGAACATTTTTGTCTGTCATATTTAAGTCCTTTCGTTTTCTTCTAAAACTTTGTACGTAATGCCGGTTATACCGGTAGTTGGAAGTGTAATGGTTGCATCGCCGAGCACTTCGTAATAAACCTGAATTTGCGACAATTCAGGGATGTTGCGGTTGTAGGGGTTTATTTTAATTGTTGCATCCATTGTTAAGCCTCCAGATTTTGAAGTTCTATACGTAACGTTTGCGCCTGTCCGTTATAATATTCAAGCCAAGATACGCCTTTTGCATATTCCGACGGCTCGCACATAGCGCGAATTCGTTTTTTATCCAGTTCGCTTAATTCCTGTTTGATTTCTTCAATTCTATTAAGGCGCGCTTTTTGGGCGCATTCGGCGTCATAGTTCGGGTTAATGTCAGGAACCCCGTCTTCTCCAAGCCGCTCGTTTGCTTCAAGCGCATATACTGCGCTTTCGGTTTCTTCTATCTGTCTGCCGTTGTTGTGGTTGTGTTCAACTACAAAATCAGCATATTCTTCTTCTGTATATGGCTTTTCTAGTTTATAGCTCATTGCTTCTCCTTTCTTAATACCCGCTGGCATACCATATGCCGGCTCTGACATAGTTTGTGCGGCCGGAATTCCGTGTAAATATGTTCATTTTATTTTTACTTACATAGTCAATTAAAGGGATTTCGTCGCAGTAGTTAGAGTCAACCTTTTGGTCATAAATTGCTATGTTATAGCCTACAAATAACGGATTTGCTGTAAATGCTTTTGAAAATGTTATTACTGTATAACTTCCGGCTGTGTTGTTATTGGCCACACGTCCGCCCTGCTCAATCCAGCCGTCCGACCATACCCTGTACCACGAATTACCGTTTACATAATTCTGTATAACAACCGCCGGTCTTGCTTTTGATGCAGTGCTGCTCGTTGTGGCTTTTGTTGTTGTCCAGTGGTTTGCCATATAGGCCGTTGTTACTATTTTGGTTGAGTTGTCCGCATAATTTGCGGTGTAGGTCGGGGCGTAACCATAGGCTACACCGTTTGTATTGCGAATTCCCAGCTGTTTTATGTCGCCTGTTTCATTTGCCGCTGTTAAGCTTACATCATTGTAACCATCTCCGTTTGTAAGACGCAAAGAGCCGCAGCGTTTGTTTGTCTCACTATTTATAGCCAGTACACCATCGGTTGATTGACCATCTGCAAGATTTGTTACAGTTAGATTGCCTACGGTAACATTCATTGCTTTGCTTGAAATTATAGGCTGGGTAAATGTTTTGTTCCCACTTATGGTTTCATCACCTGACTTGTGGACATATTTGGCCTCTGCTTCTGAAATTTCAAGATACTTTTCTGCATCCTCATTTGTCAAATACGGCAATGTTTTGTATGGATTAACTTTCAATGTTACCCCCCCCCCCCGGTCTGAAAACCAGTCACAGTGCCTATTTCAACCATATTATCATTTTGCCACCGGCCATTTTTGTATATTTTCTGGGTTTCAGGGGCGATTGAAATATCCTGCCAGATATCGTTTTCCTGCGCTTCGGAGGGCGGGGCTTTCTGTGTGTAAATATTGTTTGCGAAAGCTTTTAGACAGAATTCGTCTTCTGCTGTGCGGTCAACAAATATTCTGACTGTACCCTCAAGGGTTTCGTCAAGAACAAGGCTTAAATCGGTTTTGCATTCGTATGTTTTGCCGCTATAGGTTGTATAAACGAACGGGGCTTTGACATTTACCGTACCGGCCGTGTAGGTCATTAAATCAGGCTCGCCGTTTATATCTACAGAGCCCGAATTCACACAGCCTTTGACATAATCTGTAACCGGCAATTGTTCTTTAGGAACAAGCCCGTCGCTGTCTAGCGAAGCATAGCCGGAGGGCTGGCCTTTTTCTGATTTTATTTGATACGCGTCATAACTGGTGTCAATAAGAACTGTTACATTATCAGTATTGCCGACACTGATTGGCAAGATTAAACTTTTTCTTATTGTTGCTTTGCCAGCCGGCGCCTGCGGGATATATTCAGCCAATTCATTAGCATTCCCGTAGGCAAAAAGGATTTCTTCTCCGCTTTCAGGCTCCTGAGCCATTAAGCAAAGTTCTCTATACCAGAAATCTTTCTCGGCTATTGTGTTATCGAATTCAGCATACAAGGTTACAATGCCTGTCTCTTTATTTTTGTCATAAGACTTGATATTCAACGATACAACAGGAGAAACCGGGGCAGTAACATCTCGTAAATCATCATAACAATAACCTTCGCCAATTATAAATTTTGTAAAAATTCCGTTTTGGACTTTTAATAAATCAAGCAGCAAAGCGCCCTGTTTAGTAACAACCAAATTATTTACAATTCCCATTATTCCTCCTGCGAAAGTTCGCATAAATATTCTGTTTGCTCTACGACTTTTATACATGCCGGGATTTCCACAGCTCCCTGCATTTGAAATTCAATACATTCAAGCCAGGCTGATTTCCTCTTAACTTTTTCCAGAACCCGCAAAAATAAATCTATTTGTGCATTTAAGATTTGCGGATTATTTGAAAAAACTTTAAAATAATGATGTTCGCCGCCATATTCAAACCATTCCTGTAAGTATGCCTCCGGAAAATAGGAATCAATCACCTGCTCGACGGCATAAACTGTGCCTAAAGTTGCAAAAACTTTTTTGGCTTCCTTTATAATTCTGCGTTTTGTTTCAATATCCGCGCTTTCTTCATACCAAAAAACATTCATTTCATAGGCAAGCTCGGACAATTCCGCTTCATTTAGTTCGTCAATTTTATCCCAAATGCTTAATCTTGAAACTTCTCCCCAGCCCTTTTGTTCGACCTTATTTAAGCCTTCTGCAAGGGCAAGGTTAAAATCATCCTCCTGCATAAATTCCGGAAGAAGTTCTACGATATTAATATTATCAACTTTCATATTTACCGCCTATAATGCAACATGTGATATTGTTGATACACCTGACCACTTTGCAACCGTGTCTTCCGAGATTTCGGTATAAACAGGCTTAACGATTTCAATACGGTCTGCACCGACTGGTTTATTTTCATTTTTTAAAACCTCCGAACGTATTCTGTCCGGATTAATGTCACGTCCTATCACTTCGCACTGCCAGATATTGTATCTTTCAATCGCTCCGCCTTCACCTTCAACTTCAATGACCGCGGCATTTTCTTCTTCCGGTGTCGTATAATATTTGAATTCAATATCATAATCCTGAATTTTTACGGATTCGGCAATAACATGGTCTGTCAGAGGTCTGTTACGTTTTTGGTTTACTTTCTCAAGGACTTTTTGTAATATGTCTTCTGAAGCTGTTGCACCACCTGCACACATTACAACAAGTTTAACCACACCCGGACTCGGTGAACTTACTTTGACATCAGTTATACTTGCGTCTGCGCTTTTGGCCAGATATTCATAACTATATTCAGGGCCTGCTGTTGAAATCGCTGCCAGTGCCAGCCTTATTCTCTCGCGATATTTGTTATCGCCTGTGCCGTCATCACCATCGGGATGGTTTTCGCTTAACGGGTACGGCTCGCCGTCATCCCCGCCGGTTGTTTCCGTTAAATTTTCTACTTCTGCAATATATGGAACAATATCTACCAGGGTGTTTAGTTGTCCTTTTGTAAAGCCGTTGTAAGCGCTGCCGCCCTCTACAGCTTTTATAGGAATATCGACATAAGTTTGGCCTGCCTGAATAATTCCAACCTGTTCGGTTGCAAAATATTTGGAATTATCACCGGTCACACGGGTTCCGGCCGGAACAACAACGTTTGACAGCAGTTCATTTGTTAAATGAAATCTTTCGACACTTCCGGATTTTTCCGGCTGCAAACGGGGACATTCAACCCCCTCACCGATTGCGTCAAGGGTTTCGGCTTTTGCATATCTCAAAAAACGCTGCCGCGTCTGCTCATTAATGTAGTTGTATTTTTGTATATAAATAGCCGCGATTACATCCGTGTAAATCCGCCTTTCATCCCCGGGATATAAAGGAGAATTTACTCCGGTTTCAACCGACCCGACTATATCGTTTATAATCTCTTTTGAATCCGTTGTCAGAATATCAATATCACTCATAAACTCTCCTTTATAACCGTATTCAGGTTAAGAATTTCTACATCATTTTCTTTGTCAGTAACAGTATTTGCGTCAGATAATGAAACTCGGGGTTCATAGGTCTCAATTAGCCAGGCTGCATGATTTACTGCTTCGGCAGAAAATTGAGGGGTGTTTTTATCAATCAAATCCGGGTTCATTCCTCTTAATCTGTCATAAGGTACCTCGCCCTGCCATAAACGCATTAAATTAAACACACATACCTGGGGGGTGCCGTTACCGATTGAAAGCATATTTGTATACTCCTATTTTTTATTCTTTTTATCCTGTGCGCTGGGGCCTATGCCTAAGGCAGACTTTGCTTCCGCAATTTCGGATGCGCTGACTCCATAATTTTTCTTTTTTTGATTTTTTTTTGAATTCAGTTTTTTCTGCGTAGAAATGTATTGACTGAATTTTAAAGAATGTTCCGCATGATATATTCGCCCGCTGTTTGATAGCAAAGTATTCGACATAGAGGTTTCTTCAAGCATGAAATTTCCGCGTCCGAGTTTGTTATTGCCAAGATAAAAAGTGTCAATTTGGCCGGTTAGCTTTTTAAAATCATCATTCTCCTGGCGCGGATCTGCTCCGGCGGAAAAACCGCTGGAAAAATTTATTTGAAGGGTTTCCGGCTGTAAGCCTTTTATTGTTACCTTTTTAGCGCCTGATTTGCTTGTTTTTTCTTCTGTTTTTAAGCTGGTGCTGATTGTGAAGTTACTGATTGTTAACAACTTTTTGTTTGAAGCTTCAAAAGTCTTATTTTTCCATTTTGCCTGAATTGTCATAATTATCCTTTCGGCGGCGTTGTATCCTGTCCCTGGTTTCCGTTGCCGTGTATATGGGAGTTTTGGCTTGCAACTTTTTCGGTTGTTACATCTTTTGCGCTGATATTTTCCATCGCCTCAAAATTTTCCGTTACGGTAACACTTCCGGGGATTATTCCTGACCATTCACCGTCCATACGTTCAAGTATTACGCCGCTTAAATCGTTGAACAGCGCAAAAACAACTGTGTCGCCGGCTTTTAATTCCCCCATAGCACCTCTTAAATGCCAGGGAATTGTTAACGGTTTTGTCGGCATATCCGGTTGAGACGCCGGCAAAACTCTTGCGCGTGTGCAATCTCCGTTTTTGTCAAGGGGTTGCGCTTCTATTGATGAAATTATACCTTTTTGAATTTCTGACATCAGACAACAGCCCTTCTAAAAAAAACTTTGCTTTCCATTTTTACGTAATCCTGCCGTAAACGGTTTATAAAAATATTGCCGTTCCAAGAAGAGGCTCCGGAGGTATTCAGCGCAACAACCGAACCGGCTGCAAGCCCCCGCATTAAAGGGGTTTTAAATGTTCCGTTATTTAAACTCTTGTTTTCGCTGCGTAACAAGCCTTTCGCGTACCGGTTTCCTTCATCCTGGGATGAAATTTCGCAATTTACGGTTTGTATGAGCGGCTTGTTAAGCCCGTTTGAGCTTAAATATGTACCTGTTATTTCTCCGTTTGAAATTTCTGACCTGCCGTATCCGTTTTCAAAATTTGCATCAAAAGAAAAATCTTCATCTTCGTTTAAGACAATTGTTTGCGCAGGCTCTTTTTTCTCAAACTGTTCTTCATTAAATACAACAAGTTTTTTATCATGTACTAAAAAACTCAATCCTTCTAATTTGCACCGCTGTGAAAGAAAATCAAAATCCGCGACATTGGCCTGTCTTACGTACGAATATAAAATATCTTCAACGTCATATTCATTAAATTCAAGCCCATGCCGGCCGGCAATTTCTTCAAACAACTGGTGCAGGTGAACATTTTGCCAGGACTTGCTGTATTTTGTTTTATAAAAGGTATCAGGTATTGATGAAGCTTTTAAGGTCATAAGTCCATTCTCCGGCTTTACCTTATCTACAAACATTCTGCCTGTGTCTGCAAGTCCGTATTTTATTTGAATAATATCCTTGCTGTCAGGATTCCATTTGTCCCAAAGGCGCTTTGTGTCATTGAATTTCATCAATAACTTATCACTCTGGTTGTCTGCCCGCATATCGTGTTCACAGGTACTTAAAGAAACACTGTCTTTTATGTCTTTGCCGTTATAAAATATCTGTAAAATGTCATTTACTGCTTCCTGTTGGGTTTTTTGAGTTTTTAACGGGCTGACATATTCTTTTGCTTTTACCGCTTTTGACTTTCCTTCCGGCATCCACTCGGTGAACGACAAGGTTATTTTTCCATATACTACACGTCCGTCGTTTGTAAGCTGTTCTGCTGAAAGGCTTACCCCTTCAAGCAAGACATTAGGCGGGCCGAAAAGTGCATTTTCAAGAAGAAACGGGGCTGATTTTCCCAGATATGAAACCATTGTTTTATATTCATTCAGAGGCTCACCCCCTACCACGGGGCTTACAGCATAACTGATATCAAATTTTTGGGTTTCATGCCCTTCTACAACAGCAGAACCGTTGTCGCCATTGGATTTTTTCTTGATTTTATAGGTACTGTTCAAACTTTCGAGGGATTTTAACATCTGGTTTGAAATTTCAAATGTTCTGTTATCCCAGGATGCTTGTATTGGCATAGATTTTCCTCAAATATAACTTTCAGCTTAACCAGGGCGGCAGTGTTTCACTTGTTTCAAGAGTGTCAAATACAGGAATTCTTAGTTTTTCGCCGCCCTCAAAGGTTATAGTTTGCAAATATTCCGAATTTGCCTGCATAACATGATGTGCAAAAGTTTCTTCGCTGTAAAAATCCAGGGCGATACTGTCAAAAGTATCGCCTTCGGAAGCTATATAATCAGTATACGAGATTATCTGTGCCATCCAGTTTAACTCCTTTGGCTCTCAGCCATTCAACAATAAGGTCAATGAAGTCACTTTCACATTCTTTTAGTTTTTCCAGAATTGCTTCAGGACTTACATCACCCTCTATGACAAGCTGCGGGTTGAAAGTAAAGCCGCCCAAATCATAAGTAGTGCTTACACTGTCTCCGGCACCGAGCAGCTCACCGGCCTCCTCCCAGAGTGCAAGGTTGCTTGACCTGTATGCTGGATCAAACGAAATTACAGCTTCTGTCCCTTTTTCCCCGCAGATTGACGGTTCGGTTGCCCAGCCGCCGGTTGCAAGCTGAGGCAGTTCCGGGTTAAAATCAATCATAGGGATTTTAGGAATATTCATCCAATCCGGCAAACCGGTATTAATTCCGTTTATGAAACTGTTGATTAAACCTGAAATGGAATTTATCAAAGCACCGAATGTATTTAATATGCCTCTTATAACATTTAAGAAAATATTTTTTATATCTTCCCAGGCGGCTTGCCATTCTCCTGAAAACACATGCCGGATAAAATCAATAATACTTGTCAGAATTTCAAGAATATTAGTGAGCAGAGGCCCAAAAGCCTTTAATGATTCGGTTACAACTCCACTTAAAACACCACCCCAAAATGAAAATACCGGGCCTAAGAGTTTTGCTGTTGACAGAATTAGCGGAAGAATGTCTTTTGCCAGTTTTACAAGCGGCGGAAGCATTTTGGACAGTTCTTTTGCAAAACCGTCTATCATTCCCTTTAAAGCAGGTGCCGCCTCTGCAATAAAAGCCTTTAAATCAGGCATAATTTCAGCCAGAGCAGGAGCAGCCGCGTCCATTATATCGCCGAGGCCTTCTGATAAAACCGTTGCTATCGGCTCCAGCAATACCTGCATGTTATTTATAAACAGTTTCCACTTTTCCGGGGCGTCATAGATTTCCCAAGCCGCACCGCTTATACTTTCCTGGCTTTCCTGTAAAGATTGCGTCAGTTCCTGAATATTTAATGAGCCTTCCCGTATTGCACGTGCCATTGAGCTTCCGGCTTTTGTTCCGAACACTTCTGCTGCAATATTTATTGCTTCGGTTTCTGTGCGGGCTTTTTTTATACGTGCAGAATAAATGGCAAGCCCGTCCCCTGCTGAAAGATTTTCCTTTGCAAAGGCAGCCGTACTCTTTTTCATGGCCGCAAGAATTTCGTCTGTGTTGACCCCTTCCTTTTCTAACTGCCCCATTAAAGTGGCTGCTGTCTGGAAGTTATACCCCATACCTTGAAGCTGCGGCCCGAATTTCTGTAAGTTGCCGAGAAGGCTTGTGAAACCTGCGCCTGTTGACTGGGAAACTTTAAAGATATAATCCATTTGAGCGCCCATATCAGAAGCGTCAATATTCCATTGTTGAAAAGCTTTTGAACTCTCGCCAACAACGGTTGTAATATCTTCTTTCATCAAATCAGATACTAAAAGAGCCTGTTCTGATAAGTCCTGAAGTTCTTCACCTGTCAAATTCAATTTTGTATTGTAGTCTGCGATTGCGGTTCCGACTTTATCCATATCAGCCGGAACGGTTGTATAAACAGCTTTGAAATCCTCTTTTAAGGCGTTCAAAGCCTCGCCGGTTGCCCCTGTTTGTATTCTGATATTATCAAAAGTGTCGCCGAATTCTTCGCCTAATGTCCACAACTCCTTTGTTATATCAGAAATTCCTTTGACGGCTGCAACGCCCAATGCAACAAACGTTGCGCCGATTGCAGCCGCTTTTAAATCAATCTTACCCAGCAAATCAACAGCGTCTTTGACACTTTTGCCAAGTGAAGGGTCAACAGCACCGGATAATTCTACAACTGTTTTCATTAATTTACCTTTTGGTGCCATTTATCTTCTCCTTGAATGCCCGGATTTTAGTAATTTGTTTTGTTTGGGTTTTCTTTCCTGTTCTTCTTTTAAGTCTTCAACTGCCTCCTGAAGTTCTGCCAGAAAGTCAGAAATTTCCATCCTGTATACTTCTGTTAGGGGGATGTTGTAATATTTTGCATATTTTCTTGCAAGTTTTCTGAGGGTTTTTCCTCCAATGCCTCCGATTGCTGACCTGTAAAAAAAGCCTGGCCTGCCTTCATCAGTTTTGTTACGTCGAATCCGCTGATTTTTGATAAATCAATATAGGTGTAACTCCTGTTAACTGCAATTATAGCTGCTATTGCCAAGTACACATGTAATGTGCTGTCAAGCTGCGCTACTTTTTGTATCATTGCACCGTTTGAACCCAGCGCTCTTGCCTTTGCGGCTTCGGCATTTCCGTAGTCCTCTACTGTTATTTTTGAAAAATCATATTTAAGCTCGCTGATACTTTCACCGTTAATCATTACCGGATTTTCTAATTTTATTATTCCTTGCATTTTCTCTCCTTTTAAAAGAAACGGGGTATTTATACCCCGTAAAATGTATGTACTTATAATAAGTTTTTAATTGACTGTCCGTAATCTGTGCCGTCAATTTTAATTATTCCTTTTAATTTATCAATTAAACACTGTTCAACACCGTCAACAAATAATTGATATCTTAAAACTGAAATCGTAATATTCCCTGACCAGCTTTCGGCGGGAGTTAAATCGCCGCCGGAGACTTTTGCAGGAACGCCTCTTATAAATGCCTTTATCCCTGTTTGTGTATTTGTTCCGTCTATTTTTAAATCGTTTTGGGCAGCACGAAATTCAAAATTCTTGGGTTCTAACTTTTGAAATTTTCCCAATTTACGATTTAAACCGATTTTGGTAATTGATGCCTCTAAATGTTCTGTAAGAGGAATGGGCAGGGAAAGATTTCCCGAGGCTTTGTACTCTGCTGAAATATAATTTACATCCGGCAGCGTGCAGGTAACATCTTCTGCAACAATCTCATTGTCACAAAGTAATTTATTCGCCAGTATAGGGCCGTTTAAATCGATTGTTGTCATTATGCAGCCTCCTCTCCGACATAACTTGCCAGTCCGTCATCTGTGTAATAAACTTTTGCGGTGTAGGATTTGCCCTGCGGTGTTACTGTTACCGGAATATCAAAAAGAAAATCACCGTTCATAATATCCGTCGTCGGATTGTCTTTTGAATTGAACAATATCTGCGGATTTCCCACTAATGCCTCCCGTGCAACCAGCAAATCAAGTTGCTCCTGTTCTTCATTAATTATTGAATCCTTACGCTGCGGTGAAAGTCCTTTGTCTATATCATCAGCATATTTAACCTGAAAATCGTTGACAATATGAAAAAGCATTCTGATATAGGTATCAAATATAACTTTAGCATCCATTTCAGTTCCGTAGGCATAGGCGTCTGTATGACCGCCCCAGATAACCCATTTGCCGTTATTTCTTATGTAGGTTGTCAGTCCTTTTTCGTTTAGTTTGTTTGCCTTACTTCTGCCAAAACCTTTTGAGGTGCTGTCTTTTCCAAAATACAGCCCTGTAATAGGAACTTCTTTATTGGAGCATGTATCTTTAGGAATACCGTTGTTATTACTATCCTGGCGCATAAACTCAACAACCATAAGAACTGAACCATGATAAATCCTGTCAGTTTGGCTGTCATAAGCCATTGGCCATATTGATTTTGCACGATCCGAATTATAATTGTTTTTTTCTTTCCATTGCAAGGCTTTTTCACGTGTATCAATTTTTTCATCTCCATCAATAATCGGCAAATCAGAACATACAAAACACTGCCATTGTTCATCTACTGCATTCGCTGCTGTTACGGCAGCACTGTAGACTTTCGGATTATCCATATATCCCGGAATTGCCAGAAGGTTCGGAACTTTGTTTGTTTCTCTGTTGAATAATTCCAGAAGCGCAAGTCCGGAATATTCTTCGTTTGCGGTTACTGTTCCGATAATGTCGTCTTCATTTATGAGCGAAACATCGACCTCTTCATACGAACATGTGATTGAACCGCTTATTGCTTCCTCCTTTAATGATTGAAGAATTACAGTGCCTTTTGTAAAGTTATAGTCAACCGAATAATCGACATCAAGCACCTTTTCGGCAAGAGCAATGCTGTCAAGAATTACTGTATCTGATTTAAACTCCGCTCTGCCGTTTGTAAATGCAATTTGTTTTGTTGTTTTTTCTGATTTTTTATGAATATCCGGATTTAATACATTTACTACAAAAATCGGGCCTATATTGCCGTTTCTGTTATCAAAATGGGCTGCAACCGCTTCTGATAATGTGAAACTTTCCCAATCCCCGGAATATCCTACTTTTGAATAAGCGTCCGTTTTATCACTCAGCTCTATAAACGAATTGACAAGGTTTTTCTCTTTATAACCTTTTACCAGATTAATAGGAGCTTTACCTATATAAATCGCATTTGTTGAGGCTTGCACGGTGCTTTTTGTAATACTGTCGCCTATTGTTCCATAGGTACCGTGTTTATATGTCATTTTATCCTCCTGTTTAAAAACTTTTAAGGTTTTAGTCTAATAAGTGTCTGTAACTTTCTTTTGTCCTTACCACTGAACGTTCAAGGGTGAATTTTATTTCCGCATACCAGTATGGAAAGAATTGAGGAATATTTGTCTGTTCGGAAATTGGAGCAAAATTAACGGTATTTTCTTTTACCAGTCTTAATCCGCCGATATACTCACTGTTTTCAATTTTTTCCAGAACTAAATCAACAAAATTCCACGCATCGCGCCAGCCTTCAACATTCATATCCAAATGCAGCTTGTCTTCCCGCTTTCTATACAAACCGGGGTTCCAGGTTGAAAAGCCCAGACGGATGTTTAATTCTCCGTTTCTGTTAATTAAATCATCTGAACCGTTTTCAAGCTGGACGCAGATTGAAGGTATGGAAGGCGCTGTATTCGGAAAGTTTTTTGAAGGCAGATAATGCACAAAGACTGACGGCGCAACAAGTTCATATTTATAATTGTCTATCGGGTTATCATCATCAGGCCTTTTGAATTCAATCCCGCGGCAAACATTTTCTTCAAGCCACTTTTTTATTGAGTTTAGGTTTGAAACTATAGTCATAAAATCCCCTTTAACTGTTAAGGTTCTGATGTAGAGTTATTGTTGTCATCCCCATATCTTCATCCCATTCATCTACAAAGTAAGGTTTTCCGTCTATGTTAAAAGGCGCACCCTCTGTTTGTTTTGCTCCGATTTCAGAACTTTTTACAAAAAGCAAAGCGCAGCTTTCTGTAATTGCTACATCTGCCCCGCCTTGCTTTTCCCGGAGTTTGCTGTCATCAAATAAGCATTCGATTTCTTTGCCGTTGATAATGTGAGTTTCTGAAAATTCATTATTGTTTAAAAAAACAGTATCTAAATCGGTTATTAAATCCTCTTTAAATCCCATTTATCCAACAACTCCATCATCATCGTTCAGCTGCGGCTGTTCGTCGGAGTCAATTTCCTCGTCCAACTCTTTTTTTGCATCAATTAAGTCAATAATCTGCTGCTTTGTTTTGCATTCGTCAAGCGCGGTTTTATCAACGCCATATTTCAATGCTATATTTGACAATGTAGCCATATTTATTGATTTGTTATAAGCTAATTCATCATCAGCCTCTGTTTCACCGTCTTTTATGCTGCCGGAAGCACCGCGGTTTATAATTTCTGCCACCTCCAGCTTTACGAGCCTTGCGGCTTCTTTATCTGAAACCTCAAACGGCTCATCCTTCGGGGTTTTAAGGATTACTGTATTGTTTTCATACAAACCGTATGCCCCGCATATCATTTTTATTAAAGCCATTAATCCTCCTTACTGCTTATTTACCGTCGACTTTTGCTGTTACCATGGGGTTTTTGTTGTTGACTATCGGAAGCGGCGCTGCTGATACCCCGATTTTTCTAATATTGGCGTCTCTATCTGCAAGGTATTTCGGAACTCTTGCAGATGCCCAGGTGTGAAATTGCCCGTCTTCTTCCAATTGGTCAATTGCCCCGTATAAGGTTCGGCCGCAGGCTGGAGCGGTTACTGATACATAACCGGCCGGTACATAGCTTTCATCTACTCCGTTATCATTTTCATAGGTTTCATCATAAATGAAAACATCAAGCCAAATGCCCTTGCAGTTCAATTTGCAGTAACGGCTGGCTCCATCCGGTAATTCTTCCGGTTTTATTTCACCAATCTCTACACGTCTGTTATCAAGCTGCTTTTGGATTTTTGTATTGTTATCAATATATGTTGCCAGGTCGCTTCCGCCTATTACATCCTTAGCCGGCAATCCGCGTTTTTTTAACATCATGGCCATGTTATATAAATCGCCTAAAATATCAGCGTCCGGGTCTGTCCAGGCTTTTGCCGGGGTGTAAATTGCTGGATTCTTTGCTTCTGTGTAGAAGCGCATTTCACTGTCTTCGGTTTCCTGCCCGTCTACATAACTTTTTATCACATAACCGTTTTCAAAAAGCACTTTTGCACACATCCATTCTTCACGGTTTGTAATCATTTCGGATTGCTCATCAATATCGGCAAGAGCCATCATGTTTTGGCGTTCTTCCGGCGTTAATTTGCTGTATAAGGCTTCGCCAAAGCCGCGCTTTTTCAAATCATCCGCGGTCATAGGACGTATTGGAGCAATCAGCGGCGGTGTGAAGATTTTAGTTTCAAAGCCTTTTCTCAATATGGTTTTGCCCCCTTTGCGCGGAGCTACAAACGGCGCAAGCTTTTTCTTGCCCTCTTTGTAATCTACAAGCACATCATTTGTCGTAAATATATCTGTGCTTTCATTTGTAGGGAAATATCTGTCACGCAAAAAACTTTTCGCTTTCGGCATTTCCTCTACGGCCATAATTAGCTGGTGTGTATTACTAATGTCAATCGGCATTTAAATCCCTCCTTAATATTCCATAGCAGTATCAAGAAGAATACCGCCAATTCTAAAATTTTCTCTGTCATCATCCGTAATGGTGTAATCCTCTGCTACAATCAGAACATTTTCGTTAAAATGCCCTACCCTGTAAGCAACACCGGTTACATCGCCCTCGGTTGCGTCGTCTGTATCTTCTGCCAGAATACAGTTAGCCTTCGGAGCTGCTGTTTCCGAGCCTGTTTTGCCGGTACCGAGAATTACAAATTTCCCGTCTTCGGCTTTTGCTAAGGCTGTACCTCTTTTCAAAGCCTTTTGTCCTGTTCGGATTGTTACACTGAACACATCAGGCTTCGGCTCGTAATCATTAATTAGGTTGTCATATTCCATTGTTTCAACAACCTGGCTTAATTGTTTTGACATTATTTTTTACCCCCTTTAAGTTGTAAGTACGTATTTGCAACTCTTTTTGCTTCCTGGGCACTGTCAGGTGCTGTGTTCATTCCGCTGTTGCCAAGGGACTGAACTCCATTTGCATTAGAGTTTTGATAATCTGATGTAATATTATTGAGAGAGCGCTTGTTTATTTTCTTTTGATACTCAAGCGCGCGGTATGCCAGGGTTGCGGCACTGCAAGCAAACTTTCCGTATTTGGCCTCTCTTACCAGTTTTTTATTGCAGATTGTTCCGGCAATTTTATCAATCTCCTGCAAACGTCTGCGCTCTTTTAATACGGCGGCTTTCATTTTTGGAGAAAGATTTTTTAAATCGGTCTCGTCGTCATTAACAAGCTCCTCATCTTCTTCATTCTCCAGAGGCTCCTCCTCTTCGTTTTCAAGCTCGTCTTCGCCTTCATTTAGCGGTTCTTCTTCCTGTGAATTTTTCCTGTTTTTCTTGTTTGTTACTGGCGGGTTTTCTTCCGTTGGTTCTTCCGGGTTTCCCCCATCATTCAATAACTGTTGGTCTTCCTCCTCAGCTTCATTAAAGAGCGACAAGCCGTTCAGAAAAAAGTTTCTTAATTTCTCCATTTTTGTTGTCATGCGATTTCCTCCTGTTGCATTTAACCGTTTGTTTTTAAGCCTTTTTAAAACTTTCGGCGGGATGTTAAGCCCGCCGATATTGTGTTTTATTCCGTTTACCAAAAGAATTTTTTTGTTATTTTGAAATTCAAATTCAGGTTCTGAATTCTCATCCTCAATCAATTCATCAACAAAACCATATTCTTTTGCTTCTTCCCCTGTCATCCAGGTTTCAGCGTTTATCAATTCTTTTAACTTCTCATCCGGCAATCCTGTTTTTGCTTTATATATTTCAATCATTACCTTTTCGGCGCAAGTAAAAGAGTTTATTGCTTTTTGCAGGTCGCTGCGGGTATAACAACCGGACATCTCGCCCATCGCTTCATGTATCATAAATTCAGTGCCTTTATAGGCTTTTACAACATCACAACTGCTTGATATCAATGTTGCGGCACTGCCGATGAGTCCTTCATTAACAGCTATGGTTTTCGCTTTTAAACCTTTTAAAACATTTCCGATTGCAATACCGGTTTCTAAATCTCCGCCGCCTGAATTTATGCGTACAGTAATAACCTTTTTATCTTTTATTTTTTCCAAATCCTCCAGAAATTTTTTAGGAGTTATTACGTTTTCCTCATCAGGCTCACCTGTAAACCAATCTATCGGAGTCTTGCGTTCAATATCGCCATACAGAATAATTTCCCCGCTGGTATCATCAACGCTTACCATATTCCAAAATTTTGGACGATTGTTTTTTACTGCCATCTTCTGTTTCCTCTTTCTCTTTTTCGGTTAATGCTTCACTTATGGTGTCTTTTACAAGAGTTGTTACAACTTCATTTGTTATCGTTGCTTCTGCAAGCTGTTGATTTTCCCGTTTCAACTGGCTTACGTTGCTGTCCCATTGTGAACCGTTAATCTTTATTGCACTGTCTGCACGTGTTGAAAATCCGTTTTCGCAAGCCAATATTTCAGCCGTAATCTCTTTTACCGGATCTAACATGCCCTGTGACGGCCCGATAAATCCGGAATCAAGATAAGCTATTCTTGCAAGCGGGTCATCAAAAAAGCCCGGTGCAATAATTCTTTCTCTTGCGACGGCCTCATACATCCAGCGTTCATATATTGGTCTGCAAAAGTTGCTTACAAAATATTCACGGCGCATTCTGAATGCTTTCCATGCTTCCAGCAGTGCCGCTCTTGCGGCAGAATAACTCGAGTTAAATTCCTTTAACAGCAAATCTGCCGGAACTTCTAAAGCAGCGCCAAGCTGTACTGAAATAGCTCTTACAAAATTCTGAAAACCGCTGTTTGGACGTTTAGGATCTATAAAGTCGACACTTTCACCGACTTTTAAATTGTTTACTACGCCGGGCCCCATTTTATATTCGTTTTCATCATCCGGCAGGGTTTCCTGATTTTCACTTTTGGCTTCATTAAATACTGGAGAAGACGTGTCTGCCTCTGTTTTAATAAATGCTGTAAAAAAGCTTTCTATTAATGCGGCCATTAATTCGCTTTCGGTGTACCGCCGTATTTGCAGTAAACCTTCAATTACATTTGCCAGTTTGGATAATCCTCTGTATTGGTCAGGACGTTCAGCGTCCATTACCTGAATAATGTTAGGTAATCCTGTTTTTTCGCCGTATGCTTCAACCCGTACCCATTTAGTCAGGTCTGTTGTCATCTCCCAGGGATAATTATTTGAGACATAATATGCGGTAACCAATCCGTCATCATTAACCTCCACGCCGTCATAAATACGGTTGCCGTTATCAGCTTTCCCGTCTGTTATCATTAACGGAGTTTTGGTCATTCTGAAATGCGGTGTTGAAATTCTGTCTGCTTCAATAAGTTTTATTCTTAATGAATATGGAAGCATATTTGTCGGCATGTATTGCTTGAACAAAGCAAAGCAATCCCCGCTTGTGAAGGCAGAGGTAAAGGCAATTTTTTGCAAAGAATAAAAGTCATTCATCCCCATCGCATCACAGGCGCGTTTATTCTCAGCCCACAACGCCCATTCTCGCTCAACGTTCTTTTGCCAGTTTATTGCATCCTGTTCGCTCCAGCCCAAATACTCAAAATCAACGCGGCTTTTTAACTGTAAACCGCAGCCGATAACGTTTGTGGTATTTGTGTATACAGCGGACGCAGCAAGGCCGCCGGACATTGTAAGCATTCGTGCGCGTTCACGAAGGGTTTGGTTATTCCAGTTTATATCTTCATTCGGGCTGCCGCTATTGGCAAAAAAACCTTTTAAAGCTTTTTTGGTATAACTGGCTCCGGTTTCTGAATAGCCCTTATTTAACAATTTGATTGATTTGCGAGTTGCCATTTCTTACCCTCATCCTGTCAGCTGCATATTCAAGGGGAAGGAGCACCCCTGAATATGCAAAGAGGAAACAATTTATGTTTCCTCTTGTTTACCAATCCATCGGAACAACACCGAAGGCTTTTCGCGGGCGCTCCTTTTCTTCACGCCCTTCAAGCTCCCTTATATCGTCCTCCAGTTTTTCAATCATCTCCTGAATTTTTGCAAGGTCTGTCTGATATCTTGAAAGATTTCTTGAACCTATGCCGTAGCTTTGAACTCCGTCCGTCAGCATTTTTTCTTCATGCTGATAGTACATTTCAAGACGTTTTCGTTTTATTTCAAGCTGTTTTGTTATTTCCTGTTTCTTCATTATTACCAACCGTCACTTTCAAGATGGGGATTACTAACCGTCCGTTTTCTGGGTTTGCGTACAGGCGCGTTTGAATTCTCCTGTCTTATGTTTTTCAAACGTCTTTCTGCTGCTGACAAATCAGGGTTTTTTATCTTGAAGGCTGCCATAGCATAATTACGACAGTCGAGCGCTTCATTTCGGGTATGACCGGGTATTTTCTCCCAGCACCACTTGAAGCCTGCCGAGGTCTTTTTGCAGACAAGCCGTTCTGATAGCAAACCGTTAAAATACGAGATATCATAATTTCCTCCAAGCGGGAAATGACAGTATTTCGGGCCGGCCGTCTGGACTTTAAGATTGCACATGATGGTTGATTTGCCTGAATCTACTCCAAGCGTATAAAGCCATGTGCATTTGTTTTTGTTTCCTTTTATCGGAACTTTTTTCGGAAGGTTTATATACTGGATATCACCGCCTTTGCCTTTTATGGCTACAACGTTCTTTTCAAAACGCTTGCGGCAGTATTCGTAAACCTCCTGCGTATAGTGGCCGCCTGAGTCAATACAGGTCATAATGATTTTTAAACCCTTGCCGTTTTTGAATTTATAAACGTGGTCGATTACATCGTCCAGCCTTGCCCATACCTCTTCGGTATCGGGAACTCCCATTATGTAACCTTTTTCAATCCCCCACGTTTCACCGAAATAGCCGTGGCCGACAACTTCATATTCAAGCCTGTTGTCCTGGGTATCAACTCCGCATGTCAGCGCAAGAACTCCTTCCGGTAATTCTGCGCCGTAATCCTCGCGTCTGTTTAATAAGCTGTCTTCGTCTGCAATCTCGCCTCTATCCTCAAACGGCTGGCCCAAGACAGTATTGACAAAGGTTTTTAATTTCAACGGATCATCTTTTACTTTTAAAAACTTGTCCACTACCGCACGCCAGGGCCGCCAAGGATGAGCGAAAGGTGAAATCCAAAATGATACATGACCGCTTTCATATGCTTCCGGATTGTAGATTATCCATTTTTGCGGCTGGCGCTTCATAACCTTTTCCGGCGTAATCACACCGCAATTTGGACAAGCAAATCCCAGAATTGTAGCTTTATAAATTTTTTCGTTGTCAATTTCTTTGACTACGGTTTCATATCTGATATGTTCAAATAATATAAAATGATATTCGCCGCATTCAGGGCACTTATGGCACCAGTAGCCCTGTGTACCCTGCATAAAGGATTTTACAATCGGGCTTTTGCCTTTTACTGTCGGGCTTGAAACTTCCAGTGCTTTGGCATTATAAAAAGTTGTTTGTCTGGCTTCTGCAAGTTCCCAGGGGTCGCCCTCGCCGTCTACATCAAAAGCCCACCTGTCGCGCTCGTCGCCTATGAGGTATCTTACCGGTGTTGAGGCTAATGCGCGGGCGCTTTCTGTTCCGACTATTGTCAGCATTCCGCCAGGAAAGCTTTTTTGTAAAATTGTGTTTGCGCTGCTGCTTTTCTTTTTTGTCCGGATTTTCTCCCGCAGGCGCTTGCAGTCATTTAACATTGGGTCAATTCGCTGTCTTGAAAAACTTCGCGCTACGCCTAAATCCGGATGAACGTACATTGTTGAACCCGGCGCATTATCAATTATGTAACCCAGACAGTTTAACTGTACTTCGGACTTGCCAACCTGCGAGGGAGCGACAACCGTTATTATACGCACCCGCGGGTCTGTAAATGCCCGCATGATGTCTTTTAAATATGGTGTTCGTGATGTCCTCCAGGGGCCTGCTTCCGAGGCGCTTTCTGAACTTATCCAGCGGTATTTATCAGCCCATTCGTCAACGTGTAATTTTTCCGGAGGTTTTAGTAATATGAATGCGTCTTGTATAACCCTGTTTAAATCGTCTATTGCCTCCTTTTCTGTTTTATATATCTTATTAGGGTCAATCGCTGTTTTCCTCATCTTTTCGCCACCCTGCCCGTTCTCTTACCCGCTTTTTGAAATATGACGGGTCATAAGTGTACTCGCTAAGATGTGTTAATATCCGGGTTGTCTCTTCCTCAATACGCTCCGAAATCTCTGCCGGGTTGTCCAGCTCTGACAAGTCTATTGCCAGCAGCCCCGGAAGCGATAGCAGCATACTTCTTATATAGGCCGCAAATTCTTCCAAAAATCCTTGAACATCCTCACTTCTGTGCATTTCGCCTTTTAATTCGTCTAATTCAAGCTGGGCTGTCGTCGCTTTGGCCTGCTTTAAACTAATTTCCGCGTCAAGCCGAAGCTTTTCCTTTTCTTCAAGTGGATTCTTCCTCTTTTCCAACTTCGTCTGCAAGTATTCAATATATCGCTTAATCGTCATTACTAGGTCATAATATCGCTTGCCATCCGGCCCTTGAACGGTCGGCAGCACGCCATCCTGCGTTAACTGCTGTATTCGCCTTGCTGACAGATTAAAAAATTTCGCTATATATTCAACCTTTTTTAACCCTGATGGGGGTGTTTCGCTTTGTGTGTCTGTGTTTGAAGCTTTTTTTACCATTCCTAAATCTCTAAATTTTACGTAACGAAATGCCCCCAAAAAATTTCCCCGAAAAAAATATGGAACTTGGGCTCGCAACGAACCGCAAGGGGAAATTTTGCGTCACAGTACCTTTCAAGCTCAAAACCCGCGTCAATTGCGGGTTTTGAGAATTTTTAAGCTGTTGGGTGATAGAGACGGCTATCATCTCATCAATGAACTAAACGTGAATTTTTTGTGTTTTCTGCGGTGCCTGAGAGCGATATCTTTGGATTTTTGATTCATTTCCTCTATAATTGGTTCGGCTTCTGCTTTTGCCTCGTCATAGGTCAAATAACCGTGTAGCATTTTGATTTTAATAGTTTCGAGTATGTTTCTGTAATCAGCGCCGCTCATAACTCAATTTTCCTTTCTATTTCTCAAATTTTCTTTCTATTGCTTGCTGTTATTGAGCTTACGGCATTTTTGAAATTCTTCAAGGGCATTTCACAAATCCATACACAAATCTATACATCTGTACAGGTATCATCAAAATCTTTTACAATGACATCTCCCAGGCGTTCTGCTGCAAGTTTTGCGTTGCCTTTAAGAAATACAAGAACATTTTGATGAACCTTGCAGACTTTTCTTGAACACCTGAACGCTGCTGCGGCTCTAAATGCCGCGGTACCGACGGGTGTTTCAAGAATTATTTCGTTATAATATTTGAAACCTGCGTTAATAAAGGTTTGAATTGTATTGCCTAAGAAGTTGTGATAATTTCCGTCTTTGTTTCGGACTTCACCTATAACCCAGACGGCAAAGGTATTATCTTTCAACTTCGCATAAGATTTATTTATAATTTGGGAATAAATTTTGAAGAAATCCGAAGGTTTCATATTTGAAATGTCCCCGGGATTGTCCGAATAGACTTCTAAATTCATATAGGGCGGACAGGATAACATCATATCAAAGGAGTTATTGTCGAGAGTATCAAGGACTTTGTTGCTGTCGCCGATAATCCATTCAGGCAGATAATCTTCACATAATTCATCAGCATTCTGAATATTTGCTTCAACCTGCTCCTGCCGCAATTCAATGCCGCAATAATTGCGTTTGAGTATGCTTGCAACAACACCTCTGACAGAGCCGCCTGCAAACGGGTCAAGGATGGTGTCGTTTTCTTTGCTGAACCAGGAATAAACAAGCTCGCAAAGCACCGGATCAAAAATTGACACACCGGCTTTATATGAATTTTTTAACTGGGTTTCTGTTATATCTCTGCGGCGTTCATGAAGTTTTTGCAGCGATTTAAAGGTTTTATTTCTACCTAGTTCGCTTTTTAATCCGATTTCAAGCCAGTCGTTTTTTCGTTTCTGCCAATCGCCGCTGTTTGCTTTGAAGACAGAAAAAGGCGGAGCAATAAACAACTCTTTCAAATTAGCTTTCACATAATCTTTTTCCTGTTCTTCGAGCGCGCTGCAAATATCTTGAAAATCCCCGGGATTAAAACCCGTGAGAGTTATCGCATCATCTGAAAATTGGTAATTCTCAAAGATTCCGGCAATTAGTTTTTTATCAAGAATTGAAAACTCTGCAATTTTATTGTCCGCAATCATATCAGCGTACTCTTCCTCATCTGAAGAATACTCCTGATAGTCTACCGGAACGGAGGTTAAGCCTGCAAGTTTTGCGGCCAGCAGTCTGCCATGACCTTTGACAACATAACCTGAACGGTTAGAAACTGTTATTGGTGCACGCCAGCCGGCTTTTGTGATAATTTGTGCAAGCAGTTGAATTTGTTCCTCCGGATGTGTGTTAGGATTAAGCGGGTTTGCTTTCAGTTCCTCTGTTGAAACAATTTCATCATACGCACAAAATACCTTTGCATAGAGGTTGTTTTCATTTTTTGCTACATTAGCAGCTTGATTTTTAGCCATAGTAAAGCTTCCTTTTCTCACCGTTGTGATACGGTGTTTAAGGCGGTGCTTTTACAATGTCTAAAAGTAACACTTTCGCAAGGTCGCCAAACTGTTGCGAAGGTGTAAGCGATTCACATATCGCTTTCGCCACTACTTATTAATACATTTTTTTATTTATAAAATTATCTAAATGGTGCTGGAACCGTTTGTTTAGCAATTCACCTAATCCTTTGTCGATTGCTTTGCGAACGGTTTTGTTATCAACCATTTGGGGAAGGGAAACCGTTTTAACAGGTTTTATATCATCCCTGTCGTCACTGAATCTTTCCCATGCAATTTGTCTTTCATATCCGGCTCTTACCGGGGCTAAAAAGGGATTATTACCAGATCTTCCTTTTAAGACTTTTTGTTCTTTTTTTATTTTCAGCTTAATTTTATATACTTTGTTTTTCTTTCCTGCTGTACGCGGCCGCTTTTTGGGAGTCATGCTAAAATGCAGCGGGGTCACAACTCGGCCGTAGTAAAGTATGCTAAAGTTTTCTAACTCGCTTCCCCGAGCAAAAGCATAGCCGGCCTTTTTGGGTGCCGTTTTGGCTGTTTTACTTTTTGGAGTTATATCATTTTTCTTGATGTTATAAACAGTACGCACAGCGTCCGCAACCATACCGGGTGCGCGGCTTCTGATATCTTTAAAAGTGTATTTGAAAACATCTGACGGGTCATTCAATGCCGTTTTAATCTTTTCGATTTTAGCGTGAAATTTCTTTAAATCAACATAAGGGTGTATCGCCATAACGAACCTCCAACCTCAAACGAATTTCACATTTTAACTTTAACTCACTTTGTTACTTCGTTTCAATGCGGTTTTATTCGGATTTATTACATTTACTACGTTTTTATTACATTTACTTCGGTTTACTACGCACAAAAAAAAATCCCTGTACCTCAACAGGCACAAGGATTTTTACAAAAGCATTCCTTTAATTTTCAAAATTTTATCATACCTTTAGTTTGTTACAATTTCTTAACATTAGAAGATGTAACATTAAATTTCGCCGGTAAACTGTTCAAATATTTACCCTTGCATAAGCTCATCATAGTTTAGGTTATGCCTTCTTGCATAGTCAATAAACATTTTTTCTTTTTTTGAAACTCTGATTTGAAATTTCAAAACATTATCTTCGTCTTTTTTCTTACGTCCGGAACCGGGTCTGTATCCGCCGTGTTTTTTTACTTCTTTTTCAACTTCAGCATATAATTCAGCCTGCTCATCAGGGTTTAAGAGTTCTTTTATAAGTTCATCATTTGTTTTAAGGTTTTTCATAAGCATTACTCCTTATGTATTTTTCTATATTTGCAATTGCCGCTGTTTTGTACCTTTCAGGTGCTTTTTGTGTTTTTTTTAATGTTACAAGTCCAATAATAATTATATTATTTTCATGATACATAAAATAGATTCTGACTTTATCACATTTCATTTCAAAAAGACCCTGATTATTTAGTGGTCTGCTGTCAACACCGTCTTTGCCCAATTTTTCAAAGATTGCTACTGTACGCAAGGCCCTTTTTAAATTTTGTCTGTCAAGATTTTTCAAATCCTTTTCAGCTTCCGGTGTATATCTTGCTGTAAATAAATTTTCCATACTTTTATTATAACTCCTATTTTGATTTTTGTCAACATTTTTCAAAAATAAACCCTCTGCACTATATAAAGCGCAGAGGGTACCTAACCGGAGGTTTGAATAAAATCAAGTCAAATCTTGCGGAACTAAGTTTTGAAAATGCGGATCCGGACGTACAGGGCATAAGGCAGGTATGCCATTCTCATAAAACATGCGGCAGTTTTCCAAATCATCATCAATTGCAAAAGAAATGTGAAAATCTTCTTTAATCTTTTTAAGCCAATTTTGTTTAACTACCCATGCCGGAGAAATGTCGTCTTTTGAGCGCATTAAAAGATGTATATTTTGGCTATAAGAATTCATTGTATACATGCTTATATATTCTTCTGTTTGTGTGTATATTTCTTCGGAGCGTGCTGTCAAAAATATTACATCATATCCCTGCACTAAATAGTTATTTACAAGCATCATACACCAGGCATTTAAAGGGCAGCGATTTATATTTGAATTAAAATAATTCCATTTTGCAGCGCCGCTTAAGTCCTTCTGCTGAATTTCATCAAAAATGAATTCGCTTTCGCACAATGTATTATCGATATCAACAATTATCGCACTTTTCTTTTTAACAGGTCTGTCACGTTTTGGATCAATATTTAACTGTTCAATTGCATTAATCATTAACATTTTCTCCTTAAATTCTTGCCATAAAAATTTTATACCTTTTTGGGTAAAATAAACTCCTCTTTTCTTCAATTTCTTTTTTAATTTTCTTGGACATTTCTTTTGAGTGATATTAAAGCCCTCCCAAAAATATCTCAATATAGTCTTTTTTGCTCTAAAATAAGCTTCTGCTCTTTTCTTCTTTTCTTCATTATTTAGTTCAAAGCCCGCAATTGGACAATTAAGCATTTTGAGTACGTCTGATTTCGTCAGCATAAAAATATCCTTCCTTAACTTCTCCATTAAAAATATAACGAATCTGGTACATAATTGAATTCTTTTGGATTAAAATGCCCTGGATTTTTCCTGTTGCATTTATCTGCTGAAATCTAACTGAATCGCCAATTTTGCAGCTTACATCAATATTCAAATTCATAAAGGCACCTCTTATCTTTCATAATGTTTGATTGTTTTTTTATAGTTTGTATTGTCAAAAAGCGTCATTTGAACTTTGGGGCATTTCTGTTCATATTCATTAGTAAAATAATTTAAAATTTCTTGCATTGTATTAATCTCGCGGGCTGCGGTATCAGATTTCAGACGGCCTGCAATAATCCATTTAGGATAAACCTTTCTGCGCATTGTTAATTCGCGATTTATGCAGGCAATAAATCGTTTTAATGTTTCTATATTACATTCTTGCAATATTTTCACCTCCATTTCGCAGCCCGTTTAGATTAATATAAGCTTTCATCCGTTTTTTTAATTTTTCATTACTTTCTTTAAATATCAACCATTTTTTTCTTTTCAATCCTAATTTTAAGGCTTCATTGTCAAGAAACTGTCCGTGCAAAACAGGAAATATTCTCTCGATTTTTTTATCATAGACTTTTATCCTGATACCTGAAACCAGCAGAATAAGCCCGATATATAAACAAAGTAATGATATTTGCATAATAACCTCCATTTTTATTCTTACTCTCTTTCTTTTGTAATAATTGTCCGAGGATAAAAGCACTTTATCCCGGCTTCATTTATAAAAAACTTATAACCTAGTTTTTCCATATCTTTTTCTTGCTCCGGCATAACCTGAATATAACCACTCTCTGATGAATCAATATGGAATCCGCAGCAACATCCTTTTGTCTTTATACCTAAATTGTGTAAATACTTGATTTCTTGCCACAAGCACCCGTCAATAGCGATATTATTTATAATAACCTGGCATTCATACTGTTGGATATGGCTTTCTGTATTACAAAAAGCTGTAAAAACTTTGGGTTCTGCATAGTCTTTTACCCCGAACAGGTCGCGGACTTGGGTGTAACATTTTTCAGCCAATAGTCTTAATCCTACTAGTATATGTTCTTTCAGGTTTTCCACATCGCCATAGGTATTATGGGCTTTATTAACTTGGGATTCAATGCAAATCAGCTCAAGCAGAATCCGGTCGGTGATTTCGGGAAGGATATCTTCTATACGGTAATGCGGGCAGTCTGTATTATCACAAGGAACATTGGCTAATTCAGGGATTTTGCATTCGTGGTAGCAATATTCGTGATGTTCCGGTTTAATCCCGAACGCGTCAAAGAATTTCTTTTCAATCTCTGTTGTCATTGTTTTTCTCCTGTAAAATAATATCGGATGGAACTTCATTGCCCCAGACATCCCATCCATCTGTTTTTTGCCGGGCAAATAGTTCAATCCTGGGTAAATCGCCAATTAATTCAACAATTTTTTCTCTTACAATTTCTGGCTTTTTTGAATGCTTCTCCAGCGGTGAAAAAATTAGTTGTGAAATATTATTAGCAACCCTAGTCGGTTTGCCTTTAACTGCAATTAAACAAGGTTCGGTATTTCCTCTTGTCCACCTTCCTAAGCCGAAAAAGAAACCTTTTCCGCTTTTGTTTTGCTTAATCCATTGAAAGCCAATTGATTTATATTTAAATCCCCAAGCCTGAATAAGTTCTAAAGCTTCACTTAACATAGGGTATGTTGTCCATAAAAAAAGAACACAATTATCAGCGGCAAGATTATTTACTCTTAGTGCTTTTAAATCGTTTATTGAGAGTGTTTTATAATGATTAGCACATGCGCCATTACAATTTTTATCGTCATATCGCCACGGTGGATCAGCATAAATTATATTATATTTCTTACTCATAGCTCCACTCCTGTTCTCTGATGGCTTGCTTTATATCTGGTACAGCCAGGGACTCATCCGCAAATAGAAAGTCTACAATAGCTTTTATAAATCCCTTTCGACTTCCAATTGCATTTGATATCGTTATATTTTTAGCAAGCGTACCCCCATCAGCTTTAAGTTCAAATAGCCTTACAAAATTTTCAGGGGCCTCAAAGTTGGGATAATACTTAGGTTCAAGATTTCTTAGATCTTCGTCTTCAACTCCGTAATGATGTCTGGTATCAGCAATTAGCCTATATTTTCGCTCATTAGTTACAAGTTGGAAATTGTTATCTAAATCGCCAAAATTTTCATAGACGCCATAACGAGGCTTAATCCCGCAAATCTCACACAGCTTGCGGGAGTAGTCTGTTGTTGTCATCTTGCTTTACCTCCCAAAATTCTTTTCCACTGTTGCTTATTGGGTACACGCTCTCTGTCCCACCCGTGTTTCCCTCTTTCTGTATAATGGTTAAAAGCTCTAATCATAATGCGAGCAAGTTCTAAATCTGTACAATCCTTATTCAAAATCCTATTGCAAAGACTTCTGTATTCTTTTATGATTTTTTGTTCTTCGCTTAGCATACTTTCTCCCATTCATTTTCTTCATCAAAATTTGCGTCATCTGGTAAACTCCATTCATAGTCATCAAGTATCGAATTTAAATCTTCCGCATCCTCTGCTTCTATAATTTCATCCCACGACCACATTTCTGTATGCTTTACTTTATATTTCATTATTTCTCCTTTATAAACTTATTCCGCCTGTATATTCGTTGACTTCATTGTAAAATTTGCTGTCATTCACCTGAAAAAATGCAAACAGTTTGGCTTGTTGTATAAGGCTTTGCTTATGTATGAACTTTTTAAAAGCCTCTTTATCCTCGTAAAATAATGATTTTAGTCCATTAAGTGTGTTTAATTTTTCTGTGTATCTTTTTTCTAATTCGTTCATATCTTCTCCTTTATAAGTTCAAATTCTATGTCGTAAACTGGCATATCAATCTGTAAGTCTGTATTTATTCCGCTTGGTAATAACGTAATGCATTTTATTTTTGCTCTTAAAATTCTGGCATTGTCATTCTTATTCGGATATCCCAATGCAAATTTGCATTCCATACCGATATCAAAATTATTATTTTTAAATGCATTAGTAATTCGTTTAACCCAATATGATGAAAACACCCTGTATTCATGCGTTTTCTCACCTGATTTTATCTTTTCAAACCACTCTTTTTTAAGATTGAATGTTAGCATTATTTCTCCTCTAATAATGTTTCATAAAGTGCATAAAATTCTTTATAACCTTCATAACCTTTAGATTTGTATATGTCCATAAACTCATAAAATTTATTTAAAAATTTTTTAACTCTGTCGGGGAAATTTAGTTTTTGAGCTGTTACTTTTGCTTTTTCAATATCTTTTTCATCCCAAGAAAAGCAATTATAAGCATTTTCAATTCTTGAAAAATCATCGGGGTCATGGGGTATATCAATACAAGAATCATTTTTATTATTAAAAGTATGGTTTAAAATACATTTTTCGTAATTGATAAGATAAAAAAGTGTATTTGCACTTATACCATGTATAATATGTGGTATCGTAGTTGGATTAATTTCTATTGAAATTTTCATTTCACCTCCAATAGTTCGGGATTTTCGTAGATGTTACCGATTACTTCTAAATATTGTCTATCTGGTATTGTACTAAAGGGCCTTGCCCATTTATTTTCTTCAACTTCTACATAAAAGTAGCAATAATTTTGGTAATATTTAACAGTGCCTTTTTTTAATTTTCTTGGAATATCTGTCATTTCATACGTTACAATATCCCCTTCAAAAATCAGCTTGCCATTCCATAGATGTCTGACATCATCAATATCTTTGTATTTAATAGTCTTACCATCTTCGCTACAAATCTGATTATAAAAATCTTGTTTTTCATTGGCTGTTAATTGTTCCCAATTTGTATTATCCTTTAAGCCGGTGCACTGCATTATCGGCATTTTTGCATGTTCTGCTGCATGCATATTGTAAAGGTCATCTGATAATTCAAAATAAGCCATGCTTTTTCCATTCCAAAATCTGAACTTAAATCTATCCTGCATTTTCTACCTCCATGTTGCTTTTTCCGTGTTCTGATAAAAACTCGAATAAATTCTTGTCGCTGATTTTAGTAATTTCATAATTTCTTGAATATTCGTAATCATATTCTATGCCGCAATCGGTCATAGCATTGTTTTCGTGTCCCCAACATTTCAAAAAGAATAAACCCTTTGGAAACTCATAACTAAACTCATCTTCCAAACGCTCAAATTCATCAACATTAAACCAAGTTGTTTCTAATGACGGAAATACACATATTTCTTCATCAGAATTTTCAGGATTATATATAACAGCGTTTATTTCGTCGACATCTGTCTTTTTGACTGTATAACTACCCAGATTACTAAATAATGCTTCGTCTAGTTTTAAATTTTCTTCGGTTTCTTTATCCGTTTTAGCTAATTCAGCCCATGCCTCATCAATTGTGAGTCCTTCAAATCTTTTTATTTCATCTTTGCACATTTTCTACCTCCTTCACAACCAGAATTCCTCTGATTAAATCAGAAAAGGCATCTCTGTCTCTTAAACCTTCAATTTTTATTATGTTGAAAGTTAAGTTTTTTAAATCGCCAAAATCTGACATATATTCTGAAAGAATTCCGTAAATCCTCTCTAAAGCGTCAAGAATTTCCTGTTCAGTTGGAATATCAGACTTTTTAAATGCAAAGAATTTTTTCTTATCTGTTGTGTTATTACCGGATGCACTCCATTCGTGTTCCAGTGTCGGGTCATACGTTGCACCAGTCTGCTCAAGTTTAGAAATCAGAGCAAGTCTAAAATATAAACAGAATTCTGTTATAGTTGCATCGCGTTTGATGTTGTTTTTTATAAAATTCAATTCTGAAATTATGTTGTCTAGTTTGGATTGTATGTTAGTCATTGTTTTTCCTTTTTAGTTGTGCTACCTTATTTATATGCATTTTGAAATCGTAAAATATAAAGAATGTAACTTAAGATGTTCTATTTCAAGTGAAGAGAAAGCTGTTTATACTGTTAGATTGTTTTACGAATCTAACGGACGGCAAATTCAAATCGGGAATTTTTGTGAAAAGCATTTTCAAGAATTTCTCAATGAAATCAAAAATTTTAAGATTTAACTCCTTTCGCCTTGCTGTCTTGAATTTGCTCCACGCTCACAGAGTTCCGCCTAGACGGCTTCGCCGTTGCCGGCGTCATCTGCTCGCTATCCGGACTCACTCGCGTTCCGTCCGTCCGCAAATCCGCGATGATGTCAAGGATTTGTCTATAACCCTCGTTGCATTGCCTCATAATGGCTCTAGCGTTTTCTTGCAATGATAAATCTGGGAAAGTTAAAATTTCGCTTCCGTTTATTTCTTCTATTTTTCCCTCAATCTCATCAAGGACAGCTTCAAGCTTTCTATTCTCTGTCGTAAGCCTTATAGATTTTTTCGCAAGCCCGGCTATTTGTTTTATGTCTAAGCCTTTAAAGTATTCATCCTCAAAGGGGGCAAGGGCTTGTTTGTATTTTTCGTATACCAATTTGTGTAGGTTCCTCCAAATGGTTTGGTCATATTTTGCAACTGATAACTTTTTTTGCAGTACTTCGTTTTCTTTTTTTAACTCCTCGCATTCTGCTGTCTTTTCTTCTAAATAATCAATTATTTTTTCAAATGTACTTGTTGATATAGCCATTCGATGACCTGTACGCAATAAGTCTTTTACATCATCTAAATACACACCGTTTGCTATTATAGATTTTTTATTCATCATTCCTCTTTTCTTTTTTATTTATTTTCAGAATAGTTTTATTTGTTTAATTTCACTGATTTTTAAAGGCATTTCACTATTTTTCAACTTAAAAACAATCTGTTCCCGTTCTTCATATGTTGCAAAACGCGGCAAAATGCTTTCGTTTCTCAAATCTTTTCCGCACCAGCAGCAATAATTTGGCTCAAAACTACAGGTTACAATCTCCTGACATACAGAACACCATTTACTTTGCATTTCATACCTCCTGAAAAAATATCCCCGTAAGTTCTGAAAAACAAAAATCATACAGGGATATTTTCTGTTTTGTACTTGTTTTGGTTGATATCAAATTTAAGAGGCTTTAAATTTTACAATGGAGCGGATAGCGAGCAACCAAGAAGTTGCTTAACCGAATAGTCCATTAACCTCTTGCATAATATACCTCCTTTCTTTTTTTTCCATCCTCACTTATCCCTAATCTCCAACTGGTTTATTCGTACAATTTGCTTTAAATTTTGTTCCTCTAGGATTTGAATATAATCCTCATATTCTGCAATTTGTTCTTTTAAGCATTTTATCAACAACTGAGACAGTGAATTAACCTCCAATTTTTGAAAAATTAAATTGCTATGTGTTTTAATTGTGCTCATTGAGACATACAAGGCTTCTGCGCATTCTTTATAGGTCATACCTTTCAGTAACAAAGCTAAAATAACGTTCTGCTGAGGGGTTAAATCACTAACTCTTACTTTTTTAGGTCTTAAATACCCTAGCTTACGCCGCTTGGTTTGAATTGAAATCCGGCTGATACCCATTATTTTTGCCAGTTCAAAATCATCCATCTTCTGATAATTGTTTCTCAAAAATATAAGTTCAGAATCTGTCCAAAAATGCCTCATATCGTTCCTATTTCGTTTAAAACTTCCAGTGCTACCTTATAACGTTTTGTCTTCTCTATAATCGGAGCAGTATGGGATTTGGAATTCTCTACAACTGCTTTTCCAAGTTTGTGATACAGTTTGTCTGTTTCAGCGCTAAGAACCCCCTCTATTTTTTCAATGCAATACCTTAGGGTCATGGGCTTTGCGTATTCAATTGCCGTAATTTCTTTATCCGGAACCGCAGCGATTTTTTCTTTGTGTTCTTTTATTGTTTCACATGCAGTGTTGATTAGATTTTCTTCTGTAGGTTCTTGTTTTGTGTCTACGGTTTCCTCAAAGTTTTTAATATAATCTTTCACCCATATTCTAAGCTGCTCAATTACTGTTTGCTCAGCTTTCGGGGATATTCCCAGTTTTTTCCCAATACCGGCAATTATTGCAGAGGCATTAGTTGTTGAAGTTTCCAATGATTGCGCGATATCGCCCAGACTCAAGCCGGTTGCAAGCCCAAAAAGGCATTCATACTGTTTTGTGCTGAAATCAGATTGTAATTTTTCTAGACATTCTTTTGGTATCATAATTTCTCCTTCCGTTTTTAATAAAGAAAAGGCGGAGATATCTCCGCCTGATTTAACTAACAATAATACTGGGGTTAATATTTTACTGTTTTAAAATTTTTAATGCTTGCCCGTGAAGACGTAAGGTTTTGGTCATGTATTTTGATTTTTCTTTAATATAAAAATCCTCTTCTTTTTTGAAGAGAATAGTGTTAATTTCCTCCCATTCAAACCCGTCAATATAACGGACACTCATTATAAAAGCCTGACGGGGTTCCAGTTTTAAAAATTCTGCTTCCAGAATTTTTCTTTCTTTACGCTCTATTTTTTTCAGTTGTAAAATGCGGTTATCTATCTCAATTTTTTTTGAGAGTAACATGCCTGTTCGGTCGTTTTTGTTTTGGTTTTTCGGCATTCCCGTAATTGATACTGACGACGGGCCTTTAAGCTTTTGGGCAAGGCGCTCGCTTCTTTCCATCTGATAATCAATGTCTTTGCAAAGTTTTCTATATTTTCGTAAACGCTCTTTATCTATTGCAACCATTAATCCCCCTCACCAGGAACAAAAACGGATCCGCATTCAGGGCATACCACCGATTTATCTTTCTTTTTCGTATCTTTCCCGGAATTGATATCGCATTCGTCAAACATAGCTGCTATTTCTTCATATTCAGCCTCTGTATAACCCGATAAGATAAACGGTGTTTCACCTGTATCATATTGCTCAAAGCATTCAAGAAGTTGTTTTTTATTTATTTTTGAAAATTCGGCAATCTTATTATCAGCAAGCAAATCCGCGGTTTCTTCCTCTTGTGATGAATAGTTTTGATAATCAACAGGTACTTCGTTTAATTCTGCCAGTTTTGCGGCTAACAGCCTGCCATGTCCTTTCACAACCAGACCGCTTTGTTTTGACACTGTAATAGGAGCACGCCAGCCGGTTGCTTTGATTATTTCGGAAAGAAGTTTTATTTGTTCTTCCGGATGGGTGTTTGGATTAAGCGGATTTGCTTTGAGGCTCGAGGTTTTTACAATTTTATCAAACGCACAAAAAACCGGGATTGAATCCGCAAGTGCTTTCGGGTGGGCATTTGTTTTATATTCTCTCATCTTTAATCTCTCCCTTTGCTCTAATCTCCTTCTGCAAATCTCTTACCTGTTTTACAAGCCTGTTGTAATTTCCCTGGAGTTGTTCAAAGTCGCCGTATCTTTCGCGTAAGTATGCAATTACAAATCTGACACGCTGGTTTCCGTCAAATTTTTCGCCGCGGGTATTTAACAGCTCATATTTTTGGTAAATATGGTTTATGTGTGTTTTTACGGTTGAAATGCTTATCTTCAAAGTTTCTGCAATTTCCTCGTTACTGTAGCCTTTGGCCATAAAATCAGCGACTAAAAATTCACTGGTGCATAATTTATCAATCATAATAAAGCTCCTTTTATTGATAAAGCGATTGCTGTTCAAAATTGGTGTTTCTGTCATTCCAGTCTTTTATTTCTTTATCCAGCTGTGAAATAGTCTTTACTTTTTCCCAATAGGAAGGAACAATAACAAACTCGTATTCACAGCCCCGGAAGGTTCTTTTTATTATTTGGCCTTCCATGCCGGATAATCCAGGCTTTTTTTCAAAAACCTCGCATCTCTCACGCTTTTCTAAAAGCCAGCGAACCGGCGGAGGGGTTTTGAAAGAATATTCTCTGGCTACTATGGAAAGGAGTTTTTTATAGTCGTAATCCTTATCTGTTTTTAAAGCTTCTCCATAAAACTCTAAAACCGCATCAAAGTTTTTTTCCGGAGGAAAAACTGAAAAAAGTTTCACTAAAAAACCGTATTTATCCACTATCAATCCCCTCCTTTTCTCTTAACCTTTGTGCAAGAGTTTCCATATCAACATTAGAGCTGCAAAATTGGTTATTCATTAATTTTGAATAATTTGTATCTTGCAAAAGCCAGCTTGAACGCGCTACAAAATTGATTTTTGAAAAGTCAACAAGCTTTAAGCGCTTAAGAACTACAGGGATTGTTTCTTTAAAATCCTTGTAGCCTTCAATGAGCCCGCAATCAAGTTGTCTGTCAAAATCCTCTTTTATCTCAAGAAGCTTTTCACATTCAGACTTTTGAAGAAACGGAGCTTGTTTAAAGACCTTTTTATATTCATTTTTGAAGTAAAGCAGAGTATCATTTACGTATGGATCTGTTTTTTGTTTTTTTTCATCAACAATAATATTATTTCTAATCTCTATACTCTTATCTCTATACTCTATACTCTGTGCCACGTTTGTGGCACCTTGTGTGGCACCTTCTCCAGTATCAACTGAAATTTTTGGTACAATTTTTGTAGAAAGTGCTTCAAGTTTTTTATTTTTACGGGACAGCCGCATATCATCAGCTTTTTTAGTGGATATCCCGATTAATTCATCAATCTGGTTCATATAAATGGTTCCATCCGCTTCAATGGATATCAAACCTATCTGTTTCAACAGTTGTATTGCAACAATAACCGTATCACGGTCAAATTTCGTAAATTCAGCTATTTTATCAATATCATACGGGATATAAAAGTCTCCGATTTTACGCAGTAAAACACCCTCGTTTTTTAATGATTTCAGGCACAATTTGAGATAAAAAACGCAGTAAAGCTCCCCGTTCTTCTGTTCAAGAAGCCAGTCCATTCGTTCTTCATCAAAAAAATTCTCTTTAAGACGCATCCACCAATATTTTTTATCCCGACTTTTCTCGCCCATAAGTTCTCCTGCATAAAAAAACGGGAGAAGAAATTCTCCCGTTGATAGTTCCTTTAAATAATTCTTTCGTATAATTCATTGTAAACCCCGCCTGTCCGGCGCTGTTCGATTAAAATATCAATACTCTGTGTAATTGTGATTGTTTGGAAATCAGATTTTGCAATTCCCGCAATTACATCAATTGCACCAGGGTCAGAAAGGATTTCAACAATACGCTGATTGTAATTTTTCAATCTCATATGCTCCAGTTTATTTTTGAAATTACATTTATCCGGTATTTCCGGCGGAGGTATAAACGGAGCCTGAACACACTCCCAAAACAATTCGGTCAATCTTTTATCCATAAAGGCGCACCAGCACATAAGCCATTACATGTACAAATCCGTAAAAGGCTATAAAAGAAAACAGCCCTCCTGCTATTGTTTCAAATGTGTATTTCATAACCAAACCTTCCTTTCATAAATCTGTAAGATTATTTTTTATTTATGCCGAAAAATTTGTTTAAAAACTTTTCAAGGTTAGCCCCTTCACTATTTGAGGTAATTTCATCTATTCTTAAAATAGTTTCTCTTTTGTTTTGTCTCGCGCTTGTAATTTTCATAAGTTCTCCTTTCATAAAAAATGCCGGTCTTTCCCGGCTGTCAGCTATTAATGCCCATTTTTTTACGAGGTTAGTGCATAGCTGCCGTCTTTCCCGACTTGAAGAGTGTTGTTAACCCTGTTACTTCCGCAGGGACTTCTTTTTTTCTCTAACGAAGCCAAAAGAGCTTGTCTTTCCAAGTGTCAACATTTTCATTTCGTCAAAATGTAACCCGTCATTTTTCTGCGTTTGTGTTGGCCTCAAAAAATGATTAAAAACATGACCAACGCTGTTTTTAGTTTTCCCCTTTCGGGGGTGAGGGCTTATTGTTTCGCCCTCACATTATCACTAATGGGGCAGGCAGCAGGGCTTTCCCTGCGGTCACTACTTTTTAACTGTGTAGTCAGCGGTGCATTAATGCACACAACACCATGCCTGTTTATCCCTTTCATTGGTTTCGGAATTATTTGTGTCCTTATGAAAGCCGGGTAAGTTTTCACTTCCCGGCAAATATAAAAACATATTTATACGTCTCTCTTGTTATCCAACGCTGTTGTAGCCTTCGCCGCATTACACGGCTACTTAGCATCAGTCGAAACTACTGTTGCATAAAAAGCATAATCGCTCTTATGCTTCGTTTTACGTTATATTTAATTATCAATGTGCTTTTTGTTTGTTGCAGCTTTACATGCTTTTACAAACTTTTTGAAATGATTCCGATTTGCTGTTCGGTCAGTTAAGTTTTACATTCCTTTTCTGATAACCATTTTTCAAATGCAGCTTGATTTTCCGGGTTATCATAAAAGCGTTTGATTACGTCTTTGAGAAAATAGCAAAAATTATCTAAGGATTTTTCAGGAACTGATGTAATATCAACCATTTTTCAGAACCTCATTTTTTGTAAAAAGATATTCATATGAATATTCGTGATGAAAAGCTTCAATAATTTTCGCGATTTCAGGTAATTTAAACTCTGATTTGCCATTAATTTTTAGAGAAAAAGTAATGGGATTAATCCCGATTGATTTTGCAAACTCTGCTTTAGTCTTTCCTGTTCGCTCTATTTCTGCTCTTAGATTTTTAAACATTTTTTATCCTTTAATTAATGGTTTCATTATTTAATGACAAGCTTTATAAAAATTTACATTAAATTTTCATTATTCAATGCACGAAAACAGACTACTATATTTTAAAAAATTTGTCAAGTCTTAATGAAAACATTAATTAAATAATGTAAATTTTAAATAGTGTTAATGTTTTAAATAATGTATACATTGAATGTTTAATGTGCCTGTAATACATTTAAAAAAAAGGAGTTCCCAAAATGAATGAAAATATATATGACAATCTTTCAATAAAAATTGCTTTTTATAAAAAAAAATTAGGGCTTACAAATAAAAAAATTGCAGAAATTGCGCAATTACCTATTGGAACGGTTGAACATTTGTCAGCTGGCAGGACAAAAAGCCCGAAACTTTCAACGTTGAAAAAACTATGTTCGGCTTTTGGATGTTCATTAGATGAGTTATTGAGCCGCGATCCGGAGAATAAAATACAGCCGTATTATTTTAATAAAGAGACAGCCCAGCTTGCCCAGGAACTTAATGACAATTCAGATTTAAGGGGGGTTTGTGACGCTTCCAGACACCTAAAACCGGAAGAATTAAAGATGGTTAAAAATATGATTGATATGTTACTACGTAAAAATGAGGAATAGTATGGACAATTACAGAGTCGTTTACAAAAATCTGCCCTATGGAATCAGAGGTTTGACACTACACAGCACCGCTGATGATTATTTTACTATCATTTTAAACAGCCGTATGAGTTACAATGTGAATTTAAAAACTTTTAAACATGAATTAATACATATATCCGACTGTTACCAGGAAATTGGCGAGGATATCAATATTGTTGAAATGTTAGCACATCAATAAGGAGATTATATGAAAGATAAAATAGACCAAATTTTAAATACAAAGGCAAAAAAATATGCAGCAATTTATATTCTGATTTTAGCTGCAGCTGCAATTATATATGTTATTTTACCAAAACCAAAAATAGAAGCAGCATACACGAGAGTTGCAACAAACGCTTGCAATACAGTTGAACAACTTTTAAGCTGTAAAACAGGTATATCAAAAGAATTTAACTGTAAGTCAGAATGCAAATCTTATAAAATGTTAGATAAAATTAACATTGAAAAAACAAATGACGAACAATTTAAAGTTTTTGATGAAAAAGGAAAATACAAGTATATAGCGGCCGAAGATGTTATTTTTGAAAATACACCTGAATTTGAACAGGCGAAAAGAGAAAAAGAAGCTTACCAACAACATAGTGAACAGGTTAAAACCGAGACAGTAAATAAAAGGCTGTCCGAAATAGAGCCAAGAATTAAAAAGGTTTTTGTTTCAACTAATATCAGACCGGAATTTTATTATTGTTATATAAAGCCGGGTATATGGAACGCACTTTCCATGCCGGAAAAAGAACAAGCATTTATTCTTTGCGCGGAATATGGAAAATTAAAAAATAATAATCCTTATGAGGATTTAAATAAAATGCAAATTAAAACAACTATTAAATCAGCAGATACAGAGGAAATTCTGGCCGAATACAATATAATAAAAGGAGTTAGAGTTATTCAAAAATGATTAATACTGTACTTTACGCGAGAAGCACTGCTAACCAACTGGAATTTCAAAATCAAATAAAAAGCTTGACGGAATTTGCCTCAGAAAAAAAACTTAATATTAAGGGATTTTTTTCTGATACGGATAAAGAAAATAAAGGGTTAAAAAGTGCATTTCAACTTTTAGATACACTTGAAGATGTTCAATTACTTGTAATAAGTCCTGACAGAATAACAGAAGACATGTTTGAAATGTATGAAATCCTGAATAAATATCATGTAATAACACCTAATCTGACATACGAACAACTTGTAAATTATAATAATTCATTACAAGACACTCCTATGATACAAGGGAACCAACAATAACTTATAATATGTGTAATTCAACAAAATTAAAAGCCGCGGCTGCATACGGAAGGTATTCCAGCCACTTGCAAAATGAACAATCTATTGAAGGCCAGTTCTCGGATATTTATGCTAAAGCCAAACAAGAAGGCTATACTATCATAAAAGAATATGTTGACGAGGCAATGACAGGCAGAAATGACAAACGTCCCGCTTTTCAACAGATGATTCAGGACAGTGAAAAAGGTCTTTTTGAGGCTGTCTTTGTATGGGCAATTGATAGATTTGCAAGAGACCGTTATTTAGCGGCTATATATAAACATCAACTCCGTAAAAACGGTGTAAAATTACTTTACGCCGTGGAAAACATTCCCAACGGACCTGAAGGCATAATGCTTGAAGGTGTCTTGGAAAGTGTGGCAGAATATTTTAGCGAATATAATGCACAAAAAGTACTCCGCGGCAAAAGAGAAACGGCTTTGAAAGGGAAATACAATGGTGGCGGTATTTTATGGGGTTATCTATTAGATGAAAATAAACACTTTAAAATTGATAAAAAAGTAGCCCCCATAATTAAAGATATATTTGAACTTTATGCCACAGGGGTTTCAAGCCTTAAAATTGCAGACAAACTCAATGACAGTGGCATAAAAACAATGTTTAATACAAGATGGGATAACAGAAAAGTTTTACAGTTACTAAAACATAAGGGATACGGTGGTTATTATTGTTGGGGTGACTTTTGTTTGGAAAATAAAATTCCTGCAATTGTAGACAAGAAAATATTCGAAATGGTACAAGAAAAAATGAAGAAGAATAAAGCAAAGGCAGCAACATTTAAAGCAAAAGAATATTATATTCTCTCCGGTAAATTATTTTGCGGAAAATGCGATAAAAAAATGGTAGGTAACAGAGCAAGAATATCAAGAAAAACTAACCAAAAAACATCATATTATCAATGTAGCGGGAAAAAGCTATATAAAGAATGTGATTTAAAATCATTCCGGAAAGAATTTGTTGAGGATTTAGTAATCAGCGAAATAAAAAACTTTTTATCTGATTCTAAAAGACTGGAGATTATTGCAGAAAAAATTGCATCACTCTTGGAACAAGATACAGCTACAGAGAAACTTTCAGACGCCCTAAAAGCCCAATTAACAGATGTGGAAAAATCCCTTAAAAACTTGCTGCTTGCCATTGAAAAGGGAATTTTCTCAGAAATTACACAAAATCGGCTTACAGAACTGGAAGCACAGAAAAAAGATTTAATATTAAAAATACGTCAGGAAGAATTAGCAGAACAACAACCAATCATATCTAAAGAACAAATATTGTTTTTCTTAAAACGTTTCAAAACTTTTGACACTGATGATATCCAAACAAAAGAAATGCTAATTGAGACATTTGTGAATAAAATTTATATTGATGAAAACACTTTAAGAATAATATTTAATATTTCTGACAAAAATAATGATACCAAAATCGACCTAAAAACCATACAGCAAACAGAAAAAGAACGAAAAGAAGATGACTCTTTCAATGTCTTGGATACTACACAAAGGCGTAGTTGCGGCAATGACATTACCTTCAATAATTGAAAAACATCAAAAAATAGTTACAGCAAATAAGTTAAAAAAATTTTATACAGTAATGGAACAAGCAATCATGCAGGAAGAAGTTCATAACGAAGATATTAAATACTGGCTTCCAACTGAAGATAATTTTGAAGATTGGTTTAATCTGCATTTAGCGAAACACCTGCAAATAATCCACGCAAAAGCTCTGAGTGGTACAAAATACTATACAGTAGCATTGGCAGATGGTTCAGGATTTGTTGCATATAAAACATCTTCAACCAGTTCATCCGCAACAGTCAACCGAATACACTTTTTTTACTGTACGGAGTTAAAATATTGTGGAAAGGAAAGATATGATGGCAGAACATCATTTTTATTCTCAATATGCGGAGATGGCAGCTTTGTGACCTCGCTCTGTAATACTAAAAGCTTGACCCGCGAGGAATTCCTTGACAGTTGCGCAAAAGGTAATCATGATAACCCGGAAGTAAGCTCAAAAGATAAAAGACATGAATGTGCACGCCTTATACAATATGACGGGTGGGAAATAAAACCGGATTATCCCTGGAGGCAAATTATGCTTGAACAGAAGTAAATTTAAGAGAGAGTGGATTCTTCGCTTACGCTCAGAATGACAATAACTTTATGACAAAAATCCATCAGAACCAACCTAGTCATTTTAACACACAACAATGCAGAAACATCTTCTTAATCTCGCATTTTCTAAGCACTGAATTGTATTTGACTCTACAACTACTAATCATTGTCTTGTTCGTCTAATGAATTTAAAAATTTGGATTTTTCAATATGGTCGCTGTAGGCTGTTGTGGAGGCTTTTACGATATTTGTCAAACCTGTAAGAAGCGTCAGCACTGCAAGGCCAAATCCTAAGAAAGAGGCTGTTCCAAGGAATAATTTACTTTTTACAACTTTGCCGATAACCGGAGCTTTCTGAACCCAGTTCGTGATACCGTCAGCAAACCCTTTTGCCATTTTGCCAAATTTTCCGAATAAAGATTTGGTTTCTTTTATAGGTTTGTTTGCAAATTTGATATTATCAACAACTTCCTGCGATAAATATCCCATTTTTTTTGTTGATTTAAACATCTTAAATCCGGCTCTGTTTCCGGCAGCGGCAACCGCGCTTGTGCCGACTGCTGCTTCGCCGACTTTTTTCTTCTTATTTTCAATTTCTGCCTGACTATTTCGTTCATTGGCAGTGAATGAAATTGAAGAAATATGCATTATATTTCCTCCTCAATATGACCACGTTGAGAACCATCATCAGTGTTATCATTATTATCGTCCGGCTTTTTGACTTCATCCATCAAAGCAACGGCTCCGGTTGAAATACCGCCGGCTACACCAAGAGTATCTGCGACTGCATTTTTGTAATTTACGCCTGTAAGTTTGTTATAAACACTTACAACCCCGTTGCCAATTCCGCTGAATACAGTATCAATTGCGCCTGTAACTTTTTTAACGGTTTTGTTATCTGCGATTTTTTGTCCGTAGCCTTTGAGAGTTGTGGCAAATTTAGAAGCTTTAAACGCGTTGTATTTTTTCTCGAACTTAGCTGTGCCGTTTTTGTAAGAATCTGTTTTCTTAAGTTTTGCAAGCTGGTTTGATGCAAATTTCTTAACAGCTTTGAAACCGTTTGCAATCGGTATTGAAATATGTTTTTTAATTCCTTTAACAAGAGACTGGATTTGTTTTGCCTTGTACATTTTCCGGAAGGCTTCAATTATATAGCGTGCGCTGTAACCGGTTGCAATACCGCCAAGAACGCCAGCTGCAAAAATTGCTCCGCCTTTCATAGTTGTTTTAAGGGGTTTTGGTATTTTAGCTTCTTTCTCCTGAAGCATTTGTTCAAGAGATTGCTTTTGCTCAATCCATTCTTCGCGTTCTTCGTCATATTGAGCTTTTAATTTATCAAGTTCTGATAGGTTCTGTTCATCCTGTTCACGGTTTCGATTTGCGTTACTGCGTTTGCCGAATGCAGGATTGAGTTGATAATTTTGTTGAATACCAGAATGAATTGTTAACATATTTTCTCCATTTCTCATACAGGCTTATGCCAATAGATTAAAAGAAGTAAAAAACTTTTTTTGCGGGTAATCTCGCATTATTTTAATAAAAATTTACAAACCATTTTCTGAATAAATTATCTCATATTTTGCAGCTTTTGTAAACTTTTTATGAAGTTTTACAACCTTGATAAGAATTACGTTTCACAAACTCTCTGTCAATCTTATTTAGGCAGTCGAATTTTTTGCCAAGCCATTGCGGCGCAATTAAGGTTTTGCTGAAGCCGTTGCCCGCAAGTCTGTGAATTGTAGTGTCAGGCGGAAGATATTCCAAAAAATCACAAACGGTTTGCACATATTCATCTTCGCTCATAAAATCAATTTCTCCGGCTCTGTACAAGTTCGCAAGTTTTGTATTTTCAAGCGCACAAAGCATATGGATTTTCACCCCGTCAACTTTTAACTCTGAAAGCTTTTGTGCAGTCTGCATAATCTCGTCATGACTTTCCCAAAGCCCGAAAATAACATGAACACAAACTTTTATATGATTTTCTTTTGTTTTTTCATAAGCTTTTAAAAAGCAATCAAAATCATGTCCGCGGTTTATGCGTTCCAAGGTTTTGTCATGGATTGACTGAAGCCCGTATTCCACCCAGGTTTCGTAATCCTGCGCGTATGAAGAAATCAATTTAAGTTTTTCATCATCAACGCAATCAGGACGCGTGCCGATTGAAAGCCCGACAATTCGGTCATTGCAAAGCGACGCATTATAGATTTTTTCAAGTTCAGTGACGGGTTTGTAAGTATTTGAAAACGCTTGAAAATATGACATAAATTTTTCGGCTTTAAAACGCCCGCTGAGAGTTTTTATACCCGTTTGAACCTGTTCTTCAATTGAGAGAAGGTTTGAATGCGCCTGCGAAAAGCTTCCGCCGTCGTCGCAAAAAATACAGCCGCCTGTTGAGATTTTGCCGTCCCTGTTCGGACACGAAAAACCGGCATCAAGTGTTATTTTATAAACCTTGACGCCGAATTTATCTTTCAAATATGCGCTGAATTGATTATAACGCTTCTCCGTATTGTAAAATTGCATTATTTTTCTTCATCATTGTCGCCGATAATCGGATAAACATAATGTTCACCGCAATTCGGACAAACAACTTCCTGCTGTTTCCCGTCTTCAAGTTTTGCAACTTCAAATAAAGTTTTGCATCCTGATTGCACGCATCTGATTGCCCAGGTCGGTCTAATTAATCTTGCCATATAAGTCCCTCTTAATTACTCTTGTTTTACAACTACATTTTATCATCAGAGTTGAGTTTATGCAAGACATAAAGATTTCACGGAAAAAAGCCTGCCCGAAAGAGGAATTTATTAAACGGATTTGGGTTTTATAATGGACAAAACGGAGGGAACATTATGAAACGCTATCTTATATTATTTTCCATACTGGTTGTCGGAATGCTGGCAATTGTTGATGCTAAAACCAGGCTTGAAGAACTGGAAGAAGTTGCGGCAACAACACCAAGCCAGGTAGAAATGAAAAGAGAAATTCCAAAATCCTCAGGGGCGGGAATTCAAGAAAAAATGGACAACACTCCTTCACAGCTTGCGTTTCCTAAAAGTCCTAATAACAATCCGCAGGTTCAAAACAGCCCGCAAAAATTGAGTCCTCAATTTAGAGATTCCACAACACCAAAACCCATGGAAAATCTTCAAAGTCCATAGATAATTTCACCGAAATCACTTTCATGTGCACCTTTGATATCCGGATTTTTCATGTCAATTCCGGGAATCGGAGTATTCATCCTGAAGAAAGCGCTTGGAGAAGCGTTCTCCATACTTTTGGGAGAAACTACCGGATTTGAAGTTTTCGGGAAAAATCTAAGCGTTACATTTTGTGAAATACTTTTTGCGGCAACGGCTTTGCTGTATAAACGTATTTGTTCCAGTTTTGCAGCAGCCTGTGATGGGGATTTTGCCTGAAATTCATTATTATTGTTGCCCAGCTTTTTGGTAAAGCTTCCGCTCCACATGACAAGACCGTTTACGGTATCAATTAAAACTGCATTAGTTTCAAGCTCAAACGGATAAACAATATCAAAACCGCTGGCCAAATCAAGAACTTCCCAAACGCCGCGTCTTAAATTACTTTTGCGTGTCATTGCCGAACTTGAAATTAAAAGAACTGATTTTGCAGAAAATTCATTTGAAATATTTTTTATTGCCGCCATATCAAGATTGCCGGCTTTGTTATATTTTCTAAGTGTATTTACCGTTGTTGATTTCAAGGCAGGATTTGCATTGAGTTTTGCTCTTACCAAATCAAGTGACGGCGCCTGAATTGCATTTGAGGCTGAAAAATTTTCAATAACATCCTCTGCAACAATATTTGAAACTTCGTCATAGCAATAATAATTATTACAGATATTAAGAATATCTGCCGGAAGCACAAGTACATTAAAAGTTATGGCTGAGGCCTTCAACGGAACAAATAAAATAACTGCAAGTAAAACCTTAAATATATTTTTCATAATTTTATTGTAACACATAAATTTCTCATTCAAGTAATGGATTATTTTTTGTATTGAATAAATTAAGATAGTTTAAAAACAGGAGAGTTTGATGGACTATCAATTTTTAATGGACAAAGCAATCGAAGCATCAAAAAATTCATATTCACCATATTCGCATTTTGCAGTAGGTGCCTGTGTTTTAGGTGAAAGCGGAAATTATTATTACGGCTGCAATTTTGAAAATTCAAGTTTCGGTTTAACAATTTGCGCTGAAAGAAACGCCATTGGCAACGCCATTGCGAACGGTGAAAAACAGATTAAAGCAATTGCAATTTTTTCACCAAACATGGAAGACTGTTTTCCTTGCGGCGCATGCCGGCAGGTTATTTCAGAATTTTGCGGGGAAGAAGGAATTGATGTTATTACAAAAACTCAAGAAGGACTGAAAATCCGTAATATTAACGAACTTCTTCCTGGAAGATTTCATTTGTAAAAGATGTATATTTTTGAACTTTTAGTGAAATATTTTCAAAAGAATAAAGTTGAAGATTTGATTGAAAAATACGAAGGCGAACGCGCCAAAGACCCTCTCTACGAAACCTTTAACACGGAAGATGACAGCGAAACCTGCGAACATATTTTTCTTCCGATTGACAGCACAAAAGAAGTTTTTGCCTGTTCAAAGTGCGGTCTTGTGATTGACAGGAGAGCGTATGAAAAAAGGAACTTTTTTAAAGATAAGTAAATTCTGGCTGACAATGCGATAAATAGAGTCTTAAATTAGTGAATTAGCTCAATGTATCATAATCATGACTATTATTTACTACACTTACTTTTTCCGCTCCAGGATAAGTCACTACAATGGAGATAGTCCATATTTTCGTTCACAATGACCCATGCCGCGCATCTGCCAGGATATGCAGCATCTATTTTTTTGCCTATACATAGGTCAAAAGAATCCACCCAAACTGTATCGTTAGCTTTACCAAAAGGCGTTATTCCATCTTTGTAAATACTGAATGCAAACAAATCTCTATCACTAATATTTGGTCTGCCTACAGAATTCAAATCAACATATATACTGCCGCAATTACCAGTATATCTATTCATATGACGAGTATTTGCCAAAGAAGCAGCACACCACGTACTTCGATTACGATCGCCATTGATTGAACTTACCGCAACAGCAACTCCATTTGTCATTACAAATCCTAACCAATCAGAGCTAGGCTTCCACGTAGAGCTGGAATAACGATTTAAATACGACTTTGACAAACAAATATTTTTATCTTTAGAGAAATCATAGCAATCGCGAAGTTTTTTAACATAACGTCCAAGAATATTTGTCATTTTAACAGAACAATCATTATATGTCTCACTGCCGCCATTAATATTACACCAGTTTTCAACAGGTCCTTCTTCATTAATAGCCTGTTCAAATGCCTGAGATAATAGAGAATAAGTTTGTTTAAGTTTATTTACAGTAACTTTCTCCTGATATCGGCCTACTAATGAAGGCAGTGTCATTGCTGCAATAATTCCTATTACAGCAAGGGTTATCAACGTTTCTGCCAAAGTAAATGCAGGTTTAATAACATATTGACAAAGATTTATTTTCTTTGCCCTAAAGGAGCTTAATCTCGGGTGCCCCCCCCCCCGCAAAATGCAACAATATCAACAATTTTAGACATATCTGCTCCTTTCGTAACTGTTACAAAAGTATTTTAACAGATTGCAGGTTTTTATGCAAGAGAATTATTTTTTGAGAGCTGTTGTTGACTCTTGTTGTATCATTTGTGAAAGAATTTTTTTAGCAGTTTCAAGTTGAATATCTTTTCTGTTTTTAACATCTTCTGCTGTAAGTTTAACTTCAATATCAGGCGAAATTCCTTTTTTATTTATGTCTGAACCGCTTGGAGTTAAATATTTTGCAATTGTTAAATTTAGCCCGGTCTCGTTTGGAAGCGGCATTATTTTCTGAACCATGCCTTTGCCGAAGGTTTTTGTGCCCAGAAGTTTTGCGCGTTTGTAATCTTTAAGAGCGCCTGAGAGGATTTCGCTTGCGCTTGCTGAAGCTCCGTCAACAAGAACTATCATTGGCTTGTCAATTTCAAATTCAGTGTCTTGAGCGTAAATATCAAATCTGTAGTTGTCGCGGCCGACAATACTTACAATATTTCCGTCCGGAATAAACAGGTTTGCAATAAATATCGCATTCGGAAGAAGTCCGCCTGTGTTGCCGCGAAGGTCAAGAATAATGCCCTGGGTTTCTTTTGTTTTTTCTACCGCATCCATGAATTCATTCGGGGTTGAGGTGCCCAAAAAACTTGAAATTTGAATATATCCGATATTTTTATCAACAGAACTTTTTACTGTTTTAATTTTGATTTCTTTACGCGAAACTTTCTTTATGAATTTGTCTTTATTGCGCAGGATTGTAAGCTGAACAATTGTATTTTCAGGTCCTCTGACAAGATTCGCAACGTCTGAAAGCGGAAGTCCGTTTACTTCTTTGCCGTTGATATCAAGAATTATGTCGCCTGCCTGAAGGTTAGCAGCCTGAGCCGGTGTGCCGTCCATAACATTGATTATCTGGACTTTGCCGGAAACAGAAGCAATGTTTACACCGATACCTGTAATTTTTGAATTTAAAGAGGTGTTTTGGTCGTTGTATTCAGCTTTGTCCATGTATCTTGAATAAGGGTCATCAAGACTTGCAAGCATTGTGTCTATTGCAACCTTTGCATCTTCATCGGTTTTAATTTTTCCGTGATAATGCTCTTTCCACCTGCTCCATGACTGACGGTTCATTGAAGGGTCATAATAATTATTTTTTACGGCGCTCCAGACATTATCAAAAAGTTTTTGGCTCGAAACGTGCTCATGATTTACAAGTTCGCTTGTGTCAGTAATGGAGAAATTGCTATTCACATTCATGACAAACTTGTTCAGAACAACTAAGCAAATAACCGTAATTATAAATAAAATGACCTGATTTCTTTTCATACGATTATTTAACATCAAGTCATTTTTTTAATCAATATACTTTATAATTAGTCGTATGAGATATTATAAAGTTTACAAATCTTCAAAGCCCGGAGAGGTTGCAGGAAGGCCTTTGTAACCTTCGTTTGACTGAACTGTTTTACGTATATATTTGTTTGAATAGTTGCCCTTTTCAAAAAGTTTTTTTAATGTATTTTCGCGGTTCACCAGCGGGCTAAGATTTTCGTTGCTTTCGGGATACATATCAAGGATTTCGCACCAGACAGAGGCCTCCATAGTCCAGGCGTAAGTTTCTTCCGCAATTGAGTTGTATTCATCCTGGTGAAGCGCTTCATGCGACAAAAGTGCGGCAATTGCGCCAGGAGGAGCGTCTTTGTGTTTCGGGTTGATAAATATATAAAGTCTTCCGCCTTTTTTCCAGCCTAATGCATCAAAATCCGCATAACCGGGATTTATTGTACTCAAATCCTTGAACATTACTCTGACCGGTTTTTGCGATAAGTTGCTTCCCAAAATTGCACGTCTTGAAAATTCGCCGTTCGTATTTTTCAGCATATCAAGTGCAACATGAAAAATATGGTCTTCGCTTACATCTTTATAAAGCGGTTTTATTCTTTTTACATATTCCGCATTATATTTTTCCGGATAATTCTGAGGGATTACAATCTCCTCTTTTTTACCGAAAGCATGTACCGGCACCGACATAGAAAGTGCTGTCATCACCAGCATTAATTTCATAAATCTTCTTACATTCATCATATCCGCTATTCTCCTCCGAATTACTACATGCTTAACAGTATATACTATATATTTTTAAGGACAAATTTTTTTTAATCAAATCGGATTTATTTGTTATGCTTTTCTGTTTAGCGCCGCAAGCTCTTTATAGATAAGTTTGTATTCTTCATTATTTTCATCAAGAGTTTCGGCTTCTTTGATGTATTCAAAAGCGTTTTTGCTGTCGCCTTTTTCTCTGTAAAGCCGGCTCATTTCAGCATAATATTTCGGATTGTTTATATCATAAAAAATTGCGCGCTTCATGCATTCAAAAGCCTCATCAAAATCTCCTTCGGCCGCTCTTGCAAGAGAAAGATAACAGTAGCCTTCCGAACAATTTATATCAAGCGCGATTGCATTTTGTGAAAACTCCTTTGTCCTCTCCAAATCACCCTTCAAATATGCAGCCTGGGCGCCAAGAAGACAGGCCTCCAAATAATTTTCATTTTCGTCTAAAATGTCATCAACCAAAGAAAGCGCTTTATCGTAATTCTTAGCTTTTATAAAAACTTTAGCAAAATCGCATCTGTATGCGAGGTTTTGCGGAAAGTCTTTGACTAAATCTTCAAGAATTTTTTCGGCTTTATCAAAAATCAAAAGCTCGGAATAGACTTTTGCCAGCGCGGACTTTGTGAAAACATCATCGGGTGAGGTTTTCAAATTATCTTCAAGAATATTTTTTGCGCCGAGAAAATCCTTCTTCTCAAATTTCAGCAAAGCTTCAAGAACTCTTGTCTGCAAGTGTTCGGGGTTGTGTTCAAGAATAAAGCCCGCTTCTTTTTGCGCCTTTTCAAAATCCTTTTCTCTGTAATACAGATAACAAAGAGAATATCTGTAATCCGGATTTTCAGGGTCAAGCCCGATTGCTTTTTTGTATGCGGAGGCGGCTTCTTCAAGCCAGCCGTTTAGAAAATATGCGTTTGCAAGATTGTAAAAATATACTGATTTATTTTTGTTAATTGAAGAGGCTTTTGAAAAATATTTCACAGCGTCTGTGAATTTTTCCTCTTCCATCGCAAAAAGCCCCAAATAATTCAAGACTTCATCGCTTTCAGTCACTCGTTCAAGCTTTTGGAAAATTTCGCGCGATTTTTGCATATCGTTTTTGTCAAAGTAAATTTTACCTTTAAGAATTTCCGCCTCATCAAAATCACCGTTAATTCCGGTCAGAATTTCTAACGCTTTGTCTAAATTTCCGAGAGAATAACATGTGTTTGCGTATTCAATCAAAACATTTTCATCAACCGGTTTTGCAGACATGTATTTTTCGATTTCGTCATAATGTTTTTGCAGGCCTAAAATCCGCACTAAATCAGCAAGACTTTTTGAGGAACCGTCAATTGCGTAGATTTTTTCAGCCATTGTTTTTGCGTCTTGCAGGTTATTTTCACGAATGAAAATCTCCTTCATAAGTCTGTAAGCTTCAATGTGAGAAGGATTTATAGTCAAAACTTTTTCAAGATATTTTTTTGCGCGTACGTAATTGTGCAGCTGAAAATACAAATCTCCGAGTTGGTATAAAATTTCGATATTATCAACGTCAGCCTCAAGCGTTTTGTAAAGCATTTCAATAGCTTGCTTGTAACAGCCCTGCGCTTTTAATTCGAAAGCCTGTTTTATATAATCTAAAACTTCTCTATCCTGCATATTTCCTCTGATTATTATTTCTTTTTAGTTTTGCCGGTTTCTTTAGGCTCTTTGTTGATGATTACAAGAACTTCATCTTCACCGGCCATTTTAAGATTATTTCTGGCAATGCCTTCCAGCGAGGCAGTTGTCGAAAACTGTTTGATATCATATTTTAAATCCTGATTACGCGCTTCAGCTTCATCGCGAACCTTTTCAAGCGTTTTGATTTTAGCTTTATATGAAATTGTTTTAGAAATATTCAAAATTGCACCAAACCCAACCTGAATAAGACAGAACAACAATACAAGAGTTAAAAATGAATAGTAAAAACCTTTTTTAACCTTTTGAACACGGCTTTTGTGCTTTAATTTTGCAGAGGCATCTTTTGGCTTTTGAACGTTTCCGCCTGCCGCCTGTTCGGAATTACTGTTCTGATTTTGTGTATAATCAGCCGTCACACATACCTCACTTATTTTAAGCTTGTTTATATTATAAACAAAATAAGCTTTGCAGACAATAATGTTTTAATAAATTTACAATTTAAATTTTGTAGTAAATTCCAACTGTGACCAGGAGTTGCCCGAATTAACGTCATAAGTATGCTTGGCACCGAGATTAAAACGCATTCGGTCAACATCTTTTTTACCGAGTGGGTTAATCGATAGAACAAGCTCGCTTGAGCGTCTGTTACGCGTAATATCCGTTGAAAGAACATCTTGAATAGCAAAAATATCATTGAATTTCAATTCTGGAATTACGCTGAAATTATCGGTTTGAATTTGAGTTACTGTCATATTGTTTTTTTTGTATTTTGAACTTAAAGAAAAGTATTTCTTTTCGTATTTCGCAAAAAGACTTGTTGTATTTTCAAGCTGAGTAAGATTTGTGGTTTCAGCATCAAACGAAGTTCCCAAAGACCAGTTACCATCCTTAAATACAATGTCTCTGCTAGCCGGTGAAACACTATATTCTTCGCCTTTGAACTTTGAAATTGAATATATATTTTTCATATCAGGAACGATTTTTTTAGTATCAGAAAACTGCTGTGAAGCCATTTGTTCAGGAGTTTTTATATTTAACACAAATTTAGTATGGTCGTCCATGTATAAAATATCATCTGCACCTTCGGCATATTCCGCATAACCTTTAAGGGTGGTTGTCTTTAAAACAATCGGTTCTTTTTCAGGCATAAGCTCAATTACATCATCTTCTTTTGTTTCTTCATTTTTTTTAGATTTTTTTTCTTGGGTTTCAGTAGTGACAGCCCCGTCTTCATCCTCGGGGATTGCCCAGATAAAAATTTGAGGCAATTTAAGATCTTCGGCAGGCTTAACTTCTCCGGCAAAAACCGGCAGACCAAGAATTATCAAAAATGCCAACAAAAAACCTGCTCTTTTCATAATTTTATTGTACTCCTTTATAGAATACAGTCAAATTATTAAGATGCGGCTACTTCTCTTGAGAATCAAGATTTTCAAGTGCATACTCACAGCATTGCTTAACCAGATTATTTAGAGAAACACCCTGATTTTGCGCAACTGAATAAAGTTTTTCGACTAACTTTAAGGGCAGCCTGAAAGTTTTATTGACCATTTCTTCTTTTTCGACTTTAAACATAATAAACATTTTATATTATATTTTACCCATTATTAAACATTATATTTTTATATATAAATTTAAGTGCAAATTACACTTGATTTTACAAGTGCAAAATGTTATATTTTTATCCAAAGGAGAAAGTATGAATATAAAAATAAAAAGCTTTACGCTTGCAGAAGGTACTGCGCACGTAGAGAACTCTGGAAAAACTAGAAAAGGTGCGTTTACATTGGCTGAGGTGTTGATTACTTTAGGAATTATCGGAATTGTTGCAGCTATGACACTGACAACAATAATAAACAACGCACGCGACAGACAGTTTCGCGCAATGTTTAAAAAACAGTTTTCTATAATATCTCAGGCTTTTCAAATGGTTTATCTTGATGATGGCATAGAAATCGATTTTGAGGATTGGCGAGATATGACAACATATGTCTGCCAAATCGGACAAAAACTTAAAGCAGCCTATTCCGGGCTAAAATGCGACGAAATTTTGACAATGGTTCCGGATGATGCATTTGAAAATCATATAAACAAAAATGTATCATGGCACAAAAATAACACATGGTACAACGCGAAAAAACTGCCAATGGTAAGCAATTCCGGGTATTCATACATGACATTCTATCTTCCGGATGGTGCCTGGATAAATTTTAACTGTTGGAGATACGTATTTGTTGATGTAAACGGCGCAAAAAATCCAAATACAGTAGGCCGTGATATCTTTTATTTTGTTTTGCCCAAAAGAACTTCTGCACTAAATTTTTTCGACTACACAACCGGCAAAACGTGGCCCAATGGCTGCCAAGGCGGGATCTATTCAACAACACTAACCCCCGACAACTACGAAGATGACTGCAAAAACGGAACCGGCTGGGGATGTTCACCAATGTATATTTTGGATTAAAAGCTCAAGTCAACTGGATTTATATACAAGTTTCTACTAAAATAGCGTCATTGCGAGAAAATCTTTGATTTTCGCGGTAATCCGGTTTTTATTTGTGTTGTATAAAATTTTCCTAACAGCTCCGCTTAAACTCGCAGTGACGAAGGCTTTCGCATTTAGTGGAATTTTATAATAAATTCAAAACCGGCACACTTGAAAACTGAATTCGCTCGTGATATCGTTATTATGCTGATTTATAAATAAAGAAAGAAGGAAAAAATGTCAGAAGTCAGAGTCAGAATTGCGCCCTCTCCGAGCGGAAATTTGCACATCGGAACGGCAAGAACAGCTTTATTTAATTACTTATTTGCAAAGAAAAATAACGGAAAATTTGTTCTCAGAATTGAAGATACCGACGCTGAACGCACAAGCCAGGAATATATTGACAATATTTTTGACAGTTTGAAGGCTTTGGGTCTGAATTGGGATGAAGGCCCCGATGTTGGCGGTCCTTACGGCCCTTACACACAGTCAGAACGCTTTGACCTCTACCCGAAATACGTTCAGGAATTATTGGACAAAGGCTTTGCTTACGAATGCTTCTGCACGCCGGAGGAACTTGAAGCTGAAAAAGAAGAAGCTTCAAAAAATAAAAAGCCTTATGTTTATACAAGAAAATGCGAAAATTTAACAGAAGATGAAAAAGCAAAGCTTCGCGCAGAAGGCAGAAAGCCTGCAATCAGATTTAACATCGCAAAAGCTCAAAAAGCTTTCCATGATTCATCAATGCTGACTTTTGAAGATATGGTAAAAGGCGAGCTTCACGTTGACACAAACCTTTTGGGTGATTTCGTAATCCTAAAATCTAACGGAACTCCGACATACAACTTTGCGGTTGTAATTGATGATATGTTAATGAAAATTTCTCACGTTATCCGCGGAGAAGACCATATTTCAAACACTTTCAAACAGATTTTGATTTTTGAAGCTTTAGGTGCAGAAGTTCCGAAATTCGGACATTTAGGAATGATTTTGGCACCCGACAGAAGCAAACTTTCAAAACGCCACGGTGCAACTGCTGTTTCAGAATTCGTTGAAAAAGGCTATCTGACAGACGCACTGATTAACTTTGTGGCACTTCTCGGCTGGTCGCCTTCCGACGGTCAGGAAATCAAAACCGTTGACGAAATTGCGCAGGATTTCAGAATTAATGAAATTTCGTCTTCAAATTCAATATTTGAATATGACAAGCTTAACTGGATGAACAGCCACTACATCAAAATGCTTTCAATACCCGAATTGAAAGAAAGATTGAAACCGTATTTGAAAAAATATGATTTGAATGAACTTACAGACGCACAATACACAAGAATGGTTGAAATTACTTATGAACCATTAACCCTGCTTTCAGACATCACTGAGGCTGTTCCTTATTTCTTCGGTGAAGAGGTTGAAATAGACGAAAAAGCAAAAGAAACTCTTGATACAGAAGTTTCACAAGAGGTTTTGAAGACCTTCACCGAACAGGCAAAAGATTGGGAATGGACGGAAGAAAATCTTCATGAAAAACTTGAAGCTTTCAGAGCATATTACAAAGAAAAAGGTGTAAAGCCGAAAGTTACAATGTGGGCAATTCGTGCGGCTGTAACAGGCAGAATTTGCGGAGCCGACATGACTGCAATCCTTGCGATTATCGGCAAAGAAAAAACCTTCCGCCGCGTAAATGCTGCAATGAAAGCCGTAAAATAAAACAAAAACTACATACATAGCAGTTTGTAAATTTATGTAACAAAACTCCGTCAGATTTTAAAGAATTTAGACGGAGTTTCCGTAATGCTTATATATATTAATGGGTTGCACGAGTCCGGTAATAATAATGAGAGTATAAAAACACAGAATCGGACAATAAAAGGAGTTTTCTAATGGCAGTCGTACAAAGAGCATTCGAGAAAAAGAGTTACACAGAAGTATTGGAATTTTTTACACCGGAAGAAGTCCAGAACAATCTTACCTTCCTTATGCTTGTTGATTTTCTAATCCGCAGAGGAGTTGAAAACAAGATTATTCAGGTTATTGACCCGGATGATGAAACCAATGTTTTATATTATACTAACGACAAATTTTTAGAAGTAATCGACATGTACGGTCTTGACGGCTTTATTTATTAATTTGAGCGTGCTAGAATTCTTGTATGGAATTTAAGCATTATACTGTAATGAAGCACGAAGCAGTTGACGCATTGCAATGCCAGAGCGGTCAGATTTACGTTGACTGCACACTTGGGGGCGGCGGCCACAGCGGATTGATTTTAGAAAGAATTCAGCCTGATGGAAGGTTGATTGCTTTTGATATTGATGAAGATGCAATTGAAGCCGCTTCCGAACGATTAAAAGATTACAAAAATTTAACAATAGTCAAATCCTCCTATACGACTATCAAACAGACACTTGCAAACCTTGGAATTTCTAAGATAACCGGCGGTGTCTTGTTTGATTTGGGTGCAAGTTATCATCAGTTTAACAAGGCGGAACGCGGGTTTTCATTCTCAAAAGAAGCCCCTTTAGACATGCGTTTCAATCAAGACGCGGAGTTTTCAGCCTATGAGGTTGTAAATTTCTACTCAGAAGCTGATTTGGTAAGAATTTTTTCTGAATACGGCGAAGAAAGATTTTCAAAACGAATTGCAAAAAAAATAGTAGAGGAAAGAAAAGTCAAAAAGCTTGAAACAACAACCGAATTAGCCAATTTAATAGTTAACTGCACTCCGCGTATAAAAACCTCCATCCACCCTGCTACACGTGTGTTTCAGGCAATAAGAATTGAGGTTAACCAAGAGTTAACAAATGTAAAAAATACTCTGAATGATGTGTTGGATTTATTGGAAGTTGGTGCTATAATAAGTGTAATAAGTTTTCATTCTCTTGAAGACAGGTTAGTGAAAAACTTATTCAGGTATCATTCGCAAAAGTGCCACTGCAAACCAAATCAAATGATTTGCAAGTGTCCGCCTCCAAGGTTGGAACTGGTTAATAAAAAACCGATAATTGCGAGTGAAGAGGAGATTAAAGAAAATCCGCCCTCCAGAAGTGCGAAATTAAGAATTGCAAGGTGTATTAATTAAGTAAAAAGATTTTTCACATTCTGTGGCAGCATTGGGGAAGTTAAAGTTGAATACAGCAAGAGTAAGACAGGAAGAGTTTAATTATTCTTATACACAAACGGATTATACTGAAAGTCCGATAACTCAAGCACCGGTAATAGAAGGACCTTTTTATTACAACAAGGAAAATCTGGTAAAAGAAATGGCAATCAGAAGAATCAACAAAACATTAAGCGGGTTGTTAACCCTTCTCATTCTGACAGCATTTGTCAGTTATTATTTTGCCATGACAAGCGAGGTTTCTTTGAATAAACTTAGACGCCAGATTACAACTTTGAACGAAGAAAACGCTGAATTACAAAATAATCTTGACCGCTTAAAATCTTTCAATAATGTTGACGATAAAATGGGCCAATATAACCTGCTTCAAAAAGCTGCAAAAGTTATTGAAGTTCCTGCAGTTGCTGCTACTGCTCAAATTGATAAGAAAAAAGACACAACAGCAGCTTTCAGCTGGGCAATCGGATATTAAGAAGAAATCAACACTATTTTAAATTTATAGGTATTTCCTACAGGAAATACCTATTTGTGACTCTAAATTAAAACTTTAGTATACTACATCCCCTACTAAAGTATGAAGTTTTGTAAAATTTATTAAAGTTTTTCTCATGACATGCCGTAATACATGACAAAAGGTAGTAAGTAGAGAAGGCATGAGCTTAATGAAAAATGATGAAAATAAAAACGGAGTTTCGCTTTTCAGCAAATCCGACTTCATGATGGAAAATGACCCGCTGGAAGAAATCTTTGCACTAAATTTAGGGGACTTTTTATCGGAACATTTGATATCTAAAGATTTAGCCGAAAAAATCGGCGAACATTCTCACGAAGAAAAAAAATCGCGTCTTAAAAATCAATTGACGGAACTTATTTCTATATATGCGCTTAACAACACTCTTTGCGTTCTCAATTTTGATACAAAAGAAGATTATACAATTATAACCTCTATTGCAAAATCAATTGCACAAATGGTTGATATTCAAACCTGCAACATTTATCTTGCAAAAGAATTCACCCGAGGACTTTCCGAATACGACATGCAGCTTGTACTTGCAGGAACCTCATCAGAACTTCAGGTTCCGGGCTACAATGTCGACGGAGAAAACATTATTGCAAAAACTTATTTAACAAAAGACACCATTCGTGAGGAAAATTCGATTGCAATATCAATTCACAGCACCTCTCAAAACATTGGTGTAATCGAATTAAAAACCGGCAATCTGCAAGAGGAATTTATAGAGCTTGTCGAAAGTATTGCAAATCTGTTTGCAACTTCTATAACTCTGCAAAGCCAAATTGATGAAACAAACAAACTGCTTGCTGATTCAACATCTGCAATTCAGGATTTGCAGCATATGAGAGCTGAATTAACTGCCTTAATCGGTGACTTATGCGATTATCAGCAGGTTTTTGTGGAAAATCTTGCGCATGCGGTTGACACAAAAGGCGGTTACAAAGTTTCGCACTCACAAAACACTGCAAACCTTGCAAGAAAAATCTGCAAACAATTAGGTTTAAACGAAAAAACAACAGATTTGATATATTACGCCGGACTTTTACAGAATATCGGCAAAATAACACTTCCTGAAAGCATTTTCGCGACAAACGGAAAGCTGTCTGATGAAGATTTCAAAAAAATGCAAAACCACTCAAATGTAGGCGTAAACCTTTTGATGAACATAAACTTCTTATCAGAAGTTGTTCCCTACATTACTTATCAAAAAGAACGCGTCGACGGCTCAGGCGCTCCGGAAGGTTTGAAAGGGCAGTCAATCCCGTTTGGTTCAAGAATTATTGCGGTTGCGGATGCGTATTCGGCAATGACATCAGACAGACCTTACAGAAAGGCCATGCCGGCAGAAAAAGCGCTTGAAATTATGAAAGAAGAAGCCGGAACAAAGTGGGACGTTGATGTTGTAAACGCTTTGGCTCAAATCGTTCACTAAAATCAGCAAAATATAAATATAATTTCTGCATTTATTATAAAAAGGATTGAGGCCGTGAAAAATCACAGCCTCAGTCTTTTTAGACGGTCTTTTTTAGATTACTCCTGCACGATACTGTATGCTGTAATATGCTCAATACAGACACTCAGCCAATCATAGCGGAAACATACATAATCATTGCATTCGCAATCATTATCATCACATGTGCAGTAATCTTCCAGACGGCAGACAAGCGCGTTTTCTAAAGCAATAAAATCGTCGTGGCATTCTTCACATTTACCTTCGGGCAGGAAGACTCTGCCGTCAATCTTCAAAGTATCTGTGAAAATAACGATTTTATCAGTGCCGTTGTCTTCAATAATCTTTTTTAAAGATTTCATCAAATTTTTACCCATAATATTCTCCTGTGTTTGTCATCAAATACAGTTAACCAGAAGTTATTAAAAATAAAATTAAACACTTAAGCTACATATTACGGGTAAATTTTTCTGCAAGCTCACTGCTTACCACCTGTAATCATCAGCAATTTCCCAGCCGTCAAGCATGATTAAAGCAGTACAAAAAGCGCCGGCAGCGATAGGGCTCCCTTCATGTCCGGGAGGAGCTTCATCGTCTGATGTTTTATTACATCCACGCCAGCCGTCAGTCTTTAAGCGTTCCCTGTCATACCCATAACCGTCAGGATAAAGCCCCGGTCCCGGAACTTTATACGCAATATTTCCGAATCCACCGTTAAAGAAATTGCTTTTTATTGGAAATATATAATAATAAAAAATATCTCTCCCCGCCAGATTAGGCTTTTGCTCACCGTTTATGTCAACTTCTAATCTATAAAAAGTTGTAATATCATGGTTCGCCGGATTTGGATTTTTGAACATCCAGCCGGAAAAAGTTGTGCCGTCAGCTAATGCATATTTCTTTGAATTTTTGGCGGTATCAGATGAGGTTATTTCAGAGGCAATATTTTGAAAATACGGCTTCAAATAAGTATCCATAAACTCTTGAGAACTCAATTCAAAATTCCAGTATTCGATTGCCTCATGGTCTTTTACGGACATAAGCACAGCTTGAGAAAGCACAGTATATACTTTTTTCAATCTTTCAACAGTTACTTTTTTCTGGTACTTGCCGACTAAAGAAGGTAAAGTCATGGCAGCGACAATCCCAATTATCCCCAGAGTGATGAGGACTTCGGCAAGGGTGAAGGCGGGGGGTTGGGTAAGTGAAAAGTGAGAAGTGAAAGGTGAAAAGACCGTTACATTGTTATTTCTGTCATGCGAGATGAAGTTCGTTGGAGATTTCTTTTCGAAACGATAGCGAGCTAGCGAGCTGTTTAAAGAAAAGAAATCTCCAACGAATGATACTAATCGCCCCAACCACGTAAATTTAGAGAAAACCCTTACAGGAGCCGGGTTACAGGACGCCCCCCCCCCCCTGAAATTCAATCATAGTCTGCTTTTTCATATCTATAGCTCCTTATTAGTGTACTTTATTATTATAAAGCTTTTTTTCTATTTCCGCAAGTAGATTTAAGTTACAAAAGATAAATAATTTTGTTTTTAAAAATGTTTGTGTTACAATATTATCAAGGGAATTAGACTAATTAAGGGGAGAAACATATATGTCAGATGGAATTCAGGAAGTAACAGAACAAACTGCCGCTGCGACTCCGCAGGTTGAAAAAATTGAGGTAGTTGACCTTCCGGACAACAATGAGGCAATCGAAACCAAAACAAGCGCATCTTATGATGCAAGTAATATCCGTGTTTTAGAAGGCTTGGAAGCTGTCAGAATGAGACCCGGTATGTATATCGGCTCAACTTCTCAGCGCGGGCTTCACCACTGCATATATGAAATCGTTGATAACTCAATTGACGAATCTCTTGCAGGATTTTGTACAGACATTCACGTTACCGTAAACAAAGACAACAGCGTAACTGTAGAAGACAACGGCCGCGGAATTCCTGTCGATATAAAACCTGAAACAGGCAAATCTGCATTAGAAATCGTTCACACAGTTCTTCACGCAGGCGGGAAATTTGGCGACGGCGGCTACAAAGTTTCAGGCGGTCTTCACGGCGTTGGTGCGTCAGTTGTAAATGCGCTTTCTGAAAAATACCGCGTTGAAGTTTCCCGTCAAGGCTTTGTTTGGCGTCAGGAATACATGAGAGGCGAACCTCTCGCGCCGGTTGAAAAAGGTGAAGCTACCGACAAAACAGGTACAAAAACAACCTTCTGGCCTGACCCTGAAATCTTCACTGAAACAACCGAAATCGACTGTGACGTAATCGCAAACAGACTTCGTGAAATGGCGTTCCTGAACAAAGGCTTGAAAATCATCTTCACAAACGCTCACACCGAAGAAACTGAAACCTTCCACTTTGTCGGTGGTATCGGAAGCTACGTTGAATTTTTGAATAAAAACAAAACCGTTCTTCATGACAAACCGATTTACATTGACAAAGTTGTTGACAACATGCAGGTTGAAGTTGCAATGCAATACACAGACGCATACAACGAAAGCGTTCTTTCCTTTGCAAACAACATCAACACACATTCAGGCGGAACTCACCTGACAGGTTTCAGAAACTCAATTACACGTGTTTTGAATGATTACGCAAGAAAAAATAATATCCTGAAAGATTCAGACCAAAACCTCTCCGGCGAAGACGTCCGTGAAGGTTTGACAGCAATCGTTTCAGTCAAAATTCCGAACCCTGAATTCGAAGGGCAGACAAAAGAGAAACTCGGCTCTCAAGAAGCAATGGGCGCAGTGCAAGACGCAGTCCGCGACAAATTGCAGGAATGGCTTGAATTCAATCCGAAAATCGCAAAAATGATTTTGGAAAAAACACTTCAGGCACAGCGCGCGCGCGAAGCAGCACGTAAAGCAAGAGAACTTACAAGACGTAAAACCGTTCTTGAAAACTCGACTTTGCCCGGCAAGCTTGCCGACTGCTCTAACAGAGAACCTGAAAAATGCGAAATCTACATCGTTGAGGGAGATTCAGCGGGCGGTTCTGCAAAACAGGGCAGAAACAGAATGTTTCAGGCAATTCTGCCTTTGCGCGGCAAGATTTTGAACGTTGAAAAAGCAAGGCTTGACAAGATTTACGGCAACAACGAAATCCAGTCAATGGTTCAGGCTTTCGGAATAAACATCAGCAAAAACGAAGAAGAAGTTGACCTTGAAAAACTCCGCTATCACAAAATTATCATTATGACCGATGCGGACGTTGACGGTGCGCACATCAGAACGCTTCTTTTGACCTTCTTCTTCAGATATGCAAAACCGTTAATCGAAAACGGCTATGTTTACATTGCTCAGCCGCCGCTTTACAAGATTACAACCGGCAAAACTTCCGAGTATTTATTTAACGAACACGCGCTTGACAAAATGCTTAAAGAACGCGGAATAAAAAATCTCAGCCTTTCTGATAAGAAAAAATCGAAAGTCAAAACCGGTGATGAGCTGTTAGAACTTATTAAAAACATGTCAACCTTCTACAATTCATACAACAACCCGATTTTAAACATGTTCCCGGCTGTTGTTTTGAGAGGTTTGGTTCGCGCAGACATCCAGCCGGAAAACTTTGACGACCAGGCTAAGATGAACGAAATTTGTGAATATTTGAATAATTATCTTTTAGACCATGCGAAAAATTACAATATCGCAGAAGCTGAAAACTACAAAGTTTCGGTAAAATACAATCCGGAAAATTCAAAATACTCGCTTCAACTGAACCTTAACGAAGAAGAGCACGTGATTATCAACCAGAGCATTATAAAGAGCAGCGAATTCAAACGTTTGCGCACTTCATATCCGTTAATCCGTGATTTTCTGATTGAAGAAGAAGAAAAGCTTATTCTTGAAACAGATGCCGAACAATACGACATCACATCGTTTGATAAATTACAGAAAATCATTGATGACAGAGGTCAAAAAGGTTTGACAATCCAGCGATTCAAAGGTTTAGGCGAAATGATGCCGCAGCAGCTTTGGGAAACAACAATGGACCCGGCAACAAGGACGCTGCTTAAGGTAAACATTGAAGACGCAATGCTTTGCGACCAGTTGTTCGACATTCTTATGGGAGACAAGGTTGACCCGAGAAAGAAATTCATCGAATCCAACGCGGTTTATGCAACTAACATTGATACTTAGTAAAAAAGCTCCGTTGCGGAGCTTTTTTAAATAGAACATTGAAATCCTCTAGCTGTTGTAGTAAAATCAATATGTATTAAGACTATATTTTGAGGAATAATTATGGAAACTGTTGACAGTAAACAACATATTTTAGAAAAGAGTACAACAATGAAAAAAGAATTTATTTTTCTCGGTCCTCCGGCCTGCGGGAAAGGAACACAAACAACAACTCTGGCAGAATATTTAAATTTCCCGCATGTTGATACAGGCTCGCTGTTGAGAGCAGAGATTAAAAATCAAACCCCGGACGGCGTTATTGCAAAATCCTTTATTGATAAAGGCAATCTTGTTCCGTTGGATTTGGTTGCGAAAATTATTAAAAACAGACTTTCTCAAGACGATTGCCGTGACGGTTATATTTTGGACGGTTATCCAAGAAGCGTTGAACAGGCTGACAAGCTTGAAGAAATTAACAGCGAAATTAACGGAAAAAGAAATGTAGAAGTTGATTTCAGAGCAATTTATTTTGATATTGACACAGATATTCTTGTTGAAAGAATTGTGAACCGCCGTTCCTGCCCTGTTTGCGGAGAAATTTATAATTTAGAATTCAAAGCGCCGCAAAAAGAAGGAATTTGCGACAAATGCGGAACAGAACTTGTTCAGCGCAAAGACGACACAAGAGAAGTTGCGCAGGCAAGATTTGATACATATTTCCATGAAACAGCACCTTTGATTGAATATTACAAAAACAAAGGCGTTTTAAAAACAATCGATGCAAACGGCACAATTGATGAAGTTTGGCATAGATTGCTGGAAGTAATTAAGTAAAAAGAAAGGAATGCGGGAATTTAAGTGAGACGTGAAAAGTGAAAGGTGAAAATACCATATCACGAGTTGTACCCGAAACATTTTACTAGTTTCCGCAAATCAAGATTATGATAAATCGTAAATCAAGAGACGAAATTAAACGCATGCGCCATGCAGGGCATATTGTAGCGCTTGTTCATCAAAAAATGAAAGAGGTTATTGAACCCGGAATAAGCACTAAAGAATTGGACGACATTGCATTTCACATCATAAAAGAAAACAAAGCAATCCCGACATTTTTGGGTTATTCGGGATTTCCTGCCTCAATTTGCGCGTCAATCAACGAACAGGTCGTTCACGGAATTCCGCATGAAGATGTAAAAGTCAAAGAAGGCGATATTATCTCAATTGATGTCGGTGCAACTTACGGCGGCATGGTTGGCGATGGCGCCTGGACTTATCCGGTTGGTAAAGTTTCGGCTGAAGTCCAAAGACTTCTTGCAACAACCGAAGAAGCGCTTTTTGCCGGCATAAGCCAGATGCGCGAAGGAAACGTTCTTGATGATGTTTCAAAAGCAATCGAGCGCGTGGCAACCCGCGAAAAACTCGGGATTGTACGCCAATACGGCGGTCACGGAGTCGGACATCAAATGCATGAAGAACCGTTTTTATTCAATTACAGCGTCGGCGACAAAACGCTTTTGAAACAGGGTTATGCAATCGCAATCGAGCCGATGTTGAACCTTGGAGTTGACGAGGTTGAAGTTGCAGAAGACCAGTGGACAGTTTCAACCGTTGATAAAAAGCCTTCTGCGCACTTTGAACATACCGTGCTTGTAACAGAAGACGAACCGCTTATTATTACAAAACTTATGGCATAGGAGAAAAAATGGGCTGGTTATATCTTATCGGAGCTATTATTTTTGAAGTTTTTGCGACTTCAATGATGAAAATGTCGAACGGGCTTTCGCAAATGCTTCCGACGATTTTAATGTTTGCCGGATATATTGCAAGCTTTACGCTTTTAGCCCTCGCACTCCGGACTGTTGAAGTAAGTGTAGCTTACGCAATTTGGTCGGCACTCGGAATTGTTTTAATCTCAATTATCGGAATTATCTATTTTGGAGAAAACTTTTCTTACCAGAAACTCATTTCTATAATCCTAATTCTTGCCGGCGTCATCTCACTTAAATTATGTACAAATTAATCCGGCGACATTTTTCGATTGAAAAACGCCAAAGGAGTTTTTAAATGAAATATTATATCGGACTTTCACTTGCCGCAACCTCTAGCGTTGATACAGGCGTTGCGATTATAGATGAATTTAACAATATCATTTTTGTCGACAAACTTTACCGGATGAATGATATTATCTACTTTTTTGACAATTATTCCTCAATTGGTGACAGCGAAATCTGTATTTCTTTAGCATGGGACAGAACAATGCTTAACGGCAAGTGGCGAATTCTCTCAAAACCTTATCAGCTGGTTTCGACAAACATACACATGCCAAATCAGGACAACTGGACGCAAAGATTTACAACACGCGGCTCGGAGTATTTTAAATCTTTAACGGAGAAAGGCGCGACAGTTAATCGTTTTGAACTTTACCTGACGCGCCAGAGCCTGCATTTGAATTCCTGTTATAAAGAGCGTTCGCCAGCGGATTGCAAATTTTTACAGCAAGCGTTAAAAAACGAATGGGGATTTGAAGATATTCCTGCGAATATGATGCCGATGTCACAATTAGAGGCTATTGTCGGGGCAATTTTGGCACGCGAAAACTACAAAAATCCAGAAAATATAAAGACTGTTTCGACCTTCAGAGATTTTCCGGTAATTGATGTTGTCAAAAACCCTAAAAACTTATTTGAAATCGGTCAGCAGACAGAACTCAACGTCTAAGGCATCAGCAATTGCAAAAAGTTTTTTCAAACTGATATTTTTCTGCCCTCTTTCTACGCGGGTGATATATTCGCGCGACAAATCCACAAGCTCGGCAAGCTTTTCTTGTGAGAGATTTTTTTGCTGCCTGAATTTCGCGATATTTTTCCCTAATAATTCGAGCCTTGACATGTGACCTATTTTGCCCTAAAGTATAAATATTGTCAGTGACCTATTTGTCCGAACAAAAGATTAAGGAGATATTATGAAAACGAAATATTCAGGATTTACACTTGCAGAAGTTTTAATTACACTCGGAATTATCGGAATTGTTGCGGCAATGACATTACCAAGTGTTATCAACAACAGCCGGAACAAACAGTTGGAAGCAGGTCTGAAAAAAGCTTATTCTGTAATAGGCCAGGCACTTGATATGTATCAGGCCGAAACCGGTGAACGCATAACTCAGGACACTGTATCCGTCAAAAAATTACTTATAAAATATATTAAAACAGCAAGAGACTGCGGGAATGGTTCAGAAAACAGTGAAGCTGAACTCGAAAAAGTTTGTATTCCTAATTATGTAAACACAGGTTCAACTGAAAAGAATTCAACCAAATACAAAACTTTTAACGGAAAAACTAATATTACACTTGGGTATTTTGATGACGGACAATTTGTTATGCTTGACGGAAGTCTCGTACTTTTAGAAAATCGGGTTTATAATAACAAAGAGAATGTTCTTTACATCTCTGTAGATGTGAACGGTTATAATAAAAACCCTAACAGACTCGGGCAGGATTTATTTATGTTTCAGGTGGATAAGAAAGGCAAACTTCTTCCGATGGGAGCAGATGGTACAACTTATTACAGCACAACAGATGAATATTGTTCTGCTATATCTTCAACCAATATAAATGGTGCGGGCTGCACTTACAATGCATTAACAGATAAGGATTTCTTTAAAAATCTGCCCAAATAAAATTTTTATCTGTCTTTTGTTGCAATCAAACTCAACGCTCCGCCAAGTACGGCACCGATTCCCATGCCCCACTTGAAGCCGTTCCATTTGATATTGCTCATTGCTTTTGCTGTCACTGTGTCCATCAAACTTGCGTCTTTTTTGTATTTTTTAAAGTTATCTGCAAAATCCTTTTTCATAGTTTTCACAGCTGCTGCATCTGTGACGCTTTCACGGAGGTTTTTGCATTTATCCTTTATTGCATCAATGTTCTCTGCAATTCCCATTCTGTGAAGAAGAATTTTTGTTTCATTTGAAAGCTTATTTTTCGACAACTCATCCGCTGCCAGGTTCAAAGCCTTAATATCATTTTCAGCATTTTTCTTGGTCACGCGGTAGGCTTCATTCACAAAAGTATCTTTGGAAATCGGAAGATAATAACAGGTCATTCCGGCAATTCCGCCAAGCAAAGTAGCACCAATCCGTTTTGATTTTTCAGAAACTGTCGGACGCTGCAAATAGTTAATCGATGCATCATAATTCATATAAAAACCTCACAAGTCTTTGTATTTGTTTATTCAAAAAACCGTGAAAATATTTTTTGCTATTTTTTACAAATATTTATGAATTATTTTTTTTACATCTTCAAAAACCTTTTCAATAGACTGCGAGGCATCCACAACTTTTATTCTTTCGGGTTCTTCTTTTGCAATCTGCAAATATCCGTTTCTGACGCGATTGTGAAACTCAATTCCTGCACTTTCCATACGGTCTTTTTGATTACCGACGCGTTTCATCGAATTTTCGACATCTATATCAAAAACAATTGTTAAATCAGGTTTTCGGCCATTGGTTGCGATGGTATTAAGCATTTTTATGCGCTCAATGTCAAGTCCTCTGCCAAAACCCTGATAAGCCACCGTCGAATCAATATGTCTGTCGCAGAGAACTATTTTACCGTCATTAACGGCCGGATTTACAATAATATCAATATTTTGTGCTCTGTCAGCCAAAAACAAAAATGACTCGCATCTGTCGGAAACTTCTCCATCGTAATTTAACAGAATTTCTCTAACCTTTTCACCAAGCCCTTTTCCTCCAGGCTCGCGCGTCAGGATGACTTCACGTCCCCTATTTTTCAGGTATTCTGCAAGAAGGTTTAACTGCGTAGTTTTTCCGCAGCCGTCAGCACCTTCAAATGTTATAAACAAACCTTTTTTCATATTATTTATTATAAATCAGGCTAAAGATGATGAAACCCTCTTTTTGAGGGATTAATGACAAAAAGCGCCCCTTTACAGAAGCGCTTTTGCTTATCGTTCCGATTTTAACTTATACAAGTTCTTTTACTTCAGCAGCAAAGGTTTTCGGATCTAATTTAATTCCGGGTCCCATTGTTGTTGAAAGGTAAACTGATTTAACAAATGTACCTTTTGCTGAAGATGGTTTTGCTCTCAAAATCGCATCTGCCAAAGTTGCATAGTTTTTAACCAGGTCAGCTTCTTCAAACTGAACTTTTCCGATAGGACAGTGAATCATGCCTTGTTTGTCTGCACGGAATTCAACTTTACCAGCTTTTGCGTCTTTAACAGCCTTTGCTACATCCATTGTAACAGTACCTGTTTTCGGGTTTGGCATCAAGCCTTTCGGACCTAATACTCTACCTAATTTACCGAGCATACCCATACAATCAGGAGTTGCAATCAATGTATCAAATTCAAACCAGCCGCCTGAAATTTTGTCAATGATTTCTTCGGCTCCGGCAAAATCAGCGCCTGCATCTTTAGCTTCAGTTGCTTTTGCACCTTTAGCGATAACGCAAACTCTTACAGTTTTACCAAGACCTGCCGGCAAAACTACAGTTGATCTGATTTGCTGGTCAGCCTGACGAACGTCGATACCTAATCTCATGTGGCATTCAACTGTTTCATTGAATTTAGAAAGCTCTTTTGAGATTTCCTGAAGTTTTTTTATTGCATCAACTGCTGTTGAAGGCTGTTCAAAACCTTCAAGCATTTCCTGCATTTTCTTTTGTTTTTTAGTTAATTTTGACATTTCATTTTCCTTTCGTGGTAATAACGGACAGAGTCCTTCCATCTAACCTTTTCCGCCTGTCAAATCACAGATTTGTACGTTCATTCCGCTTGCGCGTCATTCACAACGGCGGCACTATTGAGTTACGCCCTGCTTGTCTTGCTGTACGCAAGCCAACACCGGCTTCACTCTGGCTTACGCCTCTTTAACTGTTACGCCCATAGCGCGGCAAGAGCCTTTAATCATTTTTACAGCCGCTTCCATAGTTGTAGCATTCAAGTCATCCATTTTAATTTTTGCGATTTCTTCAAGCTGAGCCTGAGTAATTTCTGCAACTTTATCCTTGTTCGGAGCTGCTGAGCCTTTTGACAAGTTTAAAGCTTTTTTAATTAATACAGGAGCCGGCGGTGATTTTGTTACGAAAGTAAAACTTCTGTCTTCGTAAACATCAATTACAACCGGGATAATGTATCCTGCTTGAGATTCTGTCTTAGCGTTGAACTGCTTGCAGAAATCCATGATGTTAACACCGTGCTGACCTAAAGCCGGACCAACCGGAGGTGACGGATTTGCTTTTCCTGCTTCGATTTGAAGCTTGATTTTTCCTACTACTTTTTTTGCCATTTTTTTCTCCTTTTGTGGTACTAACGGGGGCATCCCTTCCACATTTTGTACTAACTTTGGTGATATTGATAAGTTATCTTTTCACCATTTACTGTTATATTTTTATAATTTGTTAATCTGTTTGTATTCCAATTCAACAGGGGTTTCGCGGCCAAAGATTGAAACATTTGCACGAAGTTTTGATTTGTCAGGATAAACTTCAATGATATCAGCAACGAAGTCCGCAAACGGTCCTGAAATAATTCTGACTTTATCACCAGCCTTAACATCAAGTTCGATTTTCTGAGCAGTTGAAGTCGAACGGTTGATAATTTTCTTAATTTCGCTGTCACGGGCTGGAATTGGCTTTTTAGCAGAGCCTACAAATTTTGTAACGCCTGCTGTGTGTCTTACGACGTACCAGCTGTCTTCGTCCATAATCATTTCGACTAAAACATAGCCCGGGAATATTTTTTCTTCACGTTCCTGTTTTTTGCCGCCCTTCATTTGGGTAACTGTTTTTTGAGGAACTTCTACGCGGAAGATTTTTTCGCCCATGTTCATATATTCAATACGTTTTTCAAGGTTTACTTTAACCTTATTTTCATGACCTGTTACAGTGTGAACGATGTACCAGCGTTTTTGGTTTTTCTTGGCTGCTTTCTTTTCTTCTTCAGCACTGGCTAAAGCTTCTGCTTCGGCTCTTTCAGCCTGCAAATCTTCGTTCAATTGTTCTTCCATAGATTTTTCTTTTTTAGTCATAAGCCACCTTTATTTTTAATGCCGGATTATTTTATCAAGCCAAGCAGGCCTTTAAAAATTATATCCATTAAATAAACCGATACCGTAAACACGAACACAATAACAATTACAAACATTGTTTCAGCAACAACCTGGCGTCTTTCAGGCCAGCTTATTTTACCCCATTCGGCTCTTACACCTTTGAAGTAGCTGATTATTCCGTTCATAAATTCCGGCGTTTTCCCTCCCATTTGAGAAGAAGAATCGTTACCTATCATATCAATTTCCTTATTTTTTAAATCGCGCCCTGAAGGACTCGAACCCTCGACATCCGGTTTTGGAGACCGACGTTCTACCAACTGAACTAAGGACGCTTATCGGGGAAAAGTTCCCCTGCCTGTCTTGCTCACTCGCTGTTAACGGGTCTGGACTTTGCCTGCTTGCCTTGCTATTCGCAAGTCAACACTGCAAAGTCAGCGCCCTCAGCTCGCTCGCGCTATTTAGTTTCTTTATGATTTGTATGTTTTTTGCAAGTCGGGCAGTATTTGCTCAACTCAAGTCTTTCTTTAATATTCTTTTTGTTTTTTGTTGTTGTGTAGTTTCTTTCTTTGCAGTCTTCACATGCAAGAACTACCATTCTGTCATTTTTTCCTTTGATACCCATTGTTTTTATTTCCTTTTTCTTATTGAATTTTCAACTTTTTAAGATTTTTAAATCCTTTTTAAAATAGAATGTGAGAGATGTTCACATTCTATTTAATCGGCTTATGATAATATAATAAAACAAAAATAAATAAATGCAAACAAATGTTAACAAATACTACAAAAAAGAGGACATCTTTTGGAAGCCTCTTTTTTTGGGTTATCAAATTTATACTATATACCAAATTATTTAACAATATAGTCTGATGAACTATTTCTCATCTCATATGAGCTTGGAATATCATAATTTGAATAAGATTCAGTTCTTAATTTTTCCATATAAACCTGACCGTTTTTAACAACCTGCTGAAGTTGTGTCAAATCGCGTTCAAGATTTGTTAAAACTTGTTCTGCGTAAATTTCAGCGCCTTCACGGGTTTTTGCGGCGTCAGCAGAAGCCTTTGCTCTGATATCATCTGCTTCTTCCAAAGCTCTTCGTTTTAAATCTTCGCATTCTTCTTGTACCTGCGCTCTGATTCGATTTCCTTCACGTTCTAGCGCTTTTATAAAATCTGCTTCTGATAATTTTCTATCAGCTTCAGCCTGAGCATCGGCAACGATTTTTTCTGCTTTCTGCTGGGCTTCAGCCTGCATTTCATCGCGTCTTCTCAAAAACGCTCTTGCTTCCTGAACTTCTACAGGCAAAGATCTATATATTTTATCAATTAATGCTTCGATTTCCTTCGGCTTTGCCAGAACAAAACGTCCCGGGATAATCGGGAAACTGTCATCAATTGACATTTCTAATAATCTTAATAAGTCATATACTCCATTTTGTTGTTGCATGCTTACACACATCCCTTTCTTGATAATTACATTCTACAAGAGCAGTTAATAATTGTCAAACTATTTCTGCGGAATTATCAAGTATTTTAAGATATTTTACACTGGAATGAAGGTATATATATAATTTCGTTATTTTTTATTTTCTAAATACTCAAAAACACACTCTGGAACAAACTTTGAAATATCTCCCTTGTTAAGGTAAATTTCCTTAATAGTGCTGGATGAAATAAAGTTATATTTTGGTTTTGTAATCATGAAAATAGTTTTGATATCACTTGAAAGTGCACTGTTTGCCTGAGAAAGCTGCATTTCGTATTCAAAATCCGAAACCGCACGCAATCCTCTCAATATCACTTTAGCGCCCCGTCTTTTAGCATATTCAATAGTAAGCCCCTCAAAGCTATCGACTTCTACGTTAGGCATGTCTAAAACACACTCATTTATAAGTTTTACACGTTCTTCGACTGACAAAAAGCCATGCTTTTCAGAATTCTTTGCAACTGCTATTATAACTTTGTCAAAGATTTCGGCTCCGTTTTTTAAAATATCAATATGCCCTTTGGTAATCGGGTCAAAGCTTCCGGGATAAAGTGCTATTTTCATAAATTTCCTTTCCTTTTTTAAGGCATAACAATTATAAATCAAAAGAAAAATCTTTTGCAAACTTTTGTAAAGAAAAATCAATTTTCTGAAATTAAGTACATAAAAAATACTTTATTAATATATAAGAATTAAATAAATTTTAAATATTATAATTTACACTACCTACTACACACTTTAAATTAACCAAACTTCTTAAAAAGAAGTTTTTTTTTGCATAAAAAAACACCGTATAAACGGTGTTTTTTTAAATTAGTTTTATAACTTATTTCAAAGTTATGCTTACAGAAGCGCCTTTTTTAGAGATAGCAACTTTGTCTTCTCTAGCTAACCAGCCAAGGCCTAAATCTGCGAAATTACCTTTAAGATCTAACTCTTTTTTCATTTTAGCAAATGTAGATTTGCCGTTGTTTGATGATAAGTAGTTGTAAATTTGTCCTGCTGACTGACCGATTTGATCTTGTAATTCTTGCATTTCATCCTCCACTTTCTTGAGATTTTTTGTAATTCTTTACCTACAGTATAATACTAGAACATTTTTTTCAAAATTGCAATAGTTTAATAATATTAATTTGAATGTAAAAACGACACTTTTTTTATGATAAAATACTGTAAAAAGAGGATTGATTCAGGTGCTTTTAGAAGGAAGCTTATCTTCAAAAAAAACCGACATGCTTGTCGAAAAATATGCAAAACTTTTGAACGCCGGAATTCCGGCATCATTGATATTGGTGCTTGTGCAAAATTCTCAGGCAAAAAATAAGTTTGTAGAAAATACACTTAATCTTCTTGAAATTCCGGCGGTTGAAAAACTTGAAGTGCATTCGTTTTTCTCGATTGTTTACAACACGATAATCGACAACTGGGCTGTTTTGGAGAACATCAACCCTTATCCGGGCGCAGAAATTTTACCAAACCTTGCGGGGCTTGAAGTTTCGCAATTTATTCTGAAAGATATTATTAAAGAAGTTCAGTTTAAGGGTTACAACTCAAAAAAGTCGCTTCTTCACCAGCTTTTCAGACGTTATTCGCTGATTGTACAAAACAATCTTTCTGATGAGGATGTGGAATGGCGCTCACGGGTTTTGGGCGAAAGTTTTGCAGATGATGCAAAAATCGCGCTCAAAAAACTTCTTGCCAAAACGCTCGCGTTGAGGGATTTTGACTACTTGCGACAGGGGCTTGTTTTCAATTACATTTACAAAAATACGGAATATTTCAAAAACATAAAATATCTGATTTTGGATGACGGCGATGAAATTACGCCGGCTTGTTTTGATTTTATCAAATATTTGACGCCTCAGCTGAAGGAAGCAGCTATTGCGTTTGATAAAAAAGGTGCAAGCAGAACAGGATATTTGAGCGCCGACAGAACTGCGGTCTGGGAGTTTGAAAAACTTTTTAACGAACCTGTCATTTCGCTCGATTCAAGTTCAAAACTTAAATTTGACGCGGAAAATCTTTTCAAAAATGTAACAGAAGAAAAAAGTGAAATTTTAGAAAACTTTTCACTTCAATCTCCCTCAAAACGCGCAAAAATGATAGATTTAGCAGTTAATCAAATCAACGCTTTATTAAAAGCAAAAGTCAAGCCGCATGAAATTTCGATTGTGACGCCGGTTATTGACGATATGCTGAAATTTTCACTTAAACAAAGCATTAAAAATCATACGAATCTTTTGTTTTTATCAGGAAGTGAAAAACTTATTCAAAACCCGCTTGTTTTGTCGGTTTTGACGATTATCAAACTTAATTGCGGCATGCGCGAAAAACTTACATCGTTTGATTTGAGAATTATTTTGTCGAATTTCCTTGAAATTCCGGTGAAATACTGCCGCGAAATCCTTGCTGAATTTGACCGCTCAAAAGAGTTGATTGAATTTGAATTTCCGCATGAAGATTACACGCAAAAGTATCAAAAGTTTCTAAAACTTGTGAATGAACATGGAAATACAGAAAAAAAGCTTTCTCTTCAGGCGCTTGAAATTTACAACGACCTTGTGGAGCTGAAAAGCTTTGATGGCAGTGTTTTAAACAAGTTTAATTTCTTTATCAAGCAGCTTCAGGAGTTTGAGAACATTTTCAAAAAAGATTTTGAAAACCGCAAAACCGAAATCATAACACAGATTGAGAATTCGATAATTTCCGAAAATCCATATTCGATTTTGGAGATAAAAGAGCGGGATTTGGCAATCGGCACGCCGCAAAAAATTATTGATAATCAAATCCGCACAAAATATCAAATATGGCTTGATGTTTCAAGCGACGAATGGATTAAAAGCGACACCGGCCCGCTTTATAACGCATGGGTTTTCCAGCGCGGCTGGTCAAAAGACGAATTCACGATTGATGACAACATTGAACTCGGCAAAGAAAAAACCGCGCGTATTTTAAGAAAATTAACACTTTGTGCGGGCGAAAAAGTTTTTGCATATTCAAGCCTTTTTGACGGAAACGGGATTGAAAACTTCGGCGGAATAGAAAAATTCTTAACGGTTGCAGCGCCGGAGGTTCAGGCTGTTGACGAAACAAAGAAAAAATTCAAAATAACACCGCGCCCCGACCAGCAGCCGGTTTTGGATTACAAATCCGGCCAGATGGCAATTTCAGCGGTTCCGGGTGCCGGAAAAACCACAATTTTGCTTGCGCTGATTTTGAAACTTCTTGAGAACGGCGCGCAGCCTGAAAATATTTTTGTTTTGACATACATGGAATCAGCCGCCCGCAACTTCCGCGAAAGGATTAAGTCCGTAAGAGAAGATTCGGCGCAATTACCTAATATCAGTACAATTCACGGACTTGCGCTGAGAATTTTGAAAGAAAACGGTAACTTTGAACGGCTAGGCTTGTCGTCGGATTTTGAAATTTGCGATGACTCGCAGCGCACGCGGATTGTAAAAGAAATCGCGTCAAAAATGAAACTTAAAAAGACTGAAACAGATGAATTTGACCGCGCAGTATCTGTTTTCAAAATCGGCGGGGGAGCTTTGCAAAATTCTACGAAAATACAACAGCCGGCAGACAAAAAAGTAGTTAAATTTCTACAATTTTTCGAGGATTATCAAACCGCGCTCAAATCATCAAACCTGATTGATTATGACGACATGTTGATTTCATCAGTAAGGCTTCTGGAGGAAAATCCGGACATTCTGGCGCATTATCAGGAAATCTGCCACTTTGTAATCGAAGATGAAGCGCAGGATTCATCGGCAATCCAACAGAAACTTATTAATCTTTTGAGCGCAAAATACAAAAACTTAATCCGCTGCGGCGATATAAACCAGGCAATTACAACAACTTTTTCAAACGCCGACGTTGAAGGTTTTCGAAAATTCATCCGGACTTCGAACAATGTCAGCATGAACTGCTCTCAGCGCTGTACAAAAGATGTTTGGACACTCGCAAACGACCTTGTAAAATTCGCAGACACGCATGAAGAAATGAAAAATGCGTTTTTCAAGATTTTTATGCAGCCGGTAGAAGGCCGCAATCCTGTAAGTGAAAACGCGGTTACGCCAAAGATTTTCGACAGCACGCTTGAAGAGAAAAACTACATTTTATCAGTCATAAAAAACACGCTCAAAAAAGACCCAAAAGCCACAGTCGGAATTCTTCTCCGAAACAATTTTCAGGTTGTTCAATGGATGGATTTCATCAACAACAGCGGACTGAAAACCATTACCCGAAGCGAATGTCTGGAGCAAAAAACTATTTTCCGCGTGATTTTTGCTGTGCTTTCAATGATTTTGAACCCGTTTGACAACAACGTGATTGCTGACAATTACGAAATTCTTGCTGAAAGCGGCTTTTACAAACAGCGCCTCGGCACGGAAATCAGAAAATATGAAAATCCGTTTATTTCGCTGAATTGCGATAATATCAACAATATTCATCTTGAGCAGTTTTACTGGGATTTGACATACTGGCTTTCATTCCCGCAGCTTGCGGCTGACGAGCTTGCAATCAAAATCGGCCTGCATTATTTTTCAAACGAAATCGAAAAATCAAATGTTTATCTGATTTCCACGTTAATCAAGCGGATTAGCCTTGCAAATTCGAATTTCGAATACATAATGACACGGCTTGCGGAACTTTCGAAAAAAACTTCTTTGAGCGGTTTTAAATTCTTCTCGGAAGAAGACGAAAGCGACAAGGAATTTTTGGAGGGCAAAGTTCAGATTATGACACTCCACAAGTCAAAAGGCGACGAATTTGACCTTGTATTTTTGCCGGAAATGGCTGAAAAAAATCTGACACTCGATTTTGCCCATATAAAATTGAAATCCTCTGATTTTATGGAAAATATCCGCCAGCTTAACCCGAATTACAGGGCAAAATCAGAAGTTCAGCTTAAAGAAGAACTTTTAGCTGAAAACTTGAGACTGCTTTATGTTGCAATTACGCGCGCCAAGAAAAATCTCCACATCACTGTCAGCCGCAAAGCAAAATCGTTTGAAAAACTCGTTGATCAGCAGCCATCGCTTGTTTTTGATGTAATTGAAGAAAGGGCAGGTGTTTCATGAAGAATTTTTCGCCAAATATGTTAAAGACTTTTGAAAGCTGTCCTGTCAAATACAATTTGAAGTTCAACGAGAAGATTACGGTTCCGCAAAATCCGGCGTTTTTTGAAAAAGGTAAAAAAATCCATGCGCTCGCAAATTATTACCACCGCGGCGCAGATATTTCAAAACTTGAAACCGCACTCACAGACGAAGAGAAAATTATTTGGGAAAGGTTAAAACATAACGAATATTTTTCAAAAAAATGCCTGCATTCGGAATATCCGATAACGGCACGGCTTGAAGATATATGGATTTTCGGGCGGCTTGATGCTATTGTTCATGATGTTGCGGACAACGCAGGCAGCAAATCTTATTGGATTTTGGATTACAAAACCGGCGCAATCCCCAAAAATCCAGAAAATGATTTTCAAACAATGATATATTTGCTTTGCGCGGATTTAATTTTACCGGAGAGAAAGTCACTGGAGTTCGTTTACATTGATTTGAAAAACAACGAAAACAAAGTCATTGAATTTACGCCGCAGTTGAAAGAAATTTACGAAAAAACCTTAAAACAAAAGTGCCGCCAAATTCTTGCCACAAAAGATTTTGAAGACAAAGAAAACAGGCAGCACTGCAAGTTTTGCGAATATAATAAAATTTGCCGTTAATTATTCCAGAATTTCTACTTTTGACATGTTAACTTCAACTCTTCCCCCTGACTCTTTACATTTTCCAGCTTCATAGAGCTTTTGAGCAGTTTTATATTGATAAATACAGTCATTGTATGTAGCTTCAGGGAATGATTCTTTCCAGGAACAAGACGTTTCAGCCGACTTCCCAGGTGTATACTCCACCAAATATGTATTGTTTTTTGACTTTGAACTCCAAACACAATCATAAGTTGTCGCAGCATGAACAGCTAATGTCGAAGAAATATACAGACAAGCTCCAACAGCAATTACAAAATTCTCAACTTTCATAAAAAGCTCCTTTCTTATTTAATTACCTCTAAAACCTTTTCAGGACAATAATAACACAGCGGGGGGGGCGGGGCTGTCAAGCATTGGTTTGTAACATAAAATCATTGCGTAGACAACAGATAAGAAAAAGAGGTGACTTTTTTATTTTTTTTAAAAAAGGAGCATTCACCTCTAGAGACTTGCGATAGCTATGACCTTATCGCAATTATTTCCTCAGCTATGATAAGGAAATACTTTTATAAATAGCGTTTTTAAATTTAAAAATCACAATTTTTAATTCATAATTAATAGATATTGAGCTAATTGCCTAATATATTTTATATATTACCATAATATTGGGTAGCAAGTCAATATATAGGTGTTTACAATATAAAGTATGAAAAAAGCATCTCATACTGATTTAACTGAAAAACTCGGACAAAAAATCCGTATTGAAAGAATGAAAAGAAAAATGTCTCAGGAAAAACTTGCTGAACTTGCAGAACTAAACAGAAATTTTATAGGTATGGTTGAAAGAGGCGAAAGCAATATTACGGTTAAAAACCTTGAGAATATTTCTAAGGCTTTTAATATGGAGATTAAAGAGTTATTTAATTTTGTTTTATGAATTTTTCTTACCTTAAATAAAAATCCCCGCGTATTGCGGGGATTTTTTGTATATGCTTTAAAATCAAACTACTTGATTTCAACAGTTGCACCAGCTGCTTCAAGCTGTTTTTTGATAGCTTCAGCATCTTCTTTTTTGATGCCTTCTTTAACAGGTTTCGGAGCACCGTCAACCAAGTCTTTAGCTTCTTTCAAGCCCAAGCCAGTAATTGCACGAACTTCTTTCAATACAGCGATTTTGTTAGCGCCTGCTGCTGCAAGGATAACTGAAACTTCAGAAGCTTCAGCTTCGCCAGCTGCTTCGCCTGCTGCTGCAGGAGCTGCTGCTACTGCAACCGGAGCTGCTGCTGATACACCGAATTTTTCTTCCATAGCTTTTACGAGTTCTGCTGCTTCTAATAAAGTTAATTTTTCAATTGATTCTAAAATTGATTCTACGTTAGACATTATTTTTCTCCTTGTAATTTAATTGTGTACTTTTTGTTGTTGGTTTAGATTTAAGCTGTGTTCAGCTTACGCTGCACATTTGTCCAAATCCACTAAGCTGCTTTCTGGTCTCTGACAGCTGCAATAGCTCTTGTAAGAGATGCCATAACTGCGTTGACAGAAAGTGCAATGCCTGATGCCGGTGAATTGATTGAACCAAGCATTTTGGCGATGAGTTCTTCTTTTGAAGGAAGTTTTGCAAGTGCTTCTGTTTCTTTTGCTGATAACAAATTGCCGTCAAGTGCTGCACCTAAAATTACACCTTTTTTGCTTTCTTTGATGAATTTTGCAACAATTTTGGCAGGACTTACCTGGTCTTCGTAGCCGAAAGCCAAGGCAACAGGTCCTTTTAATGTATCGTTAAGAATTTCAAAATCAGTGCCTTTTACAGCGATTTTAGCCAAAGTATTTTTGGTAACCATGTAGTCGCCGCCTTCTTTTTGAAGTGCGCGTCTTAATTTTGTGATTTCTTCTACAGAGTAGCCTTTGTATTCGGTTACAACTGCAACTTTAGCTTTTTCCAATTTTGATTTCAGAGCATCTATTTTTTCAGATTTAAATTGTTTTGTTGCCATTTTTAGCTCCTTGTTTTGTATCGACCTGATATTTGAGGCTCAAAACTTTTTCATACAAAAAAGATTTTGCGCATCCAAACCGCAAAATCACACATTTTTGAAATATAAATAATTCGCCAGTGTAACCTCGATTAGCTGTTTTTGTAAACATTTAAAGCGTAAGCTGCTAATTGTCTGCGGTTTATAATCCAAGTTTATATTAAATAATTTTAAAAATCAAGCATGAACTTAATATTTTTTAACTAAAGTCCAGACGTTTTCAGGTTCTGTGGTATCGTAAACACCTTTCAAATATGCTTCAAACATATTTTTCGGCTCCATATAATAACGGTTACAGAAATTACCGTAGCAGATTATTTCATTATACAGATTTAATTTCAAAAGGATTTGCAAGTCATAATACACATCTTTTAGTAAAACTTTATCATCAAAAGCGTCAATTGCCGCGTAAAATTTCATAATCCAGTTTTCTTTACGCATTTCGGCACGCAAATCTTCAAGAGCTTTTTCTGTGTAATAAAGAAGTTTATTTACATGAGTAAATCCCTTCAAGGTTACAACAAGCTGGTCGCCGCTTTTGGCAAATTTACAGCACGGAGCTTCTTTTACTCTGCTGTAAAATTCACAAACAAGCCGGTCAACCATTTCTTTATGTTCTTTCTCTTTTTCTTCGTCGGTTCTCATATCGTCGATGGTACGTTTGTAAGCTGTAAGTTTTACAATTAAAACAACATTTCGGTAAGCTAAAATTGCCTGATCGGCTTCTGCTCTCAGTTGAGCATTAAATTCATCTTCATTTTTTGATTTTATTTTGTCAATTTTCCTGCTCACACGGTTTTCGGCAGACACAGTATAAATTTTCAATTGAGAAAGCGCACCGATAACAACAAAAAGGAACATTACAAAAAGGAATAATGAACCGTCAGTTTCGTTTACACCTTTGTTCAACGATTCTTCAAAGTATGAATGCATAAATACAGTAATATTATTTGCTACAGGAGTCAGAAATGCAAGAATTTGGAAATTTATCAAATCAAAGAACCAGTACATTATAAATGTAAAAAGGACTATTGCTACAACAATTTGAATTACCATTGCAAAATCAACGAATAGTCTTAAAAACTTTTTAAAAAAATTAAATAATGCAAGCATACTTTCCTCTTATTTTCATTAACCTTCCAATGAAATATTGTCAATTAACCGGACATTGCCAATTTTTACAGCTATAAAAACTATTGTATCTTTGTCAACGGTTTTCTTTAATTCCAAATCGTTTTTGTCGCGGAACTCGAGATATTCAAGATTGTGAGCATCTGTCAAAAACTTATATGCGGTTTCTGAAAGAGCCTCTGTATCTTTAATACCAGAATTATAGCATGATTTTATGTTAAATAAAATATCTTTAAGAACAAGAGCTTCTTTTCTCTCTTGCGGATTGAGATATTTATTCCTTGAACTCATTGCCAGACCGTCATCTTCACGAATAATGGGGCATGGAATAATCTCTACAGGAATACTCAAATCCTTCACCATTTTCTTAATAATTATTAACTGCTGACGGTCTTTTTCTCCGAAAAATGCAAAATCCGGCTGAACTATGTTAAATAATTTGTTAACAACAGTACATACACCGTCAAAATGGCCTGTTCTGGATTTTCCGCAGAGTTTGTTTACGTAAAAGAAGGGCGGGATTACATAAGTCAAAAAATCATTTGACATTATATGCCCCTGACCGTACATTTCTTCGGCAGACGGGGCAAAAACAATATCAACGCCGGCTTCTTCAGCAAGTTTTGTATCAGCCTCCAAAGTTCTCGGATATTTCTCAAAGTCCTCCCCGGGACAAAATTGAATAGGGTTTACAAAAACAGAAACAACTGTTTTATCACATTTTTCAACGCTTTTTCGGATAAGGCTTAAATGACCTTTATGAAGTGCTCCCATTGTTGGAACAAGACCTACTGTTAAGCCTTCTTTTTTCCACTGTTTTACTTTCTCTCTTACTTCCGCTATTGTATGAAGCAGCATTCCTCTCACCTCTTTTATTGAAATTATATCACAAGATTTAAAAATGGAATTTTTTTCTTAAATCTGTGTAGTATTCCTCATAATAACTGCTGTTTTCATAAAGTTCCCTCAACTTGTCATTCTTAGGACAAAGGTTAAATGCTGTATCAAAATCAGACTCAAACCTGTCTTTTCGGCCAAGCGCCCTGTAAATGTACCCTCTCACCGCATAATCCCAGCATGTTGGCTGCTCATTCTTAAATTCAACATTAATAACATTCAGCGCCAAAGTGTAATTTTTGTTCAATATGCTGTTTATTGCGGCCATCTGATTGTGCGAAGTTTGGACACATGTTCCAACCGCCTTGTCATAATCGCCTTTGATAGTATAAAGCATGCATAAATGGTGAAGCGGAGCATCATCTTTTTTTATTTCATAAGATTTTTCATATGCTGCTATGGCCTCGCTTCCTTTAAAATAAAGTACATAGTAAGCACCCTTTTCGTTATACATTAACGCTTTTACTGAAGGCATGAGAGCAGTCTTAATCGCCAAATCATAAAAACTTTCAGCCTTTTCACTGTTATAATTATTATATGCCGCTCCCAAAAACCAAAACGGAATCCCAAAATATATTACCAGAAGCGGGATTAAAATAAGCGAGAGCTTAACCGGCAGAAATTTAAAAGTTTTGTACTTATAGAATTCTACTCCCGACCAGATGGCAACTCCGGCAAGTACAAATAAACTTAATATTGATAAAACAAACATTACAACTATCGTGATGAACAAGTCATTATTAATCATAATAAATTAGCCCTTCTTTATTAAAAAACTTCACTTTCGGAAGGAAAACTTCCGTTTTTCACATCCTCGTCAAATCGTTTTGCACAATCCAGAATAAAAGCTCTCATATCACCGTATTTTCTTGCAAATTTTGGCGTGAATTCCGAATATTTTCCAAACACATCATCGCATACAAGAACCTGTGCATCGCAATACTTTCCGGCACCGCAGGAGATAGTCGGAATTTCAAGTTTCTCTGTTATATATTTTGCAGAGTCTTGCGGCACCATTTCCAACACGAGCGAAAACGCACCGGCTTGCTGCAGAGCTTGTGCCTGACGCAAAATTTCATCTGTGGCTTCTCTTGTTTTCCCTTGAATTTTATAGCCGCCCAATGTATTCAAAAATTGCGGAGTGAAACCCAGATGCGCCATAACCGGAATTCCGGTTTCCGTAAGCCTTTTAACCAAATTAACCGTATATTCGCTGTAACCTTCAATTTTCACAGCATGTGCGCCGAGTTTTATCATTTCGCCGCAGTTTTTAATTGCCGAAGAAATATCGACATGATAGCTTAAAAAAGGCATATCCGTTACAACAAGTGCCCGTTGAACGCCTCTTGCAACAGCTTTTGTAAAAATTTTCATCTCGTCAACGCCGACGCAATGAGTTGTTTCATAGCCTAATGCAGTCATTGCAAGGCTGTCGCCTATCAAAACAACATCAATTCCTGCTTCGTCAATATATTTTGCGGTTGAAAAATCGTATGCAGTCAAAACCGAAAATTTTTCCCCGGCCTCTTTAATTTTTCTTAGAGTATTGACTGTAACTTTTTTAACCATTATACCGCACATTCTTTTTTGATATCTTGATGAGAAGTTTTAGTTGCTTTATCTATTTTATGTTCTTTTCTGAACCAATAGTAAATTGCCCTTGCAACACGGTTTGAACTATGTCTCACCAGACCTTCACGGCTGTCTTCGATGAGTTTTTTAGGAAACATTTTAATGCCGAGTTTTTTCAAATTTTCTAAATCCAGTTTTACAGGATAAGAACCGGCCATTTCATATTTTTGGGCAAGGTTGCACGGGATAAAATCATTAACAAGAACCGCATCTATAATATTTTTACTGTTTGCATGCTGCATAAGCGCTCTTACATGGTCTGAAGCCGAATAGTTATCGGTTTCACCGGGCTGCGTCATAATATTGCAGACATATATTTTTTTTGCATGGGATTTGGCAATTTCCTGTGAAATTTCTGATATAAGAAGGTTAGGAATAACGCTTGTATAAAGGCTTCCGGGCCCGAGAATAATCAAATCTGCATCTTTAATTGCTGTAATCACATCCTCAAGAGCATGACAGTGTGAAGGGTCAGTAAAAAGTCTTTTTATTTTGCCGTGAGCTTCCGGAATGTTAGATTCACCATGAATAATGCGTCCGTCTTCCATTTCGGCAACAAGTTTCATATCATCAAGAGTTGACGGAAGAACACGGCCTCTGATTGAAAGTACGTTTGAAGATTCTTTTACGGCTCTTACCATATCGCCGGTAATTGCGCAAAGAGCCGTTAGGAAAAGATTTCCAAAACTATGCCCCTCAAGACCTTCGCCGGATTTAAAGCGGTATTGAAAAAGTTTTGTTATAAGGTTTTCGTCATCCGCAAGTGCCGCAATACAGTTTCTGATATCGCCCGGAGGTAAAATTCCCATATCTTCACGAAGTCTGCCTGAGCTGCCGCCGTCATCGCCGACAGTTACGACTGCTGTTATATTATTTGTAATGTTTTTAATTCCGCGCAGCAACATTGAAAGCCCTGTACCGCCGCCGACCGCAACGATTTTTGGACCGCGGTTAAGTTTACGGCGTCTGTAAAGCGCTTCAAGCATTGAAGTATCGTCTTTCATACCAAGCATTGAAAGGTTAGTCTTCTGCCAGCCTTTGAAGAAAATTCCGGCGCCGAACATTATAATCGCAAACGCTGTCCATTCGGTTGAAACATTCATCGCAACTTTTTTGATAAACTGCATTGTGTAAAAAACAGGTTTGATATCACAAAGTATCAAAAATCCGATTGTCATAAACAATGTGCCCAAAAATATCATTGCAAACCAGCGTTTGACCTGCAAGCCCGGAATAAGCCAGGCTGCATCTTTTGGCATTCTCATATTATTTGTAAAATTTTTCATCACCATTTCCCTGCTCTAAATTATTCTACCCAGCCCGAATCGTAAACATTTTTGTAATTTACCGGAACCGGTGTAATTAGATTTTTCGCTTCTTTTGCAATCTCCAAAATATTTGGAACTTTGCCGGAGAAGTGAATTGTATCAACGTTCACAAAAGTTTTTCCGCCCTCGCGGTTTTGAACCTGTGAGAAGTTCAAAAGTGTTTTCAGACGGTTCACATAATCAAAAGCACTTTGATTATCTTTCACGGAAAAATCAATTGTTCCGTCAACATTATACGTTTTTTCCGGCATGATTTCCTGCGCAACAGGAAGGTTCACGTATTCGCCGGTCTTTTCTGTAACATCGCCTGAGGCACCGTAATATACAAGCCATTGAGAACATTTTTTGACAGCTTTTGCAATTGCACAGGCAAAAGTAAAATCTTCTGCTGCCATTTTGTACATTGCACCATGAGGACGGACATGCTCGATTTCCATGTTAAAGCTTTTTGCAAATGACATAATTGCGCCGACCTGATATAAAACAAGAGCTTCGATTTCATCTTCATCCAAATCCATTGCGCGGTAGCCAAACCCTTGAATATCATCAAACCCGATATGTGCGCCGACTACAACATTTTTTTCTTTTGCGGCTAGAAGAGCATTTTTAATTGTCAGCGGGTCGCCGGCGTGAAATCCGCAAGAAATATTTACTGAACTTACATAATCCAAAAGCTCAAATTCCGAACTGTTTTTATAAACACCAAAACTTTGCGCCAAATCGCAATTAAAATCTATATTTTTAATTTGTTTTCTTTCAGGTCTTGTTATTTGCTGCTGCATAATTTTTCCTATTAAAATAATACTTCTAATAAGATAATTATACTTATAAAATAATATATTGCCAGTATCTTTACATAATTTTAACTAAGCACGGTAAACATCCGAAAGTTCTAAAAATAAATACTGCTTTGTATAATATGCAAGCCTTGCAGTGTCCTGCTTTGAGTAGCTTTTCAGATTAAAAGCAAACTCAAACCTCCGGCTATCTGGATTGGTGTTTTTATTGAAAAACAAATATATGCATCCGTTTGTCAAAACGTAATATTCTGACTTGAAGTAAAGCTTATCCATCAGAACTGAAAGTTTCGCACCGTATTTTTCATCGTAAGTATTATTTGAATAATCAACTGCATCTTCTTTGAAGGGGATATATTTTACAGAAAGTGCGTTTTTAGCAAGCTTGCTGTGATCCCACTTTTTGACAACATAATCCGGAAGGAAGTCAGCACGGCCGATAAAACTCTGGAATTCACGCATATCATAGGTATTGTAACCCAGTATCATAAACATCGGTAAAATAAGCTTTTGGCGGATTTCCTCAACAGTAAGTTCCTCAAATTTTGCCATATAAGGTCCGTTTTTCACAATTGCAAGATTGCGCGGCAAAACACGCTTGTTGAGCTTATATATAACCCTTTTGCAAAAGATATAAATAAACCACGAAACCATTAAGACTATCAGGAATAACAGAATTGCTATCTCTAACATATTATAATTTTAACTTATTTTAAGAAAAATTACCATATATTTACAAAAAATGTTCATAAAAGTTAAAAAGCCTCTGTCTTAAAACAGAGGCTTCAGGCAATTTACCAAAAAATTAACTATTTAGACTGAAGTTTATTGATAGCCTTAGTTAATCTTGATTTTTTTCTAGCTGCTGTATTTTTGTGTAAAACACCTTTAGAAACAGCTTTGTCACAAAGCTGGTAAACTTTTGATAAAGCTGCATTCAAAGCATCTTTGTCATCAGCAGTGCTTAATTCAAGAACTTTTTTTACCGCTGTTTTGATAGAAGATTTAACTGCAACATTTCTAAGTCTGTTTCTTTCAGCAATTAGAACTCTTTTTTTAGAAGATTTAATATTCGCCATTTTAATTTTGCCTTTCTTTACTCTTACGTCCGTTTAATGACGACGGACACATTTGAGGATGTGAGTAATTTTATTTTTATTATAAATATATTTTTTTTGCAATCCTTTTATTAAAAGATTTTAAGTATAATTTAGCCATAAGGAATAAACTCGAATTTCTAATTCTTAAGGATTGTATACAATGTATATACAAATAATCATTAAAATTTGTAACATTATTCACAAGAATTAGTCCTAAAGGATTATATTTTTTACCCGTTTGTGGTATATATAAATATAATGAAGTCGAATTATAGTTATATAATAATTCGCTTAATAAGAAGATAATGGAGGCAAAGATGTCAGTAGGACAATTCGTATTTATGTTACACAGCCACCTTCCTTACTATAGAAAAGCCGGCATGTGGCCTTTCGGGGAAGAAAACCTTTATGAATGTATGGCAGAAACTTACGTTCCTTTACTTAATGCTATTTCAGAGCTTTATGATGAAGGCATCAAAGCTAAACTTACTGTCGGGATTACACCGATATTAGCCGAACAGCTTGATGATGAGCATCTCAAGCATGGTTTTGTCAAATATCTGGATTCTAGAATTGAAAAAGTTTCTAAAGACCTGGAAAGATATCCTGATCCTAAAGTCGCTCACTCTCAGCATTTAAAATATTTGGCTAAATATTACTACGACTGGTTTAATCATATTAAAGATTCTTTTATCAATAAATACGGAATGGACTTAATAGGCCAATTTAAGAAATATCAGGATTTGGGCTGCATTGAAATTACAACTTCAGGTGCAACACACGGTTTTTCACCGCTTTTGGCAACTGACAGCAACCTTAATGCCCAGTTCAAAATCGGTTCTGATACAACAAAAAGACTTTTTGGTAAAAAAGCTTCCGGCTGCTGGCTTCCTGAATGCGCCTACAGACAAGGTTATGAATATGTAGGCAAAGACGGCCAGAAACATTGGCGTCCGGCAATTGAAGTAACTTTGCAGAACAACGACATTGAATACTTCTTTACAGAATCTCACGTAATTGAAGGTGGTAATTCAATCGGAAACAGACGTGTAATCGGGGTTTACGGAAACATTGAATACATTCCGCTTCCTGAACGTGAAGCAACCGGATATGATACATATTCAGCATACTGGCTTCCGGATGCTCAAGTGGCAGTTATGGGAAGAAATGACAGAGCTGGTTATCAGGTTTGGTCAGCTGCTGACGGATATCCCGGTGATGGCTGCTTCCGTGAATTTCACAGAAAAGACGCTAATTCCGGCATGCATTATTGGAGAATAACTTCACCTAAAACCGATTTAGGCGACAAAATGCTTTATGACCCGGTTCTGGCATTGAACAAAGTTAACGAAAACTCTGATCATTACACAACTTTAATTTACCATTTGCTAAATGATTATAAAATGGCGCACAACGGTAAAGAAGGTTTGGTAATGGTTTCATTCGACACAGAACTCTTCGGACACTGGTGGTTTGAAGGTGTTGAATTCATTAAACAGGTTGTTAAAAAATTCGCAACTTATCTTCCTGAAGTTGAAAGAATGACTGCCGGCGAATATATTCATACATATCCGCCGAAAGAAGCCATTCAGATTCCTGAAAGCTCCTGGGGGCAAGGCGGACACTTCTATGTTTGGAACAATCACTTAACAGAATGGATGTGGCCGATAATCCATGCTTGTGAAAAACGCATAAACAAAATTGCAGATAAATATCCGGAAATTCCGGAAGACAAACTTCTTCACAGAGCATTGAACCAGATGGCAAGAGAAAATCTGTTATTGCAAAGTTCTGACTGGCCGTTCCTGATTACAACATGGCAGGCTAAAGATTATGCAACTGACAGATTCAGAGAGCATGTTGACAGATTTGAAAAAATCTGCGATATGATTGAAAGCGGAAATATTGATGACGCGGCATTAAGAGAAATCGAAAGCATTGATAACTGCTTCCCTGTAATTGATTACAGAGTTTACCAGTCGGTAGAAGAAGGCGTAATTCCGCAACAATCAAAAAAACTTGCTCCTCTATATGTAGACTAACCAGTTAAACAAAATAAAACTAAAAAGCTCCGATAAAATCGGAGCTTTTTACATTATATTTTTAAAAGAAACTTAACAGTTTATGTCCGTCACTGCTATTAAAAACAAGATTTGGATATTTTTCTCTAAAATACTTGATTTCATTTTCATTTAAGGAAAGCGGTTTCTTTATTTTTAATGATATTTTTTCATTTTGAGCAAACTGAAAAATTTTTCCATATACATTTTTATACTTCATAAGAATATCTTCTACACGCCCCGAAATCCCGAGCCATGGATCTATAATAAAGTTATTCTTTTTGCAGAAGCCTTCTTCAATAGGTTTTTCACAAATAAAAAGAAAAGTGTGATCATAATTTTCCATAAATAATCTATAGCAGTTTTTAACCCCATTAATACGCGCAATCATTTCCGCAAGTGAAGCAAATTCATTACAATGAGCAACTTTATGTTCGCTGGCAGAGTAAATAATTTCTTTAAGTATTTTAAAAGGCGAGCTTAAAAATTTACGGTCATTTCTGTCTTGCACAAGGAGATTTCCTTTTTTAGATATAAAGCTGTTGAATTTAGAATTCGAGATAATCAAAGCCGGATTTTCAAAAAAAAGCCTATTGGGAGAAATTGCAGGGAAAGCTGTTTTAACTTTTCTGCAAACCCAATCAGCATCTTGGAGTGGAATTTTTGAGGCTGTAAAAGCAGTTTTACAATTATTCTGGATAATCATAATTTGAATAAAACAAGAATAAAAAAATTTTTGCTAAAGCTCTTGCAAAAAAAAATTCAGCATTTTATAATAATAAATGTCAAAAGCTTTAAGCACAAATGAGTAAGGCAAAAGACAATGAAAATTAAATAAGGGAGCGTAGCTCAGTTTGGTTAGAGCGCATGCCTGTCACGCATGAGGTCGCGAGTTCGAGCCTCGTCGTTCCCGCCATTTATCAAATTAGCACCTTCGGGTGCCTTTTTAGTGCTTGTAGTCTGCATTTCAAGCTGTTCGATAGTGGCAGTTTCATTACCTGTTAAAACCGGCAATCCCATCAAAGAGTAGAACACCGGAAACAGCTCTATTGTATTAAAGTGAGTGTTTTGCGTAGGGCAGATGGTGCGATTATTTTGGGTAATCGGCTTGTGTAGCGGATTTCATGGGTAGGAAATAATCAAACCATGTGAACTGTAATTACTCTTTTTACTCTTTTTCTACTCGGTGCAGATGGTGTGATTATTTCGGGCAAAAGGATTTTAAACCTCTTTGTGCCTATATTTTGGGTAAATTAAGGCTTGGTTCAAATGGTATGATTATTGCGGGCAAGTGAGTCTTTTGAGGTTTTTGAAAATTCTGCTGTTCTGTTCAATTTTTTAATTGATACAAAACCGACACAATCTCGGAAGTGGTGTTCCAATTCTTCATCTTCCGAGTTAAGGTGTGTGTACCATGAATGAATATGTAACTATTAAAGAAATCGCACAGGCTAAGGGATTAAAGAGTACCCGCTCAATCCGAATGGAAATAAACAAACCTGAAAGCAAATATATTTCAAGAGAAATCAAAGTTAACGGCGGAATGTCATACGAAATATTGTTTTCAAGTTTAGAACCTGAATTACAACAAAAACTTCGGGAATGCGAAACCAAATCAACGGCTATAGTTCCCCTTAATTACAAACCGCCGACTGTAACGGATAAAGCAAGATTGACGGCAAATCACAGAATGAATATTGTTAAAGCCGCACTGGAACATAGAAATAAATATCCGACAATAAAAGAAGCTGATACGGAATTTTTAGACCTGTATAATTCCGGGTTGTATTTACCAAAAGCATACGAATTTTTGGGAAGTATTTCAATCGGAACTTTGAGAAGATACATACAAACCTACAAGAAAACAGGCAACGCAGAATCCCTAATACCCCAATACAAAATAACAAAGCAAGGTGAGTATAACAGCATTTTAGATGACAATATGAAAAAAGTTCTGCTTGCTCTTTTACTTCATCAGAATAAATTCGGATATAATACGGCAATCAGACTTGCAAAACAAGTATTGATTAAAAAAGGATATGATGAAGAAGCTCTGCCGAGTAATATAACTTTTAAAAGGTTTGCGGAGCATTTCAGAAGAAATCATTATGCGGAGTGGGTGTTAAGACGAGAGGGTGAAAAAGTGTATCACGATAAGGTTGAACCGTATATAGAAAGAGATATTTCTAAAATTGAAGTGGGAGATGTCCTAATAGCAGACGGACATGTTCTCAACTTCCAGGTAATAAATCCGTTCACAGGAAAGCCGACTAGAGCAACTCTGGTCGGCTTTTTAGATTGGAAATCAACAGCACTCGTAGGATATGAAATTATGATGACAGAAAATACTCAATGTATTGCAAGTGCTTTAAGGAACGCTATTTTAAATCTCGGAATAATTCCTAAAGTAGTTTATCAGGATAACGGAAAAGCATTTAAATCTAAATACTTTCAGAATGTGGATTTTGATGAGGAGTGTTTTAACGGAGTGTATGCCAATTTAGGTATTCACTCCGTTTTTGCTAAACCATACAATGCACGTGCAAAAGTTATAGAAAGATTTTTCTTAGATTTTCAGGAAGAATTTGAAAAACTTATGCCAAGTTATATCGGTACTTCAATTGAAAACCGTCCTGCGTGGATGAATAGAAATGAAAATTTGCATTTGCAACTTCATAATCAACAAACAAAAGGAAATATTCCCACAGTACAAGATGTTATTAAATATATCAATGCCTGGCTTGAATACAGAAATCAAAAAGCCTGTCCTAATGATCGTTCAAGAAGCATTCAAGAGGTATTAAACTCTGTTCGGAAACAAGATATTAATAAATCTGCACTTGATTATTTAATGATGAAAACTGAATCAAGGACGATAAATAAACATGGAATAACGTTTCTCGGAATGCATTACAGGAGTGATGTTATCCTTGGACTTCGGGATAAGGTTTATGTCCGTTACAGTTTATTTGACCTTTCAAAGGTTCAAGTTTATTCAATGAAAGGTGAATTTTTATGCGTGGCACATAGGGTTCAGAAAGTGCATCCGATGGCAAATGTTCTCGGTACTGTTAAAGATATGGAAGAATACAAACAGCAGTACCAAAAGCAGCAGAAAATTAAAAGCAGACTTATCAAACAAATTAAAAAGACATTCACTAAAGACGAACTTCAAGTTTTAGAAATCGAACCAGAACCTGTTTTAGAAATAGAAGAACAACCAAAGCCGAAACGTGAACATAAGCAAACCCCTCGTGAACGGCAGATGAACATACCTATGTTTAATTCAAATTATGAAAAATATGAATGGTTGATGGAAAACGGCTGTACAAATCCTGAACAAAGGAAATGGCTCGCCGATTACATAAGAAGTGATGAATATATAAATATATATGGAGACGAAAACGATGAAGAAAACATTTATTAAAACAAAAAACGTCAAGCGGTTTGTGGCTTTAATGGACGAGTTGCAGAAACTTCCGCCGAACATTCCGAAACTTGCATTAGTTTATGGCGGCCATGGACTTGGAAAAACAAATACAATTATCTGGTGGGCAACACGGAATGATGCGGTTTACGTTAGAGCAAATAATGAAATGACACAGGGGGCTTTACTGAGGGAAATTCTTGAAGAACTTGGAGAAAGACCTTTTTATATTTCTCAGGAAAATTTTAATTTAATAGTAAAAATACTTAAACAACAATCGAGAATAATTATTGTTGATGAAGTTGATTACCTTGTAGGTAGTAAAAATGTCATAGAAATCTTGAGGGATATTCAAGATTTAACAGGCTGTCCTGTTGTACTGTCAGGGATGGGAGCTATGGATAAAAAGATTGCAAGATTTAAGCACTTTGAGGACAGGCTCTTTAAAAAGTTGAAGTTTGAACAATTTAACAGCTCAGATATTAAAGAAATTATTGAGGAACTTACAGAACTCAATTTTACTGAGGATGCAATAGAATATTTGGCAACAAGGACAAACCAATTCAGGCAACTGGTTATGCTGATTAATAAAATAGAAAAACTGTCTGAAACTAACAAAATACAAGAGATTGACGAATACACTTTGAAAGGATTATTAAATGAAAGACAAACTGCTTTCCCTGTGCAAGCGATTAAGAAATGCTACGCATGATGAACTTCTTAGTTTTATGGAAATTGAAGAAAATGTCTTAGATAGAATGCTTTTATTCTTGATTGAAGAAGGCAAAATTGAAAAAAGTGGGGATACATACCATTTTCTTAAATCTTCAATTCCTGAAAGAAGTAGCATTAAAAGACAAAACAAAAATTTATTTTTAATGTTTCAATATCATTTTCCAGAAACAATTGAGCTTATTATTAAATCATTTTGTCTAGGTTTGCAAACGCAAAAGACTGCTTATCTAACAAATTTGGATAATAGTTGCATTGCCAATTTTTATACTGAATTCCGAAAGTTAATTTATGAAAATCAACACAAAATATTGCTTAATTACTTTTTTGAAAAACCGCAAATTGGCAGATATAGAATATTCTTTGATAAATACGCATATTTTTACGTCTATAATAATCAGGTTTTTATAAGTGACAAATACCTGAATTTTATAGACGGTAAAGACTTTTCCAAAAGCGAAATTCAAGAATTTAAAAAAACTTACAGTTATTTAACCAGACTGATGGCTCATAATACAAATAAAGCCGGCTTACATCAAAAACTCGCTGAGGGAATTTGGAGGAGGAATAAAGAGTTTAATGAACTTTATGCGGATTTGAAAGTTAATTTGCTTAATATTTCTTAATAAACTTTTCCCCGATTTTTTAAATAGTCCTTATCCTTTTTGTTGTCTGCTTTAAAAGTAAATATTAAAAATTTTCTAATTTTTTCTTTTATTGTTATTACTGTTTATTACTTTTAAAAGTCGGGGAATATTCCCCGCTGTTGAATCTTCGCCTCTTCCATATATAAATAATTTTCATATAATTGAGTTATAGGTTAAAGATTTCCCGGTAGAGCCAGTCATATTGCCTTATTAGGCATTATTCTGCTGTGCAAAAATACTGGACAGTCGGCTTATAGAAAAATTTTCAAAATCTTATACAGCTTGATTATAGACAACTAACTATATCAAGAGAGGATTGAAAAATATGTCAAATTGTGTTTATTGCAAAAAACAAATTTTAACTAAATTTATTTTTTCCCTTTTGGATCTTAAATCAAAAGAAATTCAGATGGCTTTGAATATTTCCAAAAGTGTAGTAAGCCGCTATTTGACTGGGGAGAGAGGGTGTCCGGAAATTGACCTTTATATTATTGAAAAGATTTTCGGAATAAAAGTAAAGGATTACACAATTAATGAATGAAACCAAGCAAGTAAAATCAAATATTCCGGCTTGGATTTCAATTCAAGAAGCGTGTAATCTTTTGAATGTCAAAGAGAAGACAATCAAAAATCGCTGCTACAAAGGTGATTTTATTTATAAAATTGAAGTAAAAGATAATATAAAACAAATTTTTATTCGTTATTCATCTTTACCTATATCAAAAAAAATTGACAACGAATCTGATAATAAAAAATATTCTGAAGCCCCTTTATGGTCACGCATTCAGGCAGATAAATACATAGATGTTATCCAAAAAAGTCTTTGTTTGAGAGGCAGAGCCTTAAAACTGTTCATCGAAAATTGGAATAAAAATAATCCTGATAACCAAACGTCTTATTCTTCCTTAATTAGAATGAGAAATAGATACTTTGCTTGTGGAATAAATGGTTTACTATCAAGATATGGAAACAATTCAGGCAGATCAATAATAAAAGATTGCTATTTTGATTACTTCAAAAATTTGTATTTGATGGAGGGTGCTCCCTCTTTACAAACCTGTTGGGATTTGACACTTGGCTATGCAATGAGAGAACACAAAATTGAAAGTGTTAGTTTCCCTAGTTGTTCAACCTTTAAACGCAGGTTAAGACGAGAAGTTCCTGAGCAAAGTATTTATTTAGCGAGATATGGGGAATCCGCTTGGAATAGGAAATACGGCAATTACATTGATAGAGACTACTCTTCAGTAATTTGCGGTGAGGTGTGGGTTTCAGACCACGCTCAAATTGACGTTGCCTGTCTGAATTCAGACGGCAACGTTGTATTTCCTTGGGTTACAGCTTGGAGGGATTATAAATCCGGGAAATGGCTCGGTTGGATATTGCAATCAGGAAATCCTAATTCGGATCATATTTTTCAATCATTTTATTATGCGGTCAATGAATTTGGCTTACCTAAAGATGTCATTATAGATAACGGCAAGGACTATCGCTCGAAAGATTTTGCCGGCGGACGTCAATTTAAAGTCGAAACCAATCATCGCAAAACAAAGTCTATGCTTGGAGAATTGAATGTCAATGTACATTTCGCTCTTCCATATAATGCACAGACAAAACCAATTGAAAGAGATTTCTTAAAAATAAAGGAACTGCTCTCTAAACACTGTATCGGATATCGTGGCGGCAATGTTGTTGAACGACCTGAAAAACTTGCAAAAGAGATTAAAGCAGGAAAAATTATTCCGTTTGAACAGTTTAAGGAAATATTTGACGATTTTGTGATTAATGTCTTGAACAAACGCCCGTCAAAAGGTAAAAACCTTGCGGGTTTATCACCAAATCAATTATTTAATCAGGAATTTGCAGAAAAAATCAGACCATCAAAAGATGCACTTAAATTGTTCTGCATGAGGACATCTAAAACATTCACGATTATTAGAAACGGCATTAAGGATAATGAACTCGGTATTACTTACTGGGCTGATTGGATGGTTTCAAAAACCAGATTAAAAGTTTATCTCCGCCGGGATGTTCAAAATTACAAAGAGGCTTGGGCTTTTAGAGCCGATAATAACGAATTTGTCGGTAAGGTTACTGCGGTCAAAGCTGTTGCGGCACTTCACGCAGACGAGGTTTCAAAAGAAGCTTTCAAAGAGGCTATGGCTATTAAAAAACGCAGTTTGAAGATTGCAAAATCATATATTAAACAGAATCGAGAGATTAGTATTGAAGAAAAATGTGCAAATTATAAAGCCGCATACGCAAGCGTTGAAAAGCAAGCCAAACCAAAAGTTTCGTTAATTGCTAATACCAAAATGGATAAAGTTATTCAAAAAAGTAAAGAAATGGAATCCTTTGGGAAATACGATTTATCAATGTTTTTAAACGATAGCAAGCCAGAAGAAAAACCGCTCTATTTATACGAGACGGATAAAATTCTCGATCAAGAATTAAAAGGAGTCGCCAATGGATATTAGAGCCGAATTAAAAGATTTGATGGAACTAAAAAATTACAGTATAGCATACGTTTCAACCGCTACAGGGATTGCTAAATCTACAATCAGTATGTGGATGAACAGTAATTACAACGGCAAAAACGATAAAATTACCGATGCTATAAATAATTTTATCCAACGTGAACACGAACGTTCCGGCAACAGCGACCTGCCTTTTGTAGATATTTCAACGGTTAAATATATCACCGAAATCGGCAGACTGTGCCATACTCAGGGTAAAATTGGAGTTTGTGTAGGTAAAGCCGGACTCGGTAAAACCGTTGCCGTAAAAAGATATACCAAAGAATTTATGGATTCAATCCTTATTGAAAGCGATTCAGGTTACACTGCAAAATCTCTTCTCAAGGAAATTCACAGACGTTTAGGACTTTCCGGTAAGGGTTCGGTTTATGATTTGATGGATGAAGTCGTCAGAAAATTAAACCAATCAGGCAGACTTTTAATTATTGATGAGGCTGAAAATCTTCCATATAGAGCCTTAGAAATTACTCGCCGGATCCACGATAAAACAGGTGTAGGTATTCTTTTAGTGGGTAGAGGAATTTTACTTGAAAACCTGAAAGGTTACAACAATCAGTATGACCAGTTGTACTCAAGAGTCAAATTTACAAAAATTATAGACAAAATTTTAATTCAAGACGTCATAAAAATTCTTGAGTCTATCGGACAGAACACAAAACTGGCTGAAACATATCTTCAGTATTCGGATGGAAATACCAGAAGATTAGAACATTTAATTTCCCACAGTATCAGCATTGCCAAATTCAACGGTAAAGCTGAGGTCGATGATGCTGTGATTAAACAAACTTCCAAATTATTAATGGCATAGGGGGTATTAAATGAACGGTAAGAAATTCCAACCCGACACTTCATTATGGTTACACATATTTTTAATAGCTCTAGCCATTTTTATTTTGGGAGTTCAAATCGGAATCAAGCACGGACGTGAGTTACAGCTTGAGGATATGAGGATAAAGTATGGCTACGACTTTTCAGATTAGAAAAATTCACGCATTAAAAAATGTTATAGGTATGGATGACGACTTATATCGTGAAATGCTTATGTCTTTTGACGTTACATCATCAAAGGATTTGACATACACTGAAGCGGCAATTTTTGTAGATATCCTTGAAGATAAAGCTGTTGCTATAAACAAATGGATTAAACAGCCGAAAAAATATGCGGATTTAAATCGCACAGAAAATATGGCATCAGATGCCCAACTCAGAATGATTGAGAGTTTGTGGAGAGATGTCTGTTATTTCAATGATGATAAATTTGCGAAAAAATCCCTGCGAAAGTTTTTAAAATCAAAATTTAAGGTCGATGACATTATGTTTTTGACCAGAGCCAAAGCCTGTAAAGTTATTCAGGCAATAACGGCAATAAAAAAGAAATTAAAAGAAAAAAGTGCGGCCACACTTGAGTAGTAGAAGAGAAAGTAAAGGAGAAAAAATGATGCTAACAGCAGAAAAAACAACCGATTCAATGTCACCAATGATGAAAAATCAATTCTTTGGAGATGTTTCTCATAGTTCTGATGATCCTAAAGAATGTGCAATGATGGGGTTAATCAGGAATCAAAAAATTGACCTTGAAGAGCGTTTGAACGATGCAAAATTGAAGTTTGCCGATGCAAATCTGGTTAAAGATAACTGGAGTTGTGCCAAAGAACGTGAAATTGATTGCAAGGTTCTTGAAGGACAAATCTTCATCTTATCTAAGATTGAACGAGACTTAGAAGATATGCTTACCCCTGCAAAAATGCCTCCCGACTAAAGTTTACACGAGGTCGAAACGGTCGGCTTTCTTGGTTGCGGGCATTAAACGGGTATCGCTTCGCTTGCACCCTCTGCCCGCAATCCGCCTGACCGTCTTAGAGTAAGGCTCTAACTGATGAGACCAATTAAAAGTAAAGGAGACAAAAATGGGCAACACAGCACTACTAGTTTTAGAACGAAAAATTACAGAGTATCAGGTGGACATTGAGAATTTAAAAATCAAAATTGCAGATTGTGCCATTAAAGCACATAGCACCCCTCCTCAAGAAGTCAATGTTATTTTTGACAACTTACATCAAATGGCAAAGCTAATTGATGAAGTCAAGCCAAAAGAAGTTATGCTTAGTGAATTATTTAAAACTAAATTAAAAATCGAAGATGAGCTTGAGCAAGAGTTAGAAATGGCAAAAGGCTAAAAAGGTCGAAACGGTCGGCTAACAGTGCAAGCTGACCGTCTTAACGTAATGCGTTAACTGATGAGACCACCATTAAATAAGAGGAGATTATGGATTACAAGCCTTGGATGGATTTAATAAAACCTGAAGATATGCCAAACGATGACTTGAAGTTCATCGCAGAATCTGCCGGCATAAAATCCGCCTTGGCTCTTATTTTCTGCTCGCCGGGATTAACAGTAAGTATCCCGAAAAATCCGTTTCGTGAGATAAAAGAAAAATATATCATGAGCCAGTATGATGGCAGAAAATATACCGTAAACCGCCTCGCAATTGAATGCGATTTATCTCAAAGATATATTTATAAAATTATAAAAAAGAACCTCCATAAAAAGCACAACTTGCCAAAGTCGGATAAATAGTAAATCTTTAAACATCACTTCTTTACTCTAGTGTTTAAACATTAGAGTTTTTCTTGTATAATTTATTTTACATGAGGGGATAACATGCCGGTATTAGAAAAACAAAAACCTTTATATAGACACGATTGCGAAGATTGCATATATTTAGGTTCTGATGAAATCAGAGATTATTATTTTTGCGTTGAGCATTCTGTATCAGATGCCGGCTCTCTTATAATAAGACTGGGGAATCAGCCGAGCGATTATTTTTCAATGCCTGTAAATGTAATGCATGAAGCTCTTGAGTCGTCTAGTTTTATTGATGAAGAAAACGTATTTTTTAATTGTTATAATCGGTATTTGGAATATGTTGGGAAAAGTAAAACGCTATAAAATATAGCGTTAGTTATTGAATTTTAATTGATTAAGCCAATCCGGCTCTGCATAATTCTTCTTCATCCATATCCTCAATCGGTTTAATGTAATCCATTCCGACTCTGTATTTTTTAAGGTCTTTAGTTATGCAGAGAGCGTAATCCTCGTGGATTCTGTTTTTATTTTTGTAAGTGTATAATACAACATCTACTCTGTCATAAATGGTGTTATAAACATTAGTTCCGAATAAAACTGAATTTTTTTCTGTTTCTAATGGCTTTTTAGAATTTGCATCGTCAAATAATTCCTTGGCGAGCCAGCTAAAATAGCATTCTTTTGTAATTTGTTTGACGTCTTTTTCTCCAAAACATTGGTCTGCGAAGTGTCTGCCGATCCTTGCATCCAATAATTCTCTAACCTGTTCAGGTTTTGCTCCTGATAATTCAAGCAGGGTTTCAAAAGCATCGTTCCATCTCTGTTGAGTTTCTTTGTTGGTATAATGTTGTGCTGTTGTTCCCCAGAACCCCCATTCTTTGTTTTGCGTCTTTAAAATTGTCTTTGTCATAATTTTATCCTTTCTTTTATTTGTCTACATTGACATTAATCACTCTGAATAGTCTGGACATCAAGTCATTACAGGTGTTTCGTATCATTCGGACACATTAATCAAGTGGCATAGCATCTTGAATATCAAGAGCAGTTATATTTGGTAACAGCGTCATTTCTCTTACTGTAATGTTATTGCTATTATCGTCTTCTCCTATTTCAATAAGGCAGTCCTCACTGTTAAGATTTTGTCTTAATATAAGTCTTGCAATTTTTTGTGCTTCGGTTTCACTTGCCGCTTTTACTTGAAGATCTCCGCTAATATTTACCGTTGCAGAAAAGCTGATATTATATGCTGTCTGTTTCATAATTTAATCCTTTCTTTGGTTGTCTACATTAGCATTAATCGCTCTGAATAGTCTGTATCTCAAGTCATTGTAGACGTTTTGTATCATTCAGACACAATGTTTATTGATTTAAAAATCCTCCTCGTCATCCCAGCCATTGCCAGATTGAGATTTTACAATCGTAATTTGGAACTCGTCCCCATTTTTAAATTTAATAACAACTCCTTGATTTCTTGTTAAAAGACCACAATTGTCAAAAGTATCGACATAGCTTATGTCTTTATCCTCATACAATTTGTCAATCAAATAATTTTCCAGTTGTCTGTTGTTCATAATTTTGTCTCCTTATGTTTTGTTATACACTGACATTCTTCACTCTTGGCAGGGCAAAAGTGAAGTCATTGCAGACATTTCGTATCATTCAGACACATTAATTAAAGGATGCGTTCAATATACCAGTTTGAATTTTGCAAACTATTGAAATTCCAACGCAAGCTGAAGTAAAAATCGGATTCAAAATTATTGTTTGATTTACAAAATGCCGGCAGAAAATTTTTCCGGCTTTCTTGCTCCTCAAAATTATCAAGAGAAGTTTTTAATTCAGCTTTAAATTTTTCCTTAAATTCCGGCAGGGTTAATTCCAAGAGTTCACGAGTTCTTTTGTTTTTTACAATAATTTTTTGTGCCATAGTTCAATCCTATTCCTTTATTACTCTTCTGTCTATTAGTCACTTAGGCTTATTTTTCTGAAAGTCCTATAATACACCTGTTGATTTCATTGAAGTCAATATTAATGTTATATTCTGTTTCTAAATTAACAATATCCGTTATAAGTGCGAATTTACGATTCTTCCTGCGTTGGATTGCTGTTTCAATGTCATCGCCAAGCTCTGAAATATGAATTTTATCCTTTTTCAAAAGTCCTTCAATCTTACTAAAATGTTGTTCCAACATTTCTATGTCAGCAAGAAGTTCGTCATGTAACTGTTCTAATATTTCTCTATCTTTTTTATTCAATATGCTCATAAAATGCTCCTTTTATTCAAAAGGGGCTTTGAAATGCCCCTTATAAATACTTTTTGAATGTTTCTCTAAAATCTTCTGCCATTTTTATATGGTCTTTAATAGCATTATCAATCTGACTTGCATCTGAGATATCATAATTAAGTCTTTGACGGATTCTTGATGATTTTTTTCCCTCTAATGCCTGCCAATCCAGAAAACCTAACTTTTCTTCAATTTCGGTTTTGCGTTCCATAAGTTTTTTAAATATATCTTTGTCATTATTTATAAATAATTCCGTTGCGATATACTTGTCTTTTGTATTTACCGTTTGCATTATCTGAACACCCTTTTTACCGATTGGAATATATTGATAATGCTGAGGAGCAGGATTCACTTGCATTTCACTTTGAAGTTCATCACAGATTTCAAAATATTTTTCCCAGTATGCTTTTTGTAGAAGTTTGGCGGGGGTATTTTCATTGCGTACTTGTTTTGAAGGAAGTGCGGGTTTCAAAACGGGTTCAAACTCTATTTTATCCTCGTTCAACACTGCTTTAATGATAAATATACCGCAGTAATTTTTATCGAAAAAAAGATTTAACTTTAAAGCGATATTTTTTAAATCTTCTTTCTCGTTGACGATAAACCAGAAAATATACGCTTTTTGATTACCCTCTAATCTACTTACAATTTCTATTAAACCATCTGAGCTTTGTGTAAGCTGTGGATAAATAATTTGTAACGGTCGAGGTGGATAATCTTTGAGTAAATTTTTGATTACCGTATCGGAATTTTGTTCGATGTAATCTGAAAAGTTTTGTCTGCTTTTTAAAACTTCAATTGGTGTGATTGTTTCTGTCATATTGACCTCCTTTATTTATTAACAACCACATTCATCGCTCTGAAGAGAAAGAATTGGAAGTCATTACTCCCAATTCCGTATCATTCAGACACAATTACGAATTTCCCATATCAATACTATATGGGCTTATTTCTTTTAATTTGTTTAATTTTGCTATACCATGGGGCATTACGCTATATCCGCCTTTTGGAGATTCTACAATGGTTGGATGATCTCTATATGCAGTACTAACTAAACTTCGTCTTGATTGTTCATAAGCTCTTCTTGCATTCTGCGGACTTTTATATACAGTCCGAACACCTTTTTCTCCCTTATATTGATATGTTCTCGGGATATCTCGAATTTTTTTGCTTGCCAGTTTAGATGCCTCATCTAAATATTGTTTAGCCTGATTTTTTGCTTTATCCGCCCTTGCTTGTGCCTCTTTAGCATATTGAGTATAATCTTTTGCTAATTGTTTTTTGCCGAGTTGTTTATACCTTTTGGCAATGGCTCTTTCAGATGCTGCCCTTCTTGAAAATTCATAAGCCTCGTCATCATATTTATATGATTGATTTAACAATGAATTCAATTTATTTTCGGTTTTGGCATCAATAGATTTATTTGTACCGCCTCCGCCACGACTTCCGCCTGAACCACGTCCTCCCATTTTTACCTTCCTTTCTTTTTATTCCATTTATTTGTGTAAGGTTCGAACCATTGAAGATTTTTGTATCCCTCAAGTTCGGTCAGTCTGTTTCCGTAAATCAAAATACGCTTGGGTTCAAGTTGTTTTAACATTTCTTTAAAGCCCTGCATAAAGAGTCTTTCTGCGTTTTTGTTATTAACAACTCCGACTGTACCGATTGCAACAACAGAATTTTTAGGAATACCCAAGAATGCATATTTATAACTGGATTCATCAGACCAACTGATTGTTGGAATAACTTTTATTCCTTTGCTTTGCCAGTAAGCGGCACACCAGCGGTTTCTGTAAACCTGCCAAATTTGGAATGCTTCAGGGTAATTTGTGTACATTGAAAAATCCGGAGATAAAACTCCTTCATATTTTTTCAACTCTTCTATTTGAGAATCGGCATTTTTCCAACATCTCTCAAACCTGTAATCATCTAAGAAAAAGTGTGCCGTTCCGTTTCTGTTGGAATCTACCCGATAAGGGATGAGCTCTTTTACATCAAACTCATCCGGAATAATATCGGGTATGCCATAGGAATTGGAGGAAGCAAAGAAACCTTTTTCAACATTTTGTACGTTTAATAAATCTCTCCAAGACATATTCAATCCACCTTATTAAATTTTTTAATTAATGATTTCAGTTTTCGCTGATCCTTTTTAGACATGGAAGATTTATACTTCTGAGCAATTTCAATAATCTGCTCTGCATAATTGCCGGCTTTTTCCAAATCTTCCTTGTCCTGAATAATTGAGGATGCCTCCTGATTTTCAATCTTTGTCTGACCGTACCTCGCAATTTGCGAGATACAGTCACATAAAGATTTAATTATTGCAGAAAACCACATCTGCTTATTTCCTCAAATCCGCAACTACGGTCAAAAGGTGATTGGCAAATGTTTCAATAGCGTTCACACCCTGATTAAAACAATAATCGTCCAGAGCATTCGGAGAAGTTTTAATCTTTTCTTTCAGTTTTTTCAAACTGTCAAGAGCCGGCTGTGTCACTTTTGCGAGATTTTCATAGAGTTTTGTAATATACTTGGGAACATTCTTTTCCGCAAGATTAATTACAAAAGGTTCAATGGCATCCCACAGTTCATTCAAGACTTTCCAGTCTTTAAGCCACGAGAATAAACTCATAGTAGTCTCCTTTCTTAATAAACTTGTATTTGTTGGTTTTTATCTTGGTTCTGTACCAGGATATTTTTTGTCTGAGATATTTACCGACACTATTCGGGGATAAATGCGGCAAGTAGTGAAGATAAGTAATATCTATCTTGCCTTCACGTTTGTTTTTGGCTCGTCTTTGGTCGAACTCATAATGGGTAAATACCAGTTTGTCAGTAATTAAAATTCCGTATTTTACAGATAAATACCCTGCAAGGCAGCATAATGATTCAATCTGTTTTTGAGTAAGCGGATATTTTGTCTGTTTTTTATCTGTCGTAAAACCAGCCATTCCGCAGACAGACAAACCGATACAGCCGGTATTTCCGCCTCCGCAGTGCATTGCATAATTGCCATCATAGCAGTTTAAGTTATCTTCAGGCTTATGTTTTCCTGCATAAATTCTGCCGTATTTATCCACGCAATAATGGTATGCCGCCAAATCTTCCTTACAGGGATAATTAGAACCTGCTGTCCAGTGCAGACAAATTTTATTCAAGGTTGCCATATTTTTCTCCTCTTATTACTGAATCTCTTGCATTTTGACGATCAACAAGCAACTGTTGATATTCTTCTTCCGTCAATGAAGTTTCTATCCCCTGAGCCTGCTGATCCCTGTGTCGTGTTACTTTCCAATCCGTATCATTTAAAAAATTAAGTGCAGTGTTTGTTGTTGTTACAACCTGATTTATTTCTGCAAGTTCCTGTAACTCTTCACTTGAATATTTTTGATAAATCCCGTTTGAGTCTAAATAATACAAATTTGGTTCAGAGGCAAAAACTAAACCACCAAACATTACAATATCTTTTCCATTGGATTGCTCTGACAAAAGTTCCTGCCATTCATCATCAGAAAGCTGAATTGCTCCGTCAAAATTTTCGTCATAAAACCCGTAGCCTACATTTTCTTTAAATCCGAAATATTTCATAAAACTCCTTTCATTACCAACCAATGGCAATCCAGTCTATATTTGCACTTCCCTGTTCAAATCTACTGGTAATATGGAATCTGTTAGCCGCAACTCTGTAAACTTGAGCGGTTGAACCTTTATTACCTGCTCCCTGATAATATCCGGCTGCTATTGCAAGTGCTCCACAGGTTGTAGGAAATGCAATAGGGAAGTAAATATCTCTAGATGTCCCCATGCCAAAACCTGTTGCACATCCCCATTGAATAATAACTGATTTACCACTGGTAACAGGAATTTTAAGATATCCGTTTCCCTGCAAACTAACACCCTGACCTAAAACTTGTGATACAATATTTTTTACAAAATCAGTATTTACGGTTGTAGGATTAACAACAGAAGTCCCAGTCCCCATGAATAATTCTTTTGTATCTTCACACCAAAGCGGCATACCGGAGGGAGCAGAGGCGGGTAAATCGGCTTTATTACCACGCCGAATTCGTATATTAGTCGGCATTAAAATGTTCCTCCATCAACATCTCCCATATAAACTGTTGTAAATTCAAGCCCATCTTCAGCTTCATTTACAACAAGGATTTTTCCTTTATTTCCTGTAAGTTCCCCCGGACAATCTGCCAAATCCGTAAAATTTTGCGGAACAAAAGGTCTGCCCTGAATATTTTCCCAGTCAATTACCATATCCAAATCCTTTAATTCGGATATTTTTATCCACTGTGTACCATCACAAACATATTCTGCCCCGCCAGTTTCAACGGTTTCGTCTGCCGTTGCATCAATTACAAGAGCATGTAAACCTGAAAATTTTTCTAATGCATCACGTGCAGCAATATCATCTACAACATAAGCATCCTTAAATACAGAAGGAATTTGTGTTGTGGGAATTTTTCCGTTACCATCCAATGATGCAAGTCCGTTATTCTGTCCTCTTTGTAATGCAATTCTGTTATCCACTGCTGTTGCAAAATCCGTTACGTTGGCTGAAGTATGTGTATGACCTACATCTGATTTTGTTGCGAGATACTCCGCAAGCTGTTGAGCGTTATCAAAAGCTGTTAAAGACTTGCTTTCTCCATTACCTATATAAAATTTCTTTTCATCTGTTGTGTATAAAAGTGCACCTGCCGGAGCTTCACTCGGCAAATTTGCTTTAAGTCCACGTTTAATCTGAATTGTTCCCATAAATAAATCTCCTTTTGTTTCTAAAATTCACCTGCATCAATATTTTCAGCATCATCAACAATACCGTTCTGATTTTTATCGTAAATACTTGTGTTCATTATCAAATCAGGAAGAACAGGCGGCTGAGGTATTTCAATATCTCCCTTGTCAGTAAATAGCCCGCCATCAACAAACTCACAAGAATCAACAACTCCATTGCCATTTGTGTCATATAACCAAATCGGCATTAAATCAGGGTGTTGATGACTTTTTATTAAATCTGTTACAAATTCCACTGAAGCATACTGGATGCTTGGATCAATTTTTATTTGTACGGCATCGGGATTTATCCCTTTTAATCTCACCTTAATCCATATATCTTTAATTCCGCCCTGTTCCTCCTGCGGTTTATAAGTTAATGGCTGTCTTGCAATTAAAATTAAATTATTTAAACTATCAAAAACACCGACTTCTCTGATATAAAATCCGCCAATATTATGCGGTATTAGAGCCGTTGCAGAAACTCCGTCAACTTCCTGAGTTTCTGCCCGATAAATCTCATTAACCAACGCTGTCTGATCCTGACGCATTTCGTAATATTCGCCGCAAGCATCACCCACAGCAATGTATTTTAAGTCTAATTTCGTTCCGGCTATCAAAGCCGCATTTATCTTCTCAAAACCTATATCTGTAATTATTGAATTAAACTTCATTTCCTCAACAGAAGAAGTCATATTGTAACCTCCTCGCTTGTCAAAACATAACTTGCTATTGGTAAAACTGCTGTTTGTGTGAGATAAATTGTAAGTTTTTCTAGCCATGAACGAACATTTTTATGTGCATTGATTATATTTACAATGCGTGTTTCCAAGTCCGACTCATAACTTGTTTCTAAATCTACAAAAACTTTAAAGAAAAATGGTTCTCCGTTATATTCAAACCACTCCGCAATATCTGTACGCAAATCTAAAACTTCAAGTGCACTTATAATTGCGTATTTAGTACCACGATATTTATGTAATTGAATTGCATTCTTCAATAATGCACGCTTTTCCGCTTCCGTTTTACAAAAAATCCATCCTTCATCGCCGGTTATATGATACTGTTCTGCTAAATGAGGCAGAACATCTGACGGAATTGTATCAATGTTTGTCAAATTTAAAACATCCAGTTTGAGTTTTGCGTAGCGTTCTTCACAAATTTCATCAAAGATCTTTAAATTAACATCATCAATCGGTGCCAAACTTCTTGAATTATTGGCGGTTCTCAACCTTTCTACTCCGCTTTGCAATTCTGCTGAATTGCTCCGCTTCGTCAGGTTGTTCACAGGGGCGAGTTCCGCTTCGCTGCACTCTTGCCAAAATTCGCTACTCATCCGCATATCCTCCGATTGTTATGTCATAATTTATCAAATTTGCCCATTGATATTCCTTGATATCTATATCTTTCGGGGTTTCCAGTTCAACTTTGAATACCCCGTAAATGGTGTTTAATATAGATATGATCTGCGTCTGAACAACATTTTTCCCTAATTTTTCAGATAAAGAGACCTTATACTCACGCATTTTTGCATCAATAGTATTTTTAACAGTAGTCGAATCCGCATCAATATATAGAATAATGTTTGCCTTTATTGTAAAATCAACATTCTCAGCAGAAATTACTTTTACACAGTCGGTAAGAGGTCGGATCTTACTATCACTCAAGTAATTTCTGACAATTTGTAAAATTTCTTCTGTAGGATTTCCGTCCTTAGTCAAAGGATAAACATTCACAATTCCCGGACTTGGAGAAGTTATTGCAACGTCTATTATTGATTGATGTGCAGATAAAGTATGAAAACGATATGCTCCTTTACTGCCTGCATTTGAAAATTGTTCAGGAGATTGCCGTATGCGTTCTCTTAAACTATCAGCAGTTTCATCATCCACTCCTCCGCTTGAAATAGTTATGTTTTCAACGGTTGAGATGTAACTTAATGGAGTTATAAGGTTATTTATTGAACCAATAGTATAATTATTAGATGCACTTCCGGGAGTTTCACATATTGCCTCTGCTGTAATTGAGGTTTCTCCAGCTTTTAATGTAACCGCTTCAGTTGTTTGAAATATGAATAAGCCGTCTTTTGTCTCAACTTCACACCCTGCATCAATCTTGAAATCAAAATCCAATGTCTCATCAACAGAAAACTGTAAGGTTGTATGGGAATAATTCGCAAGAAGTTTGGTTACTCCAAAAGGTTCGCCTATATGTTCCAAAACTTCTAACGGTGCATAACTCAAAAGATTTTGTTTCGCAGTTTCCTGAATTTTCATTCTCAAAACGGTTTCACGATAAGCACCGATATCAATCATCAAGCGTTCAATTTGTGCAGGCTGAAGAACTTTGCCGGATTTTTCTTCATAAGCGGCAATCCATTCTTTTGTAACAACATCGGGATCACGTTCAATAAAATTAGGTTCAGGCAGTTGTGTCATAACTAACCTCCGCAACTCCGTTTGCGTTTGAATCTTTCAAAGTCCATTCGACTTTTACGGTTAAAGTGGATTCTTCTATCTTGACCTCGATAGAATTTATTTTTATGCGGGTTTCCCACATAGTGATTGCATCTGTCGCCTCACGTACAATATTTGGAGTTGCTTCGTTTATGGGATAATCAATGTATTTATATATGTCCGAACCAAAGGTTGGACGGTGAGGTACAGAGCCTTTTTTAGTTAGAAGTATAATTGCGATGCACTGGTTAATATCATCAGCACCCTCGGCGACACCGCCGATTGCGTTGAGTTTTAATTGCCAGTCAACGTAGGTGATTTTATTTAAATTTGTCATAAATTTGTTTGTGTTATAATTTCTTTGGAGGAAACATGGATTTAGCGATTTTAAAAAATCAAATGAAGAAATTTGAAACAATGGTTAATACTGCTAATGTTGAGTTGGCTAATGAACTTGTTGATCCAAACGCTCCATTTTTTACTCCTGCATTTCCCGAGCCTGTTTATGGTGGTGAAGGATATTTATCATTAGTTTTTTGGTTAAGAAAAAGTTTTTCTAATGTACAATGGAAACTTGAAGAAATGATTGCTGAAGATAATAAGGTGGCTGTTCGTTGGACTTGTTCTGGTACTCATGACGGAGAATTTATGGGAATACCTGCTACCGGCAAAAGTTTTTCCGCAAGTTTTATGAATTTTTATGCATTTAATGAGCAATATAAAGTTATTAGTGATACTGCTGCGGAGGGTATGATTGCTATTCTTCGTGCTTTAGGAGTTAATCCATAGTAAGTTCCTTATTTACATATTGCCACTTGGTTTTGAAGTTGGTGAACCTTGATTGCCTATGTGCGTATGAGGATTATATGTATCTCTCATTGCTTGCATTGATGAGGTTTTGTCCGTAATGTCCGCATTGGATTTTATTCCTGCGGTGTTTGTGAAAGTTCCCTCGTGTTCTATGTTTCCGATTAATTTCATTTTTGAAAAAGCAACGGTGAGAGTCTGATTTTCTTTATCAGCATTTATATATGAGCCGTCTTCAAGATTTACAGATAATTGTTTTTCGCTTTGCGTGCTTGAAACATCTTCAGTTGAATAAATTGCTCCGAGGATTACTCCGTCTTCAGAATTTTCATCCATAAGGCAGGCAACTTGTTCCCCGATATCCGGCATTGCGTAAAACTTGTCTTTCAATGTTTTTGTTTGAAGAATCGGAAGCCAGTATGATGTTGACTCATCATCTTCAAAACTTACACGAGCCTGAACGTTTATGGGATCAATTTGTGATACAATTCCAAACCTTAACACGATTCCACCTCGCAATAAGTTTTATAACCGCTTGCCCTGTCTATCACATGCCGGGCTTGCTTAATGTGGTATTTACCTGAAAAATGTCCGACTCCTTTTAGTTCAATATTTGACCCTGCAATCAAATACGGATTTCCTGTAAATTCAAGAGAACCCTCGATTTTAGTGTCAGCAGTTGAGAGTGCTGCCTGAGCTTTTGCAATAGCCTGCTTTCTGTCAGAACACCGAACGGTAATCTTTAAAGTATCGCCTTTTTTGACATTTTCATTTCGGGCAGTAGCTTTAACAACTTTTTTCTTTTTAGGATTGAAGTATGAAACCTGCACTGCTTTATATTTTTGAGAAGTTTTTTCTCTGAGATTTATATGCAGCAAGTCGGATTTATAAAATATCTGAGTAGAATTTGCTCCTTTGAGTTTTTTGACATCATAGAAAACAAGATTATTTTCAGCAATTTTGAAGATGTAGCCGTATTCTTCCGCAAGTTTAGTGAGGAATGTCAAATCACGTTCTTTGTTTTGAGTAATTCTATCGACACGAATATCTGCAACTTCTCCGACTAAAGTGTATCCGTGCTTATCGGCAATCTCTTTTGCTATTTGTTTGAGGGTTTTATTTTCATAACCTTGAGAATTCTTTTGTCTTAAAGGCTTTTTAATGCCGGTGGCAAGACCTTTTACGGTTATAACATCAGGCGGAGTGTCGTATTCCAGTTCATCAATTTCAAAAACTCCGCAATTCAAAAGTTTTTCCGCCTCGTAACCGATATATGCACGTAATGCATCGCCTTTAGTAGGTATCCAAGCACCCTGCCAGAGTTTTTCAGAATCCTCAAATGTTATCTGAAGCTCGTCAGACTCTCCATGTTCAACATCTGTGTATTCGATAGAAGTAACATATGGGGAAACGTCTTTTGTTATATTCTTTTTTTCATAAAATAATTCAAAAATAGGTACTAACATTATCTCTTCCAAGGGGGTAGTTCAAACTGAATGGTTTCAGATTCTTCAAGGACAGGAATTTTAAGTTTTATTCCTGCATCCAAGACAGGTTCAATCGGAACTTCGGGGTTTGCTTTTATAATCTCCTCATACAAATTCGGATTACTGTAATATTTCTGAGAAATCATATCCCAACGGTCGCCATCACGAGTGATATAGGAATAAAACTCCTCCGTCATTTCTTTTTAAATCCTTTCTGTTCCTGTTTATCTTCAGGAATTTTTCCTGTGTATTCTCTTAGCCGGACATCGACCTGAACCGACATCAAATCGCCCTCCGGTGAGGCTTGTTCTGTGGTTTGTCCGATTTCATCAATAACGAAAACACCAACATATTCACCGTTTCCTTTGATAAATTTCAAAGGGGTTGCCGCATCTGCGACATCTTTTAAGTTTTTTATCTCATCTTCCGGTACGCAGAAGTTGCGGTGGAAGTTTAACTTTATATCTTCTTCCTGCAAATTTTTGCCTAAGAATTGCAGAATTGGTTTGTTTTCAATACGGTCGTGTTGAGCGTAATTGTAGGATACGGTTTCATTTAAGCCGTTGAAATAAGTTATTAATTCAAATTTTATGTCTCCAAGTTGAGCAAACAATTTCAAAACTCCTTTCCCGCCTGTGGTACTCGTGCTGCCGCCCTGCGTTCCTACGGCGGTATAGAACGGTTACGCACTTCGTGCTTCACACACTGCTTACGCATTTAATACGCAACACGTTCCTTACGTTCAAACTCCCTTTTAATAATGTTCACAACTTCATCTTTGTGTTTTTTGAGCATTTTCAAAAATTCTTCTTTGGATTCTGAACCTGAAATTGTGATTGTCGGGTTATAGGTTACAACAATGGATGCCGATGCAGATGAGCGACCTCGTACATTGGCTTTAAAGCCCCCTGAAAATACTCCCAAGGTCTTAGTCATCGCATTTTGGAGAGGCAACGGTTTTAATGTTGATGCAATAGTTTCAACAATTTTGACCTTATGCAAATCTTTAAGCGGTCCTGTCTTTGCAGGGGAATGAGGCAGATGGTCTCTTATAACCTGTGCAACTTGAGAAATACAGCCTTTTACTTTAGCAATGCCTGACATAATCCCTGCGGCAAGCATACTCGTGATTTTACTTCCGAATTCAAATGCTTTTGTGACAAGTTCAACCAATTTTACGATTATATTAGCAATAGCTTTACCAAAACGAACGCCCATTTTTTCAGCGGCTCCGCCTGTATCTTCAACAGGTTTGATTAGTTTTTTGAACCAATCAACAATGGCTTTTATAGGTGCAAGAATAGGTGAGAGTGCTTTTCCTATTCTCTGGAATAGCGGCATTAATGGTTGTAATCCCTCTTTGAGACCTTGCCACATACCTTTAAAGAAACCACTGATTGGTTTCCAATATTTATAGATGACGAGAGCAACAACACCGATTGCAAGAGCAATCCAACCGAGTGGAGATGTAAGCAAAGTAACAGAAAATGCTCTGAATGCAACAATCGCATTTTTAATCAGGTTTGGAATATTCAAAAAACCTGTTTTGAACGCTTTTAAACCGTTTATAAAATTAGTTGGCATTGCTTTTATTGATGTGACAGTCCAACCCTTGAGAGCAACAGAAGACTTTGCAATATTACCCGGCAGAGCTTGGAAACTGTTACGGAGGTTTTTGTCAATTCTTCGTATATCTGCAAATATACCGTTTTTAATAGAAAAATTAGACATATCCAATCCGAGAGGATTTCCTGCCTGCATAATTTTTCTGCCATAAGTTAAATTATGAGCAGTAGAATTTAGCCCTAAAAATTCAAGAAGTTTGACTGAATTTTGTACTAAAACAGGTGTTAAATCTCTGGCATATTTGAGGAATGTTCCATACATTCCGACAAATTTCCCGATTAAAATTGTTGCTGTACCGAGAACGGTTAAAAGAATTCCCAGCCCTATCGTTCCTATAATTGCACCAAACAAGCCTTTTTGAAGTAAAGGATTATTATTTATTTTTGTTAGAAGTTGATTGATTTTTTGAATTGGTTCGTGAAGATGAGGAAACACAAGCTCTTTCATATTAATTTTTAAGAGTTTGAACTGCTCGTTTGTGGTTTCCATCATGTGTTCAAAGTCAGAATCAACAACACCTTCGGCACTTAATGCAGATGCCTTTATGCGTTTGTATTCATCAAGGTTCTGCATCATAGGTTTTATGAAGTTTAAGACCTGTTTATCCTGAAAGACTTCCGAAACCTTAAACACATCTCCGCCGGAGAGTTCTTTCATCATTTCGATTACTTCTAAGATTGGATCACGACCTTGAGCGGCCGCATCTAAAAGAACCTGTTTGAGGTTAACGCCGAAGACTTCCTCAAAGTTTTTTACAGCAAGAGGAGAAGTAACTTTTTGAATAAAGTTTTCTAAGTTATTTGCTGCCTCAGATGCCTCGCCGGCACCTTTCATTGCAACTTGCAGGGCAGCACCTAAAGATGCAACGGCAGGTGTTCCTTTCATTCCTAGCATAGCAGCACCGGCTGTTAAACTTGGGAATGCCGCTGCCATATCCTTTAATTCAAAACGACCCTCTTTACCGGACATTGCAAGGATATCCATTGACTTTGCCAAGTCATCAATAGGAACTTTTAAGTTATCGCTTACGGCAAAAGCAGTTCTTGAAATATCTGCAATGGCTGCCTGTTCACCGGTTGCGGTTCTGCCGATAACATTCATATAATCAAGGGCTTTTGTCGGATCAATACCGGATGCCACAAGAACATTCAAACCTTCTGCGATTTCAGGCCGCATCTGGTTTGTATATCTTGAAATAGATGCAAGACGTTTATCCATATCCTCAAGTTGTTTTGCGGATAACTGTCCTACATTGCCGAGTTCCCTTAAACGGTGTTCCATTTGGAATGCTTCAGGAATAGCCTCTGTGATTCCAAGTTTATATGCAAGTCCGCCCCCTGCAAGAGTCAATGCACCTCCGACTTTTGTCATATTATGACCTAATCTGTCAAGCATTTCGGACGTATCTTTTATTTCTCGCTGAAGTTTATCAAACTCATCGTTGGATTTGTTGACTGCATCACGAATAACCTTTGACATTTTATCAAAGGCAACGAGCGTTAATGATACTTTCAGCATTGTGTCAAGCATTGTTTGATTTTTCTCGCTATAACTTCACCAAAATTTTTAAATTTTTATCTGTGAAACAAATTTTTATATTAAATAAAAGAGGTAAAAATGAAAAATAACTTTAACACAGAAATTAAAATTGAAATTAATCCACAAATCACAATCGGGGATATTAATGGGAACATCGGACTTACATCTCTATTATTTATACTGATATCTTTTCTTATTGTTATTATCTTCTTGATAAAATCCGTTAAAAATAATAAAATTTAGATGCTATATTCTTCCGCAAAGTCCTCGTTACGTTTATTCGTGTATTTTATTGACTGATTGCACCAGTAGGCAAGCGTTGGGATTGACATTTCGCAAATTTCAGAATACTGCCATCCTGTTATTTTGCATAAATGGATTATGCTTTGGCTGTCGGGGAGGTAAGAGCAGATGTCAGAGCTGTTACTATCTCCGTTTTTTCTTCCGGTTTCTCCGGAATCTCTTTCGCTTTCCCCACTGATAACTTTCCCGAAATTTCTCCTTGAAGAGATAACACGTCTTCTAAGTCCATTTCAAGGATATCCTCATAGACGAGTTTTTGTCCGTCAATTTCAACAAGTTCAGCTATAAGGGCGTAGGGAATTTCATCTGAAGTCTTCGCCTTGATTTGAGCCTGCAAAAGGTCTTTGCCCTTGCCCTTTTCAATAATTGCGACTTTTCCGGATGGCAATGTTAATTCTTTTGGCATAGTGTTTTCCTTTCTATAAAGTTGACAGAATATACAGTTATATGGTATTACTTTTTTATGTCATTTGGATATTTATTTAATAATAATTTAAATGGACTTGATGAAAAGTTTCAAAATATAGATGAGAAGATGAAAACTGATAATGTTTATAATGTTATAAGATGTGGCAACTATTATGAAAAGTCTAAGGATTCTTTATTGCAATTGAGTATTAAAGAAATATTATCTTCTCGTTTTAAAAGAACTTTTTATTGTAGGTAAATTTTGATTTTAATTTTATATTTTTACCCCGTTCAAAAAGTGTTCAAAAACGTCTGTATTAAATTTTTGGGTTCGGGGTGGTATAAATTATCGTCTGAGTAAATTTAAACGGCTTAAAATCGATTCTAAAAATTTTGAGTCATCTTTAATGTTTCATATCTTCTCCTTGTTTCGATTTCTACAGGTGAGTACGGTACATAGCAGGCGATTAGAGCCAGTGCCAATGCCCAGAACCTATCTGCGTGTCCGTTGACTTCGGCGGTATCTGCATCAAAGCGGATATTTCCTGCTTTTGTGGCAACTCTTCTGATTGAGTGTAAATCTTCACGAATATCGTGGTCTGTGGGAATAAACACCGACTTATCTTCAAAATTGGTTCTCAGGTTAAATGCCATCTCCTCTTTAGATTTATTCGTGAACATTACAGCCTCAACTCTGTATTTTCCGAAATCTCTTTGAGCCGTTTCTGCTAACTGCATTCCGATACCGGTCGAGTCAATACAACATCTGCGGAGTTTCGGGTGCCTCAGAATTTCTGAGATTATTTCGTACTGGATATGAAATGGTGTTTTTTCTAAGACTTTCACTTTTCTTGTGAATTTTGAATTTTCAAATCGTTCCAAGCACCAGATAACGGTTAAATCTTTTCTTCTGCCAATATCAATGCCGACATAAAGGTCATGTTTTATCTCATCAAGTGATTTTAAAACATCCGGCATCTCGCAGGTTGAAATTAATTCGTAAGGAAGAAATGCACAGGCTTCGTCAATCGCAACACAGCAGTATTCTTGTAACCACGTGTAATCGTCAAAGCAGTTTTTTCGTTCTTCATTTAACCATTCTTCACGTTCCGCTTGAGTTGTTGGTCTGCCGTAGATTTTATCAATCAAGCCTTCATCTACTGCAAGCTGAATCGGGGTTTTGTGGTGCGACCAGTTTAATTTGCCTTTTTCAACCTGATCTAAAAATTTGTAGTACAAACAGCTTTGACCGTTGTGGGTAGAGAGAATCCTTAGCGGATATCCCCAAGTGATACAAGGTCGTGCTGCTTTCCAAAGTTCAGCAGGGTTGTTGTGGAATGCAAATTCATCAAGTACAACTTTTCCGCCTTTACTCCTGAATCCTTTAGGATTTGAAGATAATGCGTGAATTTTTGTGCCGTTTGAAAAAGCAATAACGTATGCTTTGACATCTTTTTCTTTATCCAAGACCTGTTCGCCAAGGTCTTTTGCGGCAACATTAAATAAATTCGCCCATATTTTGCAATAATCAATGTACTCACGAGCGGCGGACTCATCGGCGGATGAAAACCAAACAGCAGGAACTGTGCGTTTGACGCAATCTCTTACGTCTTCATAGCTTTGAACGTAGGTCGCACCTACCCTTCGGGACTTCTCCCATATTTTTACTTTTGAGTTATCGTTCAGCCATCTTAACTGATATGGCAGAAAAAACGGGGTTTTATTCTTGGTCGGCATCTGGTTGTTTTATTCCGAGAATTTCTTCTTCAATTTGAGAAATAAGTTCAGGGGTTAAGCCTTTGGGGCTTTCTTTCTCTTTTTTCTTTATAGTGTCCTCATACTTTTTGGAGGTTGTGAATAATGGGATAAATCTGCACAAAGCATTCATTCTTGCAGGATCTACTTTTTCTCCGGCATCCATTTCTTCTGAAATTTCATGCATAATTTTTCTGGCAAATTCGTATAATTCTTCATGAAATGACATTTTGGATTTTAAAAATGCCGCACGCTTTTTATCCGATTCATACTGGGCTCTCCAAGTATTTACTGTTTTTCGGTTTAGATTAAGTTGGCGTGCTATAACAGCGGCAGGTAAATACTCATATATAAAAAGCCGTTCTGCTTCGGATAATAAACTTTGTTTTTTACTGTTCAAATTCAGACTCCAATTTTTTTATTTTTTCGTTGAGAGTTTGCATTTCTTCCGTTATTTCTTTGAGCCTTTTTACAGAAACAAATACTTTATCCATATCAAGATTTTTAATATCCTCGTATGGATTTAAAAGAGCACGAATTAATATAACAAGTCCTGAAGCTTCCGTATCTAAAGTACGGAAGTTTTTTTTGCTTTCGGCAAGCATTCCTTTTAATTGCAATCTTTCAGGATTCATCTAATGAACCTCCTTCTTTAAAATCGGACACCAGAGGTTGTTGTCGATTTTACTTTCAATTCTTGAAAGAAGTGCTGCATGGTATTGATTCGTTTCCAACAGGTCTTTTAAGATTTCGAAGTTGTCCTGAATAATTGTTTCAAATGCTTTTACCTGCGATTGGTGGTAAATATACCAGATGGCAAAAACAAGTGCAGGAAAACCAATGTTTTCTATTAACGGGGAAATTTGAGTAATAAAATCCATAATACTCCTCTATTTATTAACAGGATGAAACGAAAGAAAAGGACTGGTGTCCTTTTTTTAATTCATATATATTGCAGTCTAAACTTTATCCACCAACGATTTCAAGGCAATATTTGCATTGAACTTTTTATTGAACTTGTGCATGTAAAAATCGCTGTCTAAATACCTTTGAAACCGTTGAGCCACACCGTTTATACTCCGAATATACAGATTTTTAAAAGGACACCTTTTTAGGTGCAATATGGAGAAAAAAGCCCCGACTAAAAAATGGGGAAATCCTACAAAGATATACAAAGAAGGTTAGAAAAAATGAAATTTTTTGAAGTATTTAAAGCCGGAACTTACCCCCAAGGGAAGTTTACAAAAAAAGAAATCGCACAGATTGCCAAAAACTATGATCCGCAATTTTGTGAAGCACCAATTACAATTGACCATCAGCAATCAGGACCCGCTTACGGATGGGTTGATACCGTAAAAGCTGACGGAGATAAACTCAAAGTGAGTTTTAAAGAAGTGCCGGAAGAGTTTGAAAAAGACGTCAATGACGGCAAATACAAAAAAGTTTCTGTTGAATTATACAGAAATCTTGAAGGTAAAGGTGCATACCTTAAAGCCGTTTCATTCCTCGGAGCAGCAATTCCTCAGGTTAAAGGTCTAGAACCTATCAAATTTATGGAATCAGAAGCCGATACTTTTGAATTCAATGCTAAAGATGAGCCGGAACAGTTTTCACAACAAGAAATTGAAGATTTAAAAAATCAGGTTGCAGACCTTGAAAGTCAGCTTGCAACATTCAAGGAATCAAACAAAAAACTTGAAACAATCAAATCCTTAAAAGAAAAAATTTCTGCCTTATCCGATGAAGTTGCAACTTTTAAAGAAAAAGCTCAGGGTAAGGAAGAAATCGAAAAAGAATTGAATGACATTAAAACTTCTTTGAAGAAAAAAGAATTTGAAGAATTCATCGACAAACAAATTGAAAAGGGAACGTTAGTCCCTGCAAACAAAAATATTGTCTTATCCGTTCTTCAGGAGTTAGATAATGTCAAAAAATTCGGCGAGGATTCAACAGTCGTTCTCGACTTCAAATCTTTTATTGAGTCCCTGCCGAATCAAATAAAATACGGTGAGTTTGCCACTAAAGAAAAGCAAACCGACCAAACAAATGAAGATGTGGAAAAATTTGCAAACGCAGATGAGGAAAGCCTTGAGGTATTCAAAGAGGCTAAGGCTCTTGCGGCAAAAGAAAACATCTCATTTAAAGATGCACTGCTCAAATTAAATAAGTAATACCCCGAAACATTGATATAAAAGGAGTTTAAATGGGAAGACTTGAAGAATTACGTATAAATGCGTATCTCTCAGAAGTCGCTCGTGGTTACAGTAATAATGCCTTTGTGGCTCAGCATCTGTTCCCTGAAATTACTTCTGAGAAAGAAAAAATTGACATTTTTGAATTCAACAAGGAAGCGTTCAATCTTTACGATACTGAACGTGCAATAAGAGCGAATTCAAATGTCATATCGCCGCAAGGTTTCAAAAAACATACAACTACCCTCACTGAACACGACCTATCTTACCCGATTGATTATCGTGAAGAACAGGAAGCAGAAAAAGTTAAGCTGCAACTTCACGCAACTAATGTTGTAACGGAAGGTTTGAAGTTGAAACTTGAAAAACAGTGTGCGGATTTAGCACAAGATCCGACAAAGTATCCGACAGGAAATAAAATTGCTCTATCCGGCACCTCGTGCTTTAACTGGTCATCCTCTGACCCTCAAGGTGTAATCGATGACGCAAAAGATGCGGTTTCATCTAAAATTGCACAAGACCCTAACACTATGATTATTGGTCAGGCAGCTTGGAAGTTACTTAAAAAGCATCCAAAACTTAAAGGTTTAATTTCAGACAATCTCAACAAACTATTAACGATTAATTTGTTAAAAGAAATTTTCGAGATTGAAAACATTTTTATCGGAAAATCAATCTTTGCGGATAAAGACGGAAATTTTGTCAGAATTTGGCAGGACAACATTGTCCTTGCATATGTCCCTAATCTTGGCAGTTCAAGAACGGAATACGATCCTTCTTACGGTTACACTGTCCGCAAAAAAGATGCCCTGCAAGTTGATGAATACCAGAAAGAAGGCAACAAAGTTAAGTATATCAGGGCTACCGATATTTATACACCGTTTTTAGTCGGTGCGGAAGCCGGATACTTAATTTCAGGGGTAAATGACCCGAATTACGATCCTAAAAAAGATAATGGAGGTACGAATGACACTACTGAAATACAAAGTTAAGCATACCTCAATTATGCACAACGGCACAGTGTATAAAGAAGGTTCAACCATTGAACTTGATGACACTCAAGCAAAACGTCTTGAAGATTTTGTAGAACTGCTACCAAATCAGTCAGCCCCTGCAAAATCTAAAGCACAGGCTCAAACTTCAAAAACCGCATCAACAGGGAACAAGAAGTCTGAAAATAAAAACACTGCTAAAAATCAGACAAAAGCAGAAACAAAAACTGAAACTGAATCTCAAGCCGTAACTGCGGAAGAAGAATCAAAAGAAGATGAAAAAGGAGGTTCTGATGACAACAAATAAAACATACAAACCTCTTTTAATTGATTCTGTACTTGCTGCTGTGGATGTGGAGCAGCACAGATTTATCGGATTTGACGGAAATTATTGTGCCGCAGGTGCTAAAGCTCTCGGTATTTCGGATGTTTCAACCGCTAAAGGTGAATATGCACCTGTTGCGGTTTTAGGAATTCTGCTTGTTGAAGCAGCCGGAACAATCGCTGTCGGAGATGCTGTTGCATCTGATGCAGACGGTAAAGCCGTTAAAGTTGCTGATTCTGCCATTACAAACGGCTATGCTCTTGATGCCGGAACCACAGGTCAGGAAATAAGAATTTTGAAAGGCTGTTAATATGGATTATTGCACGATCGAAGATATCGAAACACAAACCTCTACCCCTACTCTTATCCAGCTCACTTCTGATGATGGGCAAGAAGCTGTCGATCGTGTCGTTGCCCAAGAGGCTATCCTTTATTCTTCTACGCTCATCGATGGGTATCTTCGTGGCAGATACACTCTACCCTTAGATACCCATTTCCCTTTACTCAGAATTCTTGCCATTGATTTAAGCATTCACCGTCTGTATTCAAGACGCATGAGAGATGAAATGCCGGAAGTTATTGAAAACAATTACAAAAACGCAATCTCAACTCTCAAAGATATCCAAAAAGGTGTTATATCCCTGCAAAGCGAAAACGATTCTTTTGAAACCGCAGGATTTAACGCCGAAGAATACAAAACAAATAAGTCAATAATTGACAGGCTTTTTAGTAAGGATCGAATGCTTGAATATTAGAGAGATTGAAAATTCAATAATCGAAAAATTAAAAACAACGTTCCCCGAAGTTCTTGTTCAAGGTTTTCCGGATAAGCCTGCTGAATTCATTTTATTGCACCCTGTTGGAGCTTTGCTTGTGCATTATCAGGGAAGTAACTACACCTCAACTGATGCACTCGGATTTATCTCTCAGGAAAACAAAAAAGAATTTTCAATCACTGTTGTAACCCGAAACCTCAGAAAAAACGAGGGAGCATACGAATATATCGACAAAATTAAAGCCGTTCTTACAGGTTTTGCACCTGACGGCTGTTCAAAATTAAGTCCATCTAAAGATTTTTTCATCTCCGAAAAAGCCGGCATCTGGCAATACGGAGTTAATTTCACACTAACCACAACGAATATACAAGACTTAGAAATTTAATTTTTACCCCCAAGGAGTTTATATATATGCCTGCATCATTTTTACATGGTGTTGAAACCATTGAAATAACCAAAGGTACAAGGACAATTACTACAGTAAAAACTGCTGTTGTCGGAATTGTCGGAACTGCACCGATTGAAGATGTTGAAGACGAATACAAAACAATCAATACCCCGACTTTGATTATGAATGAGATTGAGGCTGTAAGGTATTTCGGTAATCATAAAGCCGGATTTACTATACCTCAAGCCCTGCAAGCAATCTTCGATCAGGGTGCCGGGATTGCGATTGTCATAAACGTCTATGACCCTGAAAAACACGAAGATGTTTCAGATGTTACGGTCGGCGAAATAAACGGAAGTGTTGATGCTCTTACAGGAAAACGCACCGGAATGAAAGCCTTTGAAGATTGTTATTCTTTATTTGGCTATTATCCTAAAACAATTATTGCACCTGTATTTTGCGAGGAGACGGCTGTTGTAACAGAGATGAACACTATCTGCAATAAAATTCGTGCGATGGGTATTGTTGATGCACCTGTCGGAGCATCTGTTCAAGAAGTTATTTCAGGTCGTGGGCCGGAAGGTACAATCAATTTCAATACTTCATCTGAGCGTATAATTCTTTGTTATCCGCATCTAAAGGTATATGATGCAACTTCTGATTCCATAAAATTACAACCATATTCTCAGAGATTAGCAGGAGTAATTGCGGCAAAAGATGTTGAGAAAGGTTACCATTGGTCGCCTTCAAATACTGAAATTCAAGGAATTGTCGGGGTTGAACGGCAATTAACTTCAATGATTAATGACCCGACATCTGAAGTGAACGCTTTGAATGAATGCGGTGTTGTAACTGTATTCAATTCTTACGGCTCAGGTTTCAGGACGTGGGGCAACAGGTCTGCTGCTTATCCAAGTTCAACAAATCCGACCAACTTTATAAACGTCAGAAGAACCGCTGATATTCTTCACGATTCTGTTGAATATTCAATGCTTCAATTCATGGATTACCCGATTGATAATGGCTTAATTGATTCAATCTGCGAAACTGTAAATCAGTTTATTAGAACGTTAATCGGTCGAGGTGCATTGATTGACGGTAAATGTACATTCAATCAGGATAAAAACCCTGCAACGGAAATCGCAAACGGACATTTAACGTTTGACATCGAATTTATGCCTCCGACTCCGGCTGAAAGAATTACGTTTGAATCGTTTATAAATATCGAATTGTTGAAATCTCTGGGCGGTTCATAATGTACGCAATCGTTAATGACAGAGGAGTTTTAGAGGTTCACACCGATTGTGCGGACATTTGTTTTAACTGCAAAAACATCTACAAATGTCCCTTAATCCAAGCCATCAGCAAGGAGTATGTCATTATGCATTATTCGGACGTGGAGATTAGGGATTGCGGTCTTTTCAAAAAATCTTAGGGAGTTTATATGTCTAAAATTGAAATAAACAAATTAACCAATGCCAATGTTTATATGAACGGCATCAACCTGCTCGGACGTGCTGAAGAAGTTCAGCTTCCGCAGATTAAGCATAAAATGGCGGAGCATAAGGCTCTTGGCATGGTCGGTTCTGCTGAATTTTTTGCCGGGATTGATAAACTTGAATGCAAAATTAAGTGGAATGCACTTTATCCGAGTGTTATGGCAATATGTTCTAATCCGTTCTTAGCAACAATGATACAGGTTAGAGCCAACCTTGAAACTTACAACGGAACGGGAAGAATTAAGGAAGTTCCTGCCACTGCTTTTTTAATCGGAACTTTTAAAGAATTTCCGCTCGGTAACATTAAGCCGCAAGAAAATGCGGAGTATGAAACAACTATGGCTGTAACCTATGCCAAGTTAATCGTTGACGGAGTAGAAATCTTCGAGATAGATGTTCTTGAAAACATCTACAAAGTCGGAATGGTCGATATGCTCGCCACATTCAAAAAGAATACAGGTGCCTAATGACAGACGATTCTATTCTTAAAAAAGCAAACTCTAAAAAAAGTTTGTCAGAAGAAATTGCGACCCGAAAACGTGCATTAAACTTTTATTCTCTGGCAAACATTCTCCCTGACCCTGATATTGTTCTCAGAAAACAGGGGAAAGATATTAGGATTTATAAGGAATTGCTTTGCGATCCTCACGTTTTTGCCTGCACTCAATCTCGTAAAGCAGGTGTTTTATCTCTCGATTGGGAAATCAATCGTGGTTTGGATAAAGACAAAAATGCTGAGGCGATTGAAGAATTACTTAAAAAACTGGATATTCATAAATTAATAAATGATATTCTTGATGCAACTCAGTTTGGTTATCAGCCTTTAGAAATTATCTGGAAGAAAACAAAATCAGGACACGTTCTGCCTGAAAAAATTATTGCAAAGCCGCCGGAATGGTTTTGTTTTGATGATGATAATAATCTAAAATTCAGAACTAAAGAAAATTATTACGGCGAAATTGTTCCGGATAAAAAATTCCTGCTTGCTCAAAATAATCCGAGTTACAACAACCCTTACGGTGAGCGAACGTTATCTCGTGTCTTTTGGTCTGTTACATTCAAAAAAGGCGGACTCAAGTTTTGGGTAGTATTTACGGAAAAATACGGAATGCCTCATTTGATAGGCAAACACCCACGAGGGGCATCAAGAGAAGAAACTACGACTCTCGCAGATATGTTAGAGGATATGGTTCAAGATGCAATCGCTGTTATTCCTGATGATTCTTCTGTTGAAATCCAAGAAGCCAATAAATCATCATCTGCCGAGATTTATGAAAAACTCATCGACAAGATGAATTCTGAAATTTCAAAAGCAATCTTAGGACAAACTCTTACAACCGAAATCGGTTCTACAGGAAGTTATGCGGCCGCAAATACGCACATGGCTGTTCGTCAGGACATTATTGATTCTGATAAAAAACTCGTTGAAAGTGTTATAAACCAACTTATCCGTTGGATTTATGAAATTAATTTCTCTAATGAAGAAGTCCCTATATTTCAGTTATATGCCCCTGAAGATGTTGATTTGACTCTAGCTCAGAGAGACAAAATTCTCTCCGATACCGGCGTTAAATTCACGAAAGAATATTTTATTAAAGCATACGGTCTTGAAGATGAGGATTTTGATATCAGGGAAGATGTTATCCCTGCAACAAATTCTCAGTTTAAGGAATTCAAGGAAAGCGAGCCGTCCGTTCCAGGACAAGACCAGATAGAAAATCTGCTTGAGTTTATTTCAACAAAAAAATTAAATGAACAGGCTCAACAGATGATTTCGCCTTTAATTTCGTTGCTTGAGGATTGTGATGACTTTGATGAGGCTTACGAACTTTTAACGGATAAAAACCTGCATTCAAAGAAGTTTGAGCAATCTCTTCAAAAAGCACTTTTCCTGTGTGAACTGCAAGGGAGGTCAGATGGACTTGAATAAAATCCATACAGGGCACGCATTGGAAATATTAAAAACATTTCCAGACTCTTCCATAAATATGTGTATTACTTCTCCTCCATACTGGGGATTGCGTGATTACAAAACTGATCCTGTTAAATGGCAGGATGGTTGGCTTGGAGAACTCGGCACAGAACCTGATTTTAATGCATACATTAATCATCTTTGTGACATTTTTGATGAAGTAAAACGTGTTTTAAAAGATGACGGCACCTGTTGGGTAAATATAGGCGATACTTATGGCGGCTGTTCTTTAAATTCCTCCTATGGTGTTAAAGCAAAAGGAGAAACATCTTTTTTAAAGAGTGTTGAATATTTACAAAAAGTTGCCCATACTCGTGGGAAATATTCAAAAAGTTTACTTCTTATCCCGTTCCGTTTTGCTATTGAAATGTCAAACAGAGGTTGGACTGTCCGCAATGTAATCATTTGGCAAAAGCCTAATGCAACTCCATCAAGTGCAAAGGACAGATTTACAGTTGATTTTGAATACCTGTTTTTCTTTTCCAAAAATAAAAAATATTACTTTGAAAGACAATTAGAACCTATCAAACAGTCAACTTATGACCGTTGTAAAAACGGATGCGGAATTAATAAAGGTGCTAATTATCAGGGTTTAAATAAAACAAACTTTGAGCGTTTGCAAAAACGCATACTCAGTGGTGAAATATCAGGAAGAAATACAAGAACTGTTTGGAGTATTGCAACTCACGCATATCATGGAGCACACTTTGCGGTTTTTCCTCCGGCACTTTTAGAAATACCGATTAAAGCCGGCTGTCCTGAAGATGGAATAGTATTAGATCCGTTTATAGGCAGCGGCACAACTGCGGTTGTTGCAAACAGATTAAACCGTAAATGGATTGGTATTGAACTCAATCCCGAATATACAAAACTCGCCGAAACGAGAATTTTACAAAACAAATAGGAAGATTATGTCTAAAATTACCCCTGAAGAAGCCGCTTTGAAAAGGAATTTCCTTAAACAGCGGCAGAGTTTACCCTTACATTTAAAAATTGAACTATCAAAGAATAGAATTAAACAATTCTATGAACACTTTGATGGTAAAGTATATGTCTCATTCTCCGGTGGAAAAGATTCAACCGTTCTTTTACATCTAGTTAGAAGTCTTTATTCTGACATTCCTGCTGTTTTTATAGACACAGGATTGGAATATCCTGAAATCCGTAATTTTGTAAAATCCCTTGATAATACAATAATCCTAATACCTGATCTTCCATTCCACAAGGTCATTGAGGAATACGGATATCCTGTGATAAGTAAAGAAGTTGCGAAATTTATTGAAGAAAATCGCAGAAATCCAAACGGTTATACAGCTAAGAAATTTAATCCAAACAGTGATTATGTCAAAAAATATGGTTCTCGTTATTGTCTTGCAAAATGGAATTTTTTACGTGACAGTGACATTAAAATATCTGCTCAGTGTTGCAATGTTATGAAAAAGAAACCTGCCAAAAAGTTCGAAAAAGAAACGGGCTTGCATCCGATTATTGCAACAATGGCGGCAGAGAGTAATCTAAGAAAAAGCGAGTACCTTAGAAAAGGCTGTAATTCTTTTGATGTTAAACGTCCCACATCTAACCCACTAGGATTTTGGACAGAACAGGATATTTTAAAATATTTGGTTGAGTTTGATGTCCCGTATTGTTCTGTTTACGGAGAAGTTAAACAGGATAAATCAGGCAAATATTATACAACCAAAGCCAAACGTACAGGCTGTATGTTCTGTATGTTTGGAGTTCATAATGAAAAATCCCCCAATAAGTTTGAACTTATGCGTGAAACCCATCCTAAACTTCACGACTATTGCATAAACCAACTTGGATGCGGCAAAGTCCTTGATTTTATAGGAGTGAAGTATTAATGGTCATTGAACTTAAAGGTTTATTTAAACTCGCTCCAGCAGCAGCAATAAAATATTTCAGGCGGAAAGGTCAAACTTTCACTTGGGATTGGTACGAACTCTGGCAAGATGCACATAAAAAGACTTTTACTGTTGCCAAAGTTATGCGAGAAGACATATTAAAAGATATTCGTTCTGCATTAGATAAGGCTCTTGAAGAAGGGAAAACTTTTCAAGAATTTCAAAAAGAACTTAAACCTACCCTGCAAAAAAAAGGTTGGTGGGGCGAACAGATTGTAGTTGATACTCAAGGCAATGCCGAAAAAGTGCAACTTGGTTCAATGTATCGTCTAAAAACAATCTATGCCGTCAATATGCAAACTTCATATATGACAGGGCGATATAAAACGCAAATGGACAATATAGACAATCGTCCTTATTGGGAATATGTCGCAGTATTAGATAGCAAAACAAGACCTGAACACGCACAGCTTCATGGTTTGGTTTACAGGTATGATGACCCGTTTTGGGCTAGTTTTTACCCACCAAACGGTTGGAGATGCAGATGTAGAGTAAATGCTCTGTCTAATTACAACCTGCAAAAAAAGAATATAAAACCAAGTGATTCAACAGGAACACTCTCTCAAGAGATGCGACTCGTCTCGAAAAAATCAGGAGAATACAAACCGGTTACAGTTTACACAGATCCATTGACCGGTAAAAAAATTGCCCCGGATGTTGGTTGGTCTCATAATCCTGCAAACGGATTTTCGGAAGGGTGAAGCGAAGCGTAACCCGTAAGGTGTCGGGAAGCTGAGAACTTTCCGACACCCCGAATAATCCAAGACAGCGGTTTGAATGATATTTGAACACTATTAAAACAAGTATAAAAGGAGTATTAAATGACTGTAGATAGAAAGTGCTTAATTAATTGGGTTGGTGGAAAAAGATTACTAAGAAAAACAATCGCTCCACTTATTCCTAAAGACATAAAATCGTATATTGAACCATTCGGTGGTGGTGGTTGGGTTTTATTTTACAAGGACAGATGGGCAGATTTAGAAATCTATAACGACTTAGATGGAAGATTAGTTAATCTTTTTAGAATAGTAAAATATCATCCTAATGCTTTAAAAGAAGAATTAAAATATCTTCTTGGCTCTCGTGAAATGTTCTTCCAATTTTTGAATGGCACTTTTATTACCGATATTCAAAAAGCAGCACAGTTCTTGTTTTTGATAACACGTTCTTTTGGTGGTCGTGGTGATACTTTTGGAACTGTAAAAAAATCTTGTGGTGGAGCTTCAAAATCTCAACGCAATATTTTAACTAAAATTGATGCAATTCATGAACGCCTTGATAAAGTTATGATTGAGAATCGTGATTTTGAGAAATTAATCAAACAATATGACTTTGAAGATGCATTTTTCTATTGTGACCCACCTTATACTTCAGGTTGTGGTTATGAAGTAACATCAACTACTGATTTCGACCATGAACGTTTAAGAGATGTTTTAAAAGGCATCAAAGGTCGTTTTCTTCTTTCATACGATGATTCTCCAAAAGTTCGAGAATTATATAAGGGATATGAAATGATTGAAGTTGAAAGACAAAACGGGATCAACAACAGAGAAGGCACTAACAGAGCTAATAAAGTTTATAAAGAACTTTTAATTGCTAATTATCCTATTAAGGATTTATTCAAAAATGAGTGAACCAATTGAAATAAAACTTGATAATAAAGAGGTTGAATCAAGATTACTTGATTTAGCAAAACGAAGCGAAAACCTGCGACCGTTAATGAAAAACATCGCAGGTATTTTTGCTTATTCTACCGAAGAAAACTTTAAAGAAGAGGGCAGACCTGATAAGTGGACAGATTTAGCAGAATCGACGAAAAAACAGAGAACGAAGACAGGACACTACCCCGGACAAATTTTACAAGTTTCAGGTCAACTGGCATCATCAATAAGTACATATTATGACAATGATTCCGCTGTTATTGGTTCAAATCTTGATTATGCCGCAATTCATCAACTTGGTGGTCAAGCCGGTAAAAATCAATCTGTAACTATACCTGCAAGACCTTATTTACAACTTAATAATGAAGAAATTATTGAAGTTATTATTTATATAAAGAATTTTTTAATTTGAAATAGTTATTTTTTAGAAAGGATTTGGAAGAATGAATGTAGTTGAACCGATCAGAAATAAAAATGATTTAAAAAAAATTGAAAATGTATTAAGAAAACAAAATATGCGAGACTTATTATTGTTTACTGTAGGGACAAATTGTGGATTAAGAATTTCTGATATATTAAGCCTTAATGTAGGTGATGTAAGAGGGAAAAATTATATTAGTATAGTAGAAAAGAAAACAGGAAAGTATAAGCGCTTTCCAATTAATTCTAAATTAAAGCCAATGTTTGAAGAATTTACTAAAGGACGTGATAGTGATGAACCATTATTCCTTTCAGTATTTAAAAATAGACTAGAGCGCACACAATCTTACCGAATTATTAGAGATGCTTGTCGTACTGTTGGTATAGATTATAAAATTGGTACTCATACTTTGAGAAAAACATTTGGGTATCATCATTACAAAAAATTCAAAGATGTAGCGGTATTGCAAAAAATTTTTAACCACTACTCTCCACAGGTCACACTAAGGTATATAGGTATTGACCAAGACATGATTGACGAAAGCTATAATAACTTTATCCTATAACCCAATATTATAAAGCAATTCAACATTTTCCTACTTCAACATATTTAGTATTTTGTTGAATAACTAGCATCTATAACTATTCTGACATATTATCACAAA
>ENA-UOOA01000093-UOOA01000093.1-human-gut-metagenome-genome-assembly--contig:-P61old-NODE-93-length-186964-cov-8.598864_pt1 | contig 186964 bp, 141 predicted proteins | sample MGYA00242467_ERZ724014 | MGnify/ENA metagenome assembly ERZ724014 | reverse complement strand
AAACTAAATGCACGACTCTCTTTTTTACCCCGTGCGTTTACTTTGAGAAGTGACATTCCTGAAAATAAGCAGGAAAAACATGGTTTTCTCTTTGCTGTTTTGCCAAAGAAGTGCTATACTTGAGGCATACAGGAGGATGATCATGAAAAAAGCCGCTGCGAAATCAAATACCTTCGATTCCGATGCCTTTCAGATGCTGTTTGACGGAAGGATCAAGGACCCGCATTCCGTACTCGGAATGCATACCGGAAAAGACGGAATCGTCGTCAGAATTTACGATCCCGCCGCTGAAAAAGTCTTTATCCTTGCCGACGGGCAGAAGTTTCCTGCGGAAAAAGTCGCGGGCGCGGGGCTTTTCGTCGTGACTTTCCCCGGCAGGAAGAAGCATTTCGACTACGTCGTGGAAAAACATTTTGAAGGCGGAGAAGTTTTCGCTTCCGAGGACCCTTATCACTTCCTGCCCGGAATCGGCGAAATGGATATGTATCTGTTCAATTCCGGCGAGCATCATAAAGTGTATGAGGTCATGGGGGCGCATCCGCATAAAATGGGGACCGTGGACGGCGTGCTTTTCGCCGTCTGGGCGCCGAATGCGGAACGGGTCTCCGTGATCGGCGATTTCAACTGCTGGGACGGACGGCGCAATATGATGCGTCTCATGGGGTCTTCCGGCATCTGGGAGCTTTTCATCCCGTCGCTTCAGCCGGGGGATATCTATAAATATGAGATCCGCACGCAGACAGGCGATATTCTGACGAAACTTGATCCCTATGCGCAGCGCACCGAGCTGCGTCCGCACAATGCGGGGCGCATTTCATCCGCGGAACCGTATCCGTGGACGGATGCGGAATGGCTGGAAAAGCGCGGGAAAACCAATATTCTGGAATCGCCGGTCAACATTTACGAGGTGCATCTTGCCTCATGGTGCGGGCCGGGACTCCGGAAGCTTGATCCGGAAAACGAGGATGATTTCCATAATTACCGCGAGCTGGCGCATGCGCTTGCCGATTATATTCAGGAGATGGGTTACACCCATATCGAGCTCCTGCCGGTCTGCGAGCATCCGCTCGACCAGTCATGGGGATATCAGGTCACGGGTTTTTATGCGCCGACCGCGCGCTACGGTTCGCCGGAGGATTTTGCCTATTTTGTGGACTATATGCACCAAAAGGGAATCGGAGTGATTCTCGACTGGGTTCCGGCGCATTTCCCGAAGGACTCCTTTTCCCTCGGGCGTTTTGACGGCACGGCGCTGTATGAGCACGCCGATCCGCGCCAGGGGGAACACCGTGACTGGGGAACCTACATCTTCAATTTCGGGCGCAACGAGGTCAGGAATTTTCTGATCGGAAGCGCCCTCTACTGGTTCGACAAGTTTCATGTGGACGGTCTGCGTGTGGATGCGGTGGCGTCCATGCTGTACCTCAACTATTCGCGCAGTGACGGAGACTGGATTCCGAACAAATATGGCGGCAACGAGAATCTGGAGGCGGTTGCGTTTCTGCGCCGCCTGAACGAGCTTGCGCATGAACAGTTCCCCGGTATCATGATGGTTGCCGAGGAGTCGACCTCATGGCCCGGCGTATCGCGTCCCGCATATCTCGGAGGGCTGGGTTTCACCTTCAAATGGAACATGGGCTGGATGCACGACACGCTGGAATACTTTGCCCTGGACCCGATCTACCGCAGTTTCAATCACGGCAAGATCACGTTCTCGCTTCTCTATGCCTTTACGGAGAATTTCATTCTGCCGCTGAGTCACGACGAGGTGGTTCACGGGAAGAAATCCCTGCTTGATAAAATGCCGGGCGACTATCAGCAGAAATTCGCAAACCTGCGCGCGCTTTTCTCTTATATGGCAACCCACCCCGGAAAGAAACTTCTGTTCATGGGCGGCGAATTCGGACAGTGGATCGAATGGAACTGCAATGCCGGGCTTGACTGGATGCTTCTGGACTATCCCCAGCACGCCGCGATGAAACGGCTGTCCGCCGATCTGAATCATTTCTACCGCGGGAATCCGTCTCTGTGGGAGGTTGATTTCACCGCGCCCGGATTCCAGTGGCTCGACGGCGGCGATTTCCGGCAGTCGGTTCTTTCCTATATCCGCTGGAACAGAGATCATACCGATGCCGTCGTCGTGATTCTGAATCTGACTCCGGTGGTGCGCAATGACTACATCACCGGAGTGCCGTTCCCCGGCGAATGGGTCGAAGTCTTCAACTCCGACGCTTCGGAATACGGCGGCACCGGTCTGCTCAATTCCGGCGTCATGAAGACGGAGGAGGGCATTTACCACGGACAGCCCCAGCATATCAGACTGCGTCTTCCCTGGCTTGGCGCGGTGTTTCTCAAGCTCAGGAAGAAGTAAGCGGAGAACTCAGTGAAACAGATTCGTTTTGACAGTGTCGGCGGCGCCGCCGGCGATATGATTCTTGCTGCGATGGCAGGGCTCGGCGCCGATTTGAAATTAATGGAACGGGGGCTGAACGATGCCATTCCGGAAGATGAGTTCATGATGGAAACCATGCCGTTTTCCGATTACGGAATGAACGGGATGAAACTTGACGTGAAGATCACGAAAAGTTCCGGGATTGAGCGGGGGCTTGAGGAAATCGGGAAAATCATCGACCTCACTCCCATGCCGGAGAAGGCAAAGAAACTTGCGCATGGCGTATTTCACCGTCTGGCGCATGCCGAAGCGGAGGTTCACGGATGCCATGCGCATCATGTGCATTTCCATGAAGTCGGCGCAGTCGATTCGATTGTCGATATTCTCGGTTCCTGCTGGGCGTTTGAGATGCTCGGAGCGGACTCCATTTCTTTCGGCGTTCTGCCGGAGGGGACGGGGACCTTCCGGTGCAGGCACGGGATTTACCCGATACCGGCTCCCGCCACGCTCAGGCTGTTGAAGGACATTGAGATCAAACAGACCGACGAGCCGTTCGAGATGATCACGCCGACAGGCGCCGCGCTCCTGACGACGCTTCCGGGCGGGCAGAACAAAGGTGTTTCCGGCAAGATTGTCTCAAGCGCCCTTTCTTTCGGCAGCCGGAAACTCAACGGGCGCCCGAATGTTCTGCGTGCGACTCTGGTTGAATCGGCGGAAAGCGGCGCATGGGCCACCGAGCCCTGCATCGAACTGGAAACGAATCTGGACGATGTGACGCCGGAAGCGGCGGGCGCATTGTCCGCGAAACTTTTTGAAGGCGGTGCGCGCGATGTGTGGATGATTCCGGCTGTCATGAAAAAACAGCGTCCGGGATATGTGCTTCATGTGCTCTGCTTCGAGTCCGATCTGGATCGTTTTTCTGAACTTGTTTTCCGTGAAACCGGAACGCTCGGGGTCCGCGTGAACCGTACGGAGCGCCGGATTCTTGAGCGTGACATGGTTGTGGTGAATCTTCCCTGCGGTGCGGAAGTCCGTGTCAAACGCGCCTTTCTGGACGGCAGGACCATCTCCGCAAAACCGGAATATGAGGACTGCCGGAAGGTCTCGGATGAATACGGCATCCCTTATCGCGAGGTTTTTCTTGCGGCATTGAATGCATTGGAAAAATGAAAATCCGCCCGTATCAGAATCTCTATATTCATGTGCCGTTCTGCAACGGCAAGTGCGCCTATTGCGCTTTCTACTCCGAACCGGAGGTAAAACAGGAGGCTGTCGATGCGTGGCTGTGCCGTCTGGAACTTGACGCAAAACAGTATGCCCCGCAGAGTGTCCCGCTGAACACGGTTTATCTCGGCGGCGGAACTCCGACCGCCATTCCGCCGGAGTCGCTGGAACGTATTTTCAAAATCATCGGAACGTATTTTACCCTTGCGGAAAATGCGGAGATTTCCACGGAATGCAATCCGGAGAGCCTGACGGAGGAAAAAGCCGCTGTGCTCGGACGTTGCGTGAACCGGGTCAGCATGGGGGTGCAGTCGTTCAATCCGAAATTCCGCAGCCTGATCGGGCGGCGCGGAGGAGGCGCGGGAACCGTGGAACGGGCATTGGACCTGCTGCGCTCCAACGGAATTGCGAATATCGGTTTCGACCTGATCTATGCTTTGCCGGAACAGACTCTCGACGATTGGGTGCGGGAACTGGAAACCTCGCTCGGGTATATGCCGCGTCATATCTCCGCATATTCTCTCATCATTGAGGACGGGACGGAGCTTGCCGCGCGTGATTTTCCGCCGGAGGACAACGAACTTTCTTTCCGGATGTGGCAGACTGCGCAGGATTTCCTGGGCGCACATGGGATGCCGCGCTATGAAATCTCGAATTATGCGGCGGAAAAATATGAATGCCGCCACAATCAGAATGTCTGGCACGGGGAGACTTATCTGGGGCTCGGCCCCGGCGCCTGTTCCTTTGACGGGGCTGTGCGCCGGACGGAAGTTCCCTCACTTGCACGATGGCTGAAAGGGGATGCCGCCGAGCAGGATATCATCGAAGAACGGAAACGGCTGAGTGAAATTTTCATTATGGGGCTGCGGACGGTGCGCGGCTGGAAAAAAAGCGAATTTTCGCAGTTTTCCGTGTTGTCCTGGCGGGAAATGTGGAGTAAAATAATAGAGAAACAAATTTCAGACGGTATGTTGAAGGAGAGTCCGGACTGTATTTCCCCGACGGAGAAAGGGCTGGCTTTCTGGAATGATCTTGCCGAAGCATATTTTTGAAGGAGACTGTTGAAATGAGTATCACGATCCGCTTGATTCAGGAAGAAAAAGACCTTGAAACCGTGGCGAAGCTGGCGGAAAAGATCTGGTCGCGCACTTATAAAGAAATTCTTTCGCAGGAACAGATGGCATACATGCTGGAAATGATGTATGACCTTTCCGTTACAACACGCGAAGTCAGGGACGGCGTCAGATTCGAGTTGATCTGCGATGGTGAAAAACCGATCGGATTCATATCCTACGGTCCCTATGCAGACGGGGTGGCGAAGCTCCACAAGCTTTATCTTGACTATAATTACCACGGAAAGGGTATCGGTTCCATGGCGCTCCGGCATGTCATCGGGGAAACGCGTGCCGCCGGTTACAAGTTCCTGCGCCTGAACGTCAACAAGCAGAACAAGGACGCGATCCGCGCCTATGAACGGAATGGATTTAAGCTGTATGAAAAAGTCAAAGTCGATATCGGCGGCGGTTTTTATATGGATGATTACATTTACCAGCATGCGCTGTGAGCCGATTTGCCGGAACAGACGTTTCAGGTAAAAAACGCGGCACAAGCCTCCGGCTGAAGCAACCTCATGTTTTATGGTTTCAATCGCCGGTGAAACACAGGGCGTCCCAGCGATCTTTCAGAACCGCTTCGCCGCACTTGACCAGCGGGCGCATTTCCGGCGCATAAGCAGCGATCCGCGCTTCTTCGAGCAGCAGAAAATAAGCACGCAGATCACCGGAGTTTTCCAATGAATCCACCATCTCAAGCGCCATGCGGAATTTTCTGATGTACGGGGCGATGGTTTCGCCTTTCGTCAAATCTTTCTGCGGAGAGGCTATTGCACGCTGAATGCGGATATTCAAGGCTTTCAGGTAACGTGCGCAGCGTTCAAATATCTCCTGTGTCTTCAGGAAACCGGGGCGGAAGAAAAAGCGGAGCTCCTCCTCAATGTCCTCATAAGTTTCCGATTCCTCATCAAGTTTGCGCAAAAGCGGCATGAGTTCGCTGTATGCCCGGAATACACGGGCGAGTTCATCCATAAAGTCCGTTATGATGGCGGCAGCCTGGTCGCGCGACTGTTCCAGCCGGAGATTGAATTCTTCCTCCGAACGGATTTCCCACAGGTTTCCGCCGAGCGCTTTTTCTGCGGCGTTGTCGATGGCGTCCTCTTTCCACTCGCGGTATTTCAGGAAAAAGCTGAGCTCCATCTGATGCGATGCGTTCATCATGCTCCGCAGCGGTTTCAGAATCTGCGGCAGACGCATCCGCCAAAGTTTCAGGAGTGCACGGCGATGATGTTCTTTCGCCTCGCTTTCTTTCAGGAACAGAGCGCGCCCCAGCGTTTCCCCTTCATCGACCAGCGCCGGACAGGCGGAAACTCCGGTCTCCTCCGAGAGCCTGACTGCGAAAGGCATTGCCTCCGTTCCCGGCCAGTCGTGGAATCCTGTCAGGAACCACTGTTTTGCGGCGGGGACGGCATGGCTGACTTTGGAATCTTTTACAAAGCCTTCCGGCATACCGCGATGGACTTTGACGACTTTGCCTCTGGAATCCAGAATCACCAGTTTCATTTGCAGATATTCCGGCAGTTCGATTGATTCGAGATTTTCAACGCTGATCTGTTCTTCGTAATTTTCATTGAGATAATCCGCGAACGCCTCCGGGAAACTCTGTCCGGTGAAGATTTTCCCCGCACGGAAGTCGTCCATGAATCCTTCGGCGGCGGCATCCAGCGGCATGTAATTCCTGCGCAGGCTTTTCGGCAGGGACCGCAGCAGAAAACCGACTTTCTGGGCAAGATAACCCGGCACCAGATAATCCGTCAGATACGGATCAAGCAGATTGAGGCTGTCCTCCTGCACTTCCAGGAAAATGCCGTCTTCCTTTTCGCCGGGGTCGAATTGATACCGCAGCCTGAAACGCTGCCCGGCACTTACAATGGAGTCCGGATAATCCTCCTCATGCAGTTCTTCATACGGGATCAGCATGATTTCTTCGGGTTTCGGCGCATAATCCCTGTGATTTTTCTGCCAGTCCAGCTTGACCGCATTGACGGAATGCAGGCCGGGAGGCAGAACCTCGTCGAAATGACGGTAAATGGCTTCCGTGTCCACAATGGAGTCCGGACGGCGCATCTTGATCTCCAGTAATTTGAGTTCATTCAGCAGATAATTATATTCTTCCAGCCATGTGTCGCGCAGATTCGCGAGACCGGACACCAGACCTTCGCGTATGAATACAGACCGGGCTTCCGCGGGACGCACCTTTGCGTAATGGCAGCGGCGCCCGGGATTGATCAGAAGCTGTCCGGCGGTGATCCGTTCCCGCGCATAAACGAATCCGCTGGACTCATCCCAGTGAATGTTGTCATAGCTGACCGAACAGATGTGCGGCGCGACCTGTTCCAGCCATTCGGGACGGATCAGGGCATTCCCGCGCGCAAACACACGGCTTGTTTCCACCAGCGCGAAAAAGAGAACCCACTGCGGCGGGTTCTTCCGTTTCGCCAGCGCGGAACCGGGAAACAGCGTGAACTTTTTCCCCTTCATGTCCGAAAACAGCTTCGATTCCTTGTCGAACATTCCGAGCTGGCGCGGCAGGGCGCTCATCAACGCCTTGTGAATTGCATCCGAGGCGAGACGCCCAAGATCAATTCTGCGCTCGAAGTTCCATCTGCTTTCGCGGCAGATGTCTTTCAGGTCTTCGATCAGGTTTTTCCATTCGCGCAGACGGCGGTAGTTGATGTAGTTTTTCTGCGCAAAACGTTTGAGCGCCTGATTGGAACCACGTTCCGCAAGCGTTTTCTCCACGGCGTCATACAACTTCAGGATTCCGATGAAATCCGAGTCGTCGCAGTCAAACTTCCGGTGCGCGTCATCGGCGGCTTTGGCATGTTCGAAAGGACGCTCCCGCGGGTCGGCAATGCTCAGAAACGCGGCGATCACCAGCATTTCCGGCAGAACCTTGTGGCGGTTTGCGCTCATGAGCATTTTTGCGAGATGCGGGTCCAGCGGAATTTCCGCCAGTTTCCAGCCGCATTCGGTAAGGCGTCCGTGTTCGTCGATCGCCAGAAGATCGTTCAGCATCTGCATTCCTTCGCGGATCTGGATTGGCGCGGGCGGGTCCACCAGCGGAAAACGGTCCAGCGGAGGCAGGCGCAATGCCGCCATCTGGAGAATGACTCCGGCAAGGGAAGAGCGCTGGATTTCCGGCGGAGTGAATTCGGAATATTCGCTCAGCGCCTCCTCGCTGTAAAGATGCACGCAGACGCCGTCGCGGAGCCGTCCGCAGCGTCCGCGGCGTTGTCTCGCGCTTGCCTGCGACACGGGTTCCACGCGAAGTTCCTGAATCCGTGTGCGCGGGTTGTAGCGGCTCAGGCGGACGAGTCCGGAATCCACCACGAAACGGATGCCGGGGATCGTCAGCGAGGTTTCCGCGACGTTGGTCGCGAGGATGATTCTCCGCATGGAGCCGGGCGAGAACACTTTCTGCTGGTCGCCGCTGCTGAGACGCCCGAAAAGCGGCAGGATTTCCGTATGCTTGTAAGAGCGCCCCGACAGCATTTCGGCACAGTCGCGGATCTCCCGTTCGCCGGGAAGGAAAACCAGAATGTCGCCGCGCGCATCCAGCTCCGTCAGGAATTCCACGCCGCGCGCCACGCTCTCCGGCAGTTCTTCGTCTTCCTCCGGTTCGAGGAAACAGTCTTCGACGGGAAACATGCGCCCTTCGACTTCGATGACCGGAGCATTGGAAAAGAACCCGGAAATGCGTTCCGCGTCCAGTGTGGCGGAGGAAATGACGACCCGCAGGTCTTTCCGGCGGGCAAGCAGAAGTTTCATGTATCCGAGCAGGAAGTCGATATTCAGCGAACGTTCATGGACTTCGTCGAGGATGATGCAGTCGTATTGAAGCAGGTCGGGATCGTCGCGTGTTTCGGCAAGCAGAATGCCGTCTGTCATGAACTTGATGACCGTCTTACGGTCGGTATGGTCATCGAAACGGACTTTGTAGCCGACTTCTCCCCCGCACTGGCAGCCGGTTTCACTTGCCACGCGCCGCGCCAGCGCGGACGCCGCGATCCGGCGCGGCTGGGTGCATCCGATGCGTCCGGTGCGCCCGAATCCGTTTCTGAGCGCGATCTTCGGAAGCTGGGTCGTTTTCCCCGACCCCGTGGAACCGCAGACAATCACCGCCTGATGCTGTTTCAGGGCTTCGGAAATCTCCTCTGTTTTTGCGGAGATCGGCAGTTCTTCCGGGAATTCACAGGTCAGGGAGTCCGCAAAACGGTGCAGGGAGTGCGCGGAGAGATTTTGCAGATAGTTCAGAAACGAACTCAATGCGGCGGTGTCTTTCGAGTGTGCAAACGCACGCATCCGCCGTCCGAGCCTCGCCTGATCGCGGATGAGAAGCGATGGAAAAATCTCCTTTATTTTACGGAAAATCGTTTCCGGTGTATCAGAATCAGTTTTCATAGCCTGTCAATATAGCACGGAAAAGACCGGAAGGAAAGCCCGCTGAGAATTTTTCACGGAGATAAAACCGTTTTCCATTTCAGACGATGAATGCCTGCGGCTCCTCCACCGGCCCGGAATGATTCAGCAGAAGCGAAAAGCGGAAACAGTCATTGATCTGCTGGAACGCGGGAGAGTCGGTGATCAGCATATTGTGATGAATCTGCCAGTAGAAGCCCGCGGCTTCCGAGTTGAAGTCCCGCTCCATGAGCCAGCGGAAATGCCGGATGGAACCGGGATGCACCACGGGAGCATCAGGCGAAAACATGGTCCATGTCCGTCCGTTGCTTGTGCAGCTGATTCCGCGATGGGCATAAAAGGAGTCCCGCATTGATCCGGGCAAAAGGTCTTCCGCAAGGTTGACCGCGGAGTCCGCCGTGTGAAGAATCCACTCTTTGCCTTGTCCGTCCAGAGGCGCAGCGAGATAAAGGCTTTCCAGTTCAAGGGTTTCCGGCTTGGCAAGAAAGAGTTCCACATCGATTCTCGGCATATCGTGATACAGCCTCCATTGAAGCGAAAAACGGCGTCCTCCCCGGAAACAGCCGCGCCGTTCCATGACGTCGCTCAGGATTCCGTGAGACAGCAGGCCTGCACTTTGCCATCGGGCGGAGGGATAAACGCACCGTTCCACCGGAGCCATGCCCGCGCCCGTCCAGCTTAACTGGTAATCCTGCGGCAGTTCCAATACCGGTTCAAGGAAACCGGGCAGGGCGCCTGACCTGCGGTAAAAGGTTTCTCCTTCCAGACTGGAAAAGCATTCCACTGCGCCGTTATGCGCAAAATCAAGCCTGAAGAAACGGTTCTGCCATGATTTCGGCATCGGCTGCAAAACCGGCAAAGGCTTTTCCATGCGATCCTGGTCCGTTTCCAGTTCATAAAGCAGTTGTGTGACTTCATTTCCACTCAATGCGGGAAGTTCCACAAGATAACGGTGAAATCCTTTTTCCTCGAAACGCAGTTCTTTTCCATTGAGCGTCGTCACTCTTTTCAGTTTTCCCTGATCGCGCCCGGCATAGAATTCCGCGATTCCGCCTTGAGGCTGTTTCGCCGGATTCCAGACCAGCCATAAGTTGTTGCCGTTGCCGCGGAACAGATTCCGTCCTGCCAGAGCCCGGATTGCCTCTCTGCCGGATGCGTTCGCAGCCTCGGCATAAAACAGCTTGGCGCGCCAGCTTTGCCTCAAGGGGAGGAATTCGCGTTGTCCGGGCTCCGCGCCGGGTTTTCTCAGCAGAGGGGCATGCCAGGTGCTTAACCCGCAGGTATGATCGGAATAGAGCCCGAGCCAGTCAGCCGTTTCGTTCAGAAGCCGTTCCATCCGGTGGCAGGGATATTGTCCCGCAAGCCGTTCCGCCAGCAGATAGCCGCGTTGAGCGGAGCGGTAGCATTTCAGGGAAGAACTTGCCGGGTTGCATCTTATGACCCACGGGTCCGCCAGCATACCGGAGTATTCCGGGATGTCGGCTCCGTAACGCTGTTCCATGAGTTCCATGAAACGGGACGGAGTGGTCAGCTCGATTTCCGGCAGTTTCCCGGAGGCATTGATTCTTTCGATGATTTCCGGCAGATCCGGATTCGGCCAGCGGTTGTCTCCTCCGTATTGAAGCATAAGCTCTTCATAGGGATATTGTTCCGCATTCAGGCGTTCCTCCAGCTCATGGTAAACTTCTTCCGGCGAGCGCTGTTCCCGGCGCGTATTTCCCTCCGCTTCCACTTTTTTCCCTGTCCCGAATCCGAGCGCCTTCATCCACGGATTGATGATGTAATTGGCGCCCAGCCCATAGACAGCGAGCAGAGCTTTGCTCTGCACAGGTGTTTTGCGGCGGTCAATCCCGAGATTCCAGACAAGAAGCCGCCCTCCCTCCGGTCCCCTGTGCCGGAAAAGATGCGGCAGTTCCCTGGTCCAGGGAAGAAAAACCTGAAATGCGCCGACACCGGATACAAAGTAACGGATTCCGGACCGTGCGCAGACATCCGGCAAAGTTGCCGGCCAGCCTCCGATATCGTTCAGCATGGCGCAGGATACCGGGAAATGATTTTCCCCCGCAACCTGTTTTGCATAGGAACAGACCCGTTTCAGCTCGGATGCGGAGCAGAGTTCCAGAAGCGGTTGATACTCAAACCCCATCAGTTCCATCTGTCCGGTGCGCAGACAGCGGAAAATGTCTTCCACGGCTCTCTGCGGGCGATGCTCCAGATAATCTTTCAGCAGATGGGCGGATTCAATGGTCCAGCGGTACTGCGGTGAACGGCGGCATTCCCTGACTGCACGGTCCAGAAATGTCCTCTGCTGGTTCATGACCTCCTCCGGCAGGTCCGTATAGCCGATGTCCATGTGCGTATGGTGTGTCAGATAAATCTTTTTGATCATTGCTGCCTTTCAGGAGAAAGATGGACCTGAAACCGGCTGGATCATGCCTGAACCGATGATCCAACGCGCAAACCAGGTTTTTTTATTTTTATTCCATTGGGTTCAATATCCTGCCCCCCGGACCGGCTTTGCCCTTTATTCTGGCTTTCCGATCCCCCGCTGCTTGTGGCGGGCAGTTTATTTTACTATACTATAGTAAAAAATAATATCAAGTGAAAAAGCCAAGATTTTTTGATGATATCATCGCCGGAAAGCCCGATGGATCATACTTGCCGTACGGCAGAAAGCTATTCCGTATTGACAAATTCCTGCATTTTCAGTTTGCGGTAGGCTCCGGGCGACATTGCATAACAGCGGAAAAAGCGGCGGCGGAAGTAAGCCGGATCATTGAATCCGACTTCATCGGCGATTTGCGCGACGTTCAGCGAACTGGTCCGGAGCAGTTCCGCCGCATGACGGATCCGGATCCGGTTCAGGGCGTCCGTAATGGATTCATTGAAATAATTCCGGTAGAGTCTCCCCAGATAGTCCGGATTGCATTGCAGTTCTTTCGCGAGGAGCGAAGTGGAAAGAGGTTCGCGGAACCGCAGGAACAGAGTTTTCCTGAGATGCTGCACCAGAGGCGGCAGTTCTTTTGCCGTACTGTTTTCCCCGGTTTTCCGGCAGGCTTCGTGGAGAATGAGCTGTACCAGCATGTCCAGTCCCTCCTCATCTTCCGGAGAATCTTCCTGAAGGGAAAGAAAAAGCTGGAAATATTCACTTAATCTTGCCGGATTCATTGCCTTGAAACGCCGTGGCAGTTTTTTCAGATATTGTTCACTTTTCCTGTCTGCCGGAAGAAAGTGAATCCAGAAAAAGGAGAGGTCCGGCGTATATCCGCCTCTCCCCCCGTGGCGGATTCCGGGAGGCAGAAGCAGGCAGTGCTCCGCCGTGACATCGAAACTTTCCCCGCCGACAAACATTTCCAGTCTGCTTTTCAGCACAAAGATCAGTTCCCAGTTCCTGATGATGCGTGAAATATGCCCTCCTCGCCCGCGTGAAATGAGACGGCCTGCATTATTCGCTTTCAACTGAATCCGCATTGAAATAACTTCCTTCTTATGTCGGTTTTATCTCTTATCGGTACTATATGCCGATATTCCGGCAATTCAATCTTTTTCAGCAGAGAATAAACGAATGAAAAAGAGTTCCTGAAAATGTGAAAAGTCGGAATAAACACTCTTTTCTACTAATCCGTCAGCTTGCGGATTCCTGATATTTCATTATAATATAAATAATAAAATAAATCATGGAGGTCGAGATAAAATGAAATGCAGTCTGCAAATGTTTCCCCTGCCGGAACCGGAAAGAAGCAGGGACAGGGAACAGGGGAATATCGAAGGGAAAAGTGAAAAATGGGGGGCATTGCATTTTCTCCCGTCTTTCCTTTACCAGAAATCCGTTTCCGTCTTCAGTTTTTTCTGCCATCTTTCTTACTTCAGAGTCTCCTGTTCTTCTGCTTTTACTTCTTTTGCTTCCGGCAGGATGAAAAGGATTTTCACCTTGATAGAGCTCCTCATCGTGATTGCGATCATCGCGATTCTGGCGGCGATGCTTCTGCCTGCGTTGAATTCCGCGAAAAACAAGGCGAGAACGATTCAATGCGTCAGCAACCAGAAAGGGATTCTGACCAATACATTCATGTATATTCAGGATTTCAGCTTTATCCCCACGGATAAAAAACATCCGAATCCGAAAAACCAGACTTTTGTGGGAGCCGATACCTGGTTCCAGTACTACCGTCTGGCATATTACAATGATAATCCGGAACCGTTAACCTGTCCGAGTGTTCGCCAGCGTGGCATGAAAAGCCTGAAGGACGGCAATGCCGGAAATTATGGCAACTATGCCATGAACGATTATCTGGACGGTCCCGGTGCCACCAAGGGATATGAAAGTAAACTGAACCGGATCAAGCAACCTTCGCAGACAATTTTCTTTACAGATGGAATTCTTGATAAATCACAGCCTGAAAACAGGACACTGAGCGTAGTCTGGAGTTATGAGAATACCGATTTACGGCATGGCACCGCGATTGAAAATCCATACCGGGGAGGCGGGGTGACGGGCATGGGTGACGGGCACGTCTCTTCGTTTACCGTCAGCTGGGACAATCCGAACGGCAATACGGCTCATCCTCTGCATGGATCGAAATTTCATCTTTGAGCGGGAAGGGAGGCAAGATGATGAAATTACTGGCATTGGCAGTCATATTGAGTTTGTGCGCTCTGTCCGGTGGCGCTGAGTTGATTCACAACCCTGCATTTTACAATCCGAAGCAGGTTTCCACAGGGCAAGCGGCAGGTTTGAAGAAATATGGGATCCGGATGAAGACCGGAGTTCTGCCTTTTGGCTGGACTGTTTCCTGCAATTCCCTGAAAGTTGTTGATGGTCTGATAGATTCGCAAAAAATAAAAGACCGGATGTCATTGCATTTTTCCAGCGTACATGGAGAGATCATTTTCTACAATCATATGAGAATTCCACTGGAAAAGTTTGGCAGTCAGGAATGGGCGCTCTGTCTGGGCATTCACGGCAAAGGTGAAGTGACACCGGTTGCATACGGATATGATGCAAATGGGAAATGTGTCTATTTTCATCGTTTTCAGAGAATCATGCTGCACCGGAAACAGTTTCCGCTGCCTGTATTCATCCGGAAACAGGATTTTTCTGTGAAGAATGCCGTGGCAGTTGCAATCGGAATTGCCGTCAAAGGGACGGCATCTGTTTATGCAATTGAACTTAAGGACATGGCACCGGAGGAAATCCGGAAGATCACGGAGCAGAGACGCAGGGAACAACAGGCTTATCTTTTGCAAAACGGCTCATTTGAATCTGCCGGAGGGTGGGTCCTGAAAAAGCATGACGGCGCCGAAGGCTATATGAAAATCATAGACGGAGGACGGACCGGAAAGAAATCTCTGCTACTGGTCAAAAGCAACGGGGAAGGATTTCTGCAACTGGCTGCGGCGAATCCTGTGAAAGTGAACGGAGGGCATCACTATGTATTCAGGGGATATTTTCAGACGCAGACTTCCAAACTGGATTCCCTTCTGCTTTTCCGGGTTGCAAAAACGGAAGAAGACCGGAATTTCCGTTATGATGATGTGGATCGTTCTCAGGGTTTTCCGGCACAGTCTCTGCTGATCAATTCAAATGCCGGTGAATGGGTTAAGCGGGTGGTATCCCATCGCCCGAAACAGGATGGCGAGATTTATCTCAATCTGATTCTGACGGGGAATCCCGCTGAAGTCAGAATTGACGATTTGGAATTGTCGCCGGATAATTATACCCGTCCTGCTCCGGCCGATCTGACCAAACGGACCGAGTTTCCCTATACCAGAGAGCAGGTTTATGAAATCTTGGGAAAAAGGAAAAACGATGAAGCGTTCCTGCACCGGAACGGCGACCGGATGGAACTGCTGTTGAACGGGAAAGCGGTTCTGCCGGCAATGTATAAACCGGAATGGTTTCAGAGCGATTATGTTTATAACCGTTATCTTGAATTCGGACAGGCGGGTGTCCCGTTTGCTTTGAGGACAATCCAGCTTTCCAGCGGCAAAACGGACCGTGGCGTGGTGTTGGGGCCGGGACAGTATGATTTTGCGAAATTGGAGGAGGTCGTCATGTATGCTCTCCGGCAGAATCCCTATGCACGTCTGGTAATCGACTACGGGCTGAATGAGCCGTATCCCGGATGGGGGCAGGCGCATCCGGATGAACTCTGGCGAAATGAAAAAGGGGAATTCGGATGGGGCGTATGGGGCAACTGTGAAGGATTTGTCTCCGACTTTTCGCAGATAAAGCTGACGGGATTGCGGGCCTCGTGGATTCCATGGCCCTTCGGTTCCTATTCTTCACGCTCCTACCGTGATGCACATATCCGTTCGGTTACGGAGATTACACAATATTTAATGCAGTCCCCCGTCGGAAAAGCGATTGTCGGATTTCACATCGGCGGAGGGCATGATGCCCAGTTTCAATACTTCCGGCCGGACTATTCGCAACCCGCAGTGGAATCTTTCCGTGATTTTCTGCGGATGAAGTATGAAAATATCGGTGAATTGAACCGTCGCACCGGTTCCTGTTTCCATGATTTTCAGGAAATTGCGATTCCTTCCTCCAGGATTTTCCGACAGGCGAAAACTCCGTTCAACCACGGGATTGCGGCAGATTATAAGGCGTTTCAGCGCCATGAATCATGGAGGCTTAAACATGCTCTGGCTGACGCGGTACGCGGCGCGGCAGGAAAACGGGTTTTTGTTTCTGCCTATGGCTTGCCGCTTGAATATCATGCCGGAACGTTTGTGAGACATACCGGCGGAGTCGATCTCTTTGTGGTTCCTTCATGGTATCCGTTCCGGCAGATGGGATATCCGATCGGCGCAAAGCCGGATGCTACCTTTGCAGATCATGGAAAAATGTGGTTGAATGAAATGGACCTCCGTACGTGGACGGAGCCGGCGAAGAGTGAGATCCGGGATATGTGGCTGGGGGCGGCGCTTGATTTGCCTTACTGGAAGTCCGTACACCGGAAATTTGCCGGAGTGGCGCTGGCCCATCATTCCGCATGGTGGTACTATTCCATGTACCGCTATTTCGACAGGCCGGAGGTCATGGCGGAAATCAAGAATGCAATGGCTGCCGCCGGCAGGCTGAAATCCGTTCCGGGGAATCATTTCCGGCCGGAAGTCTGTGTGGTTCGTTCGGAACGGGGAGATGACATCTTGAGCGCCACTTTTTCCTCCGATGCCAATACCGTGATCTTTCCATGGCAGCTGATGCAGATGGAGATGAGCGGTGTCCCTTATGATCTGCATGATCTGCATGATGTTATGAACAGGGAGGAGTTGCAGGACTATAAAATGTATGTGTTTCTTCATACCGCAGAACTCAGCCGTGTAGAACGCCGCAAAATTGAACAGTTGAAAAAAGCCGGTAGGATGCTGGTTTTCCTGTATAACAGCGGATGGTTTGATGAGGTAGGCGGAGAGAGTGGGAATATTACGGATTTGACTTCATTTCCCGTTTCCTCGGAACCGCATTACGGCAGGGCGTCCGCTCTGTTGCAGAAACACCCGCTGACAACAGGTTTGAACCCTCTGATTTCAGGCGGAGATCTTCTGCTCAGTATGCTTGCTGTACGGGGAATGAGCCCGCATTATCAGGCATATCAGGTGTTCCGTATCAAAGAGGCGAAGCCGGATGAAATTCTGGCACGTTATACGGATGGTTCCATTGCCGCGGCAATCCGTGGAAATGTGGTTTATTCTGCCGCTCCGTTTTCTCTTTCCGCAGGACTGTTTCACAGGCTTGCGGAACGTTCCGGTGCATTTTGTGTCGCCGCCCCGGGACAGAGCATTCATATGAATGGGAGCTTTATTTCACTTCACGGGACGACTCCGGGAGATTGTATTTTGAACCTGCCGTCCGGTGTTAATCAGGTTACGGATTTGTTTTCAGGAGAAAATTTCCAGATAAAGAATGGAAAATTCACGCTGAAAGTAAAAAATGGAGAAAGCTATTGGCTGATGATGTCAAACAGCAGACAGTAGATGCGCTTTTATCATCAAAAAAGGATTTTACCATGAAAAAAAATGACGGTGTCCCGCAAAAGAAAATCAAACTGCTGGACCCTGTTTTTGCACCGAGGCAGGAAACAGGGTACCGTGTTACGATCCCGGGCTGTATCCGGCGCTGCGAAGAAACGGGGAGGTTGAAAGCATTCAAGCTCCAATGGAAGAAAGGAGAACCGGAACAACCTCATGTCTTCTGGGATTCCGATGTGGCGAAAGTTCTGGAAGGCATGGCGGAAATGCTGATGGTTCATCCCGATCCCGCAATGGAAAAAGAACTGGATGAATTGGTCGATCTGATTGTCGGAGCGCAACAGGAAGACGGGTATCTGAATGTTCATTTCACCGTTGTCGAACCGGAAAAAAGATGGAGCAATCTCGGAAATCAGCATGAACTTTACTGCGCCGGACATCTGATCGAGGCGGCGGTGGCGCATTTCGAGGCGACGGGTTCCCGCAGGTTCCTTGACGCGATGTGCCGTTATGCGGATTATATCGCATCGGTATTCGGTCCCGCCCCGGGACAGAAAAGAGGTTATCCGGGACATGAGGAAATCGAGCTCGCGCTGGTCAGGCTTTACCGTGCGGTCGGTGAGAAACGGTATCTGGAACTTGCAAAGTTCTTCATTGACGAGCGCGGCGCCGAACCCAGTTATTTTGTAGATGTGGAAAAAAGCCTGAACCGCGCCCAGCTGCCGAACCGCCAGGCTCATAAACCGGTTCGCCTGCAGGAAAAAGCCGTGGGGCATGCGGTGCGTGCGGTCTATCTCTACTGCGGAATGGTGGATGTTGCCGTCGAAACACAGGATTCCGGACTCCTGAATGCGGCTGTCCGGCTGTTCGACAATGTGACGCAGAGGCAGATGTATATCACGGGCGGAATCGGCGCGACAAGCCACAATGAGGAGTTTACGCATGACTTCGGGCTTCCGAACGATACGGCTTACGCAGAAAGCTGTGCCGCGATCGGGCTTGCTCTCTTTGCAAAACGTCTGCTTGACGCCACCGGAGAATCGAAATATGCGGACGTGCTGGAGCGTGTCCTTTACAACAACGGATTGAGCGGAATCAGCCTTTCCGGAGATGAATTCTTCTATGCGAACCTGCTTGAGGTCAATGACACCACATATGAGCACGGAGTTACACGGAAAAAACGTCAGAAATGGTTCGACTGTTCCTGCTGTCCCACGAACTACTGCCGATTTCTGCCTCAGCTCGGAACATTCTGTTATTCCGTTTCGCCGGAACTCCTGCGGATTGATATTCCGGCGGCGGCAGTTGTTTCCACGGAAAATTACGAGGTGAGGATTGACGGGAAATATCCTCATGACGGTAGTCTTGCGCTTACAGTCCTGCGCGGAGGCACCTTTGCCATTGCGCTGAGAATCCCCGCATGGTGCGGAGAATATTCCATCGAAGTGAATGGAAACGCCGTGAACGGCGGAATAGAATCCGGCTACTGGAAAATGGCGCGCAAATGGCAGTCCGGAGACCGGATTACGGCGGTTCTGGCGATGAAACCGGAACTGGTTTATCCGCATCCGTCAATTGCCGCCGACGCCGGGAAAGCCGCGATCCGGCGCGGACCCGTGGTTTACTGTCTGGAGAGCGTGGATAATCCCGGCATTCCGCTGCAAAGCGTGATCCTGCCGTCCGTTCCGGATTTCAGGCTCGGTAAAGTTGACGGGCTGCCGGAGGAGACGGTGGCAATCCGCTGCGATGCAAAGTTGGAATTCAGCGGGGACGATGCACTTTACCGTAATACTCCCCCGCAATACCGGAATGTGGAAGTGTGCGCAATTCCGTATGCCCTCTGGCAGAATCGCGGGGAGTCCTCCATGCAGGTCTTCCTGCGGGTGTCGGAACGGTAAGAATCATTGATTTCATGAAGAAAACCTTGCCTGCCGCAGAGTATGAGGTTGATATGCCTGTACTCTGCGGCATTTTCCCGTCGGCAGACGCAATGATATCTTATGAGTTCAGAATGGTACGGATATCCTCCGTGATCTGCGCAGGAGTCAGACGATTTGCTTTCAGCAGTTCCGCAGGGGCGTAACGGTCCACGAACTTTTTCCGGGCTCCATAGTTCAGGACCTTCATTCCGGAGGGACCGTAATATCGTGCAATCTTTTCTCCGAATCCGCCGTCCAGAATGCCGTCTTCCAGCGTGATCACGACCTGGTGATCGTGCTTCAGCTCCTCCAGAAGTGCGGAGTCCACACCGGAAATATAACGGGGATTGATGAGCGTGGCGTCTATTCCCGCACTTTTTTTCAGTTCCGCCGCAACGGATTCTCCGAGCTGATAGAAACTGCCGAGTGCGAGGATTGCGGCGTTTTTCCCGCGTTTCGTGACTTGATAACGGTTGAGTTTGCTGTAATCGGCGTCGATCGGAGCGGAACTGCTGATGACTCCGTTTGCAGGGACGCGGATGGCGACCGGATGATCCGTCTGTTTCAGGCTCCATTCCAGCATGGCGAGGTATTCTTCCTTGTTTGTCGGCGCAAGATAAACCATGTTCGGGATATTGCTTATGACGGGAATATCGAAGAAACAGAGATGCGTCACATCGTTCATGGAGGAAAGCGAGCCCCAGAACACCAGAATCACCGCCGGATTGTTGTTGATGCAGAGATCCTGCGACAACTGGTCGTAGGCGCGCTGGATAAAGGTGCTGAACACGCCGAAGACCGGACGTCCTCCGTTTGCGGCGATCCCGGATGCCAGCGCGACCGCATGTTCTTCGGCGATTCCCACATCGACAAACTGTTTTCCCGCCTGTCTGCGGCGTTCTTCCGTAAAACCGAATACGGCAGGCGTTCCGGCTGTGATGCCGACGATCCGTTTGTCCTCTTTCATTTTCTCCAGCAGATACTCTGCGGTCAGGTCGCCGTAATCCTCTTCCTCGAAACTTTGTTTCGGCTTGCCTGTTGCAAGATCAAAAGGCATTCCCCAGTGAAAGTTTTCCTTTTGTTCTTCCGCGAAGGAATATCCGTGCCCTTTTTCCGTATTGATATGCACGACGACCGGATGCGGGGTATCTTTGACAGACTGGAATGCTTTGATCAGAGACTCCAGATCGTTTCCTTTTTCAACATACCGGTAATCTAAACCCATTGACTTGAAGAAATTACACTCCGATTCGCCTTTTGTTTCACGGAGCTCTTTCAGATTCTGATACAGCCCGCCGTGATTTTCCGCAATGGACATCTGATTGTCGTTGACGATGATAATCAGGTTGGTGCCGGCTTCCGCGGCGTTGTTCAACCCTTCATAAGCTTCGCCGCCGCTCAGAGAGCCGTCTCCGATCACGGCAATGACATTGTTCGTCTCTCCTTTCAGATCCCGCGCCTTGGCAAGTCCGCAGGCGAGGCTGATTGAGGTTGAAGTATGCCCGATGATGAATGCGTCATGCTCGCTTTCCGACGGTTCCGTATAGCCGGAAACTTCATCGTATTTCGCCGGATCGGTAAACGCTTCCAGGCGTCCGGTCAGCATCTTGTGGACATAGCACTGGTGCGAAACGTCGAAAACGATCCGGTCGACCGGAGAGTTGAAGACATAGTGCATGGCGACTGTCGCCTCCAGAATTCCGAGATTCGGCCCGATGTGCCCACCGTGTGCGCTGAGTTTTTTCAGCAGAACATCACGCAGTTCGCCGCAAAGGGTGTTGAGTTCCGCGAGGGTAAGCTTTTTGATATCCGCCGGAGATTTGATCTTTTTCATATCCATTTTTTTTCCTTTTTTGTTGTTTTTTCAAGCTTGCAGCCATTAAGATAAACCTTACAGTAACTGTAAGTCAATGACTTTTTCCGGAAAAAGAGAAAAATTTATGAAAACTGCTCCGGCGGTCCCAGAGAAGTGCTCCTTCAAAAAAATTGGTCTGATGCCGCGATGCCCTGTATTGCAGAAAAATAATCCCGGCAGGACTTTCAGTCCTGCCGGGATCCTGCGCAGAAATGTTGACCGCCGCAGGCGAGATTTTCCGATCCCCCCCTGCTTGTATCGGAATAGTTTATTTCAGATTTTTCCGGAAGAACGATTCGATTCTGTCGAACGGGATCGCATTTTTTCCGCCGCCGTCGTAAAGATCCGTGTGCGATGCGCCGGGAACGATCAGGAGTTCCTTGTTATCGCGATAGTCCGTATAGGAGGACATATCCCGGTAGGCGTCTTCACTGAAATAACGCGAATGCGCGTTTTTGCCGTGAACGAGCAGCACCGCCGTACGGATCTCTTTTGAGTATGCGAGAATCGGCTGGTTCAGGAACGACATTGTGCCTGTGACCGTCCAGCCGTCGTTGGAGTTGCCGGATCTCTTGTGATAACCGCGCGGTGTTTTGTAGTAATCGTAATAATCTTTCACGAATTTCGGTGCATCCGCCGGCAGCGGATCGACTACGCCGCCGCCCTGCTCGTAAAAGCCCTGTGCATATTCTTTTGTCCGCTGCGCATTCAGTTTTTTCCGCATTTCATAACGGTCTTTTTCGCTGTCGTTCGCATCAAAATAACCGTTTGCGTTTACACGGCTCATGTTATACATCGTGACGGCGACGGTTGCTTTGATCCGTGTATCCAGCGCGGCGGCATTCAGCGCCATGCCGCCCCATCCGCAGATTCCGAGAATTCCGATCCGTTCGGGATCGACGTCCGGCTGAGTGGCGAGAAAATCGACTGCTGCTTGAAAATCCTCCGTGTTGATGTCCGGCGAAGCCATCCGGCGCGGCGTGCCGCCGCTCTCACCCGTAAACGACGGGTCGAAGGCGATCGTGAGGAAACCGCGCTCCGCCAGCGTCTGGGCATAGAGTCCGCTGCACTGCTCTTTGACTGCGCCGAACGGACCGCTTACGGCGATGGCGGCGAATTTGCCGTTTGCATTTTTCGGTTCATATACATCTGCCGCCAGCGTGATGCCGTAACGGTTGGCGAAAGTGACTTTGCGGTGGTTTACCCTGCCGCTTTTCGGAAAAGTCTTGTCCCATTCCTGTGTAAGTTCGAGTTTCTGCGGAGTGATTTTATTGTTCATGATTGTTGTCCTTTCTGTCTGTGCCTGAAGGTTGACGGCGGACAGCATTGCCGCCGCCAGTGCGAATGTTTTCGTATGGTTCATTTTTCCTCCCTGATAAATTTGTTTTCATGGAATAAAGCAGATGAGTGTAAATTTTCCTCCCGTTGGGAAAGCTTCGTCGTGCCGGTGATTGGGACGATCCACGGCTTTTTGCTCCGCAGCCACGCCTGTGCGATCTGTGCGGCGGTGATGCTGCGCGTCCGTCCGAAAGTGTGCAGAGCTTCGACAATGTACAGCAGGACGAGCAAAGTGATTAAAAGGATTTCCGTGAATCCGAGTGACATATCATGCCTCCAATCATTTCTTTCACTGGAATCAGACGGTTTTGCCGAGGCGGTACGCCTGTTCCGGGAATTTTGTGTGATTGACTGCGCCGACCGGCCAGACGCCGGGGGCGATGATCTGCCCGGCGTCGGTCCTGCCGAGATAGTCCAGCAGCACTTCATAATGGCTGATGATCGCGCTTTCCTTCTTTTTGGAGTTGTCCGCATAGGTCATCATCAGCACTGCTTTCTTCGGAACGTGAATCTGCCCGTTGATTGCATAAAAACGGTCGATCACCGTCTTGATCTGCGCTGAAATGCCGAAATAGTACATCGGTGTTGCGAAAGCCACCAGATCCGCATCGGCAATATGCTTGCGGATGAATTCAAAATCATCCTTGAAGACACACTGCCCGTTCATGCCGCAGCGGTTGCAGGCGATGCAGGGATGTACTTTCTTGAACGCCGCATCGAAGCGGACGACTTCGTGCCCGGCTTCTTTCGCGCCTTTGATGAAGTGTTCCGCGAGAGTGTTGGAATTGCCGTTTTTCCGGGGACTGCCCGTAATGACCAGTATTTTCATCTTTCCGTTTTTTCCTCCGTGTTTTGAGTTGCCCGTGACACCGAACCCCGGCAGGGCGCCGCCGAGGAACGCGCCTCCGGCGACTGCCGCCGTTACCGTCAGAGAAGTTTTGAGAAATTCGCGCCGGTTCATATTGTCACTTCATTTTCATTTCCGGGATCAGCGGCGTCTGGTCCAGCAGCTCCAGCTTCCGGACCATCTCCAGTGTTCCCTGTTTATATTTTTGAAAGTGCGGAGTTTTGATATGACGCTCATAGGCGTTGTGATCCGCATAAATCTCCAGAATGGTGATCCGCTCCGGATGCGCCTTGTCCTGCATGGAATACATCATCAGGACGCCCGGTTCCTTTTCCATGGACTGCCTTCCGCATTCTGCCGCAAGTGCAAGATATTCGGGAATGCGGTTCGGATCAACGGTGATTTTGGACAGACGTACAATGCTTTCCGAAGTCACCTTCGCTGTTTTTTCATGTTTCATGTTTTCCCCTTTTTCAGAGGTATGGGCGGCGGTCCCCGGCATCACGGGCGAAAGCAGAATCGCCGCCGCCGGCAGGAGCCATTTCGTCGGAAGATGCCTCATCCTGCCGTCTCCCGTTCATTTGCCGGAGGTCGCCGCCTTGTAATCGGTGTCGGAAACCGGTTCGAGCCAGGTATTCTTGTTGGTCGCCGGATTGCATTCGATCGCCAGATGCGAGAACCAGCTGTCGGGAGCGGCTCCGTGCCAGTGATCGACGTTCGGCGGAATTTCCACCACATCGCCGGGAACCAGTTTCCGCGCCGCTTTGCCGCGTTCCTGATAGTAACCGACTCCGCCGACCGCGATCAACATCTGTCCCCCGGTGTGGCTGTGCCAGTTGTTGCGGCATCCCGGCTCGAAAGTCACGTTGGCGACCGGGACATTCAGGCGGTCGTCTTTCGTCAAACGGGCGAGGTAGGATTTGCCGCTGAAGTATTTTGCATACGCTGTGTTCTCGCCGCCGCGCGGGAAGGCGCTGACGGTATTACTTTTGACCGTTTCCAGAATTTCCGCGGCCTGCGCATCGGTGACACCGTTGTGCTTGCCGATTCTGATATGGGAGTTCAGTTGGCTTTCGGTTCCCTCCATTGCGGCAAGCGCGGCAATCGTGGCGATTTCGCGGGTTTTCCAGTCGAGATTGTCGCGTCCGAAAATGTCACCGAACAAGTGCGCCTTGAGGTATTCGTCGATTGCCGGGGCAAACTCAAAGAGCGCTCCCCTGACCGGTGCGCCGCAGAGTTTCGTCTGGTTGGCTGTGCCGAAGTCGATGCTTTTTCCCGCCGGAAGCGGACCGGGGAGTTTTCCCTGTGCATCCCTGATGCCTTTTGCCTCGCGTTCCTTGACCAGCGCCATGAAGTTGCCGAGCGCGTTCAGACTGCGCGGAAATCCGCAGTAGGCATAGAGCTGAGTCAAGACTTCCTTGATTTCGTTTACGGTCAATCCTGCGTCGAGACCCTCCGCCAGCGCTGTTTTCAGATTCGGCATGTCGCCGCGCGCAGTATACATGCCGATGTTGACGATTTTCTGTTCTTTTGTGTTCAATGCACTCATTTTATCGTTTGCCTCCGTAGCGTTGAAAATGCAGAAGAAAGAGAGAAGAAGCCCGTACAATATGGCCTTTTTCATATCTCACCTCATTTCTTGACGGTTACGACTTCATTGACCCAGTTTGCTATGGCGTCGCCGGAGCGTCTGACGCTTCCGCCTGAAAAGACTCCGGCTTTCGGCAGATTGGAACCGTTGCAGAGCTTGCGGACGTCGCGTTCGCAATTCTGCACGCCGCCTCCGCCGTGAGTGAAGAACGGAATCACTGTTTTGCCCTTGAGATCGTAAGAAGTCAGAAATGTCGCCACCGGCGGCGCCATCGTTCCCCACCAGTTCGGACTGCCGACGAAGATCACGTCGTATTTCTGCATGTCATCGACTTTTGCGGAGAGTTCCGGTTTGAATCCGGAGCGGCACTCTTTCTTCGCCTGGTCGACGCACGCCTGATAGTCGGCCGGATACGCTTTTACCGGCTTGATTTCAAAGAGTATCCCGCCGGTGATCTTCTGAATCTGCTCCGCCGCCGCGCGGGTGTTGCCGCTCCAGGAATAATACGCGATCAATACTTTTGCCGGTTCCGCCGTCACTTTTTCCGCCGGGGTTCCGTTTTCCGCCGAGCATCCGCAGGCTCCGAAAATAGATGCCGCCATTGCCAGTGCCATGGTTCTTTTTTTCATCGTTCATTTCTCCTTTTTTAAGATTTTTCTGATTCATTTGCCGTTCTCTGTGATTCAAGATAACAGTTAGAGTAACTGTAAGTCAATCCTTTTTCGGAAAAAAATCTGTTATTTTTTTCTGCAATGCGGTCTTCCGCTTTCCGGAAGCGGTTTTCCAGTGCTCCTGCATTTGATTTCATGGACTGGGCGAGATCGTCGAGAGCAGGCGAAACTGCCGCTGTGCTTTCTCTTGATTCTGCCGCTGGAAAAACTGATGGTGCAGGTCGTTGGACCGCAGCAGACCAACGACCTGCACAGGTTGGATCGCGACAAAGGCAAAACCTTGATTCAAGAAGAATGCTCATACATTCTTCTGCCTCAAAGCCGACCAGGGGGGCGGGCGGGGTATGGAACACAAAAAGAATAGAACTGCGGATATCGGCAGACTGTGCTGTTTTGAAGCGGAAGACAAATTCCTGCGGAACAGTCTTCCGCACTATTGTTTTACCGCATGTTTTCCAGATAGGCGTCCATCCGTTCATCAACGGCCCATCGGAAGTCTCTGGGACAGCGGGTGATCTCTTTTTTCAATCCGTCATAAAGCGGGCACAGCTCAGCCTGCTTCATTCCCGTTGCCGCAAGGACTTTTGAATTGTCGATGATCCGGTCAAAGAGCCGGTCATACTCCAGTTGCCATCTTATTCCGGGATAGCATTGGTGCGGGTCAAGGATGTGGATGTAATCCTCTTTGTCCACCCATACCGTTTCGAGTCCGCAGATGTCGTTGTAATATCCGGCGATTTCTCCCCATGTGCGATGTTCGGAGGTAGACACGGTAAAGGTTTCACCGCGCGCTTTCTCATTGAACAGGAGTTCCGCAATCATTTGCGCGACATCTCCCGCCCAGCTCATGGTCGCCTGAACATTTTTTGCCTGTTCCGGAAGAACCGCCTTTCTGCCGGCGAAAGCTCTGCCGACAGTATTTGCGGCTTCCAGAGTCACCAACTGATAACGCATAAACGAATAAGTGATGGCGGGACGGATGATCGTCCAGTTGTTCCGGGGAAAGGAACAGATCACATTTTCACCGCGTGCTTTGTAAATGGAGTAATCGTCTGAATTACGGAGCAGAAGATCGTCGGAGGAATCGATCAGCCGCGGCGAAGTTTCCCTGACGGGATGCTCCTTGTTGTCATAGACCCGGTAGCTTGAGAGATAAATATAATGGTCTGTGTGCTCCGGGAGGAGAGGCAGAAAATAAGGGAGTTCGCCTGAGTTGTATATCATGAAATCGACGATGCCGTCATAACTGTTTGCGAGAAGCTGCGGCAAGACAGCTCTGTCCTTGGCATTTGCTTTGATGTAATTGACATTCGGGATATTGTCTGCCTTGTCGTCGATGGATACGCCGTCGACCCGGTATCCCATTGCGGCGAGTCTGGGAACCAGATACTGCCCCATGGCGCCTGTGGCGCCGAGAACCAGGACTTTCCTGGATTGATTCATACTGCACCTCCTGATTTGTTGAATCTCCGGCTTGCAGTCCGCTGTCTTTTCGCACTGTAGCCGGAGTTTTCATCAAAAATATGATCCCGGCGCTCTTTTTTCAAATGATGCGGCTTTTCTTTTCGGAAAATGCTTATGCAAACCGGATTCCGTTTTCAGGAAAACGGGGAGGAATCATGCAAATGAGTCAAAAAGGCTCCCGATGAAGAAAACGGGAGCCTTCGCCGCGAACCGGATTCAGGATTCGCTGATTGCTTTTACGCACTTGACGAGAGCGGGGACCGGATTATCCGCATCGCCTTCATATTCGAGCGTGAGATATCCCTGATAATCCGTGGCGCGCAGATAGTCCAGATAAGCTTTCAAATCAAGATTCCCTGTTCCCACCACGACATCTTCGGGGTGCCCGGCGCGGTCGAAAACAAAATCCTTGATGTGAGTTCCGTAAAGACGTTCACGGAATTTTCCGGCGATTGCCAGCGGGTCTTCCCCCGCGTCCAGCATCCACGCGGTGTCAAGGCAGAACCCGATGTTGTCGCTGGAGCGGCGGAACAGTTCTTCCAGCGCCCAGACAGGTCCCAGCCTGTGTTTCCGCCCGTGGTTGTGAATCGCGATTTTCTTTCCGTATTCCGCGCAGAGTTTTTCCACCATATCCAGAGCATTCAGATCAAGATCGGCGCTGATGGCGGGGAAACCGGCAAGACAGGCGAATTCGAAGACTTTTCGCGCTTCCGCCTCATCCGTTGAAAAATAATGGACTCCGAAAGAGGTTACGGTGATGCCGTTGTCGCGGTACTGCTGCAATGTGCCGGCGGGTGAATGAACGTCAAGATGCACTCCGCAGAGTTCGATTTTGTCGACTCCGCATTTTCCGAGCGCCTCAATGACTTTTTCCGTTTCCTTGTAAGTATGGAAACACCAGCTTTGAATTCCCAGTTTTGAAGTGAACATGAAAAAAACTCCTTTTTGGTTGTCCGGAAATTATAGAACGCCCTGCGTGTTTCCGCAACTCCTGTTTTGAAAAAAGAATACTCCATTGATATTTTTGTTGTTTGCCGGTTCAATGAAAAAGCGGAAAGGAAATGAAGTCAGCCTTATTTTCCCATCTGCTGTAAAGAGCTTGCTGCCTTGTTCCGGACTTGCGGCAGGCGCCTTCCTCTGCCGGCGCCGCAAAGAAAAAAAGAAATTTTTTTCATTTGCCTATTGACAAATCCTTATTTTTTTAGTATACTATAGTAAAGAATAAAAATTCAAGAGGAAAAAATGTCAAAAGAAACTGCAGTCGTATTGGAACGCTATACCGGGAATCCGATTCTTCTTCCGCAAAAGGATTCTGCATGGCAGAGCCTGAATGTGTCGAATGCCGCAGCAACGGTTCATGACGGGAAAGTGGTTCTGCTGTACCGTGCGGAAGGAGAGGACCGCCGCCGCGGACCCCAGTCATGGCCGGTAACCCGTCTGGGGCTCGCCGTTTCCGAGAACGGATTCGATATTTCGGAGCGACGGACTCTGCCGGTTTTTGACCGCAGCCTGGAAGACCCGTGGCTGGAGTTCGGATGCGAGGATCCCCGCATTTCAAAGATCGGCGATACTTATTATATCGTGTTTGTGGGAATGTCGCGTTTCGGTCATTTCGGAGACCGTCTCCAGTGGGCGACAACGAAGGATTTTCAGACTTTTGAGCGACATGGGCTCCTGATGCCCCAGTTGGAACAGCGTACCAGCGGTCTTCTTCCGGCAAAGATCAAAGATGAGTTTCTGCTTTTTCATCGCCCCATGCCCAATATGTGGCTGTCCCGCAGCCGGGATCTGAAGTCGTGGCACGACAGTCAATGTATTTTTGAGACCCGCCCCGGAACCTGGTATGAAAACAAGCTGGGAATCGGCGCTCCGCCACTGCCGACGCCTTACGGGTGGCTTCTTTTCTGGCACGGCAAAAACAATAAAAATGAGTATGCGCTCGGAATCATGCTGCTGGACCGGGAGAATCCGGGAAAAATCCTCAAGGTTCAGGAAGAACCGGTTCTGCGTTGCGAGATGCCTTACGAGAAAGAGGGATTTGTCCCGAATGTCGTATATACGAACGGCGCGGTGGAATTCAACGGCAGGTTCTTTGTCTACTACGGCTGCTGTGACCGCTGCCTTTCCGTTGCGACTGTGGAAGTCGATCAGGTTTACCGGTGGTGCAAATAAAAAAGAAAAATTTTTCCGTTTGCCTATTGACAATTTCTTAATTTTTAGTATACTATAGTAAGAGATAAGAAAAGGATGGTATTTCATGGATCATGAAAGTCTGGTGGAACTTCGGCGTATTGCCGCGGAACGGCCCCATCGCGGGAAGCCTGTGTTTCTGCTGCTTGCGGAGTGCATGGAGAGATTGATCCGTGACAAAGTCTGGGAAGATGCCCTGCGGCTGCCTCCAGATTCCGTTCTTGCGGAAAAGATCGGCATTTCGCATATCACGCTGGCGAAGTCGCTGAATGAACTGCGCAAGAAGGAGCTGGTGCAGAGAAGCCGCTCACTGGGGACGTTTGTCTATTCGCCCAAAGAGAACATCCGCGGGACATCGGCGGAGAACAGCCGGAAAATGGTGGCTCTTCTGCTGGATGACATCAATTCGCAGACAATCGGTTCCGAATTCATCAGGGAATTGCTTCAGAATCTTGAGAAGGCGGGCATCGGCGTGCTCCTGCAGAGCGCGGGAAACCGTCCGGCGCAGCAGGAGAGACAATTGCTGGACGCCATGCTGAACCCGGACTGCAACGGAGCCCTGGTCTGGACGATCCTGAGTAATGAAGTTACCGGAAAAGTATTGGAAAAACAGCCGGCGCACTGGCCTGTCGTATTCATGAATGAAAGCCCTGCCGTGGGGCATCGGGAATATGATGCGGTAATTTACGACGGACTGGGGGCCGCGTACCGGATCGGTGATGAGTTTTTTGCCTCCGGAGGCAGGGAAGCCGTTCTCCTTACGGCGGACTGGCGGCTGCATTATGACAGTGTCCGGCAAAGAGTGCAGGGGCTCTGCCAGGCGGCGGAGAAGCACCATCTTCCCCGGGAAAGCGTGAGGGTGGTAACTTACCGGGAAAGAGAAATTCCGTTTGAGCAGCTGGGAAGCGGAAAGCAGCGCCTGCTTGTTTTCATCTCGGATGAGGACTTGAGCAATACGCTTTCCTCCATGCCGGAACATGGGATTTCCGCCGCGCAGATGGAGCCCTGGATCGGGATCAGCTATTCCCAGAGCCGGTTTGTCCCTGCATCCGTTCCGATGTTCCGGTTTGACTCCGGGTTGATGGCGTCAAAAGCGGTGGACATTCTGACCGCCAGACTGCATGGAGCGCAAAATGCGTTTAAAGATATAAAAATCAGCGGTAAAATAATATACAACCATAATATGAAGGAGGTATGAGTCATGGCTCATGTTTCAGGAATTAAAAGATTTACCTTGATCGAATTGCTGATTGTTATAGCAATTATTGCGATTCTCGCCGGTATGCTGCTGCCTGCGCTGGGGGCGGCAAGGGAACGGGCAAGAAGTACGCAGTGTCTATCAAATCTCAAACAGCTTGGACTGGGAGACGTTGCTTATGCAAATGATTACCGGGACTGGATTACGACCATTCAGCATAACGATGTCTATGTCATCGGCATTGAAGGCAGCGAACGCTGCCTGGGAGCGCTTTTCCGTCTTTCCTATGTCAAAGATCCGAAAGTCTTTTATTGCCCCAGTCTTAAAAATCCCAATTATGCGAGCAACTGGCCTGCCAATCTCAGCGGAAGCATGAGCGGCTATGTCGGCTACTGGAAGTCATTGTGGAAGGATCAGGGCAGTTCCTGGGATTATGAAAGTTTCAAGTTGACCGGACCGTATCCGCATTTTGTCAACGGCAGCAATAAACGTGCCGCCAGCGCCAGTGCGATGCCTCTGGCTTTGGATTTCGCCTACTCCTGGGCGGCGATCAATCCGGAAGGAGTGCCGCATAAGAATAAGTTCAACGTAGCCTTTGCCGACGGTTCCGCCGCTCAGTATGTGGACACGGAGAATTATATGAAGACGACGAACAGTTATCAGTTGATGTGGAAAGCGCCGGATAAAATCATGCAGTCGCGCGGAGCGAAAGACTGAGAGGGAAACTATGAAAAGAAAGTGCATGGCCGCTGTCCTTCTTCTCTGCTGTATCGCCGGATGCAGTTCTGAAAGAACAAAAGTTGCGGAAAAGGCGAAAGCCTATATCGAAAATACTTCCAGACGCGAAATCGCTACGACTTTGCCTGTAATCACCCGGCAGGAGGGGAATCTCTATTATGCCGATGCTGTTTTCGTGCAGTCGGGCATGGAAAAGGCAGTAAAGCTCAAAATTACGGTTTCAGGAGACGACGTGCAGGTGGAATGTCTGCCCGATTCTTGAAAATCACAGGATGGAAAGGAACTTCAATGACACATTGCCTTCAAAATATGATTCTGCTTTTTTCCATTGCACTGCTCTGTTTTGCAGTTCCGGCATCTGCCGGTGAGACGTTGGCGAACTCTGTGTCCGCGTATCATTTCAATGACGCGACCGGAAGCGTTTCGGACATCCGTTTCCTGCCGTCGGGAAAACGTGTCGTGACCGCTGTCTGCAACTCTTATCTGCTGATGGCGCACGGTGAAAAAGATATAACGGCGTTTGAAGCACAGGACAGGGTGATCGAAAAGAAAAAGAACGGCGGCTCCATCTGCTACCGCTGCGTCAACCCGCTTCTGCCGGGCTTGGTCATATCCAAACGTTACTGGCTGGAAAACAACGGGTTGAGGCGGGAACTCACATTTCAGAACCAGGATTCGAGGAAGCGCTATCTGATTCCATTCACGAGGGTTGCCTTTGCTCCTGAATTCAAACGGGATTCCTTCTGGTTCGGCGCCGGCTATCTCGGTCCGTTCATCCCCGCTCCGCAGGTAACCAAAGAGACGAAAGTGGACAAGTATGTGCAGAGCAGCAAGGGCATGGTTCTGATTCATTCCGATCCGGGAAAGGGGAGCTTTGCCAACTACCGTGTGAAGATCAATGATACAGTGGTTTACCCGTGGTGGCAGTCCACGATCGGGCGCTACCGCGAACAGGAAGACCGCCTCTATTATACGCCCGACGGCTGGCGCATGAGTCTCGGCTGCCTTGACCTGCCGCCGGATGACGGTTCCATCCGGTATACGGACGTTCTCACTGTTTTTTCCGGGAATCTTTTTACGTTCTTTTCGGAAATTCTGGGAAAGGACAGGGACTTTCAGGAAGCGCTTGCGGCGATTCCCCCGGTTGCTCCGGAAGCGGATGACCTTTCCTATATCCTTTCCATGAGTGCCAACGATGTTGCAAGGCATCACACGGAAATGCTTGACGAGGGAAAAGTGGTCTACCTTGCGAATCTGCTGGGGAGCTGGGGAGATTATCGTGCGCGTGAGGACAACCGCGGCTGGTGCGGCGGGCGGATTTCCACGAAAGAACTGCATGATTTCTTTCAGTCGATCCGGAATATTTCGCCGCGGTTCCTGACTGCGAACTATGGGATTACCGTTGCGGCAAACCATTCTGCGCCGATCCTTGCGGAGAAACCGGAGTGGTTCCGTATGCTTGACCGCCAGGGGCGCAGGGATTCTCTTTTCCCCGGTCTGAGTGAAAATTTCCAGTCCATGATGAACCTGCCGGAGGTAAGAGATTTTTATATGAATTCTCTGCTCGGCATGGCAAACGATCTCGGAAACCGGATGGTCTACATTGATGAAGCGCAGCAGAACAATACGATCAACTGGCAGCGTGACGAACTGATCCGCGATGACCATCTTGTGATGTTCTGGGACAAACTGCGCCGCCGTGCGCGCGAGGAGGGAAAACTGCTGTTCTTCAATGGAAGCGGACAGCCGTTCGCGGATCTCAATTATATGGAAAACGCACGTATGATGGCTCCGGAGAACTGGCGGGAGTATGCCGGTGTCGCGCTTGGACTGGAACTGTTCTCCGCATTCCGTCCGCACTCCCGCATCAGCCCGCTTTACTGGGAGCCGACGACGGTGAACGATTATTCCAACCGTTTCCTTGCGCTCGGCTGGGTGCCTGCATTTCAATATGACGGGGAACAGCCGCTTGCGCCTGTCCGTGCAGCCTACGAGACAGGCAACGCCGATCCGGTGGATGTCCATTACACTCCGGACTGGAAGAGCGATCCGGAGACGAATGTGGAAAGTTATGCGATGCGCCGCCTGGGGACAGATGATATTCTGGTCAGTTTCATCAACCGGAACCGGACGGCTGTATCGCAGGAATTCACGCTGGATCTTGCTTCCCTGAAATTCCCGGAGGAACAGCGGATCAACATCTGGGCTATGCCGGTCAAACGGTACGGAAAGGACCGGAAGGAATACTTCCTGAGCAATCGTGACTACCGGGAACTTTACCGGAAGAACAACTGGCAGGGTGGCTTCATCGGTGCGCCTGAACTTGTTTATTCGGGTCCCGCCAGGGGAGTGTTCCGCCATACCCGGCGGGATTGGCAGCGCGATCAGATGATTCAATTCGTCATTACGCCATCCCCGCTGTCGATTTTTTCCGAGAACAGTCTGCCCTGCAATTATTTTTATACAAAATCAAGGCATACCGCAATCAGCGGTTCGACTGTCACGACGCAGAGGGAGGCTGTGGAGATCCTGCTTGCCGACCGGAACTGTTTTTTTGCCTCCGTTGAAGTGGACGGCAAAAAAGTGACTCCCCGCCCTGTCGATGTCGGGGGACAGCTTTTTCAGCTGATCACTCTGCCTGCGGGGACTCATCATATCCGGTGGGAGAAGGAGAACCGGAAGCCGGCTGCCGTCCATGCGGTTCCGGCTGCGGATGTGGCGGACGGCAGGCGGATTCGTGTTTCGTCGGGGGACTCGTCACAACTTTATGCCGTTGAGTTTGAAGGGCGGACTGTCTATACGGGGACACTTCCGGCGGAACTGCCGGGGCGGCATCCCGGGGGGATTTACCGGCTGCGGTTTGCCGGTGAACCGGATCAATACCGGGAATTCCGGCTGCCGGAAAGAGTTCCGGGCAGTGTCGCGCCAGTGGCGTCTCCGAAGCGCCATCCGGCACAGAGGAACGTGGTTCCTGCCGATGTAAAACATCAGAATGTTTCGATCAGCGCGGGGGCAACTTATGTCAGCGACTGGGACGACGCATTCGACTTGCAGAGAAATCAGCTTCCTTATATTGTCGGTGCGAATCCGCAGGCTCTGGAGCTGAAAGCGGGAACAAGCCCCAGGGAGCGCGGCAACTTTGTATCACTCTATGTGAATACCTGTGCAGGCTTTGAGCTGAGCGGAGCCAGGCAGATTGAACTGAAGCTGAAGAATACCTTTTCTGACAATCCGGCGCAGTTCAAGGGGCATGTCATGTATAATTACAGGAATCCGGCGCTGGATTTTGCGGGGTTCGTCATCGACTACCGTGTCGGTGGAAAATACACATACCGTGTCACCTGTTCCGTCGGCCTTTATTCGGACAAGCTGCGGAATCCCCTTCCGCCGTGGGGCTGCGGCAGGGTGCAGGATCGCGCATACGATCTGGGGCAGCTTGTCGATGAACGCGCCGAACATGTGTTTTCGCTTGATCTTGCGCGTATGGCGCCGAAAAACTGGGACGGCACCGTGTTTTTCAGCGTCGGGACCAGCCGTTTGAATCCGAACCGTCTGCTGGATGTGAAGATTCTTTCTTTCAACCGGGCGGACGCCGGGAATTTTCTGGAACCGCTGGAGGGAAGAGCCGGACTGCCGGATATGCTTCATCTTCCGAAATTGCTTTACACGCCGCGCTCCCTGCAGAAACCGGTGCCGTCCGAATGGCGCAACTGGAGCAGAACCACGCCGCTGCGCGCCCTTTCCATGACGAAGAATCCCGTAACCCAGCAGACCTGGGGATATCTTGCCTACGATGACCGGTATTGCTATCTCGGCGTCATCGGAGAGGAACGGGCGCGCAAGGTGCTTGCGGATGACCCTTACAATATCTGGAAGAACGATTGCATTGAAGCATACTGGGAGCGTCCGGACGGTTCCGTTTACCAGCTTGTCGCCGATGTCCGCGGGGCAAAACGCGCCGGCGTCAACTACAAGGGTGTGAACTGCGATGAGGTGAAGGTATCTAGCCGGGTCATGCCCGGCAAAGGTTTTGTGATCTTCATCGCTGTTCCGTGGACGACATTGAAAGTCGACAGCCCGGATGCCGGAAAAAAGATCAAGTTCAATCTCTGCCGCTCGCGTCAGGGCAGGGAGCCGGAATACGGCAACTGGGGACTGGGCGAGAGACGTTACGCGGAACCGGAAAATTTCGGGACTCTCATGCTTGGGCTTTTCAATGCCGGGCAGGGACGTGCGGAAGAGATACTGCTTCGAAAATGACATGGAAATACTGCAAATTGAAAAGGAGTTTTTTTCAGTATGCTGAACGCTGTGATTGTGGGCGCAGGACATCGCGCCCTGGGGTATGCGAAATATGCGGAACTTCACCCGGACCGGCTCCGGGTGGTCGGGGTTGCCGATCTGTTCCCCGAACGCCGGCAGGCCGTGGCGCGGCTTTATTCCCTGCCGCCGGAACATTGCTTCGAGTCTCTCGACGCCATGCTGGCGCATGGCAGAATCGCCGATGTCGCCATCAACGGCACAATGGATCATCAGCATGTCGCCACGACCATTCCGCTGCTGGAAACAGGGTATGACGTCCTGCTGGAAAAACCGTTTGCCGTCAATGCCGGAGAACTGCGCAAACTCGCGGAGGGAGTGCATAAGACCGGGCACAAGGTCATGATCTGCCATGTCCTGCGCTATGCCCCGTTCTACCGGGAGATCAAGGCGCGGATCGCCGCCGGCGCTGTCGGGGAGATCATCGACATTCAGACAGCCGAGCATGTCAGTTACCATCACTTCAGCGCATGTTATGTGCGCGGGAAATGGGGACGGCAGGACGCCTGCAACGGGGCGACCTCCCTGCTGGCGAAGTGCAGCCACGACCTGGATCTGATCGCCTGGCTGAAGAGCGGCATCCGTCCTGTTTCCGTAGACAGCATGGGGAGTCTCCGGTATTTTACCCGGAAAAATGCGCCGGAGCATTCCGGGACACACTGTCTGCTGGACTGTCCGCTGGTCGATACCTGCGATTTCTCCGTGAAACGCCTGCATCTGGATCACCCTGTCCGCTGGGCGGCGTACATCTGGCCGGAGCTGGCTTACCTCCCGGAACGCAATACGCCGGAACAGCGGAGAGCCGCCTTGTGTGATCCTGCCCACCCTTATTCCCGCTGTGTCTGGAAGTGCGACAACGACCAGCCGGACCGCCAGAGCGTGATGATTGAGTTTGAGGATGGTTCTCTTGCAACGCACAGCATGATTGCCGACACGGCACGCCCGATGCGCAGGATTCATGTGATCGGCACGGAAGGGGAAATCGAGGGCGTTTTCGATGACAACCGTTTTGTGGTCCGCCATCGTGATCTGCGTCCCGGGCATGAATACGGCGAGGAGGTTGTCGATACCGGTGATCTCGGGGATACGACCGGAGCCTATGGAGACCACGGCGGCGGAGATTTGCGTCTAGTGGAGGATTTCGTCAATTATTCCGAGGGGAAACCCGCATCGCTTTCCTGTACGGCATTGACGGATTCGCTGACAGGGCATCTGCTGGTGTTTGCCGCCGATGAAGCGAGGCTCCGGAAGCGGCGCATTGATTTCACTGAGTTCTGCAAAGGTATAACGGCGATCAGATAACGCCTGTCGGTTGAAGAATTGATTTCATGCCGCATAAGGCAAACTGGAACTTTATAAAAAACAGGACTGGAAGACGAATGGGGCAGAACTCTCCTTTTCGCTCTTCCCGCCCTGCTTGCTTCCCCGCCCTTTTTGCTTTTCCAGTCTTTTGACTTTCCTGCCTTTTCAGTCCTTTTTGTCCTTTCTCCAGAACCTGGCAGTGATGCCCTATCCATGATTTCTCAGAAAAACCCTGTTTTTTTCGCTTTCCCCTCTTGACAATTATCGATTTTTGCTTATAATATATCCAAAGTTCTATATCGATGTAGAAAAATTATATGGATATAAGAGGTTGCGGAGCTGATGAGCAGAAATACGAAATATCAATTTGTCTATGTTGGTCTGAAGCAGATGCTGGCGGAGCTTCAGGATGGCGAACGGCTTCCTTCGTTCAATTCGCTTTGCAGCCGCTATGACATCAGCCAGGCAACCCTGAATTCCGCTTTGGATCTTCTGGAAAAGGATGGTTTGATCAGGCGGGTTCCCAAGGTGGGCGTTTATTCCGCAAAATCACAGGCAGCCAGACGCGAGAAGAAGATTACGCTGCTGATGCCGGGCGAACACGAACCGCTGTTTGCCGCGGTGATCTCGGCTTGCTGCCGCTTCTGCCGGGCGCATCATATTCAACTGTCGCTGGAGTTTTCCGACCTTGACCCTGATGTCGAGTGCCGGATTCTGGACAGGGTTCTGCACGATGAGAGTTGTGACGGGCTCCTGTTTCTGCCGCTGTTCCCGCTCTTTGAAACACGGGAATCCCTGGAGACATTGAAGAAGTTGGCGGAGGTGAAACCCGTGGTTCAGTTCGACCGGGAGCTGGGGAACGGGATTACGTCGTTTGTCGGATATGACTGCTATCATGACTGTTATGAGGCGGTCCGGTATCTGGTGGAGCTCGGGCACCGTTCGATCGGGTTGGTATGCGCGTCGAATGATGACGAGAAACGCCCTTCGGAACGTCTTCAGGGGTATTTCGATGCGCTCCGGGATTCCGGTCTCTCCTACGACCCGCGCCATACGATTGTCTATGACGCATTTCACCCGGACCTTGCCAATGACGTGGTTGAGATTCTGAGCCGGCCGGATTGTCCGCGGGCGTATTACTGCATCAACTCGGTTTACATTCCCCGTTTTATGCGCAAAGCCCGTTTTCTCGGGAAATCCATTCCGCGTGATTTCAGCCTGATCTGTTATGATCTGGCTGATGTTTTCGCCAATCTTCCTTTGAATATGACGTTCTTCAACGAGCCGACCAGAGAGGCTGTGACTGCGGCATTGGAGCAGTTGCAGGCGGAAATGGAGTGTCCCGTCCCGTCTCCTGTTGTCCGGAAACTGCGCGGTTCTCTGGTGGAGGGGGAGAGCTGCATGCGTCTGGAAACGAAATCTTCGATCAATGAGACTATGAAAACCAAAACTTTAATAGGAGAAATGTGTGTATGAGAGAATGTATCATGCAGGGAACGCCGCGGAAATTATGCGGGAGTGTGTCAATATTTACATTGATAGAGTTGTTAATTGTAATTGCGATCATCGCGATTCTTGCGGCAATGCTGTTGCCTGCACTCGGAGCGGCGCGTGCGACTGCCAGACAGGTTGCATGTGTCAACAAAAGCAAACAAATGGCAACGGCTCTTTTATCATACACTGGTGATTGCGGTGATTATCTGCCTTATGATTATACTGGAACGGACAATCACAGGCCATGGGAACAAACATTTGCCCCTTGGTATGCCGACAGGTGGAAGTCTCCCATGATGTTTCATTGTGTGGAATATGAAGAGGCAAAGGCTGACACCTCACAAATAGGAGACAAATCAATTCCGACGATTCAGCTTAACTACCATCTCAGCGGCACTACGGTATTTAATGATTCCCCCGTAAAAATTTCCCGTTGTCCGTTGCCATCCCGGGGAGCTCTGCTTATGGAAAAGAACTGGCGCGGCAAATTTGATACTCCCATTCTGATTGGAAGTAATATGAACAGGCACGGCATACACATTCAGTTTCATCCATGGTATAATGCCCAGTATGGGATTTACCGTCACAAAAGAAAAAATGCGGTTATTGCACATGTGGACGGGCATGTTGATGCAACGCCGGAACCGATTTCCCGCACGCTTCATGGCGCGAATCGTTATGACTTGTATTATCTTCTCTCCGCAGGTATTAAAGACCTTCCCTATCTCTCCTATGATTGGTGAGTTTGATACCGCACGGGAAGAAAACTGCGGGATATGGGATTTGTTATTGGAAAATCGACTGTTTCAATGAATAATAAGGTGAATCATATATGAAGACAGGTATCTTATCGGCATTCCTCATTGCTCTCTCCGGTATTGCATTCTCCGGCGATGACGGGAAAGAGGTTTCGGGAAAATGGCTTTTCGACGATCCGGAGAATTTTCTGGGGTCTTCGGTCAACCGGCAGGAATTGCGCGGCTATGCGTCTCCTGCAAAAGGAATTGTTGGCGGCGGTGCACATTTCAACGGCAACAGTGAATTTCTTGAACTGGCATTTACGCCGGAGATACAGCCCGGGGAGGAGATGACGGCGGCATTCTGGTTCAAGGCGGAGCCCGGCACGGACTGTTTCCCTGCCGTGCGCCACCGCAACAGCTTTTTTGTCGCCAGCGGAGGACGCGGCTTCAGTTGGTATGAGCTGACCGGAACCAAAGGACGGGTTTATGACGGTTATGCGCATCCGCGGGAACTGGACTACAACGAATGGTATCACTTTGCTCTTGTCTATAATCAGAAAGAACTGGCGGTTTATCTGGACGGAATGAAAATCCGGTCGGTTAAAGCGGAAAATCTCGGTGCGGTCAAACCCGGTTCGACGGTGATGATCGGCGGGCGTCTGGCGCGATTCAACGACAAATGGGTGAACTTCAAAGGCACGATGGACGAAATCGAATTTCTGAAATACGCCAAGACGAACTGGGAAAGAGTCCGGCTGCTCAAGAAACGGGAACAACTCCGGAAGTTCGGGAAACTGATCTCCGGCGAAACCTCCTGGCAGGAACGTTTTCAAAGATTTTCCGAAGCCGTGGAGACATGCACATCCGATGAAGTCGCAAAACGCACCCTGCTTCCACAGGCGGAAGCCCTGCTGAAAGAGGGGGAAAATCTTTATCACGGCACTGACGCCGGCTTTTTTGTCAAAGCTGTCAGCCCGATGCTGCGCGTCATGCCGGATGACATTCTTCTTCAGGCTCCGACCCGGAAAGCACGGGTAAGCATGGCGGGGAACGAACGGGAAAACCTTCAGCTTCTGGTTTTCCCGCAGTCGGAGGATTTGCAGTCGTTTTCCGTCGAGCTGCCGCGGGAACTGAAAAAAGCGGACGGGACTCCGGGAAATTTCGAGCTCAGAATCAGCGAGACGGAATATACTCCGCTCAGCAGGCCGAGTCACTGGATGTATCTTTATCCGGCGGTTCCGGACAAGTTGATCACCAGGGAAAACTATCAGTTCGCCCGGAAAAAGTTCCTTCCGCTCTGGCTTGAAGTGAAGTCCGGTGTCGATGTGGTTCCGGGAGTCTACTCCGGCGAAATCAGGCTTACGGCGGACAACGGAAAGAAGCTTGCCCTGCCGCTGGAGGTGAAAGTTTACAATTTCACTCTTCCGAAGCGCAATATTGTCCCGTCAATCGTCAGCATCTGGGAACGGGACCTTCAGACCTATCTGCGGGACGGCGATGTGGAAGGATTCATGCGGCTGCTTACCGCTTATGCCGACATGCTGGTCGAACATCGCCTCAATCCGGTCATCATGCATCAGGGGGATCTTGTTGCCGGCTGGGTCAGGGACAAGATTTACCCGAACTACAGAGTTTCCGCAGACGGCAAAGCCGAAATCAACTGGAAATATTATGACAGGCTTGTCAGCCGTCTCCGCAAAAAGGGGCTTTCCACCGTGGTGATGGGACCCTATTACCGGAGTGTGAACATCTGGAAGAACAGTAAAAATCAGAATCTCATCTGGAAAGAAGTCGCGCAGCATGCACGTGAAAACGGGTATCTGTCAGACGCTGTCGCCTATCCGATCGACGAATGGAGCATGAAATATCTTGACGAGATCAACCGGATCGGCGAAATGGTGAAAAACAGTGCTCCCGGAGTCCGCTGGCTGATGACGTTCGGCAGTCAGAATTCTCCGCTCCCGGAAATCAAAAACGTCGGGCTCTGGATTCCGCAGTTCCACTGGGTGAACATGCCGGAAATGCGCAGATCGCAAAAGGCGGGAATTCCTGTCTGGAGTTATGTCTGCACCGGGCCGCAGTTCCCGGTTCCCAATCTTCATCAGGATACGCCTCCGGCTGGAATTCGCATGGTTCCCGCGGCGAACTTCCGTTTCGGGTTTGACGGGATTCTCCATTGGGCGGCTAATTTCAATACCGGAAAAAACGCCAGGCCGGTCGAGGAATATGGCGCCGGGGAAGGGCGATACATCTACGCGGACGAAAACGGAAATCCGGTACCGACGGTCCGGCTGAAGAATTTCGCCGACGGCATGGAAGACTGGATGGTTATGGAGATGCTGAAACAGCGCAGTCCGGAAAAGCACCGGCAGATGCTTGCGGAACTTTCCCGGCTGATCCCGGGCAGAGAGTTCGATTCCTCCATAAAGATCACGGCGACCTCTCCTCGCGAGGCAACTTACCAGACCTTTATGAACACCAACGCTTTCTATCCGGTGATGTCACAGCCTGAACGGTATCTTCAATGGCGCGAGAAGCTTTACGAAACGTTATCATCTCTTGCAAAATAAAGCATAAATATAAGGAAAACAGAATGAAAAAACACTTTTTTCTTTCTTTGTTGTGTGCATCTGCCGCAACATTGTCCGCGGGCAATCTTCTGGAGATTCCCGCTGCCGCCGAAACGCCGGTAATTGACGGCGTGATGGCACCGGCGGAATGGGACGATGCCGCCGTCTTTACCGGTCTGCAGCTCACCAATGATCGTGGTCTCGCCAATGAACAGACCAGGTTTTATATGAAGTGGGACAAGGATTTCATCTATATTGCCGCGGTGTGCAGTGATTCCAATGTCAAAGGCATCAGTTCCAAGATACCTTACGACGATTGTCTGGAATTCTTCTTCATGGCTCCCGGAGAACTCGACGTGGTTCACTGGCTGGTTTATGCTACCGGTGGGAATACTCTCGACTTCATTGATTCCGAATACGGCAGCGGATACCGGGGCAATCCCGGCAGAATCAAAAATGCGGCGAAGATCAACCGGAAAGACTGGACGATCGAATGCCGTATTCCGGCGGAGTCTTTCTTTAAAGAGTTCTTCGATCCAAAATACAGTTACAAATTCAACGTGCACCGCTCGTTCAGCCATAATGGAACGATGCGCCCGGATGGACGGCGTGCCGAATTCAGCAGTTTCAGCCATGTCCGCGGCCAGCTTCTGAAACCACATGACTTCGCGGAGCTTCGCCTGAATCCGCAAACAGTCACTCCGGTGCGGCTGGAACGCCTTGACCAGGGCGGAATGTCTGTCACGGCTGCTCAGAACAGCATGGTGCTTCTGACATTTGAAGACGGGAAATCAGTCAAGGTTCCCGGACATGACGGTAAATTCAGTTATAAATTCCCTGAGAACTGTTCGGAAGTGACGCTTCGCGTTCTCCGCGATAATGGAGAAGTGCTGCTGAGCAATCGTTACAGATTTTTCCCGGTTGATACGGAGACGCCGAAGAAGATTGCCGCGGAGCAGGAGAAGATTCAGGGACTCGGAGTTGATGTCGTCAACTCCATGGAACGGATTTTTCACACCAGACCGTATGCAAAACAAGGCGGCAGCATTGAGCTTGCCGCCGCACGCAACGAGCGGGAGAATTTCCAACTGGTGCTCTTCACCGGTAAAGACGCCGTCAAGGACATTACGGTCCGGGCATCGGAATTCCGCAATGCCGAAGGCAAAGTACTGCCCGCATCCATCTGGGAGCTCTATCGGGAAGGATATGCGATTGCCGATCCGGTCGGTTACCCTGTCGTTAACGGAACCGGTGATTATCCCGATCCCCTTTATCCGCTGGCTCCGATCTCGCTGGAACCGATGTCGGTCCGTGCCGTCTGGGCCGGCTTCAGAGTTCCGATGGACGCCGCTCCCGGTGATTATGCCGGAACGGTAACGATTTCCGCGAACGGGAAAACGGTCAAAACGGTCAAAGTCGCTCTGAAAGTCTGGGACTTTGCCATTCCGAAAAAGCAGAGTCTCCGTACTGCGTTCTGTCTTTGGGAGCGTGAAATCTACAATCTTTATTTTGGCAGACAGGGGCGTTCTGCCGAAGATTTTCAGAAAACCGTTCACCGATACGGTATGATGCTTGTGGAACACCGGCTTACGCCGCTGGTGTTCAAAACCGACCGTCTGCTGCCGAAAGAAGTGATCCGCAAGATCGGCCCGGTTTATGACGACAAACTGCCGGACGGTTCTTACCGCTATCATCCCAATGCCTATGATGACATGGTGCGTGATTATCTTGCCGCCGGAGCGTCTTCTTTCTACGTGGGACCGGAGATTCAACATACAGATTACGCGAAACTTGACGAAAAAGATTGGAAAGCGCAATGGAAGGCAATCTATGACCATTACAAAGCCAATGGAATGCTCAAATATGCGTATGCTTATCCTTTCGACGAGCCGGGGAATAAGAACCGTGCTATCGTAAGTCGTCGGATGGAACTTTTGAAAGAAGCGGCTCCCGAACTGAAATTACTGTTGACCGGAGCTTGTTCGCTCTTTCCTTCCACCAGATTTTCCAGCGTTGATATCTGGGTGCCTCAGGAACACTGGGTTCATTACCGGAATAAAAGGGAGGCGCAGGAAGCCGGCAAAGAGGTCTGGTGGTATCCCTGTTCCGGCCCGTGGTATCCCTATCCGAACTACCACCTGGATATTGAACCGGGAGCCTGGCGCATCCTCGCCTGGGCGACTTATAAATACAAATTTGACGGCATTCTTTACTGGGCTGCTGCATTTTTCAACAACAAAAATCCGTTCCGGAACAACAGTTACAGCTGCAATGGAGACGGTGTGCTGATGTATGCTTTGCCGGATGGCTCTCCCATGCCGAGCATCCGGTTGAAAGTGATTGCGGACAGCATGGAGGATTATGAATATCTGCTTCTGTTGCGCGATGCCGCTGAGAAGGCAGCGGAAAATCCCGCAAAACAGTCCGCAGTGAAGAAAGCCCGGGAAATGTTGCAGCTGAAGGAGATGATTCGCTATATTGACGATTACGCTCTCAAGGCGGAGGAATACAATAAATTCAGGATGGAGGCGGGCAAATTGATTGAGGAGCTGAATCACCGCTGAGGATGTTCCTTCATTTCGTGCACGCTCGAAGTCCTTGCCCGGGACTCCCGGATTTTTCCAGTAGAAAAAGTCCGGGGGTTCCGGGTATTCTTCATTTTTGTATCACCGCTATGTGTTTCCGATACTCAGCATGATTTGCATCGGGAGCGGTTCATTGCATTGAATATGCCGTTTGAGGACGATATGACTTTCCCTCGGCGAAGATGATTTTCTGTCGGCGCAGGGTATTGTGCATGATAGCAATTTTTCTGCTTTTTTTCATATATTTTCAAGTAGCCCCTTGACAAAGAAGAGATTTTGTGTATACTTAAATATGCATAAAATGGAGATATGTCATGAGGAAAAGCGGAAAAATGGTCAGACAGTCGGATATTACCCGTTATGTATACAGTTGTCTGATGCACAATCCTTCCGATGAGCCGCAACCGCTTGGAGAACTGGAACTTGCAAAGAAATTCGGGACAACGCGTTTGACGATTCAACGCGCTCTTGCCACGTTTGAGCGTGACGGCAGGCTGATACGGATTCCCGGGAGACGCGGGCTCTTCATGAATCCGGCGGTGGCAAAGGCAATGGGCGATTATTATTTCTTCGGAGTCATGACTGCGGAACGGAGAAACAGATTCCTGGACAGCGGCACACAGGCCGTCATCAGCGGTTTTGTCGATAAAATGCAGGGTGTTTCCTCTGATTATCATTATCTGGAGATCAAGTCGGAAAGCACAGCGGACACCGTGGAGGAGATTCTGAACTGCGGGCTTGACGGGTTGTTGTGGTGTTCGCCTGCGGAACAGGATATTCCGGTGATCGAGGAATTGACGCGGCGCAGATTCCCTGTCGCCGCCGTTGCGCCGCCGCATAAATCCCGTTTCCCGCTTCCCGCATGGAATTGTGTTCAGCCGGATTTTGCGCAGATCGGAATTCTGCGTGCCGGATGTGTCAGGAATGCCGGATGCCGCAGAGCAGCATACTTCGGAAGCGAAGGGCCTACTTTTGACGCTTTCTGTGCTTCGCTGGCTCCGGCGGAGCGGAGTTATGTCCTTGCACATCATTGTGCAGTGCTTGACAGCGGGGTTTCGGGGATTCGCGCGGTATTGGAGGACCGTCCGGATTGTCTGGTTGCCGACGGGAAGATTTTTTCCTGTCTTGCGGAGCTCTGCCGGGTTGCACCGGAGTTGAAGCAAGTTACTCTGCTGCTTGATCCGGTTCCTTATGCTTTTCAGTTTCAGAAAAAATATCCGGATTTGAAAATCCGCACTCCTGATTACAACTGGTTCAAGGTTCTGCGGAAACTCGGAGAGCGTGCCGCAGTTCATCTATGGAAGACGATACGCAGCGGAGAGGCTTTTCAATCGGAGATCCTGAAGGTATCTGCGAAATAGAATTTCTACAAACGGGAGAAGAGGGGCAATGATCAGACTGGGGCTTTACGGAACCGGGAACAGGACGAAAACCTTGCTTGATTCGCTGGGCGGCGATGGGTTTTACAAGGTTCATGCGGCATATGACCGGAATCGGGAGTCTGCCGCCGCACTGACTGCAAAATACGGGGGAACAGTCTGCCGGAGTGCGGATGAACTTGCGGATTTTGAGGGGGTCGATGCATATTTCATCAGTCTTTCGCCTTTTGCCCATGCGGATGCCCTGCGGCAGGTGATCCCGAGGGGAAAACCGGTTTTTGTGGAGAAGCCGGTTTCGTTTTCCTCTGCGGAAGTCGATGAACTTGCCGGACTTGCGGAACAATATCGGGTTCCGGTGCAGGTAGGGTTCATGCGGCGTTGGCTGCCTGAGTCGATTGCCATGCTGGACTACATCCGGCGGAACGAGCCGGGACGTCTTTTCTGTATGGACTGCAACTGGTTCCATCACGGAGACACGGAGATGAATTTCAACCTGTATCATCAGCCGGATAATTTCAGGCTCAAGGTATCGCAGATTCCGTTTCACTGCTGTCACATGCTGGATATTTTTCTGCTGGCGGGAGGCCCTGTAAAACGTGTGAGCTCGCAGTTGATCAAGGTGACTGTGCGTCCGTATCCGAGTCCGGATGATCTGATTGCGAACATCGAATTCGCCGATGGCGCGAACGGGCGTTTCCACTATTCCAGCATGGTCTATTATACCGAGATGTCCTACCGGCTCCATGCGGAAAATTACAGCATTAAAATGAATGCCGGACAAAATCAACTGGAGATTTTCCACCGTCCGAGGTTCCGGACATCGCAACTCGGATGTGAGCCGGAGCAGCGCAGGGATTTTCACAGTTTCAATGAATCTTATGAAAGCTTCTGCCGTCCGCAGACGGTCAATTTCTCCCAGTCGCTGAATGTGGCGAATGAGAATATCATGTATGATTTCGTACGAATGGTGCGGGACGGTGTTCCGCCGCAGGCGGACCTGAGGACCGCGGTGCGTGTTCAAGGGCTTGCGGAAGCAATCGAGGCAAGCGGCAGGTTGAAGCATCCGGTAGAGCTGTCTCCGGTCGGTTTGCCGGTCGGAATATAGGGAGGAGATGTCATGGCGGAAGAGAGACGTTTCAAGATCACCGATTTTGCGGATATTCCTGCGGTGCCGTGTCCGTGCGGAATGAGCCGTCGGGCATTTGCGGAGAGTTCCGGCGGGCGGATTTCGTTTCATATTGTCGAGATCAGTACAGATGCACGTATGCATTATCATAAGAATCATATTGAGATTTATTATATTCTTGAGGGGAGCGGATTTCTTGAGGTGGACGGTGAAAAGACGGCAGTCAAACCGGGGATGTCGATTCTGATCAAAGAATATTGCCGTCATCGATCGGTCGGGAAGCTGAAGATTGTAAATGTTTCGCTGCCAGCTTTCGATCCTGAAGATGAATGGTTCGACTGATTTTCTGCGGATTCGATTTCCATTCAGGATAAACCTGCATGGAATCTGTTGGTGAGATTTCATCTTCAAATGTTATCGGGAATAAGATTTCAGACAATAATAAAAGGGAGGATTTGATGAAACAGACATCGGTTATGTTATTATGGAAGCTGCATTCCGGACGTTTTGCATTTCTGTCCTTTTTTCGTCGGGCACTTTCCTGTGGTTCCATTTGTCTTTTCATCAGGAGAAGATATGCTTTCACCTTGATAGAGCTCCTCATTGTAATTGCTGTGATTGCGATTCTGGCAGGGATGCTTTTGCCTGCATTGAATATTGCCGGAGAAAAAGCGCGCGCCGTCAACTGTATCTCCAACTTAAAACAGATCGGAGCGGCATTCAATATGTATTTCAATGATTACAGAGAATATTCACCGGCTTACAAAACGAGGGAATCGGGAGTGGATCATTCCTGGGGTGTCTCTTTGCTGGAATATCTGGGAGCTTCAGGCAGGGATGAGGCGTTTGCATATGCCTTGTCTGCGGGTTCAAGCTGGCAGTTGCCGCGGGGGAAGAAACCGAAAGTTCTGATGTGCCCGGGTATGAGTTCCTCTATTTGCAATAAGCCGAACAGTTCGGCCCATCTGGGATATGGGATGGCGGACCCCGGAGCGACCGGAATTTCCATGAAGCAGATCGGAATCCCCGGCCAGCATCTTCTGGCGGCGGATAATATTGCCGGTTTTTCCGGTGCAGAAGCAACATATGAAGCTGAAACATCCGGAGTGCATATTGTAATACAGGGAACAAGCTGGAATTTTTCCTCCGTCAATACTTTGATTTCCGGAAGTTCCGCAAGAGTGATCGGGCTGCGGCATAAACGCATGGCGAATTGTCTGTTTTTCGCAGGAAACGTGCGGCCTTTGAAATACCGCCAGATATGGGGGGAGAACGGCGATCCTAAAAATTATCCGTTCAATTTCAATAAAGAGGGTTCGGTATTTGTCCCATACAACAAAGGCAAGCAGATTCGGGAGTGGTGACGGCGCAGACAAGATGGAAAAACGTAAATCAAGATAGAACAGGGAGGAGTATTAAATATGAGGAGAATGATTTCCGCAATCGTAATTATGGCATCGTTTTCACTTGCGGCGGCATTTCCGATCGCGGAAAACGGCAAGGCGAAATGTGTAATTGTGCATCCGGACCGGATTGAGGCATGGAATCGCGGGAGGTATCCGAACCTCATGGTTCTTGAATTGAAAAAATATCTTGAAAAAATGACGGGAGCCGTATTTGAAATCTACCCGGAAAGCAAAGCGCCGAAAGACACGCCTGCAATTTTCGCCGGCAATACAAGAGCCGCGAGAGAGGCGGGGATCGACATCTCGAAACTGGGAAAACGGGAGTGGAGAATCAAATCGGACGACAACCGCGTGATCCTTGCAGGAGGTTCCGTCACCGGTTCCATGTATGCGCTGTATGTTTTCCTTGAAAAGAAGTTCGGGGTTCTCTATCTTTCGCCGGAAGCGGAAAGAATTCCTTTTTTCAGGAAATTGTCTCTTGAGAGAACCGAGCTTGGAGGAAAGCCGGCGTTTGAGTCGAACTGTAATTATCACGGCTATTTCAGGGCTTCCACCGGAACGGCGGGTAAAAAACTGGTGGAACTTTACGAGCTGAAACATAGAAGTGCGGAAGCCTATGAAGATATGGGATATGACCGGAAAGTCTCCGTAAAGACCGGACACTGCCATTCCTTTTTCCGTTATGTTCCCCCGAAAAAATATTTCAGGGAGCATCCGGAATATTATTCTATGAATAAAGACGGCAAACGCGCCTGTCTTCCGTCCGGACAGCTCTGCCTGACCAATCCCGATGTCAAAAAGATCGTGATCCGGCAGTTGCTGGAATGGATTCAGGCGGACAAAGCGGAAAATCCTGGCAACCATGCGCTGGTGTATGATTTTTCGCAGGAGGACAATACCAGTTATATCTGTCTCTGCAATACATGCCGCGCGGTGGCGGAGAGGCATGGCGGAGAAGCGGGTTTGATTCTTGAATTCGTAAATGACATGGCACGGGCTGTCCGGGCGGAACACCCGGAGATCATGATAAAAACATTTGCTTACGTCTCGACCGAAAATCCCGTCCGGACGATCCGCCCGGAAAAAAATGTGATTGTCTGGCTCTGCGATCTTTACAGCAAATCCAACCGGATGAAGCCGCTGACCGACTCCGAGAACAAAGAGCGTCTGAAACTGCTTGCTGACTGGATGAAACAGACGGATCAGGTCTCTCTCTGGGACTACTGGAACATGGGAGCGGGGGATCAGCCGGAGGTGCTGATCGATGCCATTGCCGCAGATACGAGGCTGTTTCATCGGCTTGGCTTGAAATATCTGTTCAATGAATGTGAAATCGGCACCAAATCCTGCAATCTCCGTCCGCAGAGCTTCATCTGGCTTCAGTACTATGTCTCCTACAAACTTCAGGAGAATCCCGCTCTGCCTCTTGAACCAGTCGTGACGGAGTTCATGGATGCATATTATGGCGAAGCGGCTCCCCGCATGAAGGAATATCTGGCTTTGCTGCGCAGCACCGTAAAGGAGAATACTCCGACATTCATGCAGATACAGAACCGTCATTTCCCCTATGTGACTTCCGGCTTTCTTGCCAAGTCCAGGGATATCGTTTTGGGGGCGCTTCGCGCCGCGGAATCGCCGGATATCGCACAACGCGTCAGAAATGAGCTCAATGTAATAGATTATGCTTTCATCAAAATTCTCGGCAGAGAAACGGTCCCGGGGGTCACACGGGATGCGGTTATTGCGGAATACCGGGACAATATGCTTTCTTATGTGAATGCCACCGCGCTGCTTGCGGATGGAAGGCACCGTGATGCAGCGAAAAAGGAGGTAATGGACGAAATTGAAACCTTCAATTTCAGGTTTGATGATCTGCCGCCGCAGTTTGCGGGCGTTGCCGCAGAGGACATCAAGCTGTTTGCCCATCCGCATTTTCCGTTTTCTTATCAGGATGCCAGGCGGGTGAAGGATCCGGAATCTTCCATGCCGCTCAGCCTTGCCTATCTGCCTGTAGATCAGTCGAAGCATAAAGTCCCGTGGGTCATGGGGCTTTATGAGCCGACAGCGAAGAAAGCGAAGACGAAAAGACTTTATGATATTCCCCAGGATGAAAAATATCATTGGATTCTGATTGACCGCTTCAAGATCGGACCCATGACGAGAATCTGGGCTCCGGGGTCATGGCATATGGGGATTCAGCTCAAGGATGCTTTTACCATTGCCGATGGAATCGAGGAGGCGAATAATCCGAATTATTTTGATGTCTGGGTATCGATCCGTTTTCAGGGCCCCGCATACGTGAAAGGGTCTGCAAAGGAAAATGCCGTTTATATCGACCGCGCCGCTCTGATACGCCGCCGGAAGTAGGCAACATGGAAAGAGACGGGTTCATGCCTTGTGAAACGTCTGTTTGTCACGCAGAAAATACGATCGTTTCACAAGGCAGAGAGCGGGAATCTGAAAGGATCACCGGAAGCGGAGAATCCCGGACGCCGGAATGCGATAACGGACCAGACTGCCTTTCTTCCACATGACGGGCAAGGTGTCGCCGTTTAATGTGAGCTCGAAAGGTGTCTCTGAACGGAATTCAATCCAGGCGTCCTGGCTTTCGATTACAGTCACTTCAAGTTCGGGATAGGCGGCTCTGCGGGGAATCAGCCCTTTCCACAAGGTTGCCTGCACCTGATGAAAACAGGATGCCTGGCCGAGAAGATACACGGCACACCATTTTGCCGGAACTCTGCGATAACTGAATGCATGGGTGCCCAGAAACTCTTTTGAAAGCCTTTGATTGGCAATGGCTTCCTCTATTCTGGATTTTATTTCCGCCGGGGAATATCTTCCGCTGAACAGGCACAGGAGCAGGTAAGAATAGACCTCCTGTTCCCCAAGCTGTTTCCGGTTGGTATGGTAAATCGAATCCGTGCCGTTTTCAAGCGGACCGGTAACGGAAAATCCTTCAGGCTGGCTTTTTTCAACCGCATTCAGCGTATCCTGCAGGGCTGTCGGCATATAAGCGGCGTACATCTGAAATGCCTCCGGATAATGTCCTTCCGTCGTCATGTTGTAAAGTGCCTGTTCCCGGTAGGTTCCGTGCAGAACCGGTGTCGGATACGCAAGATGATGGTGGCTGAATGTCAGTTCCTCCGGAAAAAGTTTTGCGGTATACCATGGGGAAACCTTAAAATATTTACAGTAATAGTTCTGCGATGCGACGAAAAGCCCCATGCGCTGGGCAGTCATTTTCGCATAGGCATAAATACCGGTCTCGCAGGCTTCACGGTCGCCGGTCATTTCCGCCATATTGACGAAACCGAGATAGCCGCCGTAATTGGTGCCGTCATTCCATGCCCGTCCGTTTTCACAGTATCCGGAACACATGCATGCCCAGTCCATGAGAACAAGGTAATAATTGAAGGCTTCTTTTATCACATTCCAATGGCTGCGTATGACATCCCAGCGGTTGGTGAAAAGCGTGGCAAGGTAGATGGAATAGAGTGCGATTCCATTTCCCCAGTCCACCTCGATAAATGGAATTTTGTGGTTACTGACGGTCTCTTTTCCGCAGTCGGGAAGGTTGTTTATTCCGGAGACATGCAGATAATTGAAAATGTAGGATACTCCGGTAAACGGTTCGGTGCGTTGATACCACATATGGCATTTTTTTCCGTCACGCCCGATGTAACCGCTGTCCGGGTTGCAAGCCAGCTCCAGATTGCGTTCCAGGCGGTTGGTCAGTTCCTCCCGCTGTTCTTCCGTCAGTCCATTGAATGTCAAGAGCGGAATTATGAACGGGAAAAGGAACTGGTGGACGCCGGGATTCGGAATTTCCTTCAGATGATCATGAAAGGCGAGGTATTCCTTGAAATCTTCGCCGAGAGCCCCGGAAGTCCTTTTTTCAAGTGCAAAAGAGCGTCTGGTATCCGGAACCGGAACGGAATAACGGCTCCAGTCTGAATGAAAGACTGTAAAAAGGGGACCGTATTTTGTCGGAAGCTCAAAATCTCTGGCGTCCGGATCAAGCACGATTTCGGATGTTTCCGGCGCGGCAAGCGCCAGAGGGGGAGGAAGCGGCGCGCAGCAGATTTTTTCCGTATGGAACGCATCATCGAAAAAGCGGAACCGGTAGTGCTGAAGAATTTCCACACGGTTGTTTTCCAGTTTGAAATATTCTTCACAGCCGACCGGCCGCGCCGGAGCCGTCCGGGAGCGTTTCCGGCAGATGGAAACAGTATGTTCAAGCCATGCAGCATCCAAATCTTCCGGCTCAAGCATGGAAATGCCGCCGGGGAAGCCGAGCATTGCCCATTGAATGCTGGTTCCGAAATGAAAATCGATCCGTTCCGCCGCGCCGGCGGAATCCCGTTTCACGAGAATTTTTTCCGGGGGGACACGGAAAAGCAGAAGGATCGGTATTTCCGGAAAAGCGCCGTTGCCGTAAATGAGTATCCAGTTTTCCGCAAGAGCCCCATTTATGTTTTTATCATAGAACACGCCGTCGCAGTCGGAGTGTTCCAGAACACCGTCTGCAAGAGGAAGCAAAATGCGTTTGCAGGCGGCGGAACCGGCAAGTCTGCTCAAGGTGAACGTGTCGGCATCCGTTTCAATCAGCAGTTCCGGTGCAAGCAGTGAATATTCCAGTGTAAACGGATTCCGGTTCGCATCGGGACGCGTCCAGCGCACGGATGCCCAGTCAACGACAATTTTTTCATCCTGCTGCGGCTCATAAGATTGCTGAAGCGAACCCGCCGGGCACATTCCGTCGGGAAGAACCGAAAAACTCCAGAGCAGATTCTTTTTCCATTTCGGATTGCCCGCAATATGCGGCTTTGCAATGATTCCAAAATAAGGCATGCTGTAGTCCAATACGCCGTCTCCTTTGGTGAAACCGAACCTGCCCGCGCTTTTGAATGCCTTGCCCGCGCCGGGATGCCATGAAGATAGATCAGGCATCTGGCGTCCGGGATTGTCCTGCGGCTGAAAATCATTGCGGTACGGATGCTTCCTGTCCTGTAGAACAATCTCTCCTTTGCCGTCGATCAGACGGACACGGAACTGCGGGGAAAGTGTCTGTCCGGTCGGATTTTCCAGGCAGAACTCCAGCGGATTTCTACCGCGGCGGAATTTCCATGCCGTCTGCGGCAGGAACCCTTTCAGGCGGATACCGCGGGAGTAATCAACAGGAATTTCATTGATCCGCAGACGGATTCTTGTATCCAGTTCAAACTGAAGCGTATATTCGCCAGCCGAAGGAACCGTGCATTCGCATCTGTACCGGATTTCCCTGCCGGGAAGCAGATGTTCCCCTTTGCCCCCTTCCAGAAAGTATCCGTTGTCCGTATCGCAGAAGTTGTGAACATGGGAACCGACATAATGAAACCAGCTCATGAGACAATGCTCCTTGTTTTTTATTGAAATCATTATATCTTCGCAGCGTCAGAATTACAAGGAACACCCCTGCCATAAAATAGAATAATTGTGCCGTTTCATTCTTGTAAAATCGTTGCAGCAAAGTATGTTTTCATAAAATGGGAGTCTGCTTATGAAAGATGTTACGGTTCAGTTGCAGGGGTGCCTGCGGCAATTCTCCGGTTTTCCGGCAGTCAGGAGTGTTCTTTACCTGAATTCCACACAGCATCACCGTCTTACAACCCACACCTCAATTGATTTCGGGTTGGAACTGACTTCCGGTGTTGAGTTTGCGGAAGAGGAGATCGACGGTAGGGTTTTCCGGAGAAAATTCCCGTGGGTCAGCACCCGGATGCCGGGGCATACCTATCGGATGCTGACGCCGGAACCCTGGGAAGTTCTGGCTATCTCTTATGATTTTTCTTCATTCAATGCATTGAAACGTTTCGGGGCGGACGCCGAGAACCCCGGCTGGGAATTTGTTATGACGGATGAAATCACGCAGAAAACCGCCCGTCTTCTGAGTCTGCTGGCACAAACCCATCTTCCCGGCGTGGCGGACCGTATCGACTTGCTTTCCGTGGATCTCCTGAATCTGACCCTGCTTGAAAACAGGGAAAATGCCCAGTCGCCGGAAAGCACGGCAATCCGGCAGATCGCCTCTTATTTTTCTGCGTATGTTTATGAAAAGATTGATATTGCGGCGGTCATCCGGAAACATAATCTTTCCGCACGAACCTTTTTCCGTCACTGGAAAGAACTTTATGATGTCTCCCCCGCTGATTTCATCATGCAGAGGAAAATGGAAGAAGCGTGCCGTCTTCTGCGGGAAACCTCCATGCGGATTTATGAGATATCGGAACGTCTGCAGTTCATTGACTGTAGTCATTTCTGCCGCAGTTTCAGGCAATGGAATCAGATTACGCCATTGAATTACCGCCGCAGGCAGTGACCGAACTGTCGGATAGACTTATTTTCCGCCTTGCTGACGGAATTGCCGCGGAGTCATGCCCAGATGTTTTTTGAACTCGGCGGCAAAGAAAGACGGCGATGAATAGCCGCATACGGCGGCGATTTCAGTAATGCTCATGCTGCTCAAGAGGAGGAGCTGTTCCGCGTGTTGCAGCCGTAAAGCGATCATATAACGTATCGGAGCTTGCCCCGTCTCTTTTTTAAACTGGCGGATCAGAGAATATTTGCCTACGCCGAAGCGATCTGCCAGAGAATCCAGACTTATGCCGGATGCCATGTCGTATGCCGCTTCGCGCAGATTCATCTGGAAATGTCCTGCGGCAGTTCCGTGCATGATCTGATTTTGAATTAAATACAGCAGGCGGTAAAGGTGGACGGACAAGTTTTCCATCGCCTCTGCGCCTCCTTCGGACATTTCCTTGAAAACAGCTTCAAAAATCGGACGGAACTCTGTTTTGCCCTTGCGTATCCTGACGCCTCCGCTTTGGATTTCTTTATTCAGCAGAATATCCGGCAGCGGGCCTGAGCGGAATATCATGAAATATTTACGCATATCCGTCTGTTCCGGCACGACATAGGTATGCGTGAATTTCGGCGGTATGACCAACAGATCACCCGGGTAAACGGAATAAACTCCATCGGATGTTTCCACATGAGCCTGTCCGGAAATCTGTAACTGCAGCACCCAGCGGTCGGAGGTGATCGGTAAACGTGCGCCGCCCCGAAACAAGGATTTCCCGAAAGCGGAGATATCCAGAAACGAGACCATGGAATGCCTTGCCAGAGTGGAGAGCAGCACCTGTTCCTCATAATACTCGCTGTTCTGTTCCACCATTTTGCAAAAACTGATAGATTTCATATTTACAGATTAAAAATCCTTATATTAATTGCCAATATAATGATATTTTATTTTATTGCTATTCCGGAACAATGCAACTATTTTTATTATGAAATTCAGAAAAAAAGGAATTTTTTTTATGAAGCAACGTGTCTTGGTGATCGGTTTTGGTTTCATGGGACAGACCCATGCCGGAAATCTGTTGAAAAATCCAAATGCCGAACTTGCAGGTATTGTGGATCCCTGTGACCCCGCAGAGCGTCTGCGGACCATAAAGGGAAATAAAGCCACAGTGACCATTACTCCGGAATCGGTTGCAGAAGTTCCTCATTATCATGACATGGATGAGGCTCTCCACGGTTGCGGTGCGGATGCCGCTGTAATTGCCCTGCCGACAAAACTGCATTACGGCAGTGTGATGAAAGCGCTTGAATGCGGTTGCCATGTCATGGTGGAAAAACCCTTCTCAATTGACTGTGCCGAATGTGAAAGCATGATCCGTAAAGCGGCGGAACAAAAACGCGTCCTTGCAGTAGGATATGTCGTTCGTCATATGCGTGAATATGAAATGCTGCGGGAAACAGTGAAGTCAAACCGTTTAGGCAGGCTCAGATATATGTCTCTGAGCCGCTATACAGGCATTCCCGCATGGGGAAACTGGAATGATCCCGAATTCATCAAAGCTTCCGGAGGGGCATTGTTCGATCTGGTCTCGCATGATATTGATTTTGCACGATATTGTCTGGGCGAACCGGATTCCATTACTCCCGATCCGGTGCTCTGCCGTGAGATGAACGGAAATCTTATTGCGGCTGTATTGCATTATCCGGGCAACAATGTATTTGTCGAAGGCGGATTTGTGACTCCTTCACATTTTCCTTTCCGCCGGAATTATACGGCATATTTTGAAAACGGGACCCTGATCAGCGATGCTCCCGGCGATTTCAGGGAAATTGCCGCCGGCGGGGAGATGCGTGTCGAAGACTATTCACACTGTGATCCTTATTATACGGAAATGGATCGTTTCCTTCAGGCAATCGTGACCGGAGACGATGCCGGGCTGTGCACCGGCGAAGATGCGATGCGTTCCATCTGCTGCTGTCACGGGATTTTGTCCCGTCTGAATGTCGTGGAGCAACCGGGGAAATTTCAGGGAGCTGATTTATGAAACTTTGCATGATGTCCTGCATGATGGGCAGGTTTACACCGGAACAGATTGTTGCGACCGCAACTGCATGCGGCATGGAGGCTATCGACTGGGTTTCGACTCATCACACGGAACCGGCGGAGCTGCGTAAAATCTCAGAGGATGCCGGGCTCAGGATCGCTGCACATACCATGATCAAAGAAAAATTTCTCCGGCGGGAGACGGATTATTTGGATGAGTTCAAGGCTTCTTTGGATGACGCCTGTATTCTTGGGGCGCCGGTTTTGATGCTGCCGCCATTCCCGCGGATTCGGCAGGTCTCTTTGGAGGATGACCGGAAAGCATGGACGGAATATTATGCACAGGCCCTGCCGCTGGCACGGAAAGCGGGAGTCACGCTGACGCTGGAAAGCACCGGCATGATCAACTCTCCCATCGTCACTGTCAGCGAAGCGCTCGAAGTCCTTCGCAACGTTCCCGGATTGAAACTCACATTGGATCACGGCAATATGCAGACTGCCGAAGATGCGGTCGAGGCTTACTCCATATTGAAAGAGCATGTCGTTCATGTCCATCTGAAAGACTGGAAGGTTTATGATTCTCCACGGGCGGATACCACGCTGAAACGTTGCGGTAAATATTTTGCGAATGCTGTCATTGGCAAAGGCGATATGGATTTGAGGACGTTCTGGGAGAACCTGGATTCCCGCGGCAGAAATTTATATGTAAATCTGGAAACGATGGATTTTATGAATCCGGATTCAACTCCGGATGTTTTGAAGCAAGTCTCGGATCTCTTGAGAAACTGGTGACAACACAGGGGGAATACCGGTGAATGCGAAAGTAGGAAAGGAAACAGGCGTTCCTGCCATGTTCAGGAAAAACAGGGCACCTGCCTCAATTTTTCCGTATCTTCCGTTCTTCCTGCGGGCTGTGCGCTGTAACAGAAATACGAAGCCCGATTCTGATGTGCCGCATCTGCCGCTTGCCCGGCAGATCACTTTTCATTCCATTGACTTGCCTCTGTAAAATACTCGGATACGCTGGAAGCCCTGCCGGATTTTTCAAAACAGCCAACGGCGGAATTTCTGATTTGTCATATTCAGCGATGATTTCATACAGCCGTACTACATGCCGGCTGTATTACCGCCGGAGCTGGTCTATGAAATACGGTTTATTTTTTTCTGTGCTCCGGATGAATATTGTTGTGTGACATTCTGTGAAGGAAAACTTCCGTCACGACCCGTTCTATCGGCAGCCCGGTTTCCGCCATCGTGTCTTTGAGCCATTTTTGAATGTCTTTCTGGTATTTTTCTTCGATAGGAAGTTTCACCGCCCCATCTTCGACAACATTCGCAGAATTGTTGTTCATTGATTGTCCCTCCTTTTCTATTACTGTCAATCATTCTATAATATGTTACGAAAATTACGTTTTTCAATCTCTTTTACAAGAGAAATATATAAACTCTTAGTATTGAAAATCCTGATTAGTGAAGATATATTATTGAATTAAAGGGAAAATCATAATGGATAGTCATGCCCAGATAATTGTTGATTTTATGGCGGAACACGGTATTACGCAGGTGGAAATGGCACAGCGTCTGCAAGTTACTGCTGCGACGCTGAGCCGTTGGCTTTCCGGCAGTCATGGAATCAGTAAGAAGCACAGGAGAAGCATCGAATTCATCTGCGCCGATGCCGTGCTGCCGGCAGTGACCAAACGCCTGTTTGCGAGAATCCGCAGAATGCCGGAGCCCGTTCAGTGGGAACTTTACGAAGAAATCATCCGCCGCTACTCCGAGTAATACTGCCGACTTATAAGATTCCTGCATGCCGTTCAGCCCCGCCGGATGCAGGAGATGGCTTTTCTGATTTTCATAATGAATACTGATATTAATCCCTGTATTTTTCCCTGAACCTTGCAATATAGAGAAAATTACCTTGCCCGGCAGCTTCTGGAATGAAGTTGTCTCCTGATTTTTCCAGTGAATCCAGCCTGCACGGAAAGGCAAGCATTATCGAGGGTAAAATTCCGTCCGGAATACCGTCTTGCGTTTGAGTCTGTTCGTCAAACGGGAAAAAAAATCCGTTTTTTCTTATTTTTTTTTAGCGCAAAGGCTTTTTATACTTGCATTTCGTAACTTTAATGATATAATTATTACGAAAATTACGATTATCTCGTTCATTGAATTGCGGGACAAAGGGGGATAAAAGGCTCTTTATGAGTGGATTATTCCTTGAGATTGAGTGTGTAATACTGGAAGAAAATGTGTTTTTCCGGTTCAGAGGTATGGCGAGGATAAAATTTTTTTTGAATTACGAAAAATATAACCAAATAACGGAGGAAGAAGAAAGATGGAAAACAAGAAAGAGATTTTCGCAGACGGAATCAGCCAGATTCACTTTGCGGGCGGGATGGTCCGGTTCGATTTTGTGACTCTCCAGCCTGCCGAAGACGGAGCGGCGCCGGTTCCGAGTGTAAATGAGAGGATCATCATGCCGCCGCAGGGGTTTCTCGGCGCATACAATTCCATGCAGCAGTTGATCGACAAACTGCTTGATGCCGGAATTCTTCAGAAGAATGAAAAAACAATTGCAAATAAGAAGAAATAAATGAACACATCACTTCAGGCTCTGTACACCGAATCTGATTATGCCGTTGTTTCCGAAACGGAGGGAAACGACTGTATTGTGTCGGTCTGCAATGAACTGAGTGATCAACAGAAGGAGGCGATTTCTTTTTCAGGGCTTTTCCAGACGGCGGCAATCGGATTTTCAATCCGGGTTTCGCCAGATCAAGCCGCTTATTATGTGAAAGCGACAGCGGCGGAACTGGAAAGGTTCTTCATCTCCGTAGGTGCCTTTGTCAAAAGGCAGACAGCCAGAATCCGGAATGCGTTCTGCCGCGTGTTCAGAAAACGCACAATTACATGCCGGGTTTTAACCTGCTGCTACAGATTGTGAGACAGAAAAACAAGTTTATCCGCTGCGGGACCATGAAAAACAATGCTCCGCTCTTTTTATGGTTCCGGGGCGGATATCAAAAACCATAACATGGAGTAAAAAATATGTCTGACGTAAAGTATTTCGTTGGAACAGAAGAAGCCTGGAAGGCGCTTGGAAAGGCCGTTCAGGACACGTATGCAAAGAGAGTCGACAACATCGGGGATGCAGTAACCGAGGCTGCCGCTGATGTGAAAATTGCCGCGGATACCATTGTGACATTTGATGTATCCTCCAATTTGAATGCGGACGGCAGCAAATTCGAAGGCATTGCCACGATTGCAGGGATTGCCGGAAGCGTCGTCGTAAAGGAATTTGATCAGGACGTCACTCTGAACTGTGGAATTAAAATCGCCCAAAGCAATGTGACGGTGGATGGGTTTGATTTCGGCGTGAACGAGGGGGCAATTCCCGCGGGCAACGCCGCTGCCGTCATTTATGTACAGGGTGCAGGCATTGAGAATGTTGCCATTCTCAACAATACCTTTGATACGGGTGATTCTTATAAGACCGCCGGTGCCGGTGATATCATTCGTGTGGAAGCCGCAAAGGATCTTACCATTTCCCATAATACGATCCTCAGCGGAACACATCACGGAATGAATCTGAACGAACTTTCCGGTATCTGCGATATCACGGACAATACACTTTCCGGACTTGAGAGAAGCGGCATCCAGTTTGCCAAACGTGCAACGGGGACGGTAAATGTTTCCGGAAACACAATCACGCTGGAAAAAGATCCTGTTTCCTCCAGAGTCGATCAGGATGATGCGGCAATTGTCTTCGGCGGCGACCGTCCCTACGGTGCCGGCGGTGCTCAGTTCAATGTCACCGACAATACATTGACCGTTTCCGGAACCGGTATGAGCGGTGACGGAATTAACGGAATCGTTTTCGGAGGAGAGACCGCCGGAGTTGACACTCAGCTCGGCAACCTTGCCATTGAAAACAACACGATTGACTTTTCCAATGGCGCCAACTCCGTTCGCATTGATACGGCAAATACCACTGTCGATATGGCAAAGAATGACTTGACGGTCAATGGCGCTGATGCGACATTTGAGGAGATTGCCGGCAGTATCAGCAATCCGACCCCCGGAAACAACGGCGGCGTCATCGTTTCTTATGTTGACGGAACCGGTGAAAGAAACAATGCAACGATCGGGGCGGACAATCCCGCGAGTGAGCGGTCAATTCTCGTCGATGCGGAACTTTTCTACAACCGTGCTCCCGGTGAAGTCGTCGTTGTTGACGGTGTCACCTATACGGTGGGCGATAATCTGGTCGGCACGATTGAAGCCGCATTTGATAAATTTTCTGCCGGTAGCGCGGCGGGAACCATTCTCATCAATGGCGAATATGACGGTTTTGATTTCGGTGCTGTAACGAATACCAACTTGATTTCGATCAAGGCTTTGAAACCCGGGTCCGCCACAATTAACGGAACGTTTCAATTCGACAACGCTTTCCTCTTCAATATTGAAGGATTGATCTTCAATGCCGCCGCAGGCGAATACGGTATGGTAATCGGTTCCGATTGTTCCAACTCATCCATAAAGAACAATATCTTCAATGGAAACGGTCTCCATGTCATAACGGGCAATGTCGGCGTGTTCGGCAATACGTTCAACGGCGGCGCGGATACTGTCGGCATTAAAGTTGACGCAGGTGCGGATATCGCAGCCGGCGGTTCCGATACGGCAAAGTATCCGGGCAATGTCATCAATAACGGCATTGACGCGGCGGACGGAACTTTCACCAACAATACAATTTCCGGTGCGGAAGTCGTACTGGGAACCGAGCTCAAGAACAATACGATTTCCGGTGATCTTACCGTTACCGGCGGAGTTCCCGGCAAAGATACGATTTCCGGCAACAAGATCACAGGCAGTGTTGTCACTGACGAATTTGCCGATGATGATGCCAGAAAAGACTTCACCGGAGCAAACAATGGTGCGGCTCTGGTCGACAAGGACATCGCCGGTGAAGTGATTGTCGACAAACAGTATGAAGGCATGGAGACCGGAGCAACGGTGATCGTAGACGGCAGGAAAGGCGTGATCGGAACAACAGTCTTTGCCAGTCTGGATGATGTCACCGGACCCGCGACCATTCAGGTCAAGGATATTGATGCGGCGGAAGTGACGGAACTTGGCGGCGGCAATACCTATGTATTCGGGCAGTCCGTCAGATTCGGAGATATCGAGTTGACTGGCAATGCGACTGTCAAAGGCGATGTTGAATTCGCCGGAAGCATTTCCGGAGCATTCACGCTTACAATTGCTGATGAGTCCAAGATTACGCTCGGCGGAATGATTGATTCTGAGGTAACTATTAACTTTGGTGCTGATTGTATTCTTGCTGTTTCCGGCGATCTTTTCATCGTCGGAGACAACGCCAATACGGTCCTTGCGTCACTTCTCACTGCATCGCAGGTTTCCGGCAGCGGAACGATCTGGGTACAGGGATTTACCGGAGGCAATACCGTTGTCGGCGATGTAAAAGTGAACAAGGTGACTGAGGACATGCTGGCGGATCTGGCAAACGGCAAGCTGGAAACCACGGCTGGTTCCATGATTCAGAAGCTGGTCCACGGAACAGTCGGCAGCGATGTTGTCTTCGATCTGAACAAGGTCGGGAATGACACATCGGTATCCGATATTTATGCCGGCGATATCGCCTTCAACAACAATGATCTGGATGTTACGCTCAGCGGCGGCAAGGCTTTCCTGCGCGGCAGTTACACCGGCATTGATCACCTTGAGATTACCAACAGAGGCAGACTTTACGGTTCCCTTGAAACGGAATCTGTAAGTTTTGAAGCGGTTTCCGCCACGATCACCAATAAGGCAAAGGGAACACTTGTTGCGGAAGTGGTGACAACCGGCGATATGACGGTTACAAATAACGGAGTCATTTCCGGTGACTACAGTGCCGCCGACCTTACGTTCGAAAATACCGGGTCGATGAAAGATGTTGATCTGACAACAGCAGGCACACTCGGCTTTACAAATACCGGGACATGGACCGACGGCTCCATTACTTCCACCGGCAATGTGACTCTGTTCAACGACGGAGTCATTTCAGGCGTCGATATTGATGCTGCCGGAAAGGATGTCACTTTCCACAGTGAGCCCGGAACACAGGGCAATTATCAGGAGATGGTTGTCAAAGCGGATTCCCTGTATCTCGGCGGAGCGAATTTCGAACTTGTCAATGGTTCCGATCTTTCCAAGGTCGGGGGAGCGGCAGATCATTCCGGAATGATTTTCTTCGGTGATAAGGTTGCGGATACTGCTCTGAATCAGGTTTTTTCCAACGGTTTCAAACAGGAGCTGACCATTGCGGATACAGCAGTTGGTTCTGTCCGTTTCGGCTTCTGGCAGAATCCGGCGGAGTCTAATGCCGATGATGAGGCGAAATTCATCCTGAATCTGAAAGGCGGGACAACGCTTGCCGGTTACGCAAATGCAATTGACTTCAGCAACAGTTCCCCTGTGGGCAGTACCGTACCGGATATCACTGTCGATCTTGAAATCAATCAGGATGCGAGTGCCGCCATCAACGGCAACGTTGTGAACCGTTTCGGCGCTCTTACCTCCGGAACTGGCTTGAACGTAAGCGGCAATATCACCGCCCGCGACGAAATCGCTGTGGCGGATGATTTGATTGCAACAGGCGATATTACAGCCTCCGGTGCAATTACGGCAGGCGGCGACCTGACTGCCAATATTGTCACCATCGAAGGTGAAAAAGCCGTGCTTGCTGTCGGCGGCGACAGCATGGATGTCGCGCAGTTCGTTCTCGGAGCCGATGCGGAAATCAAAGCGGCGAATGTGGATATCACGGAGCCGCTTAATATCGCAAACAAGATTGCCGGAATCGAAGCCAAGTCCGTGTATTATACAACCGGTGATATTGATGACTTCGACAATATTGCGACAACCGGACGCATTGTCGCTGTTGCCGGCAGTATCATTGCGGAAAATATCGAAGCTGCCACCGGAACGGTTTCTGCTTCTGCGGATATTACTGTTGAGAAGAAACTTTCCGGCGGAAGAATTGAAGCCGCGAACGTAGAAGCCGATGTTATCACAACGGTGAAAGACGATGCGTTGAAAGCCGATGGCAAGATTGAAATCACAGGCAATCTCACTGTCGGAACTTCAGTCGATGCCGAAGGCGCCATTCTTGTCGGCGGCGGGATTGACGGAACGGAGGCTGCGATTCATTCTGATGATTATATTGATGTCGTCGGCGTGATCACGGCGAAGAACCTTTCCGCCGATGGAGACGATGAAAACGGCTTTGCAATTGATGCCGGGAATATCACGGCAACAGAGAGCATTACCGCCGTAAACGGCAAGGTGCATTCCGACAACAATATCGCGACCGGTGAAAATGCCGTGATCAACGCACAATCGCTGATTGCGGATGCTTCCATGACAGTCGGCAAGGTGACTGTCGCCGAAGATGGAACCGTTCAGGCGGGACTTAACATCACTGCAACGGAAATCACGCAGGCTGGCACAGTCCGTGCGATGAACGGCGAACTGCATGTCGGAATAAACAGAAAACCGGTGGTACATGACCCGTCCACATGGTATTTCGTCGGAGGAAAAATCAATGCCGCGGGTGAAGTCGTTGCAAACGGTACCATTCGCGCCGGAGATGTCACGGCAGAATCCGTCCGGTCCTATCACGGCGATCTCCTGATCGGTACAATGACCACGGAATTTACTGGCAATGATATCGTCACGACCGGTGCAACGGTTGATGCGGCCGGTAATCTTGTCGGCGGAAATGTGGAAGCCAGCGGTTCGATCATGGTTGGAAGTATCGGCAATGCGGAACATTATGCCGGTGCGGTCATCGCACACGGAACTGACGCGACTGACCCGGAAAGCGGCAGACTGCATGCGCAGGGCGATGTTTTTGCGGCAAGCGTCATGGCGGAAAAAGATCTCACCATCGACGGTGATGTCACCATGTATCGGAAAGATGAGGTAAATGCCGGCAATATTTCTTCCAGAACCGGCAAGGTAACTATCGGCAACGTCCATATGGCGGGTTCCATCACGGCGGAAGGCGATATTGAAATCGGGGATCTCACAGAGATTACCGGTGCACTTGTCTCCAATACCGGCGCGGTCAATGTGGCGTCTCTCGGCAATGTCGGCGGAAATCATGACGCGCTTGATGCGAGACAGGAAGGTTTTGCGATCTGGGCAATGGATACGGATCAGAATTCCGGTCTCGGATTCAAAGAAGGCGCGGTGATCAACGGCCATATCGGTCTCGGTTACGGAGCCGATACGTTCAGTCTGGTCAATGGTCCCACGGTCAACGGCAACGTCTATCTCGGCGGCGTCGAGGATGTGAATGCGTTTGATACCCTCCTTGTCGGAGACGATTCCGCTTTCACGGGTGATTTCGACCTGAGCAGATCCGAAAGCGCGGATGCTTACGGCAATCTCCGGATTGAAGGAGGTGCGCTGAATCTTAATGGCGGCAGAATATTCGATGAAGATGTCAGAGAGACGGCTCTTGCGCTGAATGTGGGAACACTTTCCAACGCAAATGTTGAAAAGATTGACGCCGTAATTGTCGAAGGCAGTGAAGTCACATTGGAAAATACCAGGATTTACGATGTGGCGGAGAGCTTTGATGAGGACGGAAACAAACTTGCCGACTGGTTGGGAGACGGCGCACTTAAGATGAACGCCGGAACAACCCTGAATCTGACCGGGGGATCGATTGCATTCTTTAATACAGCCGATCTTGGCGGTGAAGGTTCCGTCATCAATGTGGAAGCCTCAAGACTGGACATTAATTCTGCATTGGACGGTGATTTCCTTGCCGAAGGCGAAGCAATCAACATTTCCAATGCCGGTAAGCTTAACCTGACGGCAGCAACCGCTGATTCTGAAATCGCCGGAACAATTGCAGTCACAGGCAGAGATTCCAGCCTGTCGATTGCCGGTGTTGGCACGGCTGCGCTTACGGGACAGATCTCGCTTGCAGACAATGCGGATCTCTTTGTCGAATCCACACTCAATGTGGAGAAAGATGGAGTAATCTTTGCCGGCGGGAAATCCAGTTCCGCCGCAGTCAGCGTTGAAGCAGGGAGCATATTGAACCTGAATGAAGGTTCCTCTCTTGCATTGACGGATGGAAGCCATCTCATCAATAAGGGAGCCGTCAATGTAAATGGCGGGACCGTTACCCTGCAAAGCAACGGTTATATCAGAAACATGGGGACATCCACGACTTTCAACGGCGGTCAGTTCAATATTGAAACAGATGCACTGATCGACGGCGGATTCGTATTCTCCACGAAAACCACCGGCATCAAGATCAAAGATGCAACCGTTACATTTGCAGCGGGTGTGCTGGGCTTCGGCAATGTCACAATGACCGGCGAAGGTAATGCGACAGCCAGGATCGAAGGCGTCTGGAACGGAGCTACCCAGACTCAGTATGCCCAGGATGTGATTGAGATTGCAGATGATTTTGCAATTGATAATTTCGCATTCGAGGCAATCAATGACAGCACTGTCGTCAATCCGCCCGACAGGGAAACTGTAATTGAAGTCAGTGCTGCACTCGCCATGAGCGGAAACTTCTCCGTCAAAGCGGATGTCCTGCATGTCTTCAATACGGCAAACCTCACGGTAAGCCTGGACAATGATACCGCGACAGATGAGTTCCTGTTCCAGATCGGCAGGTATGAAGGTTTTGCAGATACTCCCGGACAGCTCGGACAGCGTATTGCGATCACCGTGACACAGGACCCGGCAAAGGATATCGTTTATTCCTACAAACTTGCGGAAAAGGCGGATAATCTCAAGGCGGATTACTTCACGGTCAATACGCCGGATTACAAGGTCGTGGAAAAAGATGGAGCTTTCTATCTTAACTATGCCGTCAGTCCGGAACTGAACCTGTCGGTGAACGACCAGTCCGGGGCAAAGGACGATTACACTTACACAGGAAGTATCGGCACCGCGAAACAGGAAGGCTTTACCTACAGTGTCTCTTGCACAGTCGGCGAAGATGTCTTCAGTGTTGAAGTCGATGCTGACGGCAACTTCTCCGTTGAGCTTGTCCCGGCAGCCGCCAGGTTCGGAAATGTTACGTTCACCGCGACAGTGACCGATCCCGCCGGCAATGAGACATCACAGAGTATGGATAAGCTGATTTCCGACGTCACCGATCCTGTTCTCGGCGCAAGCCTTGATGCTGTTGTCGAAGACAGAAACGTTACGATCAACTGGGATGCTGCGACGGACAATGTCGCGGTTGCAGGCTATAAGCTCACGGTCGGCAGTGAAGTTTACGAGCTCGCGGCGGATCAGGTCAGCTTTACGCTGGAAGGTCTTGCCTACGGTTCCTATGAATACACTCTTGAAGCATTCGATGCGGCAGGCAATTCTGTTGCCGGACTTGCACAGAACTTCGTGATTAGCCTTGAATTGAACCTGACGGTCAGCGATCAGTCCGGCGCCATGGATGATTACAGCTTCACGGGCAGTGTCGGAGCAATGGAAGCGGGGTATACCTATGCCGTAGGTTATACAGTCGGCGAAGATGTTTTCAGCGTTGAAGTCGATGCTGACGGAAACTTCTCCATTGTCCTTGACCCGGTAGCCGCCAGATTCGGTGAATTCACTGTCAATGCCGCAATTACCAATGCGGCGGGTGAAATTGTAAGTTCCGGCAGTGTGGTCAAGGCTGTTTCCGATGTGACCAATCCTGTTCTCGGCGCAAGTCTTGATGCTGCTGTTGAAAACAGAAACGTTACGATCAACTGGGATGCTGCGACAGACAATGTCGCGGTCGCAGGCTACAGGCTCACGGTCGGCAGTGAAGTTTACGAGCTCGCGGCGGATCAGGTCAGCTTTACGCTGGAAGGCCTCAAGGTCGGTTCCTATGAATACACCCTTGAAGCATTCGATGCGGCAGGCAATTCTGTTGCCGGCACAACCCGGAACTTCGTAGTCGAATCCGGTTCCTCTGCAAAGCAGGACCTCGACAATAACAACATCAGTGATATCATCCTGAGTCATGATGCCGGATTTGCAGGTGCATGGCTGATTGAGAACGACCAGCCTGCATGGGGCAACCTGAGCACGCTTACCGGTGACTGGAAAGTCTTCGGAACAGGAATGACCGATGCGGCGAAGCCGAATTATGACGTCTATCTCTATGATGCGGTGAACAACAATGTCGGCGCATGGGTGATTTCCAGCGTTGATAAAGGAATCGCAGTCAAAGAGTATCAGACCATTGCGAACCTGAACGATGACACCAGACTGCTTGCTCTCGGCGACTTCAACGGCGACGGAGAGACAGATCTTCTCGTCCAGTCGATCGAATCCGGCAATCTTGGTTACATCAAGGACGGTGCATGGAATGAGTTCAAGGCGGATGGCCTCGGCGCCAACTGGAGTGTTGCCGGAGTCGGCGACATGAACGGCGACGGTATCGACGACCTCGTTCTCCATGACAGTCAGGACGGCAACTCCGGAGTATGGCTCCTCGGCGGCGAACAGCCGGTCTGGGCTGATCTGGACAAGCTTTCCGACAGTCAGAGTATCCTCGGCACCGGCGACTTCAACGGCGATGGAATTGACGATGTTCTCATCTATAATTCCAGCGACAGGACAGTCGGCGCATGGCTCGCGAAGGACGGCAGTATCTCCAGTTGGATGAACCTCGGACAAGTTGAAGAGGGCGCTTCCGTTGAAGGAATTGCCGATTTCAACGGTGACGGAATTGCGGATCTTCAGATTCGCACAGACGCCGGTGATATCGGAGCATTGCTTGTCAATGGCGAAAACGACATGACATGGAAATACTACCAGTCTGTCGGCAGCGAGTGGACCTCGAAGCTTGCCTGATCGACTGCGGGAATGAAACAGCGGCGGAATTTTCACCCGCCGCTGTTTCCGGACATTACATTTTTCGGATGCCGGTCCCACCCCTGCATCCGGAATTTTTGTTTCCAGTGAAAATAAGTTATGTTGATTCAAAAGTATATTGCTGATCTCCGCCGGACAGGCAATTACGGCAGCCAGAGAGATTCCGGGGTCCAAAGAAAGCATAAAATAAGGTTTTTTTCTCTTATCCGTCTTTAATCCTGAGAAAAATACACTATAATATATATCCGGGAGGAACTGGAGCCGGGAGTCAAAGTTAAATGTCAAAAAAGCGGAGGAAACAGAATATGGGCAGCCAAATACTTCAAGAGGTGGAATTTCGGGAAGATTCAGAGAGAGTTCTTCAGACTGTTGCATTGCAGGAACCGGTATCTCTGCGGGGCAGAATCGACGGGAATTACAATACAACTCAGAAATCAACGACCGATGTCACCGTCGGAAGCGGGACAACCGTCAACGCTTCCTCTCCCGGCGCGCTGCAGCTTCTCGCAGACAGGCTTACCGTGACGATCGAGGGCGGCTCCCTGAACAGCAGCGGCATCCGGAATGCAGCCATTCTTTTCGGCGATGACGCATACTGGACGGATTTCTACAACTACGGGTCTCATTATGACGGCACCGTGACATTTACGGGTGCCAATGCGTCTTTGAGCTCCACTGTCTCGAACTGCATCAATGCCGCCGGAATCGTGGGGAAAAACCTGACGGTCAACTTCTCCGGCGCGGCATCCGGTTCCGGCGGAATCACTTTCAAAGCCTCCAACGGAACCGGGCGCGGCAACTTCGCTTCGGGAATTACAGCCGATGAAAATCTGACGGTCAACGGGATCTTCGGAGGCAGAATCGACAGCTCACTCAATCTGGCGGGCATCGCCAGTTTTGCAACGGTCTACGGACTTCAGGCGAAAAAGAATCTGACGGTCACGGAAGAAATAAAGGGCGTCATCAGCGCCGTTGCAAGCAATGCGTCTTCCTCCACGGCATACGGTGTTTATGCCGGCGGGACATTGAGCGGGCATTTCGGCGGAACCGTCATTGCATCCGCACAGAACAATGCTTACGGGCTCTATGGCTCCTCCCTGGACATCAAAGTCAGCGGCACGGTCTTTGCCGGAAAATCGGACAGTGCCACGACAGCGGCTTCCCTGACGGAAAAACTGAACAATTTCAACGCCAATAAAAATGAACTCCTTCAACTGTCCGCCGGGCAGAATGCGATTTACGGCAAAGGCAGTGTGACGGTGAGTTCCGGCGCTCTGATTGCGGGAAACATCAATCTTACTTCGGGTTCCAGCAATCTGACGATCTCCAGCGGCGCCCGGATTTACGGCAATGTCACCGGTTACGGAAATATCGCGTTGAAGTTCAATATCGGGACACTTTTGGATACTCCGGTCATCTCGACCACGGCGGCGGGGATCTTCGGCAGCAGCTCCACAGCCTATGCGCTGAGTTTGAATAATGCTCAAAGCGGAACTTATCTTCTGGTCAGCGGAGCCGCAGCGGACAGTCTCGGCGGAAAGATTTTCACCGTTACACTGCAGAATCAGAGCGCCAATCTTGCCGTAGGGAGCAGTTACCAGTTTACAAACGGCGTATCCGCGGCGCTTTCCATTGTCAACAATACATTGCAACTGGTTGTCAGCGGAAAGGAAGGCGGTGGCGGAGGAGGCGATGACGACGATACGACTTCTCCGGTATTGAACGGGCTCCCCGGTGCCAACACGTCAAGAAACAATGTCATTGTCTCATGGAATCCGGCATCCGATGATACGGGAGTGGCGGGATATTATTTCCGCTACGGGACTTCCAGCGCATTGAGCGGCAACGGCATTACGGTCAGCGACACCAGCTATCTGCTGGAGAACATGAGCAATGGAACTTATTATTATCAGATCTGCGCCTTCGACGCCGCCGGAAATATGTCGGACTGGAGCGCCGCGCAGACTTTCATGGTGGATTACGCCCCCCGTTCCAAGGTCGCCTACGATGTTCCGGAGGCGGAATACATGTATGGATGCCTGGCAACGGCGGTCGGTATGATGCTCGGATATTATGACCGGTACGGATATATGGGATATGATGTGTCCAATGTGATCAATGGCACCGTCGAGAAGAATTCACGGGGGCTGGACGGCAATAAATACAATATGAACGCGTTTGACACCGTCATGGGGTCTGCCATCGCATCCCGGGAACATGTCTCGCATTTTTATGAAACAACCCCGGAAGCGGAACTGCCCTATACCTATGTGGGGGATTCCATCACGTTGAACACGGCGGAATGGAACTGTATCGCCGACTACCTCGGAACCAACCAGTACTGGCGCTACAACGGCGATCTGTCCACTTCCTTCTACCCGGATTCCACCCTGGCAAGCATCAAAGATGCCAACTGGGAGGAGACGATCACTTCCGGCAGCACCAGCAAAACGATTCCCCCGAAATATATTGATGTCAAATACGGGCTGGAACTCTATCTGGAACAGGCGGGCTATCAGCTGGATCAGGTGAAAACCGCATCCCATACAACGGACAATGCCGGGGGAACATTCACTTTTGAAGATTATAAGGCGGAAATCAATGCGGGACGCGTCGTCATCATCGGAATTACGGAACATGCCATGGTCGGTTACGGTTATGACGATGCAACCAGGGAAATCATTCTGGATGACACCTATGACCATGACTGCCGGATGAAATGGGGCGGGACCTATTATTACAGCGGAGAAGAGCGGCAGTTGGAAGATATCATGACCGTTGTGTTTGATACGACAGGTCTGAGCCAGGCTGCTGTTCCCGTGAACCATGACCTCAACGGGGACAGCCGCAGCGACATCCTGATGGCGAATTCCTCCGGATATGCCGGAACATGGTTCGTTCAGGACGATGCTCCTGTCTGGGGGAATCTGAGCACGTTAAGCGGTTCCTGGGAGATCCTCGGCACGGGCAACGCCACGGTTGACGGTTTTTCGGATGTGTATCTGTATGATTCCGCCGGACACAATGTCGGCGCATGGGTTGTCGGAGCGGACGGGCAGGTTCAAGGCTGGGAAGGAATCGCCAATTTCGATTCAGCCACGCAGGTTCTCGGGCTCGGCGACTTCAACGGCGACGGGATTTCCGACCTTCTGCTCAGGAATCTCAACGGCGCTGTGGGCGGGTATTATACCGACGGCTATGAATGGACCTTTTTCCAGAGTCTTGGGAATGAGTGGAATATCGCGGGAATCGGCGACCTGAACGGCGACGGAATCGATGATATTGTCTTACAGCATGAAGCCGGTTTCTCCGGAACATGGCTCGTCAAAGAGAACGGAACCGTATCCTGGGCAAATCTGGATACGCTGGACAATGGTTTCAAGATTGCCGGGACGGGTGATTTCAACGGCGACGGAGTCGATGATGTGCTTCTGCAGAAAGGCAATTATTACGGTGCATGGATCGTGAAAGACGGTTCCGTCAGCAGTTGGATGGGGCTTGGAACGGCAGAGGACGGGAATGTTCTCGAACAGATCGGCGACTTCAACGGCGACGGAGTCGATGACCTTCGCGTCAGGACTGCGGCAGGCGATCTCGGAGCCCTGTGTGTCATGGGAACGGACAAGCTGGAATGGAATTATTACGGCAGTGTCGGAAGCGAGTGGAATACGTCTCTCGCTGCGAAGGTGTAAGGAGACAGAAAGCTGGAATGGCAAGAAAAGAAACATGGGGCGAACTGCTGAATTTTTCAAGTCCCTGGAGGAAACTTTGGGCGAACCGTTATTTTGTTCAGCAGATCACCCTGCGCAATATACAGACGAAGTTCAAAGGCAGTTTTCTCGGAGCCGTATGGCTGCTGGTCTTTCCGCTGCTGATGCTGACGATTTATTCGTTTGTCTTCTGTGTCGTATTCAAAACACGTTGGGGTGCGGTTGCCGGGCAGCAGGATTCGAAAATGATGTTTGCGCTGATGCTATTCTGCGGGATGGCGGTTTATAACATTTTTTCGGAAAGCGTGGGCGGCGGAGTCAGTTCCATCACGGACAGAGTGAATTACGTCAAGAAAATCATTACTCCGCTGGAGCTGCTGCCGCTGACTTCGGTCGGCTCGGCTCTGATTGTCAGCCTGTTGTGGTTTGCAATTCTCGCCGTCGGAGTTCTGCTGGTTTACGGCTTTCTGCCGTGGACCGTGATCTGTCTGCCGCTGCTGCTGATTCCGGTGACTTTATTTTCTGCGGGATGCGCCTGGTTCGTGGCGTCTCTGGGGGTTTACATCCGGGACTTCGGGCAGCTTGTCCCGATTCTGCTTCAGGTGCTTTTCTTCCTGACGCCGATCTTTTATTCCCAGGATATGCTTCCTGAACCTTACCGCAGCATCATGGCCTACAACCCTCTGGCAGTCCTTGTGCAGCACGGGCGCATGATTTTCCTGTATGGGAAACTGCCGCCGTTCCACGAAGTGTTCTGGATGTATCTGTGCTCTTTTGCCGTCTTTGAACTGGGGTATCTCTGGTTCATGAAAACGAAACGGGGATTTGCCGATGTTATCTGATCAGGTCTGCGTTGAAGTGCGCAATCTCTCCAAAATTTATGAAATCTATGCCAGACCGGTGCATCGCCTGATGCAGACTCTGTTCTGCGGGACAAGGCATTTCTACCGTGAATTCCGCGCGCTTGACAATGTTTCCTTCCGCGTGAAAACCGGACAGTGTTTCGGAATCATCGGAATGAACGGAGCCGGGAAAAGCACTCTGCTTCAGATTTTCGCCGATACGCTGGAGCCGACTTCCGGAGAAGTGGCGGTCCATGGCAGAATAGCGGCGCTTCTGGAGCTTGGAAGCGGTTTCTCGCCTGAGTTTACGGGAAAAGAGAATGTCTATATGAACGCGTCCCTGCTGGGACTCACAAAAAGCCAGATCGACGCCAGATATGAGCAGATTACGGCATTTGCCGATATCGGAGAGGCGATTGATCAGCCTGTGAAAACCTATTCCAGCGGTATGATGATGCGCCTGGCATTCGCCGTCATTGCGCATATTGACGCGGATATCCTGATCATTGATGAGGCTCTGTCCGTGGGGGATGTCGTTTTCACGCAGAAGTGCATGAAGTTCATGCGGTCTTTCATGCAAGAGCATACGGTGATCCTCGTGACGCACGATACTGGCGCAGTGCTGAATATGTGCGATGAAGTTCTCTGGCTGGATCATGGCAAAGTCATGGAGATCGGACAACCCAAAACCGTTGTTGAACATTATCTTGCCTTCTGCTATAAAAAACAGCAGGGGGAATTCCGCTCCGCCGGACAGATTTCCGGGCGCTCGCCGGAAAAGAGAAAAGTCCGCGATGTGCGTCAGGAACGGTTCAATTCCAGCAATCTTGTCCATGAATATGAATTTTTCGAGTTTAATGAAAACGCACCTTCTTTCGGCGCCGGCGGAGCGGTGATTGAATCCATTCAGTTTTATGATGAGAATGGAGGGATGCTGGTGAGCACGCTCGGCGGGGAAGATGTGCGGCTGGAAATCCGCTGCCGTGCCAGACAGGATATTTTCAGCCCGATCGTCGGTTTTGCGATCCGCAACTATTTGGGGGAGAACCTGTTCGGTGACAATACCTATGTGCAGTACCGGTCGGAGCCTCGCTTCGCTCCTGCCGGTTCCGTGATCAAAGCGGTGTTTTCATTTCAGATGCCGCGCCTGAAAAGCGGGGAATATACGCTTCATGCCGCAATTGCGGAGGGAACGCAGACGGAACATATTCAGCACCAGTGGTTTCATGATGCTTTGAGAATCAAATCGCATTACATGGGTGAACAGGGGGTGCTCGTCGGGATTCCGATGGAGCGGATTACTTTGGATATTGAAAGATAGAAGGAACTTCATGAAACAGATTATTTCAATATGCCACAGCATTATGAAATCCATTTATAGAATATTGCCGCTTTCCGGCAGTCACAAGGAACTGCTGAAAAACTTCTGCTACGGGAAAAGCGGGGGTATCTTCAAACATATACAGGGGTATCAGAACTGGCAGGTGCGCCAGGGGGTTCTTTGTAGTCTGTTTTCCAACACTGACAGCGGGTTGAGTATTCCTGATGATATTCCGCTGACCACAGTGATAATTCCTGCCTGCAATTTGAAGAAAATACGAAAATGTCTGACTTCCATCCGCAATGCAAAGATAAAGTCGCCGTTTGAAATCATAATTATTGATGGCAATTCTCATGAGGACATCACAACATTATGCAAGGAGTTTCCCGGGATACGGATGATTCACCGTGATGCGCCTCCAGGCTTTTTGTCTGCCGCCAACCGGGGCGCCGAAGAAGCAAAAGGCGAATATTTACTTTTTCTGAATGGAAATACGGAGGTTTTATCCGGATGGCTGGATGAATTGGCTGTGGCGCTTTACAAGCATCCGGAGGCAGGAATGATCGGTTCTCAAATTATCCATGGGAAAACCGGAAAGCTGTATGAGAGCGGTAATCTGATTTGCAGGAATGGTGAAATACTGCCGCTTGGTTATAACGATGTGCCTGAGTTCCCTGAGTTCAATTATTTCAGAGAAGTAGATTTTTCTTCTGCCGTCAGCATCATGTTGCGCAGGAAGTTATTTTTGGAATTCAACAGCTTTGATGAGGTTTGCGGCTCTGCATATCCGGAGGAAGCCGATTTTGCCTTGAAATTGCAGCGGGATGGCTATCGGAATTATGTAATGCCGCTTTCGCGGGTTTTTTACCATGGAAGTAAGCATTGCAGTGTTTCTGATATCTTTTTCAAACGGTGGGGCAATTATTTGGCTTCGCATTCTCTGTATGATAAGGCGTCAGATTTTTTTGCGATGCGCAAGTATTCTCACTCCCGTATTTTCTACCTTGATGCTGAAGTTCCTATGGCTGATCGTGGTTCCGGGGGAATGGATGCGATTTTTTTCATGGAGTATATGAAAAAACGGGGATATGATGTTGTTTTTCATGGAGAATACACACCGGACTTTATTCCCAAGTATACGCCGATTTTGCTGAGAATGGGCGTTGAATGTGTCTATACACCGCAGCGGCAGGTATGGAAATATCTTGAACAGTATGGATATTCTTTTGATTATCTGTTTGTTTCGCGTGTTTATCAGGCTCAATGTTTTGACCGGTTGTTTCGCAAGTATTGCAGGAGAGCCGTTTACATCTTCAATACTGTGGATATTCACTTTGTCCGTGAGGAGCTGGAAGCTCAGATTTTCAACTCCTCTCTCCGGCTTTCAAATGCCATGCAGACCAAAAGAGTTGAATTATTGATCGCATCCCAGGCAGATGCTACGATTGTGATCAGCAGGGATGAAAAAAAGCTGTTGGAAGAAACATACGGGCTGAAGCGGATCATGCATATTCCGCAGGCAAGGACAGTCCGGGGCCGCTCGGGCACATGGGAGGAACGGAAGGGGGCGGTTTTCATCGGCAGCGCCCATCTCCCGAATGTGGACGGACTGCTTTATTTTTACAATGAAATCCTGCCTTTGCTCCCGGCGGATTTCGAGTTGACGGTCATCGGGGAAGCGCTTCGCGATATGGTGAAGTTAAAGGAAGAATGCCATGCTCTGCTGGAGTGCGGTCAAATTAAATTTGCTGGTTTTGTATCCGATCTGGCGGATTACCTCGATCATGCAAAAATGACAATTGCTCCGTTGCGCTATGGGGCGGGAACCAAGGGAAAAGTCGCGTCAAGCATGTCTTACGGAGTCCCCTGTGTCAGCACTTCCTTCGGAACACAAGGCACCGATATGCAGCATGACGTGAATGTTCTAATTGCGGATACGCCCCGGGATTTTGCACGTTGCATGGTTCGTCTCGATACAGATTTTAATCTGTGGATGAAATTGTCGGATGGCGGAATTGATTTTTTAACTGAGAACTATGCACCGGAAAAGGTTGCTTCCATGATGGACCAGGTGTTGTCGTTGGCGACTGTGCACAAGAAAAGTCTTTCCGCTTTGTGCCGTCCTGTTGTTTCCGCTTCTCAATTGGAGACAATATCGGCTGAGCAGACAGGACGAACAACTGCAGAAGATTTCGCATCTGCATTGGAGGTGCTTGGTTTCTGGAATCATTTTATTTTAGGAGTCGATACGGTTGAATGGGCGGATTATTTTAAAAAATATACTGAAAAGATTATTGTGAATACAAAAGACAGGAAGGATATTTGTGATGTCATACTGTCTTCCCGCATTCCCGAATATTATCCTTTTCAATATTCAGAATATCTTGCCATGGGGGGTGTCTGGCTGCTTCCGCTGCCTGCGAAGAATTCTGCAAATCAGTTTTTCAATATGTTGAAAAGATCCGGTTTTAACCAGATGGATTTGCTGGAATCGGGTGGCAATAAGATATTATGTTGTCGGAAAACAATCCAGCAGAAAGAAGTATATAGTAAAAAATAAGACTGCGTTCCCGTATATTCAGGAGAGAAATAAGATGCAGAAAAATAATGATATCTTTTTAAACAGTTTTGCAGAGGAAAGTATTCTGCCCCGAACGGGAGAGCGGTATATTCCCGGAGAGAGCCGTGTGACCGGAATTGAAAGCATGCACCGTTATGCAGTGGCGGCGGAGCTCGCCGCCGGACGCAGGGTTCTGGACATTGCGTGCGGAGAGGGCTACGGCAGTTTCATGCTGTCGCAGAAAGCCGCCTCCGTGGTAGGGGTGGATCTGAACAGGCAGGCGGTCGAAGCCGCAAAAGCCAAATACAGGAAAGAGAATCTGACTTTCCTTTGCGCCGATGCCGTCGCTGTGCCTCTGCCTGATCACAGTTTTGATTCCATTGTTTCTTTTGAAAGTATTGAACATATTCCGTCGCCTGCATCGTTTTTGAAGGAATTGCACCGTCTGCTCGTTCCCGGAGGGCTTCTGATCATTTCCTCTCCCAACAAGACCCCGTTCGATGCCTATCACGGGAAAGACGTGAATGATTTCCATATCAATGAACTGGAACAGGCGGAACTGGAAGAAATGCTGAACGGGCTTTTCCAGCATAACAGGGTCTTTTCCCAGAATGCTTTCTTCAATTCCATCATTACCGGAGACGGACAGCCGGAATTTTTTGTGCAGACTCCTCAAAAGGACATTGTCCGGCAGAGCAGTCTTCGCGATACTCAATATTCTTTTGTGCTGGCTTCCGACGGGGAACTGCCCCGCATCCCTTATTCCTGTTATCTTGATGCGTATTATGATGCGGGGAGGGGATATTATGAAGATGATGAAGCCGTCATCAATCAGTTCGGGATACGCGGGGAGATCCTGAAGAAAACGGAAGAAAACGAAAAACTGAGCGGGGATCTGAAAGAAGAATGCGCGAAGTCGGAATATCTGTATGGAGAACTGAAATCCGCAGAGAAACGGCAGGAGGAAAACAGAGAAAAAATCCATTCCCTCCAGGAAGACAAGGACAGGCTTTTCAAGCATATCGCAACGGTTGACGAGTTCCTTGCGGAGAAGAAGGGACAGCTCGGGGATCTTCTGAAGGAAAAAGAGAGGCTGCTGCTTGACAATTCCGCTTTGAATCAGAATCTTGCCGTTGCCGAAAAACAGAGGTCGGAATTGCAGACAGCTCTGGCGGAATGCGGAAAAGAACTTGAAAACATGAGAGACTGTCATCTGGAAATCAAATCCAAGACAGATAAAATCAACGAAATAGAATATGTCAATTCCGTGCTGAAACATGAGAATCACGGCTTGCGCAGTCATATCAGCTTCATGGAAAGCAAATGCGCTTCTCTGGAAAACGAGATCGGCGCCCTGAAAAACAGCAGGGCTTTCCGGTGGATGCGGAGATATTGCGATTTTACCGGCTCCATAGTGCAGGAAATCTGCCGGTTCCTTTACCGGTTTCTGAAAGCGGGAGATAAGCTGCTGCCGCTCAGGTATCATACCCGGGAACAGTTGAAACTCTGGGTATACGGACATTTCGGCGCTGCATTCCGGAACATGAAAAACTATCAGGAGTTCATGAGGCAGCAGGAGCTGAAAAAGTATCTCTGCCCGGATGCCGATACCGGGCTCCGCATTCCCGGCGATATGCCGTTGACCAGCGTCATTATTCCCGTTTACAACAATTTGAAACTGACTGTGAAATGCCTGAATTCGATCTATTCCGCGGGAACCGGAGTTCCGTTTGAAGTCATTCTTGTGGATGATGCCTCGAAAGAAAACATCAGGTCTCTGACGCATGATTTTCCGAGGATCCGGGTGATCCGCAACGAGTCGAATCTCGGATTTCTGCGGACCGCCAACCGTGGTGCGAAGGAGGCGCGCGGAGAGTATCTGCTGTTCCTCAACAATGATACCGAAGTGCTTCCCGGCTGGCTTGACGAGCTGGCTGTTGCGCTTTATCATCACCCCGAGGCGGGCATGATCGGTTCCCAGCTGATTCATCTTCATACGGGCAGGCTTCAGGAGAGCGGCAACCTCATCTGCGGGAACGGTGAAATCATTCCGCTGGGACGCGGCATCGATCCCATGCATCCGGAATTTACTTATTTCCGCGAGGTCGATTTCTCCTCCGCCGCCAGCATTATCGTCAGCCGCCGCCATTTCGAGTCGGTGGGAGGTTTTGACCCCGTTTATATTCCGGCTTATTTCGAAGACCCCGACCTTGCATTGAAGTTCAGGAAGAACGGCTGGAAAAATTATGTCATGCCGCTCTCCAAGGTCCTTCATCATGAGATGGCTTCCTATGGAGATACCCTGAATACGGGTTGTGAAAAGAACCGCAGGACTTTCCTTGCGCGCTGGGGCGCTTATCTGCGTGAAAATTCTCTGTACGGTTCTGTGGATGAGATGCGCCGCGCCTACCGGTTTTCACGTCCGAGAGTTCTTTACATTGATGCGGAAGTCCCGATGGCGGACCGTGGTTCCGGGGGAATGGACGCCGTCTTTTTCATGGAATATATGGTCAAGCGCGGGTATGACGTTGTCTTTCATGGAGAATATACTCCGGGGTATGTCGGGAAATATACCGCGATTCTGCTTCGTGCCGGAGTGGAATGTGTCTACGCGCCTCAGCGGCGTATATGGGAATATATCAGGGATAACGGGCGCACTTTTGATTATGTGTTTGTGTCGCGTGTTTATCAGGCGCAGTGTTTCGACCGTCTGATCCGGCGCTATGCTCCGCAGGCGGCATATATTTTTGATACGGTCGATGTGCATTTCGTCCGGGAGCGGCGGGAAGCGGAACTGAGTCATTCCGAAGAGAAAATGCGGAGAGCGCTGATGACGGAAAAACTGGAAATCACCCTGATGGCGCGCGCCGATATGACGATTGTAATCAGTTCGGACGAGAAGAAGATGCTGGAAGAACAGTATGGCATGAAGCGCATCCGGCATATCCCGCAGGCGCGCAAGGTCTTCGGGTGCAGGGAATCCTTCAGGGAACGCGAAGGTATTGTCTTTATCGGCAGCGCCCATCCGCCGAATCTGGATGCTTTGAAATTTTATGTCGAGGAAATTCTTCCGGCTCTTGAAAAACGGGGCATTGACGGAACTCTTGACGTGATCGGCGAGGCTTTGCGCAATGACATTTTCAAAAAGAAGGAATATCAGTGCGTGGCGGAATCTCCGAAGATCAGGTTCCTCGGTTTTGTGGAGAATCTGGGGGATTGCCTGGACCATGCGAAGATCACGGTGGCGCCGCTTCGTTACGGCGCCGGGACCAAAGGGAAAGTCGCTTCGAGCATGGCATACGGCGTTCCCTGCGTCAGCAGTTGTTTCGGAACCGAAGGCACCGGAATGAAGGACAGGGAGAATATCATGATCGCGTCAAGCCCGGAGGAGTATGCGGAGGCGATTGCGGCGCTGATGACCGATGAAGATTTGTGGAAGAAGATTTCCTGCAACGGGATCAGGTTCCTGCAGCAGAATTATGCGCCGGATGCAATCGAGAGGCAGATGGATTCTCTGTTTGCGGAGGCGAAGGAACATAAAATCCGGCTGGACGGACTTCTCCGTCCGCTTGAGACAGGACGGGCTCTGGCGGAAGCGGCAAGATCTCCGCTGTCTGCAAAAACGGCTGTTTCTGCGGAACAGCTCGCCCTTGCGGCATTCCGCTGCTGCCAGCCGCATGACGGCGCCGCTGTCTTCATGGAAAGTACGGCGGAGGATATGCGGAAAGAACTTGCCTCTTTCGGGCAGGTACGTTTCGGTGAAACTGTTCTGGCGGAGTCCGGCAAGTTTGATTATATTGTGCTTCCCCTGTCGGCACGGCATCCGCAGCGGTTGAAATGCGAACTGGAACACAGCCTGAGACTGCTGTATGACGGGAGCCGCGTCTTTTTCACGGTCCCGAGGAAAGAGTTCGATCATGAACAGTTTTTTGCATGTCTTGTCAATGAGCTGAAATATCAGCAGGTGTTTCTGGCTGCGCCGTTGCCTGGAGAATGTGCGGAGTGCTGCTGTCTGTGCGCGGCCAAGGCGATCCCCAGGGAAGGGGAGGTTACTGATGAGGTCTGATTCCGGGGCGAAAATAGACATTCTCCTTCCTTTTTATGAGGGAGAGACTTACTTTCCGGAAATGCTGGATTCCCTGAAAGAGCAGAGCCTGATGGATTTCCGCCTGCTTGTGCGCGATGACGGTTCGCGGGTTCGGCTGGACCGATTGCCGGAACTGCCGTTCCCTGCGGAATTGCTTCCGTCTCACCGGCATGTCGGTGTTCTGGAGGCGGTCAACGAACTGTATCTTCAGAGTTCCGCCCCGTACCTTATGTTCTGTGATCAGGATGATGTCTGGTTCAAGAGCAAGGTGGAACTCACTCTGCGGAAAATGCAGGAGGCGGAACGGCTGTATGGAGCCGATACTCCGCTTCTGGTGTTTACCGATATGAGCGTTACGGACCGGAATCTGTTCTGTCTGTCCGGTTCCTTTTACAATTATGCCCGGATCAACCCCGCTTTCTGTTCTCTGGAGCGGCTTTTGACTCAGAATGTCCCTTCCGCCTGCACCATCATGATAAACCGTGCGACTGCATCGCTTGCATTTCCTCTCCCCCCGGAGGCGGTGATGCACGATCACTGGCTCAGTTTGTGCGCCGCGGCATTCGGGAAAATCGTCTATCTGGATTGCGGGACCATGTTTTACCGTCAGCACGGCAATAATGTTTTCGGAATCGAACCTTATGGCGTGCGTTATCTTCTGCGGATGATGAGGCGCGGGCTGAAAACGGTCCGGGCGCGTTTTTTGCGGAATGTGGCGCAGGCGGGAGCTTTTCTTGAGCGTTACGGCGACAGGCTGGACCGGGAACGTGCGGAGCATGTCCGTGCATTTGCCACCATTGCCCGCCAGGGATTCTGGAGGCGGCGTTATACGCTGCTGTCCGCCGGTGTATTGAAGTCCGGGTTCCTGCGTAACCTGGGAACGATGCTTGTGATTTGAAAAATTGATATAAGATAAAAATAAGGAACGCAAATGAAACAGGAAAATAACTTCAGCGGACTTCAATGTTTGCAGATATTGTTTTCGCAATACCGCCGGAATGTTAATTTTTCAGCATTGATTACTGTTGAACTGCAACAGAAATATCTGGAAAATCAGGGAGAGGTGCTTCTTGCTCTCTCAAATGAACAACAGCTCAGAGCGGAGCTCCTCACGGATGCGGAAGTGTTGAAAACTTATGCCGGCCCGGTTCTGGTCCGGCTGAAAAATGATGCATGGGTTCTGATGGCGAACAGCCGGCAGTTTGTCAGTTCGGAAACGGTGACGATCATTGATCCGGCAGTCGGTTCGAAGCAGAAAAACATTGCGGTTCCAAAATCGCAACTGGAGGAACGGATGAGCGGAGCCATGATCATTTTCCGCAATCTGGCACAGGTGGATGCCGCCAGGCACAGCCGTCTTTTCTGCCTTGCGGCAATTGCCAAACACAACAATACCCAGATGGATCTCCGCCGTGTCATGCACGAATATGCCGTCGGAGAGGAGGAGGTCAGGGATTCGCTTTTCAGGCAGATTGCCTCGGATTATGAATTCAAGACGAAACGGCTCAGGCTCACATGGGAGAAACTGGAGAAAGGGCAGAGCATTTTTCCGGTGATCGCGGAAAAGAACAACGGAAAATATGCGGTATTCTGCGGGTTCCGCAAGAACGGCGAACAGGAGGAGGCGGTTCTCCTTGACCCTGAATCTGAAAATCATGATGCTCCGAACCATTTTACGTTTCTGGCGCGGGAACAGTTTGAGTCGGATTACACAGGCAGTTTCATTCTTCTGAAAAAGACTTACAGGCTTTCTGACGAGTCACAGCCGTTTTCCCTGCGCTGGTTCATTCCGGAATTCATCAAGAACAAAGGCATATTCGGTGAAATCGCCCTGATGGTGGCGATGCTGACGGTGTTCTCCCTGATCGTGCCGCTGTTTTTCCAGATTGTCGTAGACAAGGTGCTGGTCAATCAGGCATATAATACATTGAATGTGCTGGGAATCGGAATCCTGCTGGCGGTGCTTTTCAACGGACTGGTCAATTATGTGCGCAGTTATCTGCTGCTGTTCGCAACGAATAAAATCGACATCTCGACCGCCACCAAGACTTTCACTCATCTGATGCGTCTCCCCGTGGACTTTTTTGAACGGGTTCCGTCCGGAGTTCTTTTGAAACACATGCAGCAGACGGAAAAAATCCGGGGATTTCTCTCCGGCAATCTTTTTTTCACGATTCTCGATGTGTTCGCTCTGTGCATTTTCATTCCGTTCCTGCTGCTTTACAGCGTGCAGCTGACACTGGTTGTCCTGGGATTCTCTTTCCTGATGGCTCTGGTGATCGCCAGCCTCATCAAACCGTTTCAGCGCCGTCTTGACGAACTTTATCAGGCGGAAGGCAAACGCCAGAGCATGCTGGTGGAATCCATACATGGAGTCAAGACCGTGAAGTCGCTGGCGCTCGAACCGGTCGAAAAGAAGATCTGGGACGATTCCACGGCTTACGCCATCAAGTCCTATTTCCGCGTCGGTAAAATCTCCATGACCGCCCAGAGCATCAGCCAGGTTCTTGAAATGATGATGACGATCTGCGTGATCTGGTACGGTGCGCACCTTGTCTTCAACCATGCCATCAGCATCGGCGCCCTGATTGCGTTTCAGATGCTTGCGAACAGAGTGACCGGGCCGCTGGTGAAGATGGTCGGGCTGATTCATGAATACCAGCAGATCGCACTTTCGGTCCGTATGCTCGGTGTCGTGATGAACACGCCTCCGGAGCCGGCGGGCGGAGGAGTCCGGAACCCGCTGAAAGGACGGATCGAGTTTGAAAACGTCACGTTTCAATACCGTCCGGACCTGCCCCAGGTCATCAAGCGTTTTTCTCTGAAGATACCGGAAGGGAGCACGATCGGTTTTGTCGGCAGGTCCGGTTCGGGCAAAACCACGCTGACCAAGCTCCTCCAGGGGCTTTATCCCGTTTCGCAGGGGTTGATCAAAATTGACGGAATCGATATCCGTGAAATTGATAAGGCGCATCTGCGCCGGAGCATCGGCGTGGTGCTTCAGGAAAACTACTTTTTCAGCGGCACGGTCCGGGCGAATATCAGCCTTACAAAGCAGAATGCCACGCTTGAGGAGATTCTTTATGCGGCGAAGCTTGCCGGTGCGGATGAGTTCATCCAGAAACTTCCGCGCGGTTATGACACGGTGCTTGAAGAAAATGCGTCGAACCTTTCCGGGGGGCAGAAACAGCGCCTGGCAATCGCCCGTGCGCTCCTGACCAATCCGCCGGTACTGATCTTCGATGAAGCAACCAGTGCTCTGGACCCCGAAAGCGAAGCGGTGATTCAGAAGAATCTGAAAGCCATCGCGCGGGGGCGGAGCGTTTTGATTGTTTCACACCGTTTAAGTATCGTCAGCCATGCGGACATGATCATGGTGCTCGACAACGGCGAACAGTCCGCCTGCGGCACTCACAGGGAATTGCTGGCGCAGCCCGGCATTTACCGGGAATTCTGGACACAGCAGATGAGAGGAGATGAAGAATGATGAAAGAAGATAAAATACCGCAGGAAATGGTGGAATTCCAGCCGGATGCGCTGGAACTGAAAAATGAGCGTCTGCCTTTCGCAATACGTTTCTGTGTCTGGATGCCGTTCATTGTCATGCTTGCCGCCATCATCTGGGCATCCCTGGCGGAGGTCGATGTCATTGTGGAGGCTCCCGGCAAACTGGTTTCCCGCACTCCGAACATCACGATCAAACCGCTTGAGCGGACCGTGATCAAGAAGATCAATGTCAAGGTCGGCGATGTGGTAAAGCCGGATCAGATACTGATCACATTCGATCCGACGATCCATCAGGCGGAAAATGAGCGTCTTGAGCGGGAAGTCGCCACCCTGACGGCACAATTCAACCGTCTGTACGCGGAATTCACGGACAAGGAATACAAGATCGAGGATAAAAATCAGGACGATCAGCGCTGGCAGCACGCCATCTATCTTCAGCGCCGGAGTTATTACAAGGAGAGGATGAACTACTTCAAGCAGGAGATCGAGCGCTGCAAGGCACAGCAGGAAACGACCCGCGAGAGCCATAAGACGCAGACCGGACGCCTGAAAGCCATCAAGCAGATCGAAGACATCATCGCCGATCTTCAGAAAAAACGGGTTGCCTCCATCAAGGAAGAACTGGAGATCTCGATTTCGCGTATGCAGATGGAGGTCGAAGTGGACCGTCTCCGCAACAATCTGAAGGAACTGGAACATGAGGAGCAGTCGGTCATCGCCAGCCGCAATTCCTTCATGGAAGAATGGCGCAAGGCAATCTCGGAGGAGATGGTCAAGGTCCGCCGCGAACTGACCAGCACGCTCATGGAATATCAGAAACAGCGTCAGCTTGCCACCTATGTTTATCTGCGCGCCCCGTGTGAAGCGGTTGTGCATGAAATCGCTTCTTTCTCGGAAGGTTCGGCGGTCAGGGAGGCGGAGGCGCTGGTCACGCTGGTTCCGATCGACGCAGGGATTGAGCTGGAGGCGGAAATCGCTCCGAAAGACATCGGCAGGATCCACAAAGGAGCGCAGGCAAGAATCAAACTGAACTCTTTCCCGTTCCAGAAACACGGCACGCTGGAAGGGGAAGTCGTGGATATCTCCGAAGATACGCTTCAGAAGCAGGAGCAGGGCGGAAACAGAGCCTACTACCGCGCAAAGATGACCGTATCGGGGAAGCTGAAGAATATTACGGAGAAATTCCGCCTGATACCGGGAATGGAAACTCAATGCGAAATCAAGGTCGGGCGCCGTCGCGTGATCGAATATATCATTCATCCGCTGATCAAGTCTCTTGATGAAGCGATTCGTGAACCGTAAACGGGCGTTGCCATGAAAACTGCACTGCTGCACTACTGGATGATCAACATGCGGGGAGGGGAAAATCTCCTTGTCGAGCTTGCGGAGATGTATCCCGATGCGGATATCTTCACCCATGTCTGTCGTCCGGAAAATATGAGTGCGGTTTTCAGAAAGCACAGGATTACGGAAAGCATGGTCAGCAGACTGCCTTTTGCGCGCCGATGCTGCCAGAAGTATCTCTGCCTGATGCCGCTTGCCTTGCGGCGCTGGGACCTTTCCGGTTATGACCTGATCATCAGCAGTGAATCCGGTCCGGTGAAGGGTATTCGCAAGCCGCGGAATGCGTATCATCTCTGTTACTGCCATACTCCGATGCGTTATTTATGGGACATGTACCGGGAATACTGGAACTGTGCCGGCGCTGCGGAAAAGCTTGCCATGAAACTTTTCACGCCGTATCTCAGGAACTATGACCTGAAGTCGGCGGAGTGCGTGGATGCGTTTCTTGCCAACAGCGAGTTTGTAAGAGAGAGGATCAGGAGGATTTACCGTCGGGACGCCGTCGTTGTTCATCCGCCGGTCGATACGGACTTTTTCCAGGCAGGAACCGGTAAAAGAGAGGACTACTATCTGTATGCCGGGCAACTGACGCACTACAAACGCCCTGATCTTGCCGTCAGGGCATGTTGCAGGCTCAAGCGCAAACTGGTGGTTGCCGGTGAAGGACCGATGAAAAAAGTGTTGCAGAAGCTTGCGGGCGGCAATGTCACATTTACGGGACGGGTTTCCGCAGAGGAACTGAAGCGTCTCTATGCGGGGGCGCGGGCTCTGCTTTTTCCGGGAATCGAGGATTTCGGAATTGTCCCCGTGGAGGCGCAGTCCGCAGGAACACCGGTGATTGCATTGAGAGCGGGCGGTGCGCTGGAAAGTGTCATAGAGAATGAAACGGGGCTGTTTTTCGATACGCAGAGTCCGGAAGCGCTTGCGGAGGCGATTCTGCATTTTGAATCTGTTTCATGGGACTCCGCGCTTTGCCGCAGACAGGCGGGGAAGTTTTCCCGTGAGGCGTTCCGGAAGAATTTCACTCTCGCATTAAAACGGCTCAGATAGGGAATGGTATGGAAAAGCCTCAGAAAAAAACTTTGCTGCTCCGGATGGCGGATGCCGGAAACCGGAAACTGCCGCGGAATGTTTACGTCATGCTTCTCGTTTCGTCCGTACTGCTTGCCTTCGGAATGCGGCTTCTGCAGTTTCATCTGGAACCTCTCATTTCACGGGACGGGACAATTTACATCCGGCTGGCGGAACAATGGGCGGTTTCAGGGGATTATCCCCGCCATGCCTACCTGCCGCTGCTGCCCTGGATGATGAAGATGCTTTTTTATACGGGGCTCAGTCTCCATGCCGCGGGAATTGCCGTCAACCTTGTTTTCGGCAGCCTGCTTCCTCTGGTTGCGTGGGGAATTCTCCGGCAGCTTACCTCTTGCAGGGAGATTGCGCTGGGGGCGGCATTCCTGATGGCGTTTCATCCGTCCGCGATCGGATTGTCCGCAGACGTCACCCGCGACACCCTTTACCTGTTTACCGGCGGTTCCGCCGTTCTTTTTGCCCTTTACGGTATCCGGTCGGGAAAATGGCAGGGATGGTGTTTCAGCGCGTTGTTTCTGGCATTCGGATTGTTTGTCCGTTATGAGATATTGGAACTCGTGCCGCTGACCGTCGCCTGTTTCCTGATTGCTCCGGCTGTCCGTTCCATTTCCCTGAAAACCGCTCTGGCGAACTTTGCCGTATGGGGAGGGACATTCCTGATATCGGCGCTTGCCATTGCCCTGCTTACGGGAGTCCTGCCGCAGACTGCCGCTGCCTATAATGAACGGATTCAGCGGATATCGATACAGAAGATTTAGGAGAGCGCCATGTTGTCCGATACATTCATAAAAACATCGCGGATTGTGTTCGAGCCCGTCTTTTACATTATGGCGGGGGGGATGGTTCTGGCACTTCTGAATCCGCCTTACCGCAAACGCTTCTTCCTGCCGCTTGCGCTTGCCCTTGTTTTCATGTTTTCCTGGCGCTGCTGCATTACCATGCTTTCTGCGCGCTATGCGGCGATCTTCATCTATGCCGGCGTTGGTTTCAGCGCATATGCGGCATACCGGCTGACGCCGTTTCTGACCGCCGCTTTTTTTCATCCTGCGAACCGCTGTTTCCGTTTTCTGCATCGCCATATGCGCCTTGCCGGAAGAATTCTGCTGCTGGCGATCATCCTTATCTGTATCGGCAAGTTCCTGAGATACAACCGGTATGACGGGTGCATCCCGGAGAGCGTCGCCCTTGTCAAAGCGGATTCGGGGCAAATGGAGGAAGCAAGGTTCTTCGACTTCTGCGGAGAGGCGGCAAGACTTCAGTTTTATCTGGGGCTGCCGGTGGAGACATGGAAAGAGGGGGGGCGTAAATTCACGACTCCGGATGAAATCAGGAAGCGCCTTGCCGGAAGTGTCTGCGCTTATATTTTCTGCAATGAGCTGCCGGGGCATTTTTTCTCTCCGCAGGATATGGAGATGACTCCGCAGCAGTGGAGCCGCCTCTATTCTTCTCCGGAAGACAATCGTAAGAAAATTTATTTCAGTGTGTATCGTTACAGGCAGAACCCCCAGGAGATACAGGAATGAAACATCGGAGTCCACACATTCATTTTCCGGCAGGCGGCAAACGGCTTCGCGTATGTCTTCTGGCGTTATGCGACATTGCCTGTGTTTCAGGGATCTTTCTGCTGACGGGATACGTTCATTCCCGGTGGGCAGGAAGCGTTTGCGACTTCGGTGCCGTTTGCCGTGAAACTCTGCCGTTTCTGTTCCTGTTCCTGATTTACAATGCTCTTTTCCGTGTCTACCACGGCAGTTTCTTTTATCCCGGAATCTGCCTGAATAAAATTGAGGAAATACGGAGGATTTCCCTGTCCGTTTTCAATGTTTATTTCCTGCTTTTCATCTGCCGCTTTTTCTCCGGGCAGAGAGAGCATCTGCCGTGGAGTGTCCTGTTTTTCAGCATGGGATTTACGATTCTTCTGCTCCCTGTCTGCCGTTTTCTTGTGCGTTTCCTGATGCAGCAGTTGAATTTCGGGCTGATTGACGTCGTGATTGCCGGAGCCGGAAAAACGGGGGAGATCGTCAGCCGGGAACTGACGGGAAGCTGCTATTACGGATTCCGTGTCATCGGGTTTCTGGATGACGACCCGCGGAAACAGAAACAAATGATCGGCGGATACCGGGTTCTCGGACCGTTGTCCATGGCGGGATCAGTGGCGCAGCACAGGCATGTGGAATATGTTGTCTGCTGCCTGCCGCTGCCGCTTGCCAACCGGATTTTCCGTGAATACTCTGGAGTTTTTCAGCATATCATGTTTGTTCCCGACAATCAGATTCTTCCGATTGCCTGGCTTTACCCTGCTTCCATCGGGCTTCGCGGCGGTTTTGAGATACGGAATCAGCTTCGCCTGAAAATGCCGCGTTTCACGAAGAAAATTTTTGAAATCTGTCTGACTGCGGCGGCGGTCGTTGTCCTTCTGCCGCTGTTCCTGATTCTGGCGTTGCTGGTGAAGCTTTCCAGTCCCGGACCCGTTTTTTACCGGGCGCCGCGGCTGGGGGTCAACGGCAAAAAAATTCATGTGCTGAAATTCAGGACCATGTATGAAGACGCGGATGAACGTCTCGGCAGGATTCTTCGGGAAAATCCGCAGTTGGAATCCGAGTGGCATGATTACTTCAAGCTGAAAAATGATCCGCGCATTACCCGCATCGGCAGATTTTTGCGCAATACGTCGCTGGATGAACTTCCCCAGTTCTGGAACGTGCTGACCGGGGAAATGGCTGTGATCGGCCCCCGCCCGATTGTGGAGGAGGAGATTACTTATTATGGGAAGGATTATGAACTGCGCAAGCGGATCAAGCCCGGAATCACCGGCCTGTGGCAGGTCTCCGGGCGCAATGAGGTCGATTACCCCCAGCGTGTCATGATTGATATGTATTATATCATGAACTGGTCTGTCTGGATGGACTATTATATTTTCCTGAAAACCATATTTGTGATTCTTACCCGCCACGGCGCCTGCTGATCCGCCTTTTCCTTTCCCTTTATCTTGTCTGTTCTGTTGTCTCGTGCTATATTACCGGTTTTATGTAAAATGATTCAACCAGGTAAGGACAACCAATGACAACCAGCAAATATCAGATCGATATGTGCCACGGCCCGCTGTTTGGGAAAATCGTGCTTTTCGCAATGCCGCTGATGTTTACCTATATCCTTCAACTGCTTTTCAATGCGGTCGATCTGGTCGTAATCGGGCATTACGCACCTCATGAAGCCATGGCGGCAGTCGGCGCGACAATGAACCTGAATTCTCTTGTCATCAACATCTTCATCGGAATTTCCATCGGCACGAATGTCCTTGCCGCCCGTTTCTTCGGGGCAAAGGATTCCGGCGGTATGAGCCGCACAGTTCATACATCCATGACTGTTGCGATATACGGAGGAATCGCTTTGATGATCGCCGGGCTTGCCGTCGCCAGGCCGCTGCTGGTGCTGATGGATACTCCCGAAGAGATCCTCCCCATGTCCTGCACCTATATCTGGATCTGTTTCTGCGCCATCCCGTTCATTATGCTTTACAACTTCGGCTGCGCCATCCTGAGAGCCGTCGGAGACACCCGCAGGCCGCTCTATTTTCTGATTATTGCGGGAATCGTGAATGTGCTTCTGAATCTCTTTTTCGTGATCGTGTGCGGCATGGACGTCGGCGGCGTCGCGCTGGCGACGGCAATTTCGCACGGTATCTCGGCTTTTCTGATTCTGAAAACCTTGATCTCCGCCCGTGACGTCTACCGCCTTCAGCTCAAAAAATTGTCCGTGGACTTCACGATCTTCAAAGAGATGCTGAAGATCGGCATTCCCGCCGGCGTGCAGAGCTCCTGTTTCGCCGTTTCCAATATGATCATTCAGTCTTCGATCAATTCATTCGGCTCCCTGGCAATGGCGGGAACGACGGCGGTGCTCGGACTGGAGGGAATTGTATATGTCGGCTCCTACGCATTTCACCAGACAGCCATTTCGTTTGTCGCCCAGAACCTCGGCGGCAGGAAATTCAAGCGGATTCTGAAAAGTCTTTACGGCTGTTTTCTCTGCGCCGCCGGCTGCTGCCTGATCATGGGGCTGGGATTTTATTTTGCGGGGGAATTTCTGCTTGCCGTCTTCAACCCGGACCCGAATGTAATCGCGTGGGGAATGTTGCGGATGAAGATCCTCTTTACCACGTATGTTCTCTGCGGAATCATGGATGTGGCGAGCGGCGGACTGCGCGGACTCGGTTACTCGCTCCTGTCCGCTGTCGTCTCGTTTCTCGGCGCCTGCGCATTCCGTGTCTGGTGGGTTTTTGCCGTATTCCCGCACTACCGGACTATGGAAAACCTGATGCTTTCCTATCCGATTTCATGGCTTCTCGTCGCTGTGGTCAGCGGCGGGCTTCTTTACTGGATATGCCGCAGAATGATCCGCAGCCATTGCGCCCGCTCCGTCGCATGGAGCAAACTGGGGCCGGGTGTTCCCAGAGGCTTCCGGTATCTGGGCGGCCCGAAATAGTTCCGCGTTCGTTGTGTTTACTGCCGTCTTTTCAGATGGAACCATATTCATAAGGCGAAACCGGTCTGAAATGGAACGTTGATTTTTCCCGATTCTTCCGGAAATCAGATTGAAAATCGGAACGGAACGCTTATAATAAAGAAATTCGTTTCAATGTTAATAGAAAAAAGGATTGAAAATGAAAAAGGTGACCATTCTGGGCAGTGCCGCGGCGGAAGGGATTCCTGCAATGTTCTGCAACTGCCGGGTGTGCGTGGAAGCTTGGAAAAACGGCGGAAAAGACATCCGTATGCGTACGGCATACAAATTCAATGAGCATGTCCGTGTGGATTTCGGACCGGATACTCTGGCGCAGGAATTCAAGTATCAGCTCCATTCCGAGAATCTCAGGCATCTTTTCATTACCCACAGCCACGAGGATCATTTCTATCCCTGGCTTCTGAATTACCGTATGCCGGGATTTTCGGTTGTGCCGGAGGGCAATCTCCTGAACATCTACGGCAATCCGGGCGTGATGGATGCAATGAATGTGCATTTCGCGAAACACCGCTGCGATTACGGGAAATTCCGTCTGAATCCGGTTTTGATCACGGCGTTTGAACCCGTGGAACTGCCGGAGGAGGATATGACGTTCTATCCCATGCACGCAAATCACATGCCGACGGAAAAACCGATGATCTATGCAATCCGCTATGAGGACAAATGGGTTCTGATCGCCAACGATACCGGAGTGTTTCCGGAGGAAGACTGGAAGTTCCTGGAAGAGAAGAAATTCCGTTTCGATCTGGTGATCAGTGACTGCACCGGCGGGCTTCTGGACTACCGTGACGGGCATATGAGCGGGAAATTCGTCCTGGAAACGAAACGGCGTCTGGAAGCTCTGGGCTGTGTCGACGGCAAAACGCGATACGTCATCAACCATTTTTCCCATAACGGCAGGGCGACTCACGCGGAACTCGAAGCACATTATAATCCGTATGGAATCAAGGTCGGTTTCGACGGAATGGAACTGGCACTTTAATCTGACAGGAGAAGGAGATCAATGGAAGAACCTGTACTTATTATGCCGTGTCTTGACATGCGCAACGGGCGCGTCGTCAAAGGCGTACACTTTGTGGATATTGCAGACGCCGGTGATCCGGTGGAATGTGCGCGTGCTTACTGCGCGGCGGGCGCCGACGAACTTGCGCTGCTGGACATTACGGCGACCGTGGAGAACCGCGGCACGCTGCTGGACGTTGTCCGACGCGTTTCGGAGGTCTGCACTGTCCCGTTTACGGTAGGCGGCGGCATTTCCGACGTAAAATCTGCGGAACTGGTGCTTCGCGCAGGAGCCAACAAGGTTTCGACCAGCAGCGCGGCATTCCGTAAACCTGAAATCATCCCTGCCATGATCCGGGAATTCGGCGCTGCGGCAGTTACCGTGGCAATTGACGTGGATGTCAACAAGGCGATGCCCTCCGGTTATGAGGTGTATATCGACGGCGGGCGCACCGCCACGGGCTGCGATGCTCTGGAATGGGCGAAGCGTGTGGACGGTTACGGCGTTCAGGTGATTCTGCCGACCAGCAAGGCGGGAGACGGCGCCAAGACCGGATACGATCTGCCTGTCATCAGGGCGATGGCGGAAGTCTGCAAGGCGAAAATCGTCGCTTCCGGCGGCGCCGGCAAAATGGAGCACTTCCTTGACGCGGTCAAAGCGGGGGCGCAGATTCTGCTTGCCGCCTCTGTGTTTCATTTTCATATGATTGATATTCCGGAATTAAAGAATTACCTCAAGGAGAACGGGATTTTGGTCAAGCCGTAATCCTGCTCGGGGAAATGACTGTCCGCAGGGGGTCTGGTTGCAGGAACCCCTGCGTTTTTTATCAAGTGTTTGCCGTTCAATTTTTTCATCAATATGGATAGGGACGGACATAGCTGTCTCGTCCTTTATGCGTATGGGAGCAGGAAATGTATATGTCGCGCAGAATAATCCTTTTTATATTATCTTTATCCTGTTGTCTTCTTATGACATCATGCTTTGGTATGTTACCTGCGGAGGAGCGAAGAAGGTACGAGGAGGAGTTAAAACTGTACGGGCTTTCCGATTCAAATGAGGACACACTCTATCAGGACTAAAGAAACGAAGACGTACAGCCGGATACTTTTGACAACAGTAAAGGGTTCCGATGCATGCGGGGATTCCTTTCCCGTTTTCCAGTCAGGCAGTTCATTGTTCCGCTATGCGCTGTCATCTGAAAAGCAGCTTTCCGAATACCTGTAATCCTCCTGTGTCCAAAGGAGATATAGTCTGCATCAAAATGATAAAAACGGAAAATGCTCCTGATACCTGAAGCTCCTGTATGATATTCCGCTTGCGAGCGAACCGGCATTCGGAGCAGAAAATAAAAAACACACAGCCGTTTTGTTGTCCGGACGACTGTGTGCTCCTGAAAACTGGATTTAAAAATTATTTGGCGGCATCGATTTCCGCTTCGACATCTTCAAACGTAATATCGGAATTCGTTCCGGCAAAGAAAACGATTCTGACTCCCGTCGGCACTGCTTTGACTTTCACGCCGTTTCTGGTAATCTCATATTCATTTCTGACGACATGCTTTCCTTCGACTTCAGTGAAAACATCCGTGGCGGTCACTTTTGCCAGATTGCCGGAAAAGATGTAGCCCTTTGCGTCATACAGATAAACAGCGACTCCGGCAGTTCCTTTCCCTTTGACCTTGGCTTCGATTTTCACGATTTCTCCCGGCTTCACCGGATAGGCGGCAGCCGTATAGAAGGGGGTTTCCCTTGTGGTCGTAGTCACCTGAATGGCATTTTCGCCGGCCTCTCTTGCCGGAACGACCTTGAATGTCCCGACATTCGGCTGGTTTGCATAGTTCTTGACCCAACCGAGCGGAGCCGTCCCTGCCGTATTGAGGCGTTTGAATTCTCCGTTGATATTGAGGTCCCTTGCAAAAAGACTTCCTGCGGCAACGATGGCAACCAATGCAATGACTGCTGTTTTCATGTAACGATCTCCCTGTTTTTGTTGACAGTATCTGTAATTGGAACTGGTTTCAAATTACACCCATATTACAGTTTTGTCAAATCCATATTCTCTTTCCGGCAAGCGTTGACGTAAAATAGTTTCCTGATTTTTTCTGCAAAAAAGATTTTATCTGTCGGAAAAATAATTGTCCCTGCTTGATTTTCCGGCTTTATGCATGTAAATTCTTACGTCTGCCACATGACAGGGCGGATAGAAACGGAGTATCCTTATGTCTCTTGGTCTCACTGAAATTCTTGTTATTTTTGTCGCCATCCTTCTTTTGTTCGGGGCAAAGCGGATTCCGGAAATCGCCCGTGCCCTCGGGCGTGCCAGCCATGAATTCAAAAAGGCAAAAGATGAGATCATCAACGAAACCGAAGAACTGAAAGACGCTGCGGAAAAAAAAGCCGCTCTGGAAGATCAGGCGGGTAAAAAGGATAACGATAAAAAAAATGACTCCGAATAACGGAGGGCTCCCTTTATGAGCGACACAAAGGAACTTTCCTTTCTGGAACATCTGGATGTCCTGCGCGGAGTTCTTTTCAAAATCATCGGAGTTTTCAGTGTTCTCTGCGTTCCGGCATGGTTCTGTGCCCCTTACGTGATGAAACGGTTGCTTGCATATGCGGCTCCCGCAGGGTTCAAGCTGCATTATTTCTCTCTGATGGAACCTTTTTTCATTCAACTGAAAGTCATGCTGACACTGGCTGTTTTCGCCTCCCTGCCGTTCACTGCATATTATTTATGGGGGTTCATTGCGCCGGGACTTACCGAACTGGAACGGAAAAGAATCCGTCCTCCCCTGTTTCTGAGTTTTTTTCTTGCCGTTGCAGGAGCCGTTTTCGCAATTCTGCTGATTGTGCCGGTCATTGTCCGTTTTTCGCTTTCCTTTCAGACGGAAGGCATGGAGCCGGTCATCGGAATCGAGAGTTTTGTATCCATGATGCTGCTGTCCGCGCTTGCCTGTGCAGTCCTGTCCCAGTTTCCGGTATTGCTGCTGATCCTGCTTTCCCTCGGGATCGTCGATCTCGCCTGGGTCCGCAAACAGCGTGCCGTCGTGCTCGTCGCGATCCTGATTATTGCGGCGGTCGTGACGCCGCCGGATGTGGTCAGCCAGCTTATGGTGGCGGTGCCGACCTATCTCCTGTTTGAAGGAAGTCTGCTGTTTTTCCGCTTTTACAGGAAACCGGACGGCAGTATGGATGTCTATGAAGAAGAATCAAAGAAGGAATCATAACCCCAAAGGAGCCGAATATGGACAGACGTGATTTTCTGAAAACCACCGCCGCGCTTGCCGCTCTGGGCGTCGCTGCAAAAGCCGGTAAACTGTTTGCCGCATCCCCTGCAAAACAAAGCGGTGCGCCCAAAACAGGCGCCCCCGACATGGTGGCGGTCAAGGGCGGAGAGCCCGCGCAGATGTTCGACCTCGGAATCAAGGAACTCGGCGGGATGCAGAAGTTCGTCAAAAAAGGGCAGACCGTTGTCATCAAGCCGAATATCGGGTGGGATAAAGCCCCTGAGTACGGAGCCAATACGAATCCTGATCTGGTCCGGCGCATCATCGAGCACTGTAAAGAGGCGGGCGCATCCAGAATCTATGTGTTCGACACGACATGCAGTCCGTGGAACCTGAGCTACAAAAACAGCGGAATCGCGGATGCCGCCGAAAAAGCCGGCGCGATCGTAGTCGGCGGGGACAGCGCCAAGGACAAGGCATATCTGGAAAACAATTATGCGGAAGTTGAGATCCCCGGCGCAAAACGTCTCAAGAAGATGATGCAGCACCGTCTGATCCGGGAGTGCGATGTCTTCATCAACGTTCCGGTCCTGAAACATCACGGCGGGGCGCATATGACCTGCTGCATGAAAAATCTGATGGGAACGGTCTCCAAACGCACCCAGCAGTATTTTCATGGCAATGACCTGCATCAATGCATTGCGGAATGCTGCGCTTATCGTAAGCCCGACCTGAATGTGGTGGATGCTTACCGCGTCATGACGAAACGCGGTCCGCGCGGTGTGGACCTGAGCGATGTCGTGGTCATGAAATATCAGATGATCGGCACAGATCCCGTTGCGCTCGACACTGCCGCGGCGCGTCTGATCAAATTCAACCTGAACCGGATCGGGCATATCCGCATCGGCGAATCGCTCGGAATCGGCACGACCAGACTCAATACACTGAATATCAGGCGGATCACGGTATGATGCTTTGGAAGAACCTGCCGTGGTGGCGTATTCTGCGAATTCTGGTTGCAGGCGTTGTTCTGCTTGTCCTGATGGGCGGAACCTGGTTCTTCCCCGGATATGAGAAAGTGTTTGTCTCGCAGTTCGGTTCCAGTCTGCTTGCCCTGACTTCCGCTTTTTCGCTGGGGGCGTTCCTTGCCGTTGCCGCAGTCGCGGCAGTGACGCTGCTTGTCGGGAGACTGTATTGTTCGATTCTGTGCCCGCTCGGAATTCTTCAGGACCTCATGATGCTTTTCAAGGGGCGTTTTGCATTTCAGGGAGCATATCGCCGGATCAAATATCCGTTTTTCTTCCTTGTTCTGGGACTGGCGTGTGCCGGACTGATGCTTCCGCTTGCATTCCTGATGCCTTCGGCAAATTTTGTCGCCATCGAGAATCATGTATTCCGGGAAGTCTGTGCGCGAGTTTTCTACTGGCTCGATCTGCCGATCGGGGAGGTGACGGTTCATCCCGTCCTCGGCGGATTCATCAGCGCATGGGCAGTCTTCATTCTGCTTGCCATACTGGTGCGCTGGCGCGGCAGAATTTACTGCAATACGCTTTGTCCGGTCGGCGCTCTGCTCTCGTTGATTGCGAAATTTTCTTATTGGAAAATCACGCTGACGGATCGCTGTGTCCGCTGCGGCGCATGCGAACGCGTCTGTAAAAGCGGATGCATCGACGTGAAAAACAGGCGCGTCATCAATGAGAACTGTGTCATGTGCCTGAACTGTATCGGCAAATGCAAGTTTTCCGCGTTGAAATTCGAGCATCGAAAACCGGCGCTTGAAAACAGGGTGCCTGTATCCGGGGCAAGACGTGAGTTCCTGATTGCCGGCGGCGCTCTGGTGGCAGGATTGGCGGCGGGAAAAGCGGCGCATGCACTTGGAGGGAGAAAGATTTCTGCGGAAGATTATGCGCCGGCAATGCCTCCCGGAGCGGTTTCCTACGACCGTTTCGCCTCCCGTTGTGTCTCCTGCGGACTCTGTATCGCCGCATGCAAGGGGCATGTTCTTGCCCATGCGACGGGGCAGTATGGGTTGCGCGGTTTCCTTCAGCCTTATATGCGGTTCTCCAACGGAGCCTGCGAATTCAATTGCAATGAGTGTATCAAGGTGTGCCCCTGCGGTGCGCTGGACAAGCTGGCTCTCGATGAAAAGAAACACTGGCGCGTCGGTCTTGCGCGGTATGTGGAAACCCGCTGCATTTCTTATATCGACGGGACCGACTGCGGGGCATGTGCGGAGCATTGTCCGGTAGGAGCGCTTGAGATGGTTCCCTACAAGGAAACGACAATTCCGAAAGTGCATGAGAATCTCTGTATCGGCTGCGGAGCCTGCGAAAACATCTGTCCCGCCCGCCCGGTCAAGGCGATCCGTGTCAATGGCGTTGCAAAACAACATTTTGTAGAGAAACCTGTCGCGACGAAATCGGCGGTTCTCGATTCGGAAGAGGATTTTCCGTTCTGAATGAATATAAAAAAGATTTTTTTGATCTGTATCATTTGTTTTTTGGTTGTCCTGGCACTCATTCCGCTGGTTGTACCTTTTTTCATTCCGTGGACAATGTTGAACTGCCGGACTCTTTATATCGACATACAGTCCGGCAGGACACGTTTTGTGCGTCACCTGTATTTCATTCCGATCAGGGATGAGATCCATGAGACATCCTGTTCGCGGTCTTTATATCCGAATCGGAATTATCCCCCGCCTGACTGGCGAATAGATACAAGGCTTTCTCCGTATCTCCGTAATTCCCCGCACTACGCACTGCATGGCGCCGTGACAATCATGAGAATGATTGATATGGAAAGTGAACTTACCGAAAAGGAAAAAAACACATTGAGAAAACAGATCCTCCATCTCTGGCAGAGCGGGAAAGGAAAGCATGAGGCGAAAAACCTGCTCTGGAAAACTGCGGAACGGGAAACAAATCAAACCGGACAGGACAGAAAGGATGTTCCGAAATGAAAAACAAGACTTTGAAATGCGGATTTTCAATGCCGGTTCTCGGAATGGGAACATGGCAGATGGGCGGCCGGATGGAACGCGATTCCCGGAATGACGATGCCGGGCAGATTCAGGCTTTGAAAACCGGTCTGGATCTGGGATTCAATCTGATTGACACGGCGGAATCCTATGCTGACGGGAAGGCGGAGGAACTGGTCGGAGAGGCGATCAGAGGCTATGACCGGGGCAAACTGTTTCTGACATCGAAAGTCTGGAAAACCCATGTCGCGTATGATGATGTGCTGCGTGCCGCGGAAAACTCGCTGAAGCGGCTCGGCACGGATTATCTTGATCTGTATCTCTACCATCAGGTCAATAATGAAGTCCCGCTGAAAGAGACGATGCGCGCGTTCGACCGTCTGGTATCGGAAAAACTGGTGCGCCACATCGGAGTCAGCAACTTCGCGCTGGAGCGGTTCAAACGCGCGCAGGCGTGTGCGGAACATAAGATCGTGGTCAATCAGATTCATTACAGTCTGTCGGTGCGTGAACCGGAAAGTGAGCTGCTTCCCTGGCTTCAGGAAAACGACGTGATGATTCAGGCATGGCGTCCTCTGCGCGGTGTTCCGGATTGCGCGCTTTTAAACGAGCTTTGCGCCAAGTATGGCAAGACGAAATCGCAGATTGCCCTGAACTGGCTGATCATGCAGAAGAACATTGTCACGATTACAGCTTCCAGTTCCGCGAGGCATATTCAGGATAATCTGGATGCCGCCGCGTTTGAAATGGCGCCTTCCGATGTGGAGCTCCTGACGCGCGATTTTCCGGAAAAGAAATTCATTTCCGATGCCGTTCCCCTGAGCTGATTCATATCGCCCTCCGGTTGAAAACGGAAGATACGATGCTATATTCCTGTCGTTTGCCTGGCGGCGTGATGCTCATGAAAATCCGCTTGTGCATCAAATTCAACAGTATCAAAGAATTACCGGGGGCTGCATGAAAACCAGGATTGACAGAGAACATTGGGAACGCAAAGAATATTTTGATTTTTTCGGTTCTTTCGGTGAACCTTTCTGGGGAATCAATTTTTCCGTGGATATTTCCGGAGTCAGAGAATTTGCCGCCGACAGCCACATCTCTCTGTTTACATGTCTTCTGTATGGAATCATGAAAGCGGCGAACGCTCAGGAAAACTTCCGGTACCGCATCGAAGAAAATGATATCGTCCTGTACGACCGGATTCATCCGTCCTTTACCGTCGCACGCGAGGACCGCAGTTTCTGTTTCGCTTTCACTGAATACACAGAGAATTTCCAGGTTTTCGCAGAAAATCTTGCAAAAGAGATCGCGAGGGTGAAAAAGATGAAAGGGCTTTTCACTTCGGAAAACGACCGGCGGGCGGATGTCGTTCATTTTTCAGCAATTCCGTGGATTCCGTTTACGGGTCTCACACATGCCAGGAATTTTGCGTTCCGGGACAGTGCCGTAAAGATCTCGACGGGTAAAATCGAGTTCAAGGACGGCGCTTTCCTGATGCCGCTTGCATGTTACGCTCATCACTGTTTCGCAGATGCCTCCCACATCGGTGCGTTTTACGAAAATCTGCATGAACTGTTCCGGACTTTCGGCTCCGGAGAAGATTCCATCCGTTGAGACAGGAAGATTCATTTTGCTGAACTTTCCGGCGGAAGATTGGCGGATTTGCATTTTCCGGAAAATGCATTATACTATTTCCGGCAGAGGGCTTCTGCCTTACGGAAGTCCGTCAACAATAACAAAAGGATCCATTTTGCAAGCTGACAATGTGTTGCTGTATCAAATTCTGATTCTGGTGCTGCTGATTTTCCTCAACGCGTTTTTCGCATCATCGGAAGTCGCCCTGATTTCATTGAAACAATCCGCCGTGCGCAGGCTCGCGGCAAACGGAGGGCGGCGCGGCAGACGGCTCGCACAGCTGCTTTCCAATTCCGGCAGGTTTCTCGCCACGGTTCAGGTCGGAGTGACTTTTGCCGGATTCATGGCAAGTGCGTTTGCCGCGGAATCCTTTGCCGGGCCTCTCACCGGATACCTGATCTCACAAGGGGTTGACTGCGTTTCAGATGCGACGCTGGAAGGGATCATCGTCGTAGTGATTACGATCCTGCTCTCTTACGTTTCTCTGGTCTTTGGCGAACTTGTCCCGAAACAGTTGGGGTTGCGCTATGCGGAAACAGTCGCGCTGAATGTTGCCGGTCCGATCAACTTTCTGGCGAATGTGACGGCGCCGTTTGTCTGGATTCTGAATACATCGGTCAGTATCGTAATGAAACTGTTCGGCAGTGTGAAAGAGGATGAACAGGAGGTTACGGAGGAAGAAATCCGTATGATGGTCGATATCGGCGAGGAAAAAGGCGTTATTGAAAAAACTGAGCGTGAGATGATCCACAACATCCTTTCCTTCAACGATAAAACTGCCGATGAACTTATGATCCACCGTCGTGAAATCACGGCTCTGGACATCGACTCCCCGAGAGACCAGATCGATACGATTCTCATGAATGCAGGGCATCCCCGTATTCCGGTCTACCAGAAAAATATCGACAATATCATCGGGGTCCTGCACTTGCGTGAATACTTCGGCGCCAAACTCCGCGGCAGGGAGAACCGTGATATCCGCACCCTGATGAAGCCGGTCTACCTTGTCCCGGAAAATGTGCGTGCGCATGTCCTGTTCCGCGAAATGCAGGAACGCAAAATCACGCTTGCAGTCCTGCTGGATGAGTTCGGAGGAACCGCCGGCATCATAACCATTGAAGACATGGTGGAGGACATTGTCGGTTCTCTCCGCGATGAATTCGACGTGGAGGAGAAGAAACTTGAGCCTTTGCAGGATGGTGTCTGGCGTGCCGATGGTTCAATCAAACTGGATAAGATCATGCGCCTGACGGGAATCCGGCTTCCCTGCGGTGATTACGACACTCTTGCCGGCATGATTCTTTCGCGTCTGAAAACGGTTCCGGAACGGGAGACGGTTCTGACGCTTCCCGAAAGTTCCGTGGAACTTACGGTGGAATCTCTGGCGGGTTGTCTTCCCGGTCAGGTCATCATCAGAAAGATATAGATTTCCTCTGTCAGCGGATTGCATTATAATCACTTGACGATATTCCAAGTCGAAAATCAATCAAGGACAAGCAGAGAAAAAAGAGATTCTCATCTGCAATTCATCGGAAAAAGTACAAAAAAATGGAGCGAGCAATGGGACTCGAACCCACGACCATCACGTTGGCAACGTGATGCTCTACCACTGAGCTATGCTCGCTTGCTGGTTGATGCCATGTAATATGCCAGCATTTTTTGTTTTTTCAAGCAGAATTTATAAAAAATCCGTTATTTTGTTTTCAATGCATTGTCAAAGACGCTGCCGAGGCTGCCGAATGTTTTGGGCGCAGGTTTCGGAAGAGCTTCATTTCCAATGGCTTTCCGCTGATCTTCGAATAACTTGTCAAGACCGCGTTTCGCCAGATTCAGCATCGTATCCAGTTCCGCGCGGGTGAACGGTTTTTCCTCCGCGGTTCCCTGCACCTCAACGATCCTGCCGGATTCCGTCATGACGACATTCATATCCACGTCTGCGGAGGAATCCTCCTCGTAACAGAGGTCCAGCAGGCATTCGCCGTTTTTCATGCCGACACTGACCGCCGCAACGTTTTCGCGCATCGGAAAGGTCTGGATCAGTTTCTTGTTCATCAGGTTGCGGAATGCGAGCTGGAGCGCGACGGATGCTCCCGTGATCGAAGCACAGCGGGTGCCGCCGTTCGCGTCGATCACATCACAGTCAATATAGATTGTATTCGGTCCGAGTGCGATCAGGTCAATCACCGAACGGAAACTCCGTCCGATCAGACGCTGGATTTCCATTGTGCGGCCGTTCTGTTTGCCTTTGGACGCCTCGCGCTGGTTGCGCTGGTGCGTGGAGGAGGGGAGCAGTCCGTATTCACAGGTGACCCAGCCGCCGGGAACTCCCTGTGCGCGCATCCACGGGGGGACGCCGGGCTCGAAAGAGACCGCGCAGATCACTTTGGTGCCGCCGATGTCAATCAGCGCCGAACCTGCGGGATGTGCGAGGTAGTCCGGAATGATTTTTACTTTACGGAGCTGGTCGTTCAGGCGGGAATCGGATCGTTTCATGAAATTTCCTTTCTTTCGAATATCCATACTGTTCAGTCTTTAAAAAGAAAAGAGCCGCCGACCATAGAATTTCTACAGTACCCGGTCTCCACGTTTATGGCTGCTTGGTTCCCCATCTGACCAGGTTCACGCAATTCCGATACATAGAGTCCACCGTCGGCGGCAAAAATATCAAAATTTATTTGGCTGTCTCTTTTTTCTGAGACCCCTTACTATTAGCACGTGAAGTGAAATATTCAAGGCACAAACTGATTTCTGCGCGTAAATTTCTGCGGTCGATGATCCGGTCGATCAGACCTTTTTTCAAAAGGAACTCGGAAGTCTGGAATCCTTCGGGCAGATTCGCCTGCGTTGTGTCTTTGATGACGCGGGGACCGGCAAAACCGATCAGGGCGTCCGGTTCAGCCACAATCAGGTCGCCAAGCGAGGCGAAACTTGCCGTGACTCCGGCTGTCGTCGGATGCGTCATGATGACGATGTAAGGAAGCCCCGCCTCCTGATGACGTTCCAGCGCGCCGCTGGTTTTCGCCATCTGCATGAGGCTGATCATGCCTTCATACATACGTGCTCCGCCGCTGGCGGTCACGATGATCAGCGGAAGTTTCTTCGCGGTTGCAAATTCAATGATGCGTGTGATCTTTTCACCCACAACGGCACCCATGCTGGCGCCGAGAAAACGGAAATCCATTACGCCGAGCGCATAGTGAATGCCGTTGAGTTTTGCGTGCCCGCAGACGACCGCATCGGTCAGCCCGGTCTTCTTTTTGCTGGCGGCAAGTTTGTCTGTATAGGAGGCGACGCCTTCAAATCTGAGGGTATCGACGGACTCGATGTCCGCGTCTATTTCCCTGAATGAGCCTTCATCGGTGAGGAGTGCGATTCTCTGCTGTGCGGTCATGGGATAGTGATAGGAACAGCGTGGGCAGAGATTCAGATTTTCCTCGCGGGTTTTGGTGTAGATGATCTCCTCGCACTTTTTGCATTTCTCCCACAAGCCTTCGGGAATCTCTTTCTTTTTGAGCGGTTCGGCGGTAAGGCCGGCATGGTGCGGTGCCGGAGGTTCCGCATGGATTCCGCTTATCGTCGAATACTTTGATTTTCTGAACAGTGCTGCTGCCATAGTTTTTTTAATCCCTTTGTCTTCTTGCCAATACAAGAACGTCAACCTCCGCAGCGCCGGCGTCGAGAAGCGTTTCCGCTGCCGCCGACAGTGTGGAGCCGGTTGTCATTACGTCGTCCACAAGTAATATACATCTGTTTCGGCAATTAGTCGAGTCAATTATCGAAAAAGCTTGATGTAAATTTCGGATTCGCTGTTTTCTGTCGAGCCGCGCCTGCTGTCTCGTCCACTTTTTCCGCCTCAGAAGATTTCTGACGGGGATTCCCGTTTCCTGCCCGATGACATTGCAGAGAAGCTCTGCCTGATTGTAGCCGCGCTGGAGATGACGGAACCAGTGAAGCGGGGTGGGAACGATGAGATCCGGCTTGATGCCGGCGTTTTCCAGACATCCTGCCGCGAGCCTGCCCAGCGGACGCGCCAGTTCGGGTCCTTTCCGGTATTTATACTGATAGATCACCTCTTTGGCGCTTCCGTCCATTTTGAACAGCGCGGCGGCGCGTTTCCACGGGAACTTCTTTTCGGCGTGCAGGCAATCCGGGCAGACGTCCAGAATTCCGTAAAGTTCTCCGCCGCAGCCGGGACAGACCGGATTTCTGATGAACGGCAGTTTTTCAAAACAGTCTTTGCAGAACATATTCGGCGAGCCGTCGAACGGAATCCCCCCGCACATGGGGCAGTTCAGCGGAACATAAAGTCCGAAAAACCTGAAAAATGAAGATATCTGCTGTTTGAGAAACATTCTTATCCGTCCGCATTTGAATTTTTCCGCTTCAAAAGGTATATTTTACCGGTATGTCTGTATTATATTAATAACCAACAAGGAGTAAATTACAATGGCTGAAAGCTTCCTTCAGAACAATTTTGCCGAAAGAATCGGCGGAAATATGTTCGGCAAAGACACGAAAATCTATAAATTTGAAAAGATCAAACGCGCAAAACGCGAGGCAATGGCAAAGAATCCGGGCGTTGAGATCATCGACATGGGAGTCGGCGAACCGGACGACATGGCGTTTCCGTCCGTTGTCAGCAAGCTCTGTGAAGAGGCGGCGAAATGGGAAAACCGCACTTATGCGGACAACGGCATTGCGGAGTTCAAGCAGGCGGCGGCAAGGTATATGAAAGCGCTTTACGGCGTCGAACTGGATGCGGACAAGGAAATCTGCCATGCCATCGGCAGCAAATCCGCACTGACTCTGCTTCCCGCGTGCTTCATCAATCCCGGCGACATTACGCTGATCACGATTCCCGGCTATCCGGTGCTCGGCACATGGACCGAATACCTCGGCGGAAGTGTCGTCAAGCTCCCGCTTCTTGAGGAAAACGGTTTCCTGCCTGACCTGGACTCCATTACGCCGGAACAGCGCAAGCGGGCGAAGCTGCTCTACCTGAACTATCCGAACAACCCGACCGGCGCATCCGCATCCTTCGAGTTCTTTGAAAAAGTCGTGAAGTTTGCGAAAGAGAATGAGATTCTCGTGGTCAGCGACGCCGCTTATGCGCCGCTGAATTTCGTCGGCAAACCGTTGAGCATCTTCGCCGTTCCCGGCGCAAAGGAGGTTGCGGTCGAGCTCCACAGCATGTCCAAGGGATTCAATATGACCGGCTGGCGCCTGAGCTGGGTCTGCGGCAACGAGCTTGCAGTCAAGGCATTTGCAAACGTCAAGGACAATGCGGACAGCGGTCAGTTCATGGCGATTCAGAAAGCCGCGATCGCCGCGCTGGACGATCAGGCGAACATCACGCCGATGATCAGCGAGAAGTATCAGCGCCGCCTGACCAGCATGGTCAATACGCTGAAAGGACTCGGTTTCAACGCGAAGGTTCCCGCAGGTTCGTTCTACCTTTACGTCAAGGCGCCGAAAGCGGCTTCCGACGGCACCGCGTTTGCAACGGGCGAGGATTTCAGCCAGTGGCTCATCAGAAACAAGCTGATCAGTTCCGTTCCGTGGGACGATGCGGGAAATTATGTCCGTTTCAGTGCGACATTCGTTGCCCGCGGCGGACGCGACGCCGAAGAAAAAGTGCTTGCGGAGTTCGCACGCCGCCTTTCCGACGCGAAGTTCACGTTTTAATTAAGGAAAAAGACTGAAAGGGCCTGAAAGGCAACAACTTCCTGAAATGAAGTTTTGTCCTCCGGTCTTTCAAGTCTTTCCGGTCCTTTTCCCCCTGAAACCGAGGAAAAGAAAATGAGAAAAAATGAGATCAATAAAGAAGCCGGCGTCTCCGATGCCGCGCTGAGCCTGCCGGTGATTGCGATCGTCGGCCGCCCGAACGTCGGCAAATCTTCGCTTTTCAATGCGATTCTGCGCAGACGCCAGGCGATTGTGCATTTCGACAGCGGCGTGACGCGCGACCGCATCTCCGCTTCCGGAGTTTTTGAAGGGCGCCGTTTCAATTTGATCGATACCGGCGGACTGGCGATGTTTTCGGGAGAAAAGCGCAAAGTCGGATTCTGGGATCAGTCGATCGAGGCGCAGGTGGAGGCGGCGATCGAGTCCGCCGTGACCATTCTGTTTGTCGTGGATGTGCTGGCGGGGCTGAGTCCGCTGGACAAGGAAATTGCGGGGCGCCTCCGCGCTTCGTCCAAGAAAGTCATTCTTGTTGCGAACAAGGCGGACAATTATAAGGCGGAGCATCTGGCGGACGAGTTTCATGAGCTCGGATTCGGGAAAATCCATACGGTTTCCTGTCTGCACAGGATTGGGATCGAGCCCCTGATGGCGGATGCGCTTGCCGGAGTGCCGAAAAATACGGAAACGGGTGATGAATCCGGGAACGAGCCCCGTCCTTTGAGAATTGCCGTGCTGGGGCGTCCGAACGTCGGCAAGTCCTCGCTTGTGAACCGTCTTTTGAATGAGGACCGGGTCATAGTCAGCGATGTCGCCGGAACGACGCGCGATGCGATTGACATTCCGTTTACGCTCAAATGCGGCGATGAGGATGTCAGCGCCGTTCTGGTGGATACCGCCGGGCTGCGCAAGAAATCCAAGATTGATGAAGCGGTCGAGCGTTACAGCATGATGCGTGCGGAGGAGGCATTGGAAAACGCCGATATCGTCCTGTTTGTCATCGAAGCGACAACGCTGGTTTCGACCTCGCAGGACAAGACCATTGCCCGCATGATTCAGGATTCCGGCAAAGGCTGTATCATCATTGCGAACAAGTGGGACGCCTGTTCGGGCGTCAAGCAGAAAACGCTGGTTGAGGATTTGCGCGCCTCGCTCCCGAAGATGCTTTACGCGCCGCTGATTCTGCTTTCCGCGAAAAGCGGTTACAATCTGCGGGAGCTGTTCGAGGCGATTGCCGAACTCCGCGCCCAGATGTCCGTGAAGGTTTCCACGGCGATGCTGAACCGTATCCTGACCGATGCGCAGGTGCGCAATGTGCCGCCGATCATCGGGGGACGCCCGTTCAAAATCTATTACGGAACCATGGTCGGGAATTGCCCGCCGCGTTTTTCGCTGTTTGTCAATGACCCGAAACTCTGCGCGGACAATTACAAGGCGTATCTTGAGAATTACATGCGCAAGGCTTTTTCGTTTACGGGATTCCCGATCCGTATCTTCATGAAGGCGCGCCGCCGTGAGGATCTGAATGAAATTCTTGCCAAAAAGAAGATGTTCAAACGGAAACGCGAGGAGGAAAAGCGCAGGAACTTCAAGCCGGTCCGTCAGGAAGATGACGGGGAGTTTGAAGATTAACGTGTTGCCGGGGTGCGGAGCGACTTGTTTTGCAAGCGTCTCCGCACCTGTATAAAGCCGGTGGGTTTCTTTCCCTGAGATCTTGAATTTTCAGCTCCCCTCGGAGCGGAAATCTTGTTTTGCAGAATCCTTACTTCAGCATCTTTGCCAGATACTGGCCGGTGAAGGATTTCGTGTTCTTTGCGACTTCCTCCGGTGTGCCTTCCGCAATCACGCGTCCTCCTGCGTCGCCGCCTTCGGGTCCCATGTCGATGATGTGGTCGGCAACCTTGATTACATCAAGATTGTGCTCGATTACCAGAACGGTGTTGCCCTTGTCGCGCAGACGGGTCAGAACTTCCAGAAGCTGCTTGATATCCGCCATGTGGAGCCCCGTCGTGGGTTCGTCGAGGATATAGAAAGTATGCCCGCGCGGGACGCGCGCCAGTTCGGTCGCGAGTTTGACGCGCTGCGCCTCGCCGCCGGAGAGCGTCGTGGCGGGCTGTCCGAGGGTGATGTAGCCGAGCCCGACATCCTGCAAAGTTTTGAGTTTGCGGTAGACGGACGGCACCGCGCTGAAAAAGTCTACCGCCTCATCCACGGTCATGTCGAGGACTTCGGCAATGTTCTTGCGCTTGTAGGCGACGGACAGGGTTTCCTTGTTGAACCGTTTTCCCTGGCACGCCGAGCAGGTTACGTAGACATCCGGCAGGAACTGCATCTCGATTTTCTTGATGCCGTCCCCCTGACACTCTTCACAGCGTCCGCCTTTCACATTGAAACTGAAGCGTCCGGGACCGAACCCGCGGATTTTGGATTCCGGCAGGGTGGAGAAGATCGTGCGGATCGTGGAGAACAGTTCGGTGTACGTCGCCGGATTCGAGCGCGGGGTGCGCCCGATCGGGCTCTGGTCGATGACGATCGCTTTGCCGATATGCTCCAAGCCGCGGATTTCCTTGTATTCGCCCGGCTCCTGCTCGTCCGCAAGCTGGAAATGTTTTGCCAGGGCGGCGCGCAGGATTCCGTTGACCAGACTGCTTTTGCCGGAGCCGGAAACTCCCGTTACGCAGGTGAAGGTGCCGAGCGGAATCTTCACATTGACGTTTTTCAGGTTGTTGTGACGGGCTCCGATGATTTCGATGAATTCGCCGGTTCCTTTCAGGCGTTTCGGCGGAACCTCGATCTTTTCCTCGCCGGTCATATACTGTGCCGTCAGGGAGCGTTTTACTTTCATGACTTCCTGCGGTGTTCCCGCCGCGACCAGTTCACCGCCGTGGACTCCGGCGCGGGGGCCGAGGTCCAGCAGATAATCCGCCGCAAACATGGTGTCCATGTCGTGTTCAACCACAATGACCGTGTTGCCGATGTCGCGGAGTTTGCGGAGAGTGGCGAGCAGACGGTCGTTGTCACGCTGATGCAGTCCGATGCTGGGTTCGTCGAGAATGTAAAGCACGCCGACGAGTCCGCAGCCGAGCTGAGTCGCCAGACGGATTCGCTGTGCCTCGCCGCCGGACAGCGTTCCGCTCTCGCGGGAAAGTGTCAGATAGGAGAGCCCGACGTCGGAAAGGAAGCGGAGGCGGGAGGCGATCTCGCGGATGACCTCTTTCGCGATTGCGGTTTTCTCCTCGTCGAGCTTCAGCGTCGTAATGAACTCATAAGCTTTTTCCACGGACAACGCATTGTATTCTGCGATGGAGAGTCCGCCGACGGTGACGGCAAGGCTTTCCGGCTTGAGGCGTTTGCCGAGACAGTCCGGGCAGATGCGGTGCGTCATATATTCCTTGAGACGTTCGCGCACAGATTCGCTTTCCGAGTCGGACTGTCTGCGCTGCAGATTTGCCAGCACGCCCTCGAACGGGGTAAAAGATTTATACAGTTTGCCGCGAATCCGGAAACTGAAATCAATGCATTCCTCGCCGCTTCCGTAAAGGATTACGTGACGGATGTTTTCCGGCAGGTCTTTGAACGGCTTCTCCAGCATATCGGGCATCTTGAAGTGTTCCGCCAGACAGCGGAGCATGTGGTTGTAATAGAGAATCAACCTGCGGGGACCGCGCCGCCAGCCTGGAATTGCCCCTTTGCGGATCGAAAGGGTGTCATCCGGGATTGCAAGTTCCGGGTCCATGACGAGAAGCGAGCCGATGCCGTTGCAGGTCGGGCACGCTCCGTAAGGACTGTTGAACGAAAAATTGCGGGGTTCCAGTTTGCCGAGGCTGATATCGCAGTCGGTACATGCGAGGTATTCGCTGATCCGTTCCTCTTTCCATTGTTTTGCCGTGCCGGCTGCACTTTTGTCTTCGATCATGACGATCAGGTTGCCGCCGCCGAGACGGAGCGCCGTTTCCACGGAGTCGTTCAGGCGCGACGGTTCGAGCCTGCCGCAGATGAGACGGTCGATGACGGCGTCGATGCTGTGGCGCTTTGTTTTTGCCAGCGGTTTCGGGTCGCTGTCCAGAGTCACGATTTCGCCGTCGATGCGTGCGCGGACGAAACCGTCATGCTTGATTTTTTCGATCACATCGCGGTGTTCGCCTTTCTTCCCGTTGATGTAGGGGGCGAGGATCATCATCTGCGGACCTTCCGGCAGCCGCATCAGCCGCTCGCAGATCGCCTGCGCGGACTGTGCGGAGAGCACTTTGCCGCATTTCGGGCAGTGCGGAACTCCGGCATGGGCGTAAAGCAGGCGCAGGTAGTCGTAAATCTCAGTTACGGTCGCCACGGTGGAACGCGGATTGGAACCTGCGGAACGCTGTTCGATTGCGATTGCGGGGGAGAGCCCTTCGATGTGTTCGACCTTGGGCTTCTGCATCCGGTCGAGGAACTGGCGCGCGTAAGCGGAAAGACTCTCGACATAGCGCCGCTGCCCCTCGGCATACAGCGTATCGAAAGCCAGAGAAGATTTTCCGGAGCCGCTGAGCCCGGTGATCACGGTGAGTGTATTCCGCGGAATCCGCACGTCAATCGATTTGAGATTGTGCTCCTCCGCGCCTTTTATGATGATATCGTCTTTCATGATGTGAAAAGCCTTTTGGTTGAACTGATTAATTTACTGCGTCATTGTCCAAAGTGCAAATTGATTTGCCGTTTCCCGCCGTGCGTTGGAAAAGAGAAAACGGCAAAAAGTTCGGAAAAAATATCTGCCGGCGGCGACATGAGCCCGGCAGAAGCATTTCCGTCATGCGATTTCTAAAAGATTCTGCAATATCTTTTCTTGAGAACTTGAAGAAATGCCATAGAAAGTGTATCTTTCCCATCTGATATTGTTTCAGTTTAAAATCAGGAGAAAATGCGATTATGGCAAAATTTTTACCCTTTCATGCTCTGATGCCGGTACCGGAAAAAGTCGCGGCTGTCGCCGCCGTTCCGTATGATGTCGTGAATACCGAAGAAGCCGCCGCGCTTGCGGAAGGCAATCCGCTGAGTTTTCTCAGAGTGTCCCGCCCCGAAATCGAACTTGCTCCGGGAACCGATCTTTACTCCGACGAGGTCTATGCGAAGGCGGCCGCGAACTTCAAGCGTCTTTGCAAGGAAGCGCCGCTGGAAGAAGATCCCGAAGCGAACCTTTATGTCTATTCCCTGAAAATGGGAGAACATACGCAGGTCGGCATCGCAGGAGCCGCCTCCGCCGCGGATTATGACGCGGATATCATCAAGAAGCATGAAAAGACCCGCCGCGACAAGGAAGATGACCGTGCGCGCCACGTGATGGAGCTCCGCAACCATTCCGGGCCCGTTTTCCTGACATACCGTGATTCGGCGGAGATTGACGCGGTTGTGAACGGCATCATGAAAGAGAAACCGTATTTCAGTTTCACCGCGCCGGACGGAATCGAACACAAACTCTGGAAAGCCGGAAAAGAGAGAAGCCTGAAACTTTCCAGAATATTTGATACGGAAGTTCCGCTTTTCTACATTGCCGACGGACATCACCGCGCCGCTTCCGCCTCCCGCGCCGCCGCGACATGCCGCGCCGCGAATCCGAAACATACCGGAAAGGAAGATTATAATTACTTCCTCGCGGTCACGTTCCCCGCGTCCCAGCTCCGCATTCTGCCTTACAACCGCGTCGTCAAAGACCTGAACGGGCTTACCCATGCGGAGTTCATCAACAAAGTCAGCGAGAAATTCATCATCAGCGCCACGACGAACCCGTCCCCGGAGGGAAGCGGCGAGTTCTGCATGTATTTCGACGGCAGATGGAGTCTCCTGCGCCCGCGTTTCGACATTTCGTCCCTGGGCGTGATCGAGCAGCTTGACGTCAGCATTCTTCAGGACAATATCCTTGCCCCGATTCTCGGCATCGACGATCCGCGCACAAGCAAGCGCATCGACTTCATCGGCGGAATCCGCGGTACGAAAGAGCTTGAGAAACTGGTCAATGCCGGCAAGGGCGTTGTCGCATTTTCGATGTATCCCACGACGCTGAACCAGTTGATGGCGATTGCCGATGCAAATGCGATCATGCCGCCGAAATCGACATGGTTCGAACCGAAACTGCGCGACGGTCTGGTGTCCCATAACTTCTGACGGGAGTATTTTGTGATGTCGATGAAAAGTATTGCGGTGATTCCTGCGCGTTATGCCAGCACGAGATTTCCCGGCAAACTGCTGATGAATCTCGGCGGCAAGACGATTATCCAGCATGTCTGGGAACGCACGAAACGCTCCAAAGCGGATGATGTCCTGATTGCAGTGGATGATCAGAGAGTCTTCGACGCCGCCAGGGCATTCGGCGCGGAGGTCGTGATGACTTCCCCGGATCATCCGTCCGGTTCCGACCGGATCTGGGAGGCGGTTCAGGGGCGTGACGCGGAAGCAATCATCAATGTACAGGGCGACGAACCGTTTGTCAAGCCGCAGGTCATTGACTCGCTGATTGACGCCATTTCCGCGGATGACGCCCCGGATATGGCGACTGTGGTTGTGCCGTGTCCCCGCGCGGAATATGAGAATAACCCGAATATGGTGAAAGTCGTCATGACGGCGGACAATTTCGCACTTTATTTCAGCCGTTCCATGATTCCGTTCCTGCGGGCCGGCGGCGCCGAGATGGAGACTTACCGTCACTGGGGCATTTACGCTTACCGGCGTTCCTCGCTCGCCAGGTTCGTTTCCCTGCCGGAAGGCAACCTGGAGAAATGCGAAAAGCTCGAACAGCTCCGCGCGCTTGAAAATGGAATGCGGATCAAGGTCATCAAAACCGTCTACCAGAGTGTCGGGATCGACACTCCCGAAGAACTCGTAAAAGCGGAACAGTTCCTTGCCGAACTGAAAAGCAGAGGGGAAGTGATATGAAAACTGCAAAAGTTGGAAATTTTGAAATCGGCGGTCCGGAATTCACTCTGATCGGCGGACCGTGTGTTGCGGAGAGCAGGGAGATCTGTTTTGAAATCGCATCTTTCCTGAAAGACCTCTGCGCCTCGCGCGGAGTTTCGTATATTTTCAAGGCGTCGTTCGACAAGGCGAACCGTTCTTCCGGCGGGTCGTTCCGCGGCAACGGCATGGAATACGGACTTGAAATTCTTTCGGAGATCAAATCCGAACTGAATCTTCCTGTCCTGACCGACATTCATGAATCAGTGCAGGCGGAAGCTGTCGCGAAGGTCGTGGATGTGCTCCAGATTCCGGCGTTTCTCTGCCGCCAGACGGATCTGCTGGTTGCCGCCGCGCGGACCGGGCTTCCGGTCAATGTGAAGAAAGGACAGTTCATGGCGCCGGAAGATATGAAAGGCGCGGTCGGCAAACTTGAGGGTGCGGGATGTGAAAACATCATGCTGACGGAGCGCGGTTCGTCGTTCGGATATCACAATCTCGTCGTGGACATGAGGTCGCTTCAGACGATGCGTTCGTTCGGTTATCCGGTGATTTTCGATGCGACGCATTCCGTTCAGCTTCCCGGCGGGCTCGGCAATGCCTCCGGCGGACAGCGTGAATTTATTGCGGCGCTTTCCCGTGCGGCAGCCGCTGTCGGCATCAACGGAATCTTCATGGAGGTGCATCCGCAGCCGGAAAAGGCGCTTTCGGACGGACCGAACAGCCTTGATTTTGCAAATGCGGAAAAAGTTCTTGACCAGGTGCTTGCGATTTATGAACTTACACGGAAAATGCAGTAAAATCAGAGCTGTCGTTCTGGATGTGGACGGCGTGCTGACCGACGGGCGGATCGGATACGGCGGGGAAACGGAAAACGAGATCAAGTTTTTCAATGTCCGCGACGGGCACGGGATCGTGCTTGCCCGCCGTGCGGGGCTTCTGGTCGGAATCCTTTCCGGGCGCAAGTCGGCGGCGAACCGTATCCGCGCGGCGGAATTGAAACTGGATTTTCTGTATGAGAGAATACTGGACAAGGATTCGGGATTCACGGCTCTGCTGGAGGATCACTCCCTTGCTCCGGAGGAGTGCATGTACATCGGGGATGATATCGTGGATGCCCGCCCGATGAGCCGGTGCGGTTTTGCCGTGGCGGTCGGCGACGCCGTCAGCGAACTGGACCGGGTCTGCGACATGCGGACGAAACACGCGGGGGGCAGAGGCGCCGTGCGTGAGGCGATTGAATTTTTACTGAAAGAACAAGGCAAATGGGATTCATTGATGGAAAGATACTTCGGCTGACATTTCTTACGGCGGTGTTTCTGCCGGCGTTTCTGCCGGTTCTGCCGATGGATTTGTCCGCCGCGGATGATACGGGCGCTTCCGTGGCGCTGTCGGATTTCGCTCTGCCGGAATACCGGAAGAAGGACAACCGCCTCCAGTTTATTCTTTACGGCGACAAAGCGACGAATCTGGGCGCGTTCATCAATCTGGAAAATCCGAAAGTGGATATCGTCAATGAGAATATCAGCAACATCAATGAGGTGGTTCCGCTCGGCAGCGTGAAGATGTATCCGTTGAATACGTCTGCGGAGGAGGTCCGGAAATTCTGGGCGGACAAGAAACACTGCCGCGCCCTGATCTCCTCCACTGCCGCGCAGTATGATAAGAATACGAAGGTGCTCAGGGGGGATACTCCCGCATTTTTCCGTTCCCGTGAGATGGACATTGACGGCGTGGGTTTTGATGCCGACTATGAAAACAAGCTGATTCATATCCGCAGCAAGGTCAGGATGGTGATCCGTCCGGAGTACAGACAGCGCGGAATGGGCGGCAGCACGACAACGAATCAAACAAAAACAGAGGATCAAACAAAATGACCGTAAAGTCTTTTACCCTGAAAAAATGTACCATTGCGCTGGTCTTTGCGCTGTCTGCGGTGTTCTGCATGGAGACGCAGGCGCAGTTCGCGAACCTGATGATGAACAAGACCAGAAAAAGCCGTGCGGAAAAATCCAATATTCCGACGACGGTCAAATCCGATTCCATGGATATTGATCTTGCAAAGGACAAGATCATTCTTCTCGGAAATGTGGAGGTCGATGACCCAGAAATGAACATCAAGTGCCAGAAGATGACGATCTTCCTGGAGAACAAGCCGACGGAGCAGCCGGCGGAGAATGCGGGAAAATCCAGGTCCGATGCGGGAAGCGACATGAATCCGGAAGGCAATAAACAGGTGACGCGGATTGAGTGCGTGGGGGATGTGGTGATTACCCGGAACTCCGGTGAAAAGGTTGCCGGAAGCAATGTCCAGAAGGCATTCGCCGGAAAAGCGGTCTATGACCTGCCGGCGGATACGATTACTCTTACGGAGAATAATCCGGTGATTGTCAGCGGCGGCAGCAGGCTTTCCGGTGAACAGATTATCGTCGATATCAAAACAGAGCGCATCAATGTCCTCGGTCGTGTCAGCGTGACAGCCGAAGGCGGGCTTCTCAAGAATTAATACAAGGAGGAACCGGATTATGGCGGAGGATTTACTGCTGGATGCGCAGGGGCTGATGAAGGCTTATTACGGACGGCGCGTCGTCAATAATGTGCATATCAACGTGAGGCGCGGCGAAGTCGTGGGGCTCCTGGGTCCGAACGGAGCGGGCAAAACCACGAGTTTCTATATGATCACGGGGCTGATCAAGCCGGATGCCGGAACGATCTTCTTCAAGGGGATCGACGTTTCCCAGCAGCCGATGTATGTCAGGGCGCGCATGGGAATGGGATATCTTGCGCAGGACCCGTCGATTTTCCGTAAACTGACCGTGGAGCAGAACATCATGGCGATTCTTGAAACGCTGGCGATTTCTTCCAGGGAACGCAAGGAACGTCTTCATCAGCTTCTTAATGAACTGGAGCTTGCGCACCTTGCAAAACAGAAAGCCATGACGCTGAGCGGAGGCGAACGCAGACGCCTTGAGATCACCCGCGCTCTTGTGACCAATCCCGCGTTTATTCTGCTTGACGAGCCTTTCAGCGGTGTTGACCCGATTGCCGTATATGATGTGCAGCAGATCATTTACCAGTTGAAACAGCGCAATATGGGGATTCTGATTACGGACCACAACGTACGCGAGACGCTTTCCTGCGTGGACCGCGCCTACCTGATGGCGCAGGGGACGATCGTCTGCGAAGGAGACAGCAATTTCCTTGTGAATGATCCCAAAGCCAGAGAGGTTTACCTCGGTCCCCAGTTTACCATGTAATCCATCGGATAAAATAGTGCAGGAGTTGTTGAAATGAGTGTAAAACAGGATTTGAAGATTCTGACGATCGGAAACAGTTTCACGGACAGTCTGGTATTTTATTTTGCGGACGTCGTCAAGTCTGCGGGATGCGGGATTCTTTTCGACCGTGCCAACCACGGCGGATGCGAGCTTCGCCGTCACTGGAGTTATATCGACTTCGAGGAAAGAGATTCCACGGCGATGATGTATCAGGTGCCCCGTGTCAAACTGCGCGATATTCTCATGCGCGAACCGTGGGACATCGTCACCATCCAGCAGGCGAGCCATGAGAGCTGGAACCCGGAAACCTATCAGCCGTATGCCTCCAATATCCATGCGCATGTGAAGAAATATGCACCGCAGGCGGAGGTCGTGATCCAGCAGACCTGGTCCTACCGTGCGGACGATCCGCGCCTGATGCCCGGCGGAGCCTGGGGTTTCGATCAGGACGGCATGTATGAACGGTTGACCGGAGCCTACCGGAAGCTTGCTTCCGAATTGAACCTCCGCATTATCCCGACCGGATATGCGGTCCAGTTGGCGCGCCGGAACCAGCCGTTCCGCTTTCAGAATTATGATCCCGCAGTTCTTGAAACACTGCATTGGCCGGATCTGCCTTCGCAGGCAGGTTCGATTGTCGGGCAGATGTGGTGGCAGAAAGGGGAGGACGGCGAATTGAAGATCGGGCGCGACACCATTCATCTGAATACGCGCGGACAGTATCTTCAGGCGTGTGTCTGGTTTGCATTCCTGTATGGGCGCAGAACCTCCGAGATTACGTTTGTGCCGAAGGTTATCGGAGATTCCGATGCGGAATTCCTGTGGAAAACGGCGCAGAAAGCCGTCGATGAGTTTGAACAGACCGTAAAATGACAACTCTGTTTTCCTGCTCTCCGGGGCAGGAATTTTTTAATAAAATCAATTTAAACGTTTCAATAAAATCAAGGTGAAACAATGAACAAGGAAGACATCAAAGCGTTTTCTCAGATTCCCCAGCCTCCGCATGAATCGATGGCGTTCATCGATGACCTGAAAAAACCGCTGTCCTATCACTTTGCCAAAGGAACCGGATGTCCCGCGGGCGAGGCGCAGGACTGCATGAAGGACGGTGTGGAACTGCAAATCGGGTTTCCGGACAGCAACGGCAGCCTGGATACTGCGTTCCTGTCACTCCGCCGTGTCCTGAATGCCAAAGGAGTTGCAGAGAAAGCGGGGACTTATCCGATTCATTTCCTGTTCGATGCTTCTTTGGGGCAGGAGGAGTATTCGGTTGCCGTCCGTGCGGATTCCTGCACTGTAAAGGCTGCTGACGTTGACGGAATGCGCCGCGGGATATATTTCCTTGAGGACCGCATCTGCGAGGCGGAGGGTCCCTCCGCGACTGCCGGAGAGTGGAAACGCCGCCCGTTTGTGAAGCACCGCATTTCACGCTGTTTCTTCGGTCCGACCTACCGTCCGCCGTTCTTTATCGACGAATTGACCAACGACATCAACTATTATCCCGACGAATATCTGAACAAGCTTGCGCATGAAGGGATCAACGGATTGTGGCTCACAATGTATTTCCGGGATCTGCCGTCAAGTATTTTTCCCGGGCGCGGCAAAGAGTCGGAAAAACGGCTTGAGAAACTCCGTCTGACCGTGGAACGCTGCGCCCGTTTCGGGATCAGGATCTATGTCTTTTTCAGTGAACCGAAACTGTTCGGAAATACGCATTATTCCATTCCGGCAAAGGATGCGGAAAACCATCCCGAATTGATTGGCGATCATCACGATGGATTCGGTTTCTTCTGCACTTCGACGGAAACGGGCCGGAAATACATCGAAGAGTCGTTGACGCAGCTTTTTACCGCAGTTCCTGATCTGGGCGGTGTGATCAATATCATGTTCGGAGAGGACAACGGAGCGTGTGTCAGCCATATGCTTTACGATGAGGTGCACTGCCGCTGTCCGCGCTGTTCCGAACGCGATCCCGCCGATATTTACCGCGAACTTGCCGAAGTCATGACGGATGCAATTCACAAGGTCAGCCCGAAAGCGGAGTTCATCGGCTGGTTTTACGCTCCCGGGCAGCGTGACGGCTCCGGTTTCATGAAGCGTCTGGAGGAGGCCGCCTCCAAATGGCCGGAGGAGAGCGGAATCATGTTCAATTTCGAGTCCGGCGGCGTTGTGGAGCAGCTTGGCAAAGGGCGGCATGTGTTCGATTATTCCCTGGCTTACATCGGGCCTTCCGAACTGTTCCGCCATATCGCCGCACGCAATAAAAAAGTGGGCGCCAAACTTCAGGTCGGCTGTTCGCACGAGAATGCCTCCGTGCCGTTTATCCCGGTTCCGGGCAATCTTTACGAGAAGTATAAGACCATGCATGAGCTCGGCGTCTATGCGGCGATGCAGTGCTGGTATTTCGGAAATTACCCGGGACTCATGAACAAGGCAGCGGGCGAGCTCTCTTTCGAGCCGTTTCCGCAGTCGGAAGACGAGTTCCTGACGATGCTGGCGCGTCCGGAGTGGCGCAGACATACTCCGAAAGTCGTGGAAGCATGGAAGTATTTCTCGGAGGGATATCAGAAGTTTCCCGGAAATATTGCATTCGAGTGGTTCGGACCGCTTCATCATTCGATCGCGTGGCCTCTGCATCTTTTCCCTGTGGATGAGCCCGTTTCCCCGAGCTGGATTCTGAAGAACTTCCCTGAAGTCAGCGGTGACCGCATCGGCGAATGCCTGATCTACCAGCATACGCTGGCGGAGGGGCTGACGCTTTGCCGCGAGATGTATGAACTCTGGCAGAAAGGAACGGATATTCTGGAGTCCCTGCGCGGCGACTATTCGGATGACCCCGCCCGGATCGCGGACATCAATCTTGCGCGTGCGATTTCGCTTCAGATGCGCAGCACCCTGAATCTGCTGACCTTCTATTCTCTGCGTGAGGAGATGTTCTTCGAGCGTAAAGACAATCTGGAGGCATTGCGCGGGATTGTGCAGGATGAGATCCGGAATTCCAGGAGCATGAAACAGCTTTGCGAACAGGATTCACGTCTGGGATATCACTCCGAAGCGGAAGGCTATCTGTTTTTTCCGGAAAAACTGGAGGCGCGTGCTGCCCTGCTGGAACAGCTTCTCGATGTGGATTTTCCGAAATTCAGGATGGATGCTCCGTTCATTGCGGAATATACGGGCGAGAATCCGGTCGGTGCAAAGTCCGTCTGCCGGAGGGGAACTCCGTCCGGAAATATGGAGAAGGCGGGGGGGACCGGGATAAGCTGGACTTCATATTATGATGAGCAGATGCTTTCAATCGTTGTCGAAGGCAGTGAAGGCAAGGCGTTTACTGTGGAGATTGAACCGTGCCGCCTCTGGCCGCCGGTCCGCATTGATTTTGATCAATCGGGCAAACCGGTTCTTTATTCTTTCATCTTCCGCGAGATTCCGTCTGTGGAGTATGTGCGTGAAAACGGCAGACTGACGATTCGGATTCCGATGGAGGTCTTTGATGGATTCCGCAGGAAAAATTTCCCGATGCGGTTCAACCTGTGGAGCGGCACGGACGGCTGGGTCAGACGTGAGCCGTGGACGAGTCGTCTGCTTCATCGTGACTACAATCCGAAGTGTGCCGGCTGGTTGATTTTTGAATAACCTGCAACGGCGCCGGGGAACGTACGGAACTCTTTCCGTGCGTTCTTTTTTTGCCACCGTAAAAATAGACCTGCCGGCAGGAACCGGCAAGTCCTGAGAGTTTCAAGTCGCAGATCTCCTGTGCTTTTTCATTCTTTCCGGGAGAGAATCAGCGGAGTGTGAATCTGTGTTCCGCGGAAACTCCGGTCATCACGTCTGTGACGCGCAGGAGCCAGTCTCCTTCCGGATCATTTTCCGCCATGCGGAAAATAAGTTTTGCTTTGCCGTTTTCCGCCGTGAGATTGCGTTTCATGAAGAAACGCGCTTTCCTGTCCGGAGGAAGAACTTCCACATGGAAAACGTGTTTTCCGGGGATTCCCCTGCTTGCGGTAATTTGCAAATCCGCAGTGAAATCCCTGCCGCCTCCGACCGTTACCGGGGCTTGAATCTCAACCTTGCCGACCTGATAGGGATAGACTCCCCAGACCGATGCTTCTCCATGCGGAACTTCTGCTGTAATCCGGTCCGTTTTCCCGAGATATTTTCCTGCACGCAGATCATAGACATGTCCCTTTACGGGAAACGTGAACGTCTGTTCCAATGTGTCGCTGGAGCGTGTCTGGTTCCGGACGACGGCAAAAATATGCATATTGCCGTCTGCGAAGTGCATGGCTTCGCGTCCCCTGACTTTTACCGCGTCGTGACTGTCGACGATCTGTTTTGCTCCCGCTTTTGCGAGAAGGCCGAATATCTGCTGTCTTTGCGCCTGATCCTTGTCATTGAATATTTTGCCGAGGACAACCATATTTTTTTCTCCTGCGAAGGGGGAAGCCGCACGTTTCATTCCAAGTTCGTCATGAGTTCCCGGAAGAAAATCTGTTATAGCCACGCCTCCTTTTGCGAGAAATGTTCTGACGGAGGCAATTTCCTGGTCGGACATTGCGCTGATTCCCGGCAGAAAGAGAATCTTGCGGTCATTCAGTCTGCCGTTGCTGATCTGTTCCGGTGCGAGGAAATCATACTGATAAAGAAGTTCCTCCAGCAGGTAGCGGATATTGTACCGGCTCTGGAAGTAGTCGCGGAGGGGACCGCCTGCATGGATTTCCCCCTCGTTTGTTTCCTTGCCGCGGATGAAAGAGAGCAGCATGCTGTTGTGGGAGTAATAGACTGCAATGTCATTCGGAGCCCACTGATATTCAAGGAAGACTTTGCCGAGTCCGTTCAGCAGTCCGGATCGTTCCAGACTTTCCTGCATGTTTTTTGCATCTTCCGTGTAGGCTCCGGTGTAATCAAGCATATTGAGCCATGCGCCGCCGCCCCCTGACCCCATGCCGGAGAATGCCGCGAACCAGGTGAATCCGCCGTAACGGTGCAGGGCGAACCACCACGGCTGAAAGAAGGATTTATCACGGCTGAAATAGTATCCGGTAAATCCCCAGACCCTCATGTCCGGGCGGAAAGAACGGTAAAACTCGTCGAATTCATAAATCGGGCTGCTTCCCTGGTAAACCATGGAGGTGTATTCCTGCGAGAAGCCGAGTCCGGCTTTCGTGAGGAGCTTCCAGTAGTCGTTGCCGCCGAGCGCACCTTGCCCGAAGCTGTTGTAAAGCGAGAGCGCGGAGTTCGGATCGCCTTTTTTTGCCGCTTCGGAAACAGTTCTGATGATTTCGCACCAGCGGTCTGTGTTGAAGTTGCGCCATTCCATGAATTCGGCATATCTGCCGCTTTCGCGTGCCTCTTTCATGCGTGCCGGGCCAATCTCCTCAAAACTTCTGTGAGCTGTTCCCATGCGTTTGTTATAGTTGCCGATCGAACCGTACTTCGCCGTCATGCGTCTGCGGAATTCCGCAACATTGTCCGGATGTTCATCAAGTTCCGCACCTGTTCCGGGACGGACAAGATTCGGTTCATCGCAGAGTGCGTCATGAATCACGCCGAGCTGCCGGTCATTCCGCGCCCATTTTTCCGCTCTGTCGCTGATCGCCTTACGACTCTGCTCCGTATTGAACTGCTGGGCGCGGATATTGTTTTTCTGCGGCCAGCCGCAGAACATGTCGCCGCCTCCGCGGTAATTTCCTCCGACGCCCATTCCGGCTGCCAGATCTCCCATGCGGCGGAACGGCATCAGGTAACAGCGGAAACCGATTTTTTCAAACTGTCTGTCAACCGCTTCCCCGAACTCCTGCGGGATATCCGTGCCGAAGTGCCAGAGTGACGGCGTGAAGTCTTCCACAAGACGTTTCTTGTCACGGTCCTGCGCTATTACCGTGATGCGTTGGGTATCCAGTATTTTTCCCTTCTGCTTCAAAGTCACAGATACGTTGCCGAGATTGGTATAGAGTGATTTCAGCGGAACTTTGAAACTTGTCTGTGGCGCCGCGTCCGCACTGCCGCTTTCGAGGATACGTCCGGAAAAATCTTCCAAACTCCACTCAAGACTCATGCCGGGAGCAAAATCGCTGATGGAAACGGAGAGATCGGCTTCCTCGTCTTCTTTGTAGAAAAGTTTGTTGTCCTTGATGCCGGCGAGCACGGGACCTTGTTTCATGAATGTTTTTGCGGTATAATCAAGGGTTCTGCCGTTTCCGTCAAGAGCATGAAGCGCGAGAACATGCCTGCCGTTCATGTGCAGGGCAGGGAGGCTGACCGACACCGAATTGTTCCTGACAACGCTTTTGCCTGCTGCCTCTTTCTGTCCGTTTTTATCTGTAATTTCCCACATCACGGCAGTGCCGTCCGGCATTCCGGAGCACATTGCGTTCGCCATGCCGCCGGAAACAGTGACCGTGCCGAAACTCTGCGGCACTTTGCCCGCCGCGTAGTACATCATACGCGCAAGCCACGCTTTATTGAATGCCGCCCACGGGAAACGGCTGGATGCGTAAACATCGGAATCCTGGCGCATCTGAAAGAGATGATTGACATAAGAGGCCTGCGCCGTGACGACTCTGCCTTTTCCAGTCTTGCCCTCCCGTATATTGCAGAGCGGGTCATGGTTCCAGTTCGACCATGACGGCGGTCTGACATGGAATTCGACGGGAAGTCCCTGTTTCAGATAATGTGCCGGATCGACGGGCTGAGCACCGCCCGCCAGTGCCGCTAGATTTCCATAGGGAGCGGGAGCATTGAGGAGGAGGCCCGCGCCGTTCTGTACATTTTTGACAATGCGTTTGGCAAGCTCTTTGCCGATTTTTCCGGGAACTCCGCGTCCGCCGATCATATAAAGGTCGTAAGCGCCCTGATCCATCTTCGCAAAAATCGCTTTCGGGTCTTCATCCGTGTAATAGACGTCCGCATTGGTTCCGGTGGTGGTCAGCATGTCCGCTTTGACATTCAGTCCGGAGATGACTTCGCGCGGGTCCGTGAGCGACATCAGGCTGTCTCCGATGACAAGGACATTCAACGTTTCCGGAGATTTGCCGTATCTGTTTTCCGGAAGGCGGATTTCGGTTCCGGGGATGATTTTCTTGATTCCTGCGCGAGCGACCTTGCGGATTTCAAAGGAGGATATTTTTCCCTCGAACAGACTGATGTTCTCAACCTCGATCCCAGTCTCTTTCCCTCGTGTCCCGAGACGGTACAGAGCGAGCGTTACCGTCCCCTCCGCGGCTTTGAACGGCAGATAATATTCCTGAAACTCCTCCGTAAAGGGGATGCCCCATGCCACCGGGCCTCCCTCTTTGAATTTACCGTCGGGGGTTCTGGCAATCTGGATCGCGCCGAACGAACCTTCTTTTCCAATGCGCCTGCCGCGGACACGGAGCGTATATTCCCTGCCCGGTTTCAGGAGTCCGTCCACCCAGAGACCGTAGAAATGATAGGCGTTTCCCGTTGCGCGGATCAGCCAGATGTCCGAAAGTGGTGCAGTTTCGACCCTCTGAATGTCAGGATTCTTGAATTCCCTGCTGACAAAATCGAATCCGGGGTCGGGGAGGAGATTGACTTTCACTTTGTCCGATTGGCTGCGGACAACCGCCGCCGTTCCGCTGTCCGGAGTCATGACTGCGCCGTTCCATTGATCCGGCATATGATAGTTCGGAGAACCGTCAAGGACCGCGAACGAGCTTTGCTGTTCCTTTCCTTTCGGCATGTCGATATTGTAGCGGCAGACATTGAAGCGGACTGTCTGCGCCTGTGCCGGAGCTTTCAGCCCGATTGCCGGCAGCGGAATCGTGAGATTGGCATACCAGTGGTCTTTGCCGGAAACAATGCTTTTCCTGATTCCCGGCAGTTCTGTTTTGTTGCGGTTGACTCCGGTATGAAGCTGTCCGTTCTCGGAGACTGCAATCTGGTAATAAACATTTTTTGCAGGATCGGGCTGGATGAAGAATTCAAAGTTGTTGTCCTTGAAAAGACTGCGTTTGATATTCCTGTCCGCTTTCCAGGCAGGACGGGACCAGCCGCCGAGACTGAGATACAGATTATTATCGTCATAGAGCATTTGCGCGCGTGTTGTGAACGGCTCGACGGAAGCTTTGAGGGGATTGACGAATCCCGTCAGAGTATCCGCCTGCTTCCAGACCGCTTCAATCCGTTTGCCGTTGCTGTAGAACGGAATCTGAACCGTTTTCCTGATCTGTGGCAGTGTCTCCGCCGCGAATGCCGCCGTCAGCAGAAAGATTCCGCCTGCGATCAGCATTTTTTTCCATGATTGTTTCATGTCTGTCTTTTCTCCTTATGGTATATTTCAAGAAATTGTTTTTTATTCTTTTTTAATTGATCATCCGATGTATCGGGCATGTATTGTACGACATTCCTGATACCCGTTTGCTCTGCATCGCAGTAGTTTACTCCAGAGCCCATCCGGTTCTTCCTCCTCTTGCCCAGAGCGCCTGATCGACGAGCCCCGCCCGGTTGTAAAAGTCGGTCTTGCTGATACCCCGGTATCCTTTAACGGGAGCGATATTTCCGGAAAGATAACAGAGATTAGAAGCTGCGTTGTGCCTGAAAGTTGTCTGCGGACTCGCACAACTGCTTTGCGCCGGAGGGTCTGTAAGACAGTTGAGATACTGGACGAATCCATAGGTGAAGCAACCGACATTCTGATTATCGCAATCTCCTGCGTCGGCGAAAACATAGGCCTTTGAAGGTGTCGCCTGCCCCCTGAAATGCTTGATGTTCCGCGGATAATAAAGATTGCTGCCCATTGCTCCATTATAACGGATTTTATAATCGGAAACTCTGCCGTTATAATAGCCGAACTGTCCCTTTACCTCAAATTTTGCAGAATTGCAGTAGAATGCTTTCAGTGCATTTCTGCCCAGATATGGCTGGAGAACCCTGTCTGGATAGATGTAGGTGGTGGTGGAGGTTGGAAACCATCCCTTGTAATCATCCTGATAATTGGTCCATCCGAGGAAAAGCTGTTTCATATTGTTTTTGCAACTGATGTCATATGCCTTTTCCCTGGCCTTGTTCAGTGCCGGAAGGAGCATGCCTGCGAGAATCGCGATGATCGAGATTACAATGAGAAGCTCGATCAGAGTGAAAATTCTTATTTTCGTCCTGCGGAGCAGGAACATCGGACAGGGAACATGGCAGTCAGAGGGAACGGGAAAACAACGGAACAATCGAATGAAGAAAGAAAAAGCCGGGCCGGGTGCGGATTGAATTTGTCCTTCTTTACAAGTTTTCCTCATGAGAAATTCGATAAATGTGAAATTTTCCATGAAATTTTTCATCGTCATATTCCTTTCTCTGCCGGAGCAGATGCCGTTGAGTTTCTGATTACCAGTTTATGCGGAAAATATTCCAGATAAGGGACTGTGTCATTGCCGTCAATATGTTCCAGAAGAAGAGTCGTTGCACGTTGACCGATTTCAGAGAGATTTTCATCTATACTTGTGATTTCCGGACAGCAGGACATGCAGAATTTGAGGTTGCCGCGTCCCATGACGGAGATGTCCTCCGGCACCCGGATATTGCGTTTCTGAAGCCCCGTGATTACCTGCAAAGCAAGAAAATCCGTATTGCAGAAACATGCGGACGGCATTTTTCCGACCAGTCTGTCACAGAGAGAGTCAATGTTTGTTTTATCCGGATCACGCCAGAGAGCCTGATCGGCAAGTTGAATTCCTGCGTCTTCCGCGGCGTCTGCAAACCCTTTGAGCAAATTCTGGGAATACGCCGCCCAGGAATAATCCGAGGGCAGAGCGAAAGTGCGGTGCCCGAGGCTGTAAAGATACTCGAATGCGATGCGCCCGCCCTGAAGCGTATCGGATGAAATACGCAGGCATTGGCCGACGTCGGGACTGCCGCCGGCAATGACGAGGGGAATACGATGTTTTTTCAGCATGTCATGCAGAATGGAGAGAAACTCCGGCTCCGCGATGTCATAGATGATGACTCCCGCAAGGCACTGCCCGATACATTGTTTTGCAAGCATGGAGGCGTCCCGCTCCTGCTCAATAGGAATGATCTTGACAAAAAAATCTTTCTGCGAAGTCAGCTCGACAATGCCCTTGAGGAGACGTCCCGTGTATTCATTCTGGAGCCCCTGGGTAATGAAACCGATGACATTGTTTTTTCCCGTCCGGATCGCCCGTGCCAGCGCATTGTGCTGATATCCGAGTTCCTCCGCGGCTTTCAATACCTTGCGGCGCATTGCCGGGCGGAATTTCTCCGCGTTCGGACCTCCTGACAAGATCGCGGAAACAGCCGTCCGGCTGATTCCTAATTTCAGGGCAATGTCTTTCTGCGCTACCATGATTCAAAACCTTGGATTATTCAGATTATATTATTGTCACGTGATAATTAATTATAAATGAAAATCCTGTTTTGTCAAGAGGGCAAGATGAAAAAAACAAAGAAATTATCACGTGACAATTTCTTCAGGCTTCTCTACGGGACATTGATCCGGATGACTGAATTTTCCGCCGGAACATGCGCCGAAAGCTTATATTCCGGCGCACCGGTATGACGTTTATGCCTTGAAACAGTCTTCGTAGACTTCATTCAGCGACCAGCGGCCGGGAAGTTCCGGCTTCCGGCTGATCCATTTGCCGTTTGTGAAATCAGGGAAGGCAACAGGCATGCTGCCCATGGCGATCGACTGTTCGGAAAGACACGTTACACTCATCCATGCGGCGCAGTCATAAACGTCGATCGGCGTCACCGTCCGGTTGCGGACCGCATCGAAAAACGCCTGAAGCGCGAGAGAGTCCATGCCGCCATGCCCGCCGACCGGATTGTCGCGGTATTCCTGCCAGATCGGATGGTCATACTTTTCATAGAAGTCGGAAGTCCTGTTCCACTCGTGAACCAGATAGGGATTGCCGGCAACATCAATCTTTTCGTAACAGGGGCTGATGCCATGCACGTAAATGCCGTCCGTATCCTCCATCCAGATGCCTTTCGTTCCCTGCACCCTGCCGTCGCGTGAATACGGGCGCGGAAGCGAGACGCTGTGCGTCAAAGTGATTGTTTCTCCATTTGCGCACCGGATGACTGTCGTGATCACATCTCCTTCATTGAAGACATGGTTCCCCATGGTCCCCTTCCAGCCTTTTTCCTCTGCATATGCGGCGAAACCGCGCGCTTTGGAGGCTGTGGAGGTGAGGCTGAGAAAACGGTTGCCGCGATTGATCCGGAGAATCTTCGCCACGGGGCCGAGCCCGTGTGTCGGGTAAAGGTCGCAGTTACGACGCAGATTGTGAATCGCGCGTTCGTGTCCCTTTTCAATATCGCATGCCATTTCACTGAGGTCATGTTCATAACCGCAGGCGCAGTGAATCAGTTCTCCGAACATGCCTTTGCGGACCATGTTCAGGACAAGGAGTTCGTTGCGGCCGTAACAGCAGTTCTCAAGCATCATGCAGGACACGCCGGTTGATTCGGAAGCATGAACCAGCTGCCAGAGTTCCTCCGCGGACGCCGCGCCGCCGACCTCGATTCCTACATATTTTCCCATGCGCATGGCGTCACATGCAATCGGCAGATGCGAATTCCAGGAGGTCGGGACAAGCACCGCATCCACATTCCGGTCCGAGATCAGTTCACGGTAATCCTTGTAAACGGCGGGTTTCTTTGCGTTGTGGGTTTCGAAGATTCCCAGGATTTTTGCGATGCGCTCTTCCAGAACATCGCATACGGCGGTGACTTCGACACCGCCCTGTTCCGCCAAAATAAAAATCGAAGCCAGCAGGGTTTCCGTCCGCGGCCCCAGTCCGATCATTCCGATTCTGACCGTATTCCGTTCCTTCATTTTATCGACTCTCCCGTCTGTATGGATTGAAAAATCTGCAAACCATATAACATACATCCGTTTCGGGAAAAGCAAAGAGGAACGGCGGATTTTCTTTCCTTTGAAACAACGCTTTCCCTGATTTTCACCCGGTGCGGGATCAGTAGACTTCGTTCTTGCTGCTGACGCCGGAATAATCCGAAAGCCAGTGAAGCTCGATATCCTGTTCCACGTTCAGAGACTCAAGAATGTCCGCCTTGGAAATGACTCCGCTGATCGCTTTGCCCTCAATGACCGGCAGATGACTGATGTTGTGGCGCACCATGACGTTCATTACGTATTCGACGTCATCCTCGCAACTGGCGACGATCATCTGCCGCGTCATGAAGTCATCCACCTTGTCTTCATCGGGTTTTGACGTGTTTGCACTTACGGAACGGACGATATCGCTTTTTGTAACGATGCCGGTGAATTTGAGCGGTTCGGTATTTTTCTCAACAACCATGAGACACCCTGTGTTCATGCCCACCAGTTTTTTTGCCGCATCGCGGACCGTGGAGCCGGATTCGATGACGTAAAGTTTTTTGTCCTGTTTTTCTGCGAGAACTTTTTTCAGTTTCATATTTCACCCCCATTGTTTTGTCTGAGTACAAACTACAATGAATTTTCATTTTGTCAAGTGCTCCGGCAACAGTTTTCCGGTAAAAGGGATTGAAGCCGTGACAGGCGGAAATGAACTGCCTCATCACAACAAACAACCGGGTATCGGAAAACCAAAACAATGACGGGGGCTCGAAATAGTATGGTGCAGGTCGTTTTGCATCAGTTGGTTTCCGGCGGCGGTTCCACCTGTTACCGGACGGGAAGCGAAACTTCGAGAGCCGCCGGAAATGCGTAACCTCCGGGCGGAGATTTCGCGCTCCGCCGCGGAACTGTATTTTTCCGCTCCGGTGAAATTTCCCGATATCCCGTATGTTCTGTATCGGGAGTGATTCATTGCCGTATGTTTACAGATGATTCAGGAGTTTCCTGTCCAGTTCCGGTGCGTCAAGCGCATCGCCGAGCCGATCACGGAGTCGGGACAGCAGTGCCGGATTATTATGATATTCCAGTTTATTTCCTTTGAACATGGGTGCGAGGAGCGCTTTGACATAAGCGCTTCCTTTTCCGGGAGCGCTTGTCTCGACGCGTCTTTCCAGCAGTTTCATATAGTCGTAGTCGTCGATTCCTTCCCGTATGACCGCGAACCGTTGTGAGCTATGGAATGTGTCGCCTGGTTTTTGCGGAGGATAAACCAGTGTTGCGCTGCCGCAATTGTAGGTTTTTACCAGATCAGTCCATGGGTTTCGATTTGGCGAAGCATCGAATATCTGCCATATCAGCGCACCTTCCGCATTATTGAAATAAGCCAGCATTGGATAGAGACGCGCCTGAAAATATTCCGTGGGAGCCAGACTTGCCGGCCAGTTGTAAATCCAGAAGCGGGCTTTGGGAAGAGCCGCATGGAAAGCCGGGTTGAAAAAAGGCTGGAATGGGTCGCACCAGATATTTACCTCCGGATAATTGACGGCGAAATGGAGAGGCGCAGGCAGAAAGATTGTCATATCCGGCGATCCTGCACGAATGCTTTTCAGCAGCGAGCTCAGCTCCCGGATATTGTCATACCGGGGTTCGTCCCAGATATAGGCAAGAAACTCAGCCTGCGGAAATTTTTCTTTTACGTGATGCTGCATCTGTCTGGCGAAATCTGCTAGGTATCGTTTCCCTTCAGGACTGTTGTAAGCCACATTGCCGAATACACGGTCACGCCCTTTATAGAAACCGCCGGTGTCTCCGAAGAAATAAAGATACGGCATTGGAAAAATTCGCATGCCGTCCCGTTCAATCCTGCGCTGCACATAACGGTCGAACGCTTCAAAACCGGTAATGGTTAAACGTCCGTTTTTGAGTTTATATTCCGGCATCGGCAATGTTTGTCCTTGATTACCGTTGATCCGGTGAGCGCGCAGAATATCATGGATTGCATCAATTACCTCTGACGCCGGGCGTCGGTCAAATTTGCAGAATTCTTCGTAGCGTGCATAAAAGAAGGTTTTCAGTGTCGCTATATCCGGCAGTTCAAAAGAACGTACTTTCAATTCTAGCGGAATTTCATGCCTTTTCGCGCCTGTTTCGATAATAATCTTGCTGTTGTAAATCCCCTTTGCTGTATTTTTGGGGACGTCAATGGAGAGCAGAATCGGCGTATTGCATTTTCCCGGTGCTTTGAAGGTTGTCTCCCGGAAAAGCGGATCCGGTCTCATTCCAGCTTTCGGACCGGCGCTTGCAGGAATGTCAAGATAGCCGATACGCTGAAAACTGTATGCATCGCTTTCGATTCTTTTGCCGTTCGGTCCAATCAGCGGCAGACCAGAGATCCGTACATCATACAGGTCTGATTCCGGGTGGAGAATCAATTGCATGGACTCGCGTTCATTGGATGCGGCGCTCAGGCGGATTGCGGAGGTTCCGGGCAGTCCTTGCGGCATTTCTTTGCAGGGAGTCTGTACCTGAATGATGTCACTCCAGAGGCGGAGCCCCGGCATGGCTGGGAGTTCCCGCGCTGCATCATAACGTCCCGTGATTTCTTCACCCGGAATTTCCTGAAATGAAAAATCATCCAGAAAAGCACAAAGTTTTTCCCCGGAAGCTTGGATGCAGATGCGCATCCTTTTTGCTCCGGTACGCGGTATCTCGAAGCGCAGTTCAACCGGCAACCATTCCCCCTTGCGTATTGAGAAAGCGGAAAACTCTCTGACGTGACGCCAGACCTGATTGCCGTCCGCATTGTCAAAATAGAGATCAGTCACGATTGAACTTTGCGACGGAGAGTCATTATATACAAAATAACTGAGTCGGTAACGTTTCCCCTCGCTCACCGGGATTGCCGGGGGGAGGAGGCGAATATAGCCGCGCGGAATCTTATTGAAAATTGCCAGCGCATGTTTTCCGTTGTGGGTCATTTTGGTCTGTACCCGCATGCCTGTCGTGCCGTCCGTAATTGCCTGCCATGCCGGTTTCAGTGCGGTGTCGTAACGGAATTTCAGGGAGTTCCATGAGCAGTTGCCGCTTTCAAAACCCGGATCTGTGAAGAATTCAGATCCCGTAAGAACGACAGTCATGAAAAATCCGGATATGAGTATTGCTTTTTTGATCATACTGAACATTGTATTACCACCATTTCATTGTTAATTGTCCATCCATGATTCCGGGCAGATGACAGCGATCCCAGATATCGTCAAGACGTTTTCGCTCCAGACTCGTGACATTTCCTGCAAGGCAGAGTACGTTTGTCTGGTTCTGATGTCTTCGATAAACCGGATAGCTTGGCGCCGTTTCTCTTGGCCAGCTTTTTGACCAGACATCGAAACTGAATGGGGATATAAATGCCGGATTATGCCGGGTAGGCGGTGTGTCTGCGACATACATGAGCTCAGATGCAGTACCGAACATGGCAACGCGCCCGATCTTCTGTTCCTCTGTGACCGAATAACCGAACGTTGTCCAGTTGATGCCGTAAGTGGCTCCGTTCCAACTTGTTTGGGCATTCGGTTCACTTGGGCACATGAAGACTTTCAGATTGTCGATATTCTTGCCTTTCACGTAGTTGTTGGCAAAAAGCATTGCCTGCCAATGATGACCGTTGTTCCAAAACGATGATTTGTATCCCTGTGCCGCAGGACTGTAATCGTTATTGTCTTGCGCATAAAACTGCAGGATGAGTCCTGTTTGTTTCAGATTTGACTTGCAGACAATATTCTTGCTTTTTTCCCGTGCTTTATTCAGAGCCGGCAGCAGCATTGCCGCCAGAATCGCGATGATCGCTATCACGATGAGGAGCTCTATCAGGGTGAAAATCCGTATTTTCCCCCTGCGAAGTAAGAATCTCGAACAGGGAACACGGAAGGAAGAAGGAGCGGAAAGACAATTCAGCAATCGAATGAAGAAAGGAGAAGCGAGATTGGGCAGGAATTGGCGGGAGACCATTCCCGACCACGAAATATGAGCGATATTCGCATTGGATCCATGATCTCCGGCAGGCTGTGTTGAATCCTGATCCCCGGCACGAAACGGCCTCCCGAAGAGGACGGAGTCAATTCCCGTCCTGTCGCCGGACAACGATTGCGCTTTCTTCGGAAGACTGTTCCCGGTTGCAAAATACGATGCCTTAAAGCGGGAGAACTTTCTGTTCCGGTTATTCATACTGCTTTTCCTTTTGTTATTAAAAATTTAATGATTCAGTTTATTTCCCTGTCCTTATGTCATAATCCGGATTATGGTGCCGTAAATATCCTGGAACACAGATCCCGGAATGGAACTCAATTCCGTATTTATGCGATAATATCAGAAAAAATTCAATCAACTTAAGTGACGGAGAATACATCTTGCCACATGTCCCTGCCGCATGGAATACCGTGATTTTCTGGCTCCGTCCATTCCGGCGGGGCGTGTTGTAAACATTCTTCTCATGGTATGCTGCGGCATGTTTCATTTTCTGGCTCCAGTCTCCGGACAGATATTCGGATTGCGGTTCATGCAGGAACCTCGTTCGAGCAGCGTGGCACGGCTGGGACCGAATGTTTCAAGCGGACGGTGCAGCATCATATTTTCCAGTTGGCGGACTGCCTGCCGGGTAAATTCACGGATGGGCTGGACAAAAACAGTCAGGGGCGGAGAAAGATGCTGCGCGTAGGGTGGATCGTCAAACGCGACGAATGAAATATCATCGGGAATGAGAAGGTTCATTTCACGCATCAGATTATAGACCGGCGTAATATCATTGTGCTTGGCGAGCAGAAAGGCATCCGGATGATCCGGATGTTGGAGCAGGCTCCGCATTTCAGACACCCAGCAGTCGGAATAGTTTTCCGCCGGATGAATGATCCAGTCCGGGTCAACAGGAAGCCCGGAAGCATACATTGTCTTGCAATAACCGCGCTCACGTTCACGGACATCGGTCGAGGAATATTTGGGTCCGGACAGCATTCCTATCCGGCGGTATCCTCTTTGGATCAGATATTCCGTCGCCTGGCTGGATATCGCCTGATGATCTGTCCCGAACCCCAGATCGGAGAGTTCCGGAAAGGTGACTCCGATTGTGACAATCGGGAACTCATTGTCACGCAGCCGGCGGATTGCCGGTACAAATTTTTCCTGTACCGCGAGAACGATAATGCCGTCCAACTGATATTCACGGATTGTACTTGAATAAGTATCCGGATGACGCACAAGAGAAAGCAGATCAATTCCGGAGTTCTGATAATATTCATGGATGGCGGAAAGGACGCTTCCCGTGTAGTAATCTGAAATCAGTGCCGGTTCATGGCAGAGGATTCCGATGCGGTGCAGGCGGCTGTGATCCGCCAGATAAGTGCCGCTGCCGACTTTTCGCTCCAGAACGCCGCGCCGGACCAGCTCATTCAGACTGCGCCCTACAGTAACCGGTGCAATGCCGAAAAGTTCAGCCAGCAGGCGTTCACTGGGCAGCCGCGTTCCTGTCGGCACCGCGCGGTTTGTCAGATATGTTTCAATCTGGCGTGCAAGCTGGTTGTACTTCGGCTCTTTCGTGCCTTGGTCCAGCGATGGAGTCATGTCATCGAAAAGCATATACGTTTCCTTTCCGTATTTAATTATAATAAAAACTTTGAATTTGTCAATATGCTATATGATAATTTTTAAAAAATAATTACCATATTGCATTTTGGTATGTTTCCATGGAAACAGGAATGGCAATTGATGATTACAGCGTGAATTTCCTGTTTTCTGCTTCCTGTGCAATACGGATTGAAAACGTGATCGGAATATTGATGGAGAACGCTTCGTCGTTTTTCTCTGACGGTTTTACTGCACAAAAGAGGCGGATCTGATCCTTGCAGAATGCCAGTTGTGGACGCTCCAGGCGGAAAAAACGTTTTTTATGTCCGTTTTCGCAGGGAATGTTGCGGGAGAGAGCAATTCCCGCTTTTTCCCATGTGAGACCATCCTGTGATTCAAACAGGAGCAGTGCTTTCAGGAGCCCGGAGTAATTTCGCCCGTTGTCTTTCAGTATACAGAACAGACGTCCGTTTACCGTAAAGACAAAGGGGTCCTCGCCTGGGAAATCACAGCCGTCCACAGTGAAAAGTTTTCGCCGGACCGGAATAAAGGGGCCGAGAGGATTGTCCGCAAATGCCGCTCCGTGGCAGACCGGTCCGTAGAACGGTGCCGGATTTTCCTGCGCCACCCATTTGTAAATCATCAGAAAGCGTCCGTCAGGAAGACGGCAGACACTGGGATTGGATATCATAACCGCGTCTTTTTGCCTGATGACAGGCTTTTTCAGACGATGAAACGGTCCCTCCGGTTTCCGGCTCCAGGCGACTCCCGCCTGTTGATGATTGCGGTGATCCCACCAGTCGCCGCTGTCGCTGAAGTTTCCCATGTAATACAGATAATATCTGCCGTCGGATTTGAGAATCGCCGGGTTGTGCGTTACGTCACGGTCCCATGTATTGCGACAGCCGGAACCGGACAGAATCCATGATTGAAAACGGTAAGGCGAGGCAGGAGTTTCGGCACAGGCATAGCCGATCCGTGAGTGTGTCACCCATGCATCGAAACCATGTCTGCGTTCCCACGCCGAAAAGTAAAGATGACACTTTCCCCGCGTGTCCTGAATCATGCTGCCGCACCAGATCAGCCATTCCGGCAGTGAGAAAATGGATGTTTCTGTCAGGCGTCCAGCTTCCAATAGATATTTCATCTTCTGCTCCGCAGTTTGTGTTTCTGATGTCTGCCAGTCATTATAACAGAGGCGGGAACGTTTGTAAATGTCTGCTTTCGGATATTCTGTATCTGTTTCCAACATTTTACATTTGACTCTGCAAAAAAAGAGGTTAAATTCCTGATTATGCAGAATCAGTATTACAATCCGGAGATCAATATCCTCCTTTGCCGTTGCCGCAGGGTGCCGGTCACAGAGAATAGGTGGAAAAGAAGTTTTCTGCCTGACGGCTTCTGGCGCCTTTATTATCACCCGGAAAACCATGTGAAAATAATCTGCGGGGATACCCCTGTTCTGATTCCGGCAAGACAGCTTGTCCTGATTCCGCCGCGTACGAAATTATCTTACGGGATGAGCAGAGATTTCAAACAGTTCTATATTCATTTTCTGGCTGCGGTCCCCTATGATCGCTGTGAACCTGGAATGTATCCGATTGAAACAGATGCGGCAGTCAGTCTCTTGCTGGAGGAACTGATTCCGGAGGCGGAGAGAGGCGATTTTTCTCCGCCGTCCCGTGTTTTTTCGATGCGTCTGGAGGCGCTCTGCGGACTTGTGCTCAGCCGGATTCCGGAGAAGTGCCTGAATGCGGATGATCCCGGTCATGCCGTTCAGATTGCGATGCGGCATATGGATCAATTTTACGGTGAAAAACTGTCCAATCAGAAACTTGCCCGTATCAGCGGAATGGCGACGAACTCATTCATCCGTCTTTTCCGCTTGAAAACAGGAGTTGCTCCCCAGCGGTATCTGCGGGAGAAGCGGATTCTGCAGGCGGCGGTTTTGCTTCGCTATACCGACAGAAGCATTTCGGAAATTGCCGGTGAATGCGGATTTGCCACGCGTTATCATTTTTCCCGTGTTTTCAAACAGATCAAAGGATATGCTCCTGCGGAATTCCGCAAGCTCGATTTTTCCGCTGCGATATGAATGATTCGCTGTCAACTGGACAACATCGGTCTGTCTGCGCTTATTTCCACCACCCGGAACCATTCTTTTCATAGCGGAAGAGATATCCCATGTCAGCGATTCCGTCAGCCTCCGCCTGGCGACGGAATTGCCGCAGTTTTTCCAATGCTTCTGCAAAAGCTTTCCTGTTGACAGCAGACGGCTGTGCCTGTAACTTCTGCTGTGCGGTCAATGCTGCTAAAGTCAGTTCCGCATGAGTCAGTCCCGATTCCAGAAATGCGACCCGCCGTGTTGCCATGATATCGCTGTCGGCAGCATGAAGTGCAGCCTTGATTAAACGTCGTCCTTCCTGCATTGCTTCCGGCGGGAACATTGCGTTGCCGGCATTGAGCCAGTTCTTGAAACTGATGCGTCCCAGCTTCCCGGTTACTTTCTGCCAATGTGCGTCTGTCATGCTGTCGGATACTTTTTCCCAGTGGGTAAAGTAATCTTTTACCGCGGCTGCTGCCGGGCCGAATGCCGTATAATATTCGTCTAGGATTGTCTCGACCGTCAAATCCGGGCGGGAGTTGAGTCTGCCCATGGTGTAGAGACTGGGACCCTGTGTTGCCCATTGTCCGGTCAGACTGTCAAAATCACTGCCGATCATGCCGTGTTTCCATGCATGCCGGTATTCGTTGCCCAGCCGGACCGCATAGAATACCGGCAGATTATGTCCCACAAGCATTGAGTTTGGGCGCAGCACCAGGCGGACTCCGGCAGCACGCCAGCCGTCCCAGTCTTTGCGGGCGGCAGCCATCCGGTCTGCGGTGAACGGATAAAACGGCCAGCCGACGAAGGAGATAATGACTCGTTCATTGAGTTTTACCCGGAGCGGTGGCGCGGCATAATTGGCATAGGCGTAACCGAAAACCACCATGCCGGGTTTGATCTTATCCGCCGCAGCCTGTACTGTCAGATAAAATCTGGTCATCCGGTCGGAAAGCGATGGAGCCCCTTTGTCCGAACCGGCTCCGTCATTCGATCCGAGAGCTGGAAAACGATTGGCTAATGTCGGGATCACTCCTTTTCCCCAATATGGGTGGGTTGCAAAGCTTGCCTGCGGAGCGTCCCATGCCCTGCATTGAGGGCAGGTGCATAACGCCGGAGAGTCGTTTTCGCAGAGATTGATGACATTTTGCGGAGCGAATTCACTTTCCGACGGCGGCAACGCGGCTGTTGCTGCCTGATGATCGGCAAGAATCTGATGATGCAATGCCGGATTGGAAACACACAGCATGGCTCGTCCGGAAATGCCGCCCGGCAGTAATCCGCGCCGTCCGTCCGGCAACATGCTGAAATACTCCGGGTGAGTTTTTCCGAACCGGTTCCAATAGTCTTTGAAGCCATGTCCATAGCTGAGATCCTCCTCCAGGCAAAAGCGCTGACGGCACAGCCACCGGAGTTGAGCTTGCCGGAATCTTGCCGCGTTGTCCGGATTGTTCCAGCCTGCATTTCCCCAGTTTACCAGACGCAGGCGGGACTGCCGTAATTTCGGAACCGCGACCCGTTCTGTTTCGTCTAACCGGAAATTACGGAAAACCGGAATCGATTCTCCGAGTTCACCGGGCCAGAGCCAGCGTATCTTGAATTCCTTTTCCAGCAGGTCGTAAACGGCGATAACTGTCCCCGCCGATTTTCGCCAGGTACCAAGAAAATCAAGTCCTTTCAGCACATCACCAGGTTCGTCACGGCCAACCAGAAACAACCGGTTTCCGGTTTGTCTGATTTTTCCTGAAAACCGTCTCATTCTTTCAGTGGAAATTCCCGCATCGGCTGTTGCACGGCATCTGCCGATATAAATTCTGCCTTTCGGGAGCGAATGCCGCGAAGCCAGAACCGGCTCCGGAACAATTTGAAAATCGGTTGCACCGCTCCTGTTAAGATGATAGCGCAGTTCATCCGCCGCGAATCTCTCCGCCGGAAGTGGTTTTGCCGGGATTACAATGACACAGGCAGCTTTTCCTTCTTTGATAATATCCATCCCGGATACCGGCTGGGCAGAAGGCTGGAATCCGGTCAGAAGTGCGATTGCCATTCCGGTTATTCGATGATATTTTCTCATTTGCAATTATCCTTTGACAGCGATTTTCATATTATGGCTTGAGCTGGCTATTTTTCCAGAACATTCCAGAAGAGAAGCCGGTTGTTATTACCGTTGCCGTCCCATTTCCCGTCGATATAGTATTCCCGCCGGAGCTCTGTACTGCCGTCGGAATATACGACAGCGAATTCTTTTCCCTTGTGAGCGTAAGTCCCCGCAATTGTATAAACGTCTGTAGCCAACGCTGATCTTTTCTTATAGCGGCTGAGTTTCAACTGATAAGCAGTGGAGACCTTGCCGTTTTTTGTTCCGAATAACCCGCCGCGGTAGATATAGGATGTATTGCAGCCTTTGGCGAATTTGTTGGTCGGTGACTCGTATTGATAGTTCGGATTATTGATCGTAGGGCAGAAATATACTTTGGCGCTTTTTATGAGACCGGTTCCTCCGATGACGGGAGTCGGAGGCGGTCCGAAAAGCCGTCCAAGGTTGTCACATTCAAAAATATTTCTTGCTGAATAAAAAGGCCGATAGCTGAACTGCGGCTTGGAACTTACGGATGGATCGCAGTAAGTCGAGTATGGAAGCATATCGTCACTTTCATTGACGTACATTGCAATTCCCGTACCCAGCTGTTTCAGGTTATTCAGACATGCGATGGAATAGGCTTTTTCCCGTGCTTTGTTAAGCGCAGGCAGCAGCATTGCCGCGAGAATTGCGATGATCGCAATCACGATGAGGAGCTCGATCAGGGTGAAAATTCGTATTTTCACCTTGCGAAGTAAGAATATCGAACCGGAAACAGGGAAGGAAGAAGTAGAAAAACATTTGAACAATTGAAGGAAGAAAGGAAAAATAAGGCAGGGTGCGGATTGACACTGCCGGAATGAAACATCCTTTTTATAACTTTTCCTCATGAGGAGCTCGGTCAGGATGTAAATTCTTGTTTCCCCTCTGCGAAAGAAAAGTGATGAACTGGGGATTTTGAAGAAAAAAGCTGAAAGTCGGAACGGCTGTTCGAAAAAGGAGGGGCGGGAGGGGATGCAGGGCTTCTGTTTTTCAAGAGTTGCATGATGCGGAATTTGTGTCGACCCGGAACAAAAAGCACAGGCATGACGGTTTTTTGTGATCTGGGACTTGACCGGCGTGAGAAATCTGATTTGTTTCATCCTGATCTCCATTATCTGTTCAAATAAAGTTTGTGTATAGCATCCATGGTGATTTTCTGCACTTCTTCCGGAACTTCGTTATCATGTGCATAATAATAACACGCCAGATGGTCCGGCTGTGCCGATTTCAGGAAAGATTCCAGGTTTTCTGCAAATGTTTCATGCTGTGACGCCGGAAGAAGCATATTTTCAATCAGGGCGAATGTCCCGCAATGGTGCTCCGCACACTCTTTCAGGGTTCTCGCCCAGGTTTCCATAAGGTAGGGTTTATGCTTGGACGGAGTTTCATGAAAGTAACTCTGCAAAGACAATCCGCCGTCGAACCCGGCATAGTCGATTCCGGGAAGTCCGGCGCACAAACCGGTAAATTGAGGACTGGTATGGGGCATATTGAAGATTGAGACAATCAGTTCCGGGCGTATCTGCCGTGCGGCGGATGTCCAGTCTCCGATCAGTTCCGCGAAACTCCGGCAGATGTGTTCCTTGCCGTAACCTTCGCCAAGTGCGGCAACTGCGGCAGGATGGCGTGTCACGAAATCCGCTGCCTTCGGCTCATCCCAGATGATGCCGTCCACCTCGTAATCACGGATCAGCGTCCGGATGAATTCCAGACTCCATTCACGGAATTCCGGCGATTCGATACACGCGATGCCCGGATTTTCCGGCAGGCATGCCGAAGGATTTTCATGTAGCCATAAACTGCCCATGAGGGGGGCTCCGGCAAGGCGTCCGCCGATCCTGCTCGGAATGACGAAAACCTTGATTCCCGCCTGATGTGCAGCTGCAATCTGCATTTCGAATGTGCGTCTGGCATACCGCATTTCGCTTTCACTGAAGGAAAGAGCCACGGCGTCAAATCCAAGATCGCTCATTTCGCCGAAGCTTTTCGCCCACTGACGGGGAATGACGGTCCAGTTGCCGTAACTCAGGCAGTATGCGGTCAGCAGTTTTTTCCGGATCATAGATTTTTTCCCTGTTTTTGATTTTCGCTTTTCATGAAGTATATTTTATATTATATGCGATTTCAGGAATCTTGCAACAGGGAAAGCATGAAAAAATCAGTCACCACTATACAAAAATCGGTCAACAACCTGGAATACATTCCGAGGGTGTTCCGCAATCCGTTCAATGTGGAGCGCATCGGTTGTATCCAGGATAAGACCGAATTGATCGACCGGTATTTCATACTGCCCAGTGTGCTGTTCATTTTTGACGGGCATGGTTTTCTGGAGGAGAACGGCAGCCGTATGGAGCTGTGCGCTCCCTTTCTGATGTGGAACTGGCCCGGGGAGCGAAAGAAATATTGGCCGTCGCCCGTATGGAATGAGTTATACATCGGATTCAGGGAAGGCGCGGAGGAGGACCTGAGAAACTTTTTTGCGCCTGAGTTTTTCAGGCGGAACATTCGCATAATTCCGCGTCCTGCCGAGTGTATGCGCTATCTGACGGAACTGCAGAAGGCGATGAATTCCCCCGCTCTTCCGGGGGCGGCCGACCGGATCGACCAGTTGGCGACTCTGCTTCTGCTTGAAGCCGTCTATCCGCAGCAGGAGGAGCATCTGGACCGGAATGAAAAGGCCATCCTGAATATCACGGAATATATGCAGACTCATTTCAGGCAGGATATCGACTTGAATCAGCTTGCCGAAGAACACGGCTGGTCCTATTCGACTTTTCAACGTCAGTGGCACCGGAAATATTCCTGTTCGCCGCTCCAATACCTGCGCCGTCTCCGCAATTCGGAGGCGCTTTACCTTTTGCGTGAAAGCACTCTGACGATCGGTGATATTGCAAAGGAGCTGGGCTTCCGCAACCAGTTTTACTTTGCAAAATTTTTCCGGGATATGAACGGCATGCCGCCCTCGGAATTCAGAGAATGCCGGAGAACGGCGGTGCAATAGATTTTATCGTGGCATATTATCTGTCGGCTTTTTCCGCTGCCTGATCTTTTTTGTACTTTTCTATCTTGGCTTTCATGGAGAAGAAACGCTTATTGGGGACTCTGGCGTAAGCCGGATAGCGTCTGCGGATTTCCGGAGATACATTCTCCGGGATATACTGGAAACGTTTATACAGCCAGAGATATTGATCCGGCGCCATGCGGATGAATTCCTCTGTGATGTCCGTCAACGCCTGAATCAACTCCTCGTCGCTTTCATATTCCGCGGAGGGTCTGGGCAGCTCACGGAGAATCGCTTTGAATTTGCCTTCCGTCCGCAGAACGGTGCCGATGGCGACAAAACGGTTTCTGGATCTTGACAGCCCCGCCGGGGCGCGGCTTACCGGAACCGGAATCCCGAAGAGATTTACAAACACTCCGCCGTTGCGGATGCGCGTATTCTGGTCGATCAGAATACCGATCGTATAACCTTCGTCCAACGCCTTTTTCATGCTGCGCGCCGCACCTTTGGAATGGATGATGCGGACATCGCCGGAGACACGCCCGGCACTGATCAGCCGATCAAGATACGGATTACGGGCGGTTTTGACCACCGTTGCCATTTTATATTGGAAAAGCTGGGCGAGAACCCGTCCGGCGAACTCCCAGTTGCCCAGATGAGGCGTAACGAGAATCGCGCCTGTGCCGTTTTCCGTCATGCGGAGTCCTTTTTCCGCACATGCGCGGCAATCCGTCAGATCGACGATTTCTGCAAACTCCTGCGGATGAGCCGTTGCCCAGAAAAATTCGCAAAGAGTCCGGACCAGATTTTCCAGGCTTCTGCGGGCGATTTTCCTGATTTCCTTTTCACTTTTTTCGGGGAACGCCGCACGGATGTTGGTCCGGCACAGAGAACCGAATCCGGGGATGAAATAAAGGAGTCCGCCGAAAATGCGTCCCAGAGATGCAAACGAACGGTAAGGCAGAACCCCCATCAGCTTGAATGCTCCGAGGGCAAAGAGGTATTCGGCATAAGCCTTGATTTTCCGGAATATGTTCATGACACCCCCTCCTGCCGCATCAGCGGTTGAGGCGGCGTCTGCGCGGAACGGGACCGAGACACGGCGCCGAGCCGGTTTTATCAGTATAGATGCCGTTGGAGAACAACACGTCGCGCATGGCGGATGCGGCGATATTCTGCGCCAGATGGTTCATGTTTTCTTCGGGGCAGTTCCATGTTTCCGGCTCTTTGACAAGACGGAAAGTGAGGTCCGGCATGACATAAATCAAGCCCCACGAATCGGCGATTTCATTCGGCTTTACCGTATTTTCCGGAACCGCCAGATAAAGCTGGGAGGCGGTTTTTGCTGTCCGTATTTTGTCCAGACGGCTTCCATGATAGAGTGCGTATTCGAGCTCGTCAATACGTTTCAGGCACTGTTTGTAGGCTTTGTTGGAGCTTCTCTTGTAATCCCAGGAATCAAAATCGACAAACAAGGTGTCCATTTCCTTCAGATGCGGTTCCGTCCGGCGGATTTCCGCCTCAAGATTGCAACGTTCCAGCTTTGCCGCGGAAAGAAGCGCCGTCAGTTCACGCCGATTGGAGCAATCCATGGAAATGATATTCTCAAAACTGGTCTCGACGATCACTGTTTTCGTAACCCGGAGTATGCCGCGCCTGCTGGCCGGTTCAGACCAGAACGCCGCAGCGTCAGCCTGAAATTTTTTCAATCGCGTGGGAACGGACAATGCAAGCCCGGTGGGATTCAGCGCCGCAAGAAATGCGAGCGCCGCGCGTTTCAATGTCTGCGGAGTCAGCTCCTGCTTCTTTGCAGGGACGCGCTGTATGACTTCCACAACTTCCTCCGTCTTGCCGGCGGCGGGAGCTTCTTTTTCCTGCACCGCGGCAGGAGATCCGGAGACAGATTGAGCGGAGGCTTCCGCCGGAAGCGGCTGCGGTTCTTTCTCTGCCGCCTCTTCCACGGGAACATCCGCCCATTCTTCTTCATAATCCTCAAGCTCGACAACTTCGATCTCTTCCGGAGTTTCTTCTTCAAACACCGAGAGCAGATCATCGTTCAGGGACGCGTCCTCCGGGGTGTTTTCCTCACCCGATCCGAAATCGAAAAACATTTGAGTATTTTTCTTCAATTCAGACATCAGAACACGCCTCCCTTGCTTTGCGGATCAGTAATGATCAGTTATTTTCGCTGACATCAAGGTCGTCGAGAGCATCGCCGATGACTTTGCCCATATCGACGAGAGCCGCACCCGGCTTGAGAGCCGCGGAAACTTCTTCTCCCGCCGCCTTCAGGTCGTCTTCGGTGTAACCTTCTTCAAGAGCCTTGATGCTGAGCCCGATCCGACGTTCTTCCTTGTCGATCTTGATGACTCTGGCCTCGATCTCCTGACCGAGAGCGAGTTTGTCTTTGACTTTCTCAACGCGGTCTTTGCTGATCTGGGAGATGTGAACAAGTCCGTCGATCTTGTGAGAGAGCTCGATGAAAGCGCCGAACGCCGTGATCTTGGTGACTTTGCCCTTGACGACATCACCGATCTTGTAAAGGGTCTCGATGTTCGCCCACGGATCGTCTTCGGTCTGTTTGAGCCCGAGAGAGATTCTCTGCTGCTGCGGATCAATGTCGAGGATTACGGCATCCACTTCGTCGCCGACTTTGAGAACTTCGTTCGGGTTGTTGATCTTGCGTGTCCAGGACATATCGGAGACATGGATCATTCCGTCGATGTCGTTTTCAATTTCGACGAACGCACCGTAGCTGGTCATGTTGCGGACTTTGCCCTTGATGCGGCTGCCGGCAGGATATTTCTCCGCGAGGACTTCCCACGGATTGCGTGTTTTCTGGCGGAGTCCGAGAGAGATCTTCTTGCCTTCCTTGTCGATGTCGAGCACAACAGCTTCGACTTCTTCGCCGACGCTGACCACATCACCGGCTTTGGTGACGCGCTTGGTCCAGGACATTTCGGAGACATGGATCAGACCTTCGACCCCCTGTTCGATTTCGACGAATGCACCGTAAGGCATGATGTTGACAATACGTCCTTTGACGATGTTGCCGACGGCATATTTGGATTCGACTTCATCCCACGGGTTCTTGGATTTCTGTTTGAGTCCGAGAGAAACGCGCTCTTTCTCGAAGTCGATATCGAGGATCATGACTTCGATCTCCTGACCGAGTTCGAGCATTTCGGACGGATGGGAGATTCTGCCCCAGGACATATCTGTGATATGGAGAAGTCCGTCTACGCCGCCGAGATCGATGAACGCACCGAAATCGGTGATGTTCTTGACGATGCCCTTGCGGATCTGGCCGACTTCCATTTCCTTGAGAAGTGCGGATCTGCGATCCTTGCGGGACTCTTCGAGGAGCTCGCGTCTGGAAACGACGATATTCTTGCGGTCCTGATTGATCTTGAGGATCTTGAGGTCATATTCTTTGCCGATGAACTCGTCCATGTTCTTGACGGGGCCGATATCGATCTGGGAGCCGGGGAGGAACGCCTCGACGCCGTTGAGGTCGATGATGATACCGCCTTTGACACGGTGTTTCATGAGTCCCTTGATGATGCTGCCTTCGCCGTATTCGGATGTGATCTTTTCCCAGGACTTGATGAAGTTTGCCTTGGAGAGACTGATCTCAGGCATATTATTTTCATTCTCGATCGCTTCGAGGAAAACGTCCACATTGTCGCCGACCTGAGCTTCACTCCAGTTTCTGAATTCTGTGCTGGGGATAAAGCCTTCCGCCTTGTAGCCGATGTCTACGAGAGCACCGTCCTGTCTTTTCTCGACGATTTTGCCGGGAACGATGGAGCCCTCGGCGAAGTTGTTGCTTTTTTCGGTGCCGTTCAGCAGTTCGTCCATGGAGACATTGCTGCTCAGATCAACATAGCTTTTTGTGTTTTCTGTTGTCATTTTGTTGTTTTCTTTGTTTGGTTCCGTTACCTGGTAAGGAAACTCCCTGCGTACGGACACCGTGTCCGCACACACCTATGATTGAATGAATAACATATCCTCTTATCGGCAAGTTGTCAAGCTCTCTGCCGAGTTTTCAGGCATTTATCATGGATGAATGCCGGTCTGCCGTGATTTTCAACCTATGGTGTGTAGGTTGCCGTCACTGTTCCGATCATATTGCCGTGATTGTCGGATTTCACGGAATACTGCGGCTGCGCCCGGGCCGTGTCAGCGTTTTTCCCGACTGTGATATTGGCGGTATAGAGCACACGGCTTTTCCAGCGGAGGGTTCCTTCGACAAAAATCTTATATTTCCCGGGGGCGATGATTTTCCCGTCTTTTCCCTTGCAGTCCCAGGTATAGGTGAGTGTTCCCGAGACCGGTGTGGCGCCGGAGACGGCATCCAGTTCCGTTTTCGGCGTATTTGCCGCTCCGGAGCGCCTGACCCATGTGGGGACGCAGTCCTTGCGGACCGCATAACCGCCTTTTCCCGTGTAGCTTGTAACATAAAGTGTTTTGATGAACTGTCTGTTTGCATTTTCCACCCAGACTGCGAACTGGTTGCTGGCGATTCCGGATTGCCTGATGTAAGGGAATGAAATCTTTACAGACGGCGAGGCTTTCTTTTCCACGGCATCGGCAGAGATTGCAATTCCCGACATGACAAAGATTCCGGCGGCGAGAAAGAATTTCAGATCACGGATACATCGCATAAAGAACCTCCTTGTATAAGTTGGGATACTTTACAGTGATGCTTGTGTTCTGTCAACTTTTTTCCGGAGCAATGATACAGGCGGAAGCGAAAAAAGCTTAATTTTTTCAGATTTTGATTTGACAAAAAACAAAAGTTGAGTAAATTAAATACATCATCAGATTTCTGCCCGATGGTGTAATGGTAGCACAACTGATTCTGGTTCAGTTTGTCTTGGTTCGAGTCCAGGTCGGGCAGCCATTTCCTGTGTTAGTCGTAAAATTCTTGAACTCAATTTTGATTGTTTTGTCTTCCGTTGATCGTAACTCTGTCAATATAGGCTTAGGATAAGACGTTTTCTACTTTCTGAATCTTCTGGCATTTTCTGCAAGTAATCTGCCATAGTGAGCATTTCTTTGATGATACTTTCCATTACGTCTGTGATATTATTGTCTGCTCGATCTATTTCTGCCTTTATAAATTCTTTTTTTGCCTCTAGCCCCATGAGTTCTTCATTGGTCGATTGGAGGCGGTCATTAAACAAAGCTGAATTATCCTTTGAAATTATGCCTGAAAGAAAAATGTCATAGATTTTCTTCTGTTCTTTTCTGGCTTCTGCAATAGCAGGTTTTATCTCTTCCAATTCAGGAACATATAATTTTTTGCGTTCCTGCCGACAATGATTTAACCGATCTGCAAAACCTCGCAGGAAATGAATATCTGGCTTATGATTTTTCAGTTGCTCACATACTGCATTTTCAATTTCTATTGCAGGAACATTGTTTTTACACTTCCGAATTGGAACAACTGGCTCCTGTTTTGAATGGTATTGCTGTCGTTCCTTCACCGGTGAAAGTTTCTGATCCCCGGATCAGTTTTTCACATTGGAAAAATGCAGGAAAGGAGTGGTTGCTGGTTCTCAACGAGTCACCTTCCGTCATAATGGCTGAGTTCGATACTCCATATGGCAAAATCACGAGAAAACTGATTTCACAGGAAACGGCTGTCATTCAATTAAGATAGATGATTTCGCCACAGCTGCCGAATTTCCGTGATTCCCGGGAAAATAGAGATTCATATCCATATTTTTCCGGGATTTTTTGTCTGCCGTAATGGGAATACGGATATTCTGAAAATAAAAAAACTAATATTTATTTCTATCTATTATACGGCATATGATTCGTTTATGTCATTCTGTCTGCGGAAAAACCGAGTGATTCTTTAGTCTTTTGGTTTCTTATATGTGAATTGCATGATTGAAAGGCTTTTTTTGAAAGATGTCTTTTCCTGTGTTCCTGACATTTCAAATTATATGAGAAAAGCGGAGGGGGATTACCTGTATTGAAATCGTGCTTTTTTTATTTATGGATTCAGAGGAAATACAATTCTTTTCCATTGTAATAATGAGACGATATTTTATAGCGAAATGAATGGATTTTTTCTGAATTACTATTGAATATAAGCACTTTCCGTGTATTGTAAATAGCTGGAATTAATGATAAACTTAATTTCTCAAAAGTACAAATCATGATTCTTTTTACCTATGGGAATTAATTTGTACAAATTTTACGGGAAGTATTGTTTGGCTTACTCAACATAAAATTTGAAAATGCTGAAATTCATAAAGTCAATAAGACCGGCGGACAATGCCGGAAACACTTAACCGAATGAATATGGTATTGAGGTTATGAAGGGATGTTCACTCAAATTAAACTTGAGCTTATCGGATGGAAGGTCTGGCAGGATGACAGGCTTCAGATGGCGATTGTGGACCGGATTGTTCCCGGAATCGGGCGGAACTTTGCGCGGCCTTCTCCGTGGTGGGTAGCGGAAATTACCGGCAGGAGCCCGAAATACAGATATGCACGCTCATTTATCCAGCCGCATGTGGATTACACAATGGCTTCCGACTCTTTCAACAGGGGTGTTTTTGCGTATTATCTGGTGGAGTCGGGACGAATGTATGAAGTGAAGGAGAAAACTCCGGCGGAAGAGAATTTACGGTATTTCCTGACTGTTTCCGAGCATGGAGAAAAGATCAAATTGACGGAGGAAGAATTGAACCTATGTCTGGACAGAAACGTTTCATAGGGAAGAATGTCCTGGAGGCCGCCCGGGAAAGGGTTGCCTATGTCTTCGATTCTTTTCCTAAGGTTTATGTCAGTTTTTCCGGCGGCAAGGACAGCACGTGCATGCTGCATCTGGTGATGCATGAGGCGATCCGGCGGAAGCGCAAGGTCGGCATCCTGTTCATTGATCTGGAAGGGCAGTATAAACTTACGATTGACCATATCAGCGAATGCTGTAAACTGTATGCGGCTCATATCGAGTTGTTCTGGATCTGCCTGCCGCTGCATCTGCGCAATGCGGTTTCCCAGTTCGAACCGCACTGGATCTGCTGGGACAAGGACCGCAAGAATGACTGGATCCGCCCCCTGCCGGAACCGGCGATCTCGGATGAGAACTTTTTTCCGTTTTTCCACAAGGGAATGGAATTCGAGGAGTTTGTGCCGCTGTTCGGGAAATGGTATGGCGGCGACAGCCTGACCGCGTGTTTTGTAGGCATCCGCACAGCAGAGAGCCTGAGCCGTTTCTGTGCTATTACAATGCGGAGAAACTCTTATTTTCAGGATAAGAAATGGACGACATGGTGCGGTGGCAATCTTTATAATATTTACCCGATTTACGACTGGAGGACCGAAGATGACTGGACTTACCTCGGTAAATACAAACTGCCTTACAACCGGTTGTACGACCGGATGTACCAGGCGGGACTTTCGATTCATCAGATGCGGATTTGCCAGCCTTACGGGGACGACCAGAAAAAAGGGTTGTGGCTGTTTCATCTGATCGAGCCGGAAACGTGGTCCCGTGTGGTGGCGCGCGTGAATGGCGCGAATCAGGGAGCGCTTTACTGCAAGGAACACGGGAACATTACCGGCAACCTGAAGATCAGCAAACCGGAAGGACACACGTGGGAGAGTTTCTCGAAGCTTCTGCTGGCTTCCATGCCGCCGCGGACAAGGGAGCATTACGAGAACAAGATCAGTGTTTTTCTGAAATGGTATTCCACGCGAGGGTATCCCGACGGAATCCCCGACGAGGGCAGCATTACGGATAAGAAGACTCCAAGCTGGACGCGGATCGCCAAGGCTTTGCTGAGGAATGACTACTGGTGCAAAGGATTGTCGTTTTCGCAGACGAAGAGCGGGTCTTATGAAAAATATAAAAAACTTATGGCAAAGAGGAGGGAATTATGGAAAGAAATATGGGCTGGACTGCACAACACCCGGTGTCTCATGTGATCTGGGTGCCTGCCTCGGAGGTGCAGGCGAACGATTATAACCCGAATACGGTGGCTCCGCCTGAAATGGAGCTGCTGGAGCTGTCGATCAAGTCCGACGGCTTCACCCAGCCGATTGTATGCTGGCGTACCGAGGACCATTATGAGGTCATTGACGGATTTCACCGGCATCTTGTCGGGAAAAAGCTGGGCATGGAATATCTCCCGATTGTGATTGTGAATCAGGAACGCACAGACCGCAATGACCGGATTGCTTCCACGATCCGGCACAACCGTGCCCGCGGCAAGCATGAGATTGCCGCAATGAGCGATATCGTGATCGAATTGAAACGGCGCAACTGGAGCGACGTCAAGATCAGCCGCGAACTCGGAATGGAACCGGACGAGGTTCTGCGCCTTTCTCAGATATCCGGCCTTGCCGAAATGTTCGCCGACAAGGAATTCTCCGAAGCATGGGAGGCTGTCTGAACGCTTATTCCGAGCCGGTCAGCGGAATTTTATGGTGCAGAATGCAGGAGGTCAATTCGGGCAGGGAGTAGAGTGACATCCTGCTGATTTTGAACGGTTCCTGCGGCGTATGGAGGAAAAAGAGCTCCAGCAGTTCCTGTTCCGTCGGATGCTGGCGGAGCTTCAATGTGCAATGGGGGACAAAGGGGAAATCCGTGTGCCTGAACTTGATCCTGGAATTTGCCAGAGCATGGTGAAGTGCGGTAAAGGGAGCGGGGTCCTGGAATGCGAAATAATAGATGTCCGTATTCTGAAAACGCTCCACATGATCGAAAGTCGCCTCAAACGGAGCATATTGTGCGGCGACGCGGTCTATTTCTTCGCATATGAAACTGATTTCCTGTCCGGGAAGAATCGTGCCCACTCCGCAGGAACCCGTCAGCGTGACTTCCGCCGGCATCCGAGCCCGCTCCGTATCGAAGCGGCTCCGCAATGCCTGAATCTTTTCCTCCATCGGAGAGGGAATGTCCAGCACGATATAACTGGGATATTCAATGACCCCGTCCATAATTTCCCCAAACGGTTATTTGTTCAGCGCCTGAATGGACTTGCGCAGAATGTTCTCGCTGGACCGTTCATTTTCCGGCAGTTCAAGCGCAACTTCGTTGACCAGTTTCTGAACCTTCGGTCCCTGGAAACCAAGCTGGCCAAGTGCAAGAATCGCGTCTTCCACCTCTTTCAGTTTTGCCGGTTCGCCGTTCCTGTTGAGGAAAGGAGCCTCGGGCACAATCGCATCCACCTTGTCGCGGAGCTCCACGATCATGCGTTCCGCGGACTTCGGGCCGACGCCGCTGATCTTTTTCAGAGTCTTGAGGTCTCCGCCTGAAATTGCGGCGCAGAGTGATGTGATATTCATGCAGCTCATGATGTTGAGCGCGGTTTTGGCGCCGATGCCGTTGACCGTGATCAGCAGTTCGAAGGCGGACTGCTCCTGACGGGTTGCGAACCCGAACAGGATGATCGCATCCTCCCGGACGTGCATGTGCGTCAGAAGCGTAACCTCCTCTCCCGGTTGCGGCAGGGTATCGAACGTGCTCATCGGAATGAACGCGCGATAACCGACGCCACCGACATCCACCACCACTTCCGTAAAAGTGGAGGCAATCAGCTTTCCCCGAATCTGTGCAATCATAATCCGCCTCTCCCTGTTTTCAGTTCAGAACGATGTCCATGGAAATGTCACTGGATTTGACGGAGTGAGTCAGGGCGCCGGCGGAGATGAAATCGACTCCGGTTTTTGCCGCGGACGGAATGCGTGCGAGGGTGATGCCGCCGCTGGCTTCCAGTTTTGCGCGCCCGTTGACCCGCCTGACCGCTTCCGCCATCATCTCGTCGCTCATATTGTCCAGCAGAATGTATTCCGCCCTGGATTCCAGCGCTTCGTCAAGTTCACTCAGGGAATCGACCTCGACTTCGACTTCAAGGTTCGGATACTGTGCGCGGGCGCGCTCGACGGAACGTTTGATTCCTCCGGCGCCTTCGAGCCCCGCAAGTTCGCGGTGATTGTCCTTGATCATAACTCTGTCGAAAAGCCCGATGCGGTGGTTGAAGGCACCTCCGGTTGCGACGGCATACTTCTCAAGATTCCGCCAGCCCGGAGTGGTCTTGCGGGTGTCGAGAATCCGGCATTTCACTCCGGCGGCGTCCGCAGCATCCTGATAACGTTTTGACGCAGTCGCCACGCCGCAGAGCCTTTGCAGGAAGTTGAGCGCGGTGCGTTCGCCCGTCAGCAGTGCGCGCGCATTGCCTCTGACTTCCGCCATGATTGTGCCTCTGGGACAGAATTCGCCTTCGCGGACCAGTGTCTTCCATTCGAGTTCCGGGTCAATGGTTTTGAACAGGCGTTCTGCGACGGGGAGCCCGGCACAGACACAATCCTCTTTTGTGAGGAAGACCGCTTTCGCCTGTAGGTTTTCGGGAATGACTGAATTCGTCGTGGCGTCTCCGACGGTATCGAGATCCTCGCTCAATGCGAGCGAGATCAGAGCATCGGTTTGCTTCCAGTCGATTTGAGGTATGTCTTTCTTATCCATTGATTTTCTCCGTGGTTAAAAATTCCGATCCGGTTCTGATCGCGACGGCGCGCCCGGTCATAAGTTCATAGGATATGACGGCGTAATCAAGGCGGATGTCATGCTCGGTGACATTGAGGCGGGTCGGCATTCCCGTGCGGAATTTGCGGACTACATCCCTGATGTCGCGTCCGAGAATGGAGTTGTGCCCGCCTGCCATTCCCACATCGGAAAGAAACGCCGTTCCCTCCGGCAGGATGCGTCCGTCCGCGGTCTGCACATGGGTATGGGTCCCGATCACCGCCGTAACTCTGCCGTCGAGGAACCACGCCATCGCCGCTTTCTCGCTGGTCGCTTCGGCATGAAGATCCACAATGATGCACTTGACTGTCCGGGGAATCTGCGGCAGGATCTTTTCCACCGTCTCAAAAGGACAATATGCGCTCTCCTTCATGAAAACTTTGCCCATGAGCGAAATGACCGCGACTTCGCCGCCTGCGGGATTGCGGAATACGTTCCACCCTTTTCCCGGCTGCAGGGAGCTCAGATTCGCGGGGCGCACCAGATTTTTGACGGAAAGGATCTCTGTTTCAAAGTTTTTCTGATCCCACACGTGATCTCCCGCGGTCAATACATCGGCAATTTCCATGTCTTTGATACATGAGAGACTGAACCCCGCCCCGTTCGCGCTGTTTTCCCCGTTGACGATTGCAAAGGAACAGTGAAAACGCTGTTTCAGTTCCGGAGTCAGCAGGCGGACTGCGTTTCTTCCCCCCTTGCCGACGACATCACCAATAAAAAGTAAATTCAAAACAGGTCCGTTACCAGCCATTTTCCATCCCGCATTTTATTCGATATTTATGAAACCCCCGCCGTTTGCCGTATTGAAAAAATCAATAAACAGGCTATCTTTCACCATTTGCGGCGTGTGCTTTCCGTAAATTAGGAAATATAATATGAAAACACGTCTCTACAAACACAAATTGTGTAATTTATGATGAAAAAGAGTGGAAAGAACATCAGATGATGGAAAATGAGAGCGGTTCCGGCGACGAGAGGAGACAACCCGGCAGAATCAGGAACATCCTTTTTTCGCCGTTGGTGAAGACTCTGCTGAAAGCGGCGCTTGCCGCTGCAATCATCATTTTCCTGATCCATAAAGCGCCGGACGGGCTTCTTGAAACCTTGAAGAAAATGAATCCGGCATGGATTTGTTTTGCGCTTCTTCTCTATGCGCTTCATATCTTTGCGAACGCATGGCGCTGGTGGATTCTGCTGCGGGCGCAGAAGATCGACTGTTCCCTGATGCTTGCCGTGTCTCTGACCATGCAGTCTTTTTTCTTTTCGCTGGTCCTGCCCGGAGCGATCGGCGGCGATCTTGTCCGCGCCGGATTTCTTGCCGCGCACATTGAGAAGGGGCGTAAATTTGACGGGGCGTTTACGATTCTGATTGACCGCTTTACCGGTATGATCGGCATTTTTCTTGTGGCGCTCCTGATGCTTCCGTTCGTCTGGGAGTCGATTGCGGGGGTGAAGGGAATCATTGAAAAATTCATCTATGTCCTGCTTGCGGGGAGTGTCTGCGGGATTCTCGCGGCATTTGTCGTGTTCAAGCATAAGGCGCTGGAACGGATCGGGCTTTATTGCAGGATGAAGAATCTGGCGGACCGTTTCAGCGGCGGCCTTTACACGAAAATATCCGATGCGCTGGATTCTTACAATCATTGCAGGAAAGAGGTGGTGCTCTGCATCGTGACCAGTGTCGTGTTCGTAAATCTCGTGCTGGGACTGATGGCTTACTGCGTGGCGGTCGGCGTGAACGGGCAGGATACCCCGTTCGGTTCCACCCTTGCCGCGATTACGGTCGGCAATATTGCGGGGCTTCTCCCGACGACGCCCGCCGGACTTGGTGTCCGCGACATGTTCGTGATTCCGATTCTGAAAGGCGGCGGCATGAACGGTGACGCCGCGCTTGCCGTCTCGCTGGTCATCTCCGGCATTATCATCTGTTTTAATCTCCTCGGCGGCATTTTCTTCATTTTCACGCCGGTCGGGAAAAACAAAAAAGGGAACTGACTTTTTCAAAAGGAGATTTTCCATGATGCAGGAAAAACAAATAATGTCATACAGGGAAATGCGTTCCCGGCATCCCGTTGTTTCCAGAATATTGCTTCTTGGAATTCTTGTGAATCTTCTTTGTCTGATGGCGAGGCTTGGCTCCATTCCCCGGGAATACAATCAGGCGGCCGATCTGTGGTGCATTTATTCTTTTTTGACGATTTGTTACTGCGGTTTGAGCTGTTACATCATGTATCGGATGTGCCGGGGGAAAAAAATAATGCCTTTTTTTATCCTGTCATTTCCGGTCTTTTTTTTATTTTCCGGGATTCTCTTGCCGTCAGAGAGAAGTGCCATGTCTTTTGCCGAACAGCTCTCCTGTCAGGAGCATATGTTAACCATTCGGCTTGCGTGCCTTGCCTATGCGGAGGATCATGATGGCAACTATCCGTCTTCTCTCGAACTGCTGTGGAACCGTGATAATTCCTATTTGGAATATAAGGTTTTGCATTGTCCGGGGTATCAGGGACAGCGTCCGGGGCAGTGCGACTATCTGTATTACGGTGCCGGACTTGTCCAGGGAAAAGAGCCGGAACATTATCTGTTTCTGGAGGACAAGCCCGGTAATCATCTTCAAGAGCGCCGTTTTTCAAAATTTTACTTAATGGGAAACAATGATTACTGCTTTAAGAGACAGCATTAATTATTTTGCTAAAATATCTTTATTGCGGTTGCGAGGAGTGAATTTATATCCACGTTTTTCATTTACTCCATTAAAATAAGAATTTTTTTTCTTCTTAAAGTGTGGATATTTTTTTAGTCCGTCTTCATTGTTCATAATGTCATATTTATTTGGACTATAATTTGCAGGATTGCCAAGCAATTTTTGACCTCCTGATTCCCACGGATCAATATATATATATTTAGGATTATCTGTTCCTATACTAATTCTAATTAAATTGTGTTCTTTAAAATTAAAAATGGTTGAGTTAAGAGATTCTCCTAGAAGGGGAGGTCTCCTTATCCATTCAACAGCAAAAGAATTAATATTATCCATAAACCAATTTGCGACAAATTCTTCTAGGTTGTTATAAAGGACTTCTGACCAGTCACCGCATTCCATTTGCCCCTGCGTCGTTTTACTAAAAGGTATAGGGGAAATATATCCAAAAGAAACGGTAGAAATGATTTTTTTCCATAATGTATTAATTCCAGCTAATATATTGCCACTAATCCCCCCAATAGGTTGAATTTTAAATTTTCTATATAATTCTCGCCTAGTATCATATATAATATTTACAATTTCTACTGCTAATTCATATGCCTGCTGTTTTCCTGTTTCCGGTGATATTTTTTTGATAAGCTTTCCATTGTAAGCACAATAGTAATCAGTGTCTGGTATCATTTGCGTGAGTGCTGCAGTTAGGATTTTGATTTGTTCATATCTCCATTCTTCTAGTTTAAGTTCTACCTCTTCTGTAAATATCCCATGAAATTCTTTTGTTGATTCATTCATCAGACGATCATACATTTTGGGAACTTCTTTATTTATATATTCACGATATTCTTTTAGAATACGTTCTTTATCTATAAATTTACTATTCAATTCTTTTTGACGACGGAAAAATTTTTCTGCTCCTTGGCGTGAAACAGTTTTGATGTCATTTCGTATTCCGAACAGGAATTTTCTTTGTATTTTGCCAACCTCACAAGTATTTTTAGGGTTAAGTTCTGAAATGGAATTCAGAAGATTTTCTTCTGCTCTTTTAAGGATATCAAGAATTATTTTCTGCGCTTCAGGAGATTTTTCCAAAGTTGAAAGTTTTACAAAACCTTCATCTGTCTCCTGAAATGCAGTCTCTTTTTTCTTTGAGAGAATTGTGACTGCCTGCCTGCTTTTTATATCAAGCCCCTTGGAATTTGGATTAACAGTTGCCATGAATTCAATGTAATCTCTGAAAGAACATCCTGGCTTCAGTATCTTTTGAAATAAATGCAACCATTTTAGATTATTTTCTTCCATCATATTTATTTCCTTAAATTTTAGGAAAACTTCCGATAAAGGATACCGGAAGTTCTCATTTTCATTGCTTTAACATGAGGTGAATACAGTTAACTTGATGTTCCATGCTATGTGTTCAGGGTTCAATTTTATATTTTCAACACCGCGAATCATGAAGTGATACTCGTTAATGGAAAATAGTTGTCCATTCAGTGCGGGAGCAAACAGATCCCTTGTCTTTATCATGATCTTTTTGCTTTCTTCCGTTTTTCCCAGAATGTCAAAAAATTGGTCAATGACGATGACATCAATTATGACTTCACAGGTCACGCCGCCGTTCTTCATCAGAGTTTCACCGCCGCAGACCAGTGCCGCTGGATACCCTGTAAGATCTGGAACGGTATCTAGAAGTCGGCCAAAGATAATCTGATTTTCTACTACCCGAACCTCTTTTAGGATTCCGATTTGCTCAATCCGGTTTTTCACCGCCGACATGATTTCTGATACATCTGCGCTCATTTTTTTCTCCTTTTAAGTGATGCGCTTTTTTTGCAAAATTACCGAATGTAATTTTGCTTTCTAATAATCATGAAGCGTCAAACAAAAATACCGTTTTTTGGTTGTCATGATGGGAAAAAATAAGAAGGTGGAAGGCATTTTTAGAAATTAATAGTGAGACTTTGAATTCAGAATCCTATTCTCATAAGAAAAATGATTTTTTAGAATTTCAACTTTCTGTGTCAAAGAGATACAAGGAAAATCAGCATACTGTCAGCAGATTTCGCTGTAGCTTCATTTTCCTGTTTCCTGTGAAATGGAAAATTTTCCGTGAATTTTTCCGCGGGAAACTGTTTTCCGTGTGCATTTCCGCGAAAACGGGTTATATTCCCATGACAGTATTTCCAAAATCAATGATTTGAGGTGCATGAGAGTCATGGACAGCAGTAAAATACGCAGTCGCGTCTGGGTTGAAGTCAATCTGGACACGCTGGAGGAAAATTTCAATAAAATCAGAACCGCAGTCGATCCGGCAAAGGTGCTTGCCGTGCTCAAGGCAAATGCTTACGGGCTCGGAGTCGAAAAGATCGCGGAGCGCCTGAACCGTGCCGGAGCCGCCGGATTTTGCGTTGCGGAACTCAAAGAGGCGTTGCCGCTGATCCGTTTCGGCAAGCCTGTGCAGATTCTGGGCGGCGTATTGGATTATGAGATCCCGGAAGCTGTCGCCCATGGAATCATCCTCGGCATTACGGACATGGAGACCGCGAAAAAAATCAGCGCGGAGGCTGTCCGCCAGGGGAAAACCGCAGAGTGCCATTTCAAACTCGATACCGGCATGGGGCGTCTCGGCATTCTCGCGAAAGATGCCGTCGGACTCATTCCCGAAGTCCTGAAACTGCCGAATCTGGACTGCTGCGGCATCTATTCCCACTTTCCCGTGGCGTATCGCGGCGAGGACAACTTCAGCACGCATCAGGCGGATAAATTCTACCGGATTCTGGAAGCCATGCGCGAAAAAGGAATCTATTTCCGGAAGATTCACATGGCGAACAGCGACGGGATCAACAACTGTCCGTTCTCCTACCATTATCCGTTCAATTATGTCCGGACCGGGATCAATCTTCACGGCTCATTCGACAGCGAGGGACAGCGCACGCTGGATTTGAAATCGATTCTGACGCTGAAAACCCGTGTCGTTGCTGTGCGCAATATGCCTGCCGGGCATACGATCGGCTACGGGGGGACGTGCCGTCTGGTAAAGGATACGCGCGTCGGGACAATCTGTGCGGGGTATGCGGACGGCCTGCCGCTGAATCTTTCCAACCGCGGATATGTGGTGATCAAGGATCGCCTCTGCCCGATTCTCGGACGTCTTTCGATGGATTATACGACGGTTTCCCTGGATCAGTTCGAGGATGGCGAAGTCAAGCCAGGCGACGATGTGATCTGCCTCGGCGGAGAGGGCATGAACGCGGTTCCCGTGGAGAACTGGGCGCAGCTCAAGGGAACGCATCCCTACGATGTGATCTGTTCCTTCGGAACCCGTGTGGAACGGGTGTTTGTCAGCAAAGAATTCAATCATTCATAAAAACGGAGAGAGCCCTATGAACAGAACAGTAAAGACATTGGCGTTGTTGTTGATGTCCGCCGTACTTGGCATGACAACCGCGTGCATCAGCGTTACCTACGAGGGGGTCGAGGATTTGCCTCCGCTGCCTTCCGGTGCGAAAGTCGGAGTTTATTATGAGAAATCCCTGATTCCGGTTCCCGAATCGCAGTACACCAGAATCGGGGAAGTGACCGCGAGCGGGTCCACATCCAGCTTCACGCTGACGCAGATCAAGGCGCGTGTCGTCGAGGAGGCGAGGGAAAAGGGGGCAAACGGTGTTCTGATTCAGTCCGTGGACATGAAGAAAACCGGTGAAGTCCGCAGTGATCAGGTCAAAAACCTGAATGCGCCGACATGGACCACGGTGGACAATTCCGCGAGCAATATCACGCAGGAACGTGATATGCTGATCTACTCCAGCGGCAAGGACCCCGATATCCCGACCTACACGATCACGATCAAAGCCATGCTGTTCAGTATGCCGGAAGCCGCCCTGAAAGCTTCCGTGGAGAGAGCGCAGGGGGCTGACACGGAGAAGAAAGCTGAAAAGTGAGGCTCTTTTCCGCATCGGTGAAAAGCCGGGTGAAGACAGGAATTCTCCCCCGGTTTTTATTCGTATGCCCTGCTTCCATATCGCATAAGGATATATTTTCTGTAAAAAAGAGGAAAGCACCTGGCATACTTTCAGGATCGTATTAAATTTTATGGAAATACCGGTAAAACACAGGGAGAAGTTTCAGAATGAAAATTTATATCTTCGTCGATATCGAAGGGATCAGCGGAGTCAGCAACCGGAAATATATCAGCATGGACGAGGGCAGGCCTGATCTGGTCGCTCTGGCGCGCAAATACATGGCGGAGGATACCAACGCCTGCATTGAGGGATGCTTCCGGGGCGGGGCTTCCGAGGTGATTGTGAGGGACGGACACGGCGGAAGTTCCAATATGACCCGCGAGCAGATCGACCCGCGTGCGGATTTTATCGACGGCATGACGCCGGGAATCCGTTTTGCTGACATGGACGGCGCGGACGGTCTGATTCTGCTCGGCTATCATGCGATGGCTGGAACGGCGGGCGCGATTCTGGAGCATACTTACAGTTCCGTTGAAATCCAGAATGTCTGGCTGAACGGCAGAAAGGCGGGCGAGGTCGGGATTGATGCCGCGATTGCGGCGGAACATCAGGTGCCGGTAATTCTGGTTTCCGGCGATGACAAGGTCTGCGCCGAAGCAGAGGACTGGATACCGGGTGTCGTGACGTGCGAAGTGAAGAAAGGATTCAGCTCTTTCGGCGCACGTATGCCTTCCCTGGAAAAGACGCGTCAGTTGATTACTCGGAAAGCGGAGGAGGCGGTCCGCAAGGTGAAGCAGATCCCCTGCATCCGTCTGGAATATCCGGTGAAATACCGTGTGGAACTTGTCGAGCGCCGTCAGCCGAATCCGTGGGCGGAACGCATCGACGGCAGAACTTATGAAGTGGAGACGAATTCCGTGGAGCAGACACTTCTGGGCAAAGTCTGAAACATTGGATTTTTACTGTAAAAATATTCCCCTGTCATCGGGATTACCGGCGACAGGGGAATATTTGTTGTGGTTTGCCGTTATTCCGCTTTGAATTGCGCGCTGAATGAGATGTCTCCGCCGGGAGCGATCAGCGCCGGACGGTAGAAGGGTTCAAAGGTTGCCGCGAGCATATTGGCGGTATCCCAGACCGCGACTCCGGCGAACTGTTCCGCCGGGAGGAATGTTGCCTGCATGACGCCTTTTCCGGGGATGGCAAGACGGAAAAGATTGCCTTTGATTTTGAGCGTCGGGTTCTTGACGTTGAAAAGACGGCGCATGAGCTGCTCGGATGCCGGATCACAGTTCGCGCTGAGCAGGGTATAAGTGTTCGGGCGCTGGAATTTTCGTCCGTTGTTTTCGACCGTTCCCCTGTTCAGATTGTTCCATGCCGCCGGGATGAAGCACCAGCGGTAGCCGACATCATTCATGGCGACCGCCTGTGTATTATTCAGCTTCACCTCAAAAGTAACCTGTTTCAGATCGGAGGACAGGGAGATTGTCTTGATGATTTTCAGTCCGGCGAGCTGCGGATAACTGCGGACCGTCGTCGTGAATTCCGCCGTGACCTGCAATCCCTCCGTGGAAATCTTCTGGTCTGTGACGCGGTAGTTGCTGTTCACGACCATGCCGTTTTTTCCGGGTGTCCAGAATGCCGACTGTCCGAAGTTCGCACTGCATTGCGCCGTTCCGTCCACCGTCCAGGATTCCAGAGCCATGCCGCAGGGATTCAAGAGCAGGGTGTTTTTCCCGGAAACGACCTCCAGCATGGGCTTGCCGTTTTTTGTGACAGGCTTGCAGGAGAGTGCGCCGGAACTCATGCTTTTGAGTTCGCCGATGTCGTTTTCCGCATGGAGCGCCTTGTCGCGGGCGGCTTCCTCCTCGGCGGCGCACCGGTTCTCCTTCTGACAGCGTTCCAATTCCCTGCGCATCTCCGCGGAGGTTACGGTTGCCGCCGGAATCTTTGTCGCGGGGGCGATCTCGAAGAACGCCCAGCGCATGGCTCCGGCGTGAAGCAGAATCCCGTCCGCAAGCATTTTCCCCGTGAAGAATTTCCCCTGTTCCGGCACGAACTGACGGCGGAACGCCTTTTCCTGAACGGTATATTCCTGATCCGGTTTCAGCCCCGGAACGCGAAGCTGGAACACGACATCGCCTTTTTCCCAGAAGTTGCCGGCGGCGACAAGAATCCGCCCGTCCTTTTCAAATGCGGCGACCTGAAGCAGATCGCTTTTCCTGACATCCGGCAGGAATCTTGGTTCAATGTTTTCCACGGGAGCGGGAAACGGCGTCTGCGGGACAACGGTTACATCGTCTTTCTTTTTCCCGTTCATGACGATATCCTCATTCGCCGCGATCAAGGCATTGCTGTCCGCAAGCGCTTTCCAGAAGCGGTGATCGTAACCGCGCGGGAAGAAATAGAGAATCGAAGCATCGTAACCGGCAAGGAAAGAGCTGATCTGATCCATCGCCATGCCTTCGGGCTGTCCCAGCCCCGTCATATCGAGCTGGCTTCCGTGCGGCATCGCCATGAGCTTTGCACGTTTTGCCGGATTCGGGAAATGCTTCCGGTAGTCGCGGATGACACGCTGTGCCATCTCCCAGGTAAGCAGGTTCGCTCCTTTCGTGTAGGCGTAGGGCTGATCGGCAATGAACCAGACATAGGGACCCCACACATTCAGCCATTTCAGGTCTCCGGCATATTCATACGGCGTGAACTCCCACTGTTCGTTGAAATGATTCGGATAACGGATGATCTGATCCGTGCCGACCTCGGGACAGAAACCGACTTCCGCCGCGCCGAGCTTGAGACAGTCTTCATGCAGTGTTTTGACGAGCCGCCCGTGCTGCCAGGCGCGGAAACGGATCGCCTGATCCCGGTAAGGCATTCCCGGCTGCATCTGCGCGGGCCAGATCTCCTTCACCTTTTCCGGGGAAAGTTTTGCGAACTTCGCAAACTCCTCACGGCAGTTGTCGCAGAAACAGCCCTTGTTGACGAATGTGTAAGGTTCCCAGTTCGGTTGAAGACCGTCTTTTCCCGCAAGAGCGCCCTTGAGTTGCGGGAGGACGGTATCTTTGTAATACTGTGTCCGGTTGTAGACTGCCATCGGGCATGTCGCAAGAGCGGAATGGTTCATGACCGGCTTTCCATCCTTGTCCAGATAGTTGGAATCAGCGGGTTTTTTCTTTGCGTCCATGATCCCGATGCGGAATCCGTTGGCGATATTATAGCCTTCCGAAGTGATGAGGCGGATGCCGTTTTCGCGCAGTTGTTTTGCATATTCGGGTTTGACTCCGGCGGTCACGAGAGTGGAACCGGTCTTTCCGGCGAATTCTGCAAAACGCCGGTTTGCCTCCGGCTGCTGGAATATAATGTCATTTGTGACGGAACTGAAACCGGGATAGAATTGTTTCGGCGCCGGAGTTCTCGGCAGCGGGGGCATCATCTTCAGGGAAAACGTTTCGGGGGAGCTGACCATTTTTCCGTCTTCCGTGAGATAATAGCGGCAGTTGTTCCAGACCGTTCCCGCCGGAGCGTTGCCGGTCATCATGGCGCATGCGATATTCCAGCCATTGAAACCTTGCAGATTGCGGATGAGGCTGATAATCGCATCATTGACGCCAAGTTCCCATCGTTTCCATTGTTTGCCCCCGACAGTGATATCGGTGTTCCTGATTTCCTTTCCGAAATACAGGTTTGTTCCATTGACGGAGATTTCCGCCGGCAGTTCCAGATTCATTGTGACCCTGCCGACATTCAGCGTGCCTTTCGGCTGGTTGTTTTTGAACTTGAAAGCGATGACTCCAGGTTCACCGGAGGCGAGGGCGAACGTGTTGTCCAGAAGTTTCCCGGGAGCGAGTTCAACGGTAACGGGAGTCTTGACTGCGTCCAGTTTCACGAGTTTCAGGTTTCGTATCTGAATCCTGCCGCAGCCGTCCGCGCGGATTGAGATTGCAAGGTCGCGTGTTTTCGGCGGGGCTGTGAACTCATAACTGTAAGGATGCCACTGCGGACCTGCGCTGATTTTGCTGTAAATGTAATTCCGTGTTGTTTTGCCCCTTCCCGGGCGCGGATCGCTGCCGTCGTGGAAGTTCAGCAGAACCATCTGGTCGTAACGGTTCTGTCCGATGACCTGATTGCGGCTGTCGAATGCAAGCCGATAGGTTCCACCGTTTTCATCCGGCAGTTTCACGGTCTGGTTGAATGCAATCGTGAATTTGTCGGAAGCCTTTCCCATCAACTTTTCCAAGCCGATTCTGCGGTTCAGCTCCAAGGCTTTTTCTGCTTCCGTATTCACAATTCGTGCGGAAACATGGGGGTCGCACAGGTCATTGTATTTTTCCCGGTTTTCCTGTCCGAAAATCCAGATGCCGCTGTTCCAGCCATCGGCGGCGGAACGAACCAACGGAGCGGATAAATCACTGTTTTTCAAAAGATTTGTTTCCGTTCCTTTTGAGATATCAAAACGTTCTGCGGAAATTTTTTCCATTGGGAATGTGACTCCGCCTTTCTCAAACTCGAAGGCAAAAACCGCAGTAGAACACAACAGTGCCGGGAAAATAATATGCTGCAATATTTTTGTCATAAAAACTTTTGTCCCTGTTATTGATTCAGTCCTGCTCGTAAACCTGGACATCTTTGAAATTCAGTTCTCCAATGCCGTCAATCCTGACTACAAGTTCCAGCCAGTTTGCTTTTTCCGGGACTGTTACCACCTTGCTGACTTGTTTCCATTCGTCGCCTGCAGTATTCTGGAAAGATAAAACGCGCAACTCCCCGCGCGGAGCTTTGTCAAGAGACTGGTTTTCCGCACGTTCAATCGGATAGATCAGGAGATAACCTCGGGTGGCATCCGTGCCTTTCATACGATATTTGAAGCTGAAGACATAACTGCCTCCTTTTGCATGAGACAATTTGACCAATTTTTGGAAACCACCGGATACACAGGACGCAAGTTTTTTATCGCCTCCGCAGATTTTTTCCAGTTCCGGGCTTTTTGTGATAATTCCCATGCCATCGCGGATTTCCCACTTGACGCCTTTTTTTACCTCATCCCTCATTGCGTCATTCGGAACGCTGGGAGCGTGAATAAAGCAATAACCGGCTTTCCAGGCTGTTTCTTCTTTGGGATTTTCCACTTGTTTGAAGTCCCCGTTTACAACCAGATTTCCGGCATTCTGTGCGGCGGCACAGAGGGAACCGAGAATGAGCGTTGTCAACAATGCGGTGGTCATTTTTTTCATTTTCAAGATCCTTTCTTTTATGGTTTATTTTTTCTGTTTGGTTTTGATATCTCAATAAGGCGGATTGGGGAAATGACAAGAATTTAATGTATGGTTGCCAATGAATCAGTTACATTCATAACCTGAACAGTTGCCTCTTCCTCCCGCATGCCACGATGGTGCATTACTACACCCTTTCCAGTCTACATTTTCCGCCATTCTCAAATCGCCGAAATGCAGATTTTCCACGTTGCCGCCCAGACAGACAAAATTGGTGGATCTGTTATGCCTCCAAGTTTGATATGTCGCGGGAGATGTCGTAGATGCAGCAGGTCTGAAATGGAAATCTCCATTGCCGTTTGTATCAACCTTCAAAGCATTTCTGTCTCCGATGATGAATAGTTTGGAAGGTTGCGGGAAATTGACTGTTTTCAGAGAGGAATACCCGGATATAAATAAATTGTAGCCCAGTGTATTGAATTCCTTACCATTTTCAGAAGGATAATTTGATTCTGCCGGACACGCGAACTTTGATCTGCGGATGTTTCCGGTATTACTTCGCGAAATCGCGCCAATTCCGCGTTTATCCTTAATTTGAAGATAATCTGTTAACCCGTATCCCGCTTGATCTGTTGCAAAAAATGGCGCTACACCGACTGCCCAGCTTCCATATCCGGTATATCCAAGTTTACCTTGCATGCCTGTTCCGGAATTATAATATGCTGATATATAGCCATTATTATCATCAATATACATATTGACGGCTTTGCCGATATTGGAAAGATTATTGATACAGGCGATTCGTTGTGCCGTCAGTTTTGCTTTGTTCAATGCCGGCAGGAGCATTGCCGCCAGGATCGCAATGATCGCGATCACGATAAGGAGCTCGATCAGGGTGAAAATTCCCTTATCATACTTCATAATTGATTTCCTTTCCTGTATTTCTGCTGATATATTAATTTTCTCGTACTTTCCCGTTCGACAATGCGGTGTGGACTGGTGATAAAAGGAACCGGATGGCGTTTCCCGCAGATGATTTCCAGCAGATAACGAATTGCATTACGCCCGATCTCCATACTGTTGAAATCAATTGCGGAAAGCGTTGGATTCATGAAATTGCATCCGATTTGTCCGCCGATGGAAAGCACCGCGATGTCATCAGGTATTCTGATCTTCCGCGCACTGCAATATTCATATACATAAACTGCAAAGAAATCGGAAAAACATAACAGTGCACTCGGCGGCTGTTCCAGCCTTCTCATCAGGAAATCAATACCGCACAGGACCTGCTCCTTATGCAGGTGGTCATCCGTCAGATATAAAAGTCCGGTATCTTCATCCAGACCTGCCATGCGTACACATTGAAAATATTCTTCCAAAGTCACTCCGCGCATATCCTTTGAAGCAATGTGTGCCACACGCTGATGCCCCTGCCGGGCAAGATAACGCAAGCCATCCTCAATAACTTTGCGGAAGTCCACTCCCATTACATGAAATCCGGTTATATTCCGGTCTTTTCTTATTGCATGGGGCAGAAGAATGGGCAGTCCTGTTTTTCTGAATATCGGGAGCTGCGGCTCGTTTCCATTGAAATTATTGGCGAACCAGATAATTCCCTGAAAACCGCATTTGAGAATTCTTGTTGCGCTTTCGTCTTCAGACTGTGATAAGATAGATGGAGATGAGCAGAGCTCAATAGTTACATTCAAGGTCTCTGCCCCGATTTGAACGCCGGGAAAAATATAGTGAAAGGGATTGGATATGTCCTGTTCGTCATTCAGAACCAGAATCTTTGTCCGGGATTCTTCCGCATCGCGTATGAATGTGCCTTTTCCCTTGACCCGTTCGATCAGATTTTCCATCGCGAGCTGTTCCAGAACCGGACGCAATGTCTTGCGGGAGACGCCGAGCTCGGCGGAAAGCTCCACCTCTTTCGGCAGACGGCTTCCCGGAACGTAGACCCGTCTCTCGATCCGCTCTTTCAAAAGCTTGTAAATCTGTTCTTTTTTTGTACTCTGAATCATATACAGGTATCCGTCAGGTATCTTTACTATTTGCTATAAGTATCTATCAGGTATCCTCAATTGTCAAGGGGGGAAAACAGAAAAAATCGAATTTTTTTCGGAAAACAGGAGGCTGAAGAGCGGAAAATACCCGGAAACCGGGAGGGAACCGGCGCCGCAGCAAGTGTTTTCTGAATCCCTGCCGCTGTTATTTCTGGTATTTTTTCATATGCTTTCTGGTATCGGGCTTGATTTGGCATTTCTGCCGGATAAATTTTTCAGAAACAACCGGAAAGGATTTGATTATGAGCATCATAAAGGATTTTCCGCATCTTCTTCACGGCGGTGACTACAACCCCGATCAGTGGCTGAAGACTCCCGGCATTATCGACGACGATTTCAGGCTGATGGACGAGGCGCACTGCAACGCCTTTTCCATCGGCATTTTTTCCTGGTCGCAATATGAACCGGAAGAGGGAAAATTCGATTTTACATGGCTCGACGATATTATGGAGCGCTGCCGTGTCCACGGGAAGAAAGTTTTTCTGGCAACTCCGTCCGGCGCCCGCCCCGCATGGCTCGGACATAAATATCCGGAAACGAACCGCGTCAATGAAAAAGGCGAACGGATGCCGTGGGGCGGACGGGAGAACCACTGCTGGACCTCGCCGGTCATGCGCGAAAAACTGGCGGTGATCATACGCAGACTTGCGGAGCGCTATGCTTCTCATCCGGCGCTCGGCGGGTGGCATGTCAGCAATGAATACAACGGGGCGTGTTACTGCGGACTCTGCCGGAAGGAGTTTGTCGATTTCCTGAAACAGCGTTACGGATCTCTCGAAAGATTGAATGAAGTCTACTGGTCCGCTTTCTGGGGACACCGCTACTCCGCGTGGGAACAGGTGGACCCGAATGACCGTTCCATGGATCTGGCGCGTGTCGATTTTCTGCGGTTCAACACACAGCAGGTTGTGGACTTCATGCGTTTTGAGGTGGAGGCGCTGCGGGACTTTTCCGATGTGCCCGTCACCACCAATATGATGGGGGTATATGAAGGACTGGACTACTGGCGCATCGCGGATGTCTGCGATTTTATCGCGGATGACTGTTATCCCACGTGGTACAAGGGAGAAACGGAACGGACCGCCGCACAGTTCTCCATGGATCACGACATGCACTATTCGATGAAGGGCAAGCCGTTCCTGATGATGGAGTCCTGTCCCGGCATCCCGAATTACAAGCCTTACTGCAAAATGCGCCGCCCGCGGGAGTTCGAGCGTGAAATGCTCCTTGCGCTTGCCCACGGCGCCGACGGAACCATGTATTTTCAATGGCGGAAGGGGCGCGGCAACTGCGAAAAAATCCACGGCGCCGTGGTCGGGCATGACGGCACGGACAAAACCCTGATGTTTCAGCGCGTCGCCGGCTACGGGGCGCGGCTGGAGCGGATCGGTGAAATTGCGGACAGCGTGATCCGCCCTGAAATCGCGGTGATTTACGACTGGGAGTCCGTCTGGGCGCTGCACAATACGAAAGGATTTGGCGAACGGGGCGGTGATGTGCAGGAGCAGCAGATGATTGAAACGGCGAGGAAGCATTACCGGTCTCTCTGGACGCACAGTGTCCCGCTGGCTGTCATTGAAAGCACATGCGACTTTTCCAGATATAAAATACTGGTCGCGCCGATGCTGTTCATGATGAAGCCGGGAGTCATGGAGCGCCTGAGCCGTTTTGTGGAGGATGGCGGAATTCTGGTCATGACGTTTCTTTCGGCATACGTCGACGAGAACAATCTCTGTTTTTCCGGCGGCAATCCCGGAGGCGGGGAACTGCGCCGTCTTTTCGGTATCTGGAACGAGGACATCGACCTTTTCGAGCCGGAAACGGAACAGACTCTGCGGCTTGACGGATGGCAGTTGAGTGGAAGAAACGAGTTTCCGGTGGTCCGCCGCTGCGAGTATCTCCATGCGGAAGGCGCGGAGGTGCTCGGCGTCTACGGCAACGATTTCTACGCCGGTTCTCCGGCTCTTACGATGAACCGCCGCGGCAGGGGCAAGGCGTATTACATCGGAGCGGACACGAATCATGATTTTCTGGAATTGTTTTACGGAAAACTGCTTGAACAGAACGGAATTGAGCCGGTTCTGCCCGGACTGCCTTCCGCCGTCAAAGCCGCGCGGCGGGAGAAAGAGGGCGCCGCTTATTATTTTGTGCAGAATATGAGTGACGAGCCGCAGACTGTCCGCCTGCCGTATGAAATGGAGGATCTCTGGAACGGAATCTCCTCCGTGGACGCAATTACTCTGCCCCCGTGCGGAAGCGCGGTCCTGAAATCGAAATGATCTGCTCCGGAATGTTAGAACGGTGTCAGCTTTCAATGAGGAATTGATGTTCCTCATTGAAGCGCGGAGGTTTTCTCCTATAGTACGGATACTTCGTTAAATTATCATGAAAGGAAGTATCCGAATGAAAAAGTTCCTGGAGAAGAAACTGGTCCGGGTGAGATGCAAAAAGAACTATGCCGAAGCGCACTGTCATGTGATCATCGGGGAGGTCCTTGACGAGAATGAAGCGTATGTGGTGATCAAGGGCAAGGCGTTCCATTTCAATAAACTGGATGCGAATACCCAGCGGCAGCATATCATGGTGGGAGCGGTCTGCGTGAGAATTATCCCGTGGCACAACATCGAGGTGATTCACTGGATCGGCCCCCGGTGCGACTACAACGCGGATTTCCTGTTCGACGGCGACCACAATCTCGTACTGGACGACAAAAAGCACACGGTCATCTCCTTTGCCCGTGACAGCGAGTAAATCCGGTGCTGTCGAAAAAACACCCTCCTCCGGGGAATATCCGAAAGAGGGTGTTTTCACTGATTTCAGAAGATTATTTTGAGGATTTCACTTTGGCGTCGAAATGTTCGAGGAACGTCTTGGCTGTTGTCCCCGGGGCAAAGCCGCTCTCTTTCGCCAGAATACGCTCACTGTTGGGATCAATCACGACGACGGTCGGGAAGCTGTAAATGCTGTATTTCGCCGCGAGCGATTTATTCTGCGCCTGAAGTTCCTGTCCGAGCCTGGTATTGATCGGATAATCCGCATTGAAGAGAATGTATTTTTTCGAGGCTTCCTCAATAAAGCTTTTCTTCTTGAGGATATCCCGGTCAAGGCTGATGCACGGCTGGCACCAGTCGGAACCGGAGAAAACCATCAGGACCGGCAGCTTTTTTGCACGCCCTTCCTCTTTTGCCTTTTTGAAGTTGGTGCTCCAGCCTTCCGCAGCCATGAGCCCGGCGGACAGCAGCACTGCGAGTGCCGCAAGCATTGTTTTCATTGACGTCTTCATTCTGTCTTATCCCCCTTGGATTTTGTTTCTGTTGTTTGTTTCCATGTTTTATATGGATTGCGCGCCAGAAAGGAGTTGTAATATCCCGGCTGCCCGGTCACTTCCTCTCCCAGCCACGCTGGATGTTCAAATACGCTGTCTTCGGACGCCAGTTCCAGTTCCGCAAGAACGAGTCCCTGATTGTCTCCGAGAAATTCGTCGATCTCCCAGCGGTCGGCGCCGTTCATGACGATGTTCCGGTACTTTTCCACGACGGGCCCCTCGCAGAAATCATGGATCAGCGCGTTGGCATCGTCAAACGGAATCTCATACTCGTATTCGCTGCGGGTGCATCCCTGAACAGGCCCCTTGAGCGTCAGATAGCCCTTTTCTCCGGCGATCCGGACGCGGAGCACTCCGTTTTCCTGTTCCCGGAAATGAATGTAAGCCTGCCGGCAGAGCGTGCGGACCAGGACCCGGCTGCGCCATGAATCGTCTTTCAGCAGAAACTTGCGTTCGATTTCCGTTCCCATTGTTCCGGTCAGAACCAGCCTTTCTTGTTCAGCATATAGGTTTCATAAAACTTGTCATCAGGCGTCGTAAGGTAAATGATGCCCTCGATCAGTCCGATAATTCCCATGACTGTGCCTGCGAAACCGCATGTCAGGAGGGTTACAAGAAGCATGATGATCCCTTCGGTTGTATAACCGAGTATGAACTTGTGAATGCCGAAAGCACCCAGAATGATTCCGATGACTCCGGCAAGTATCTTTCTCTGATTGACTTCGGGAGGAACCTGATTCTCCATGACAATAACTCCTTTGTGTTGTTGAATACTATAAAGTTACTCCGCAATGACGGAAAGTCAATCTGAAATCAGGAATTTTTCGCAGGAAACTGAATTCCGGCGCCATATGTTCTGCCGGAAAAGATTGAAACAGGAATCTACAGCATGGAAATGGCGTCCACATCCACGTAGATTTCGACTGTCGGATGACGGACGGAGTAGATTTCGCGGCGCAGGACGCGGCGGAGCGGAGCCAGCCTGCCGTAGCGGAAAGTCGCCATGTAGCGGTATTTGCCCTTGACACGTTCGATTGGCGCGGGGGCGGGTTCGGAAACTATGGTTTCCGGGTCGATACAGGGCTGGATCTTTTCCATCAGAGCGGTTGCCGCCGCCATGATCTCCGCCGGGTCTTCCCCCCGGAAATGGACGATCATCATGTGTCCGAACGGCGGATATTTCAGTTCCTCGCGGACGGCGATCTCCTCCTGGTAAAAACCTTCGTAATCATGCTCCGCGGCGAACATGATCGGAGGATTGAACGGGGAACAGGTCTGCACGAGAACTTCCCCCTTGACTTCTCCGCGTCCGGCGCGCCCGGCAACCTGCGTGAGGAGCTGGAACGAACGTTCCGCCGCGCGGAAATCCGGCATGAACAGCCCCATGTCCGCATTTACGATCCCGACCAGCGTCACATTCGGGAAATGCAGCCCCTTGGCGATCATCTGGGTGCCGATCAGGATGTCCAGTTCGCCGCGCCGGAACTGTGACAATACCTTCGCATAGAGGCTCGGGCGCGTCATGCTGTCGGAATCCATGCGGGCGATCCGGGCGTTTTTGAACACCTCCAGGGAGATGTTTTCAATCCGTTCCGTTCCCGCGCCGGAGTAACGGATGTGCTCCGATCCGCAGTTCGGGCAGACGGACGGAGCCTCCACGGAGGAGGCGCACAGGTGGCAGGTCAGCATCTGCGTTTTGCGGTGGTAGGTGTAAGCCACGGAACAGTCCGGGCACATTGCGACATATCCGCAGAGGTCGCACGCCATCTGCCTTGCGTAACCCCGGCGGTTCAGGAAGATGATGCTCTGTTCCCCGCGCGCGATGCGTTCCCGCACCGCCTGCACCAGAAATTTGGAGAGAAACGGCAACTTGCCTTCCTCCGTGCCTTCCAGACGCATGTCGATGATCTTCACTTCCGGCATCAGGATGGAGGGATCGCTCCGTCTGGTAAGTTTGCAGAGCGTGTATTTCCCGGTTTTTGCGTTATAATACGACTCCATGGATGGCGTTGCGGAACCGAGGATCACGAGGGCGTTTTCGAGTTTTCCGCGCATGACCGCCACATCGCGCGCGTTGTAGCGTGGAGCTTCGGACTGTTTGTAGGAGGAGTCATGCTCCTCGTCCACGATGATCAGCGCGAGGTTGCGGAACGGCGCGAACAGCGCCGACCGCGCGCCGACCGCGATTCTGACCTTGCCGCGGTGCACTTTCATCCATTCGTCATACCGTTCGCCGTCGGTGAGCCCGCTGTGAAGCACGCTGACCATGTCCCCGAACCGTGCGCGGAACCGTTCGACGGTCTGCGGAGTCAGCGAGATTTCCGGGACAAGCACGATTGCCTCTTTTCCATTCTCGACCGCGCGCGCAATCGCCTGAAGGTAGACTTCGGTTTTTCCGCTTCCGGTTACGCCGTGGAGCAGAATCACATGCGGGTCTGCGGAGTCCGGGTGTTCCATGCGTTTGTAAATCAGGTTCAGCGCCTCCGCCTGTTCTCCGGTGGGCGTGAGCGGCTTTGTGCGGAGCAGTTCCGTACCGGCAAACGGATTGCGTTCCACGGCGCGGTCTTCGATTGAGACCAGTTCCAGCTTTACCAGTTCGTTCAGGACGGTTTTCGAGGCGCCGGATTCTGCGGCAAGGGTTTCCGCTTCGATTCCCGGATGGAGCATCAGGGCTTTCAGAATGGCGCATTTTCCCTTTGCCCGTGTATTCTTATTGATATAATCCGCGGCTTTCTGCATATCGTTCAGAAAGTAATAGGCCTTCGTCTTTGCCTTGATCTTGCCGCTCCTGACTGCTCCCGGAAGCAGAGTCCGGACCGCCAGTTCCCGCGCACAGCAGTAGTAATCCGCCATCCATTCCCCGATTTTCAGCAGGGATTCGGTCAGCGCCGGATGCTCCGTGCAGATCGAAAGCACCTCCTTGAGATCGTCGCGGTCCGAGGCGGAACCGACCGCCACGACGTAAGCCTGCCGTTCGCCGTCGCCGCGCCCGAAAGGAACGTTGACGCGCATTCCGGCTCTGACCTGTCCGCGGAGATGCTCCGGTATCCGGTAATCGAAGCTCCGGTTGAGCGAAAGGTTCAGGAGTATGCGGGCGATATTGGGCAAATCTTCCATAATTCTGCTGAAAACCGTCTTTCTTTCATTTGAGTAATCACTGTTCAGGAGCTATAATATAAAGCATACATGCGTAAATGAAAGAGACAAGACCGAAAAACAATCAATCTGACAGTTTCCCGGAGAAAATATGGATTCAGACTGCATAATTTTGAAAAACGAATGCCTGAAGGGGCTCTACCGGAGAATCGTCTTCTCCGCGCCCGATATCGCAAAACAGGCGCAGGCGGGACAGTTTGTCCACGTCAGAATCACGGCGATGCGGGACCGCATCCTGCGCCGCCCGTTCAGCATCAGCGATGCCGATCCCGAGGCGGGGACGCTGACGCTGGTTTATAAGATCGTCGGGCACGGAACGGAGGAGCTCAGCCGCATGCGTCCCGGCGAGCGCTGTCTGATTCTTGGACCTCTGGGCAGGCCTTACTCCGCACCGCGGAAAGGGATCAGACCCATTCTCGTTGCCGGGGGCTACGGTTCGGCGGCGACTTATCTGCTGGCGAAACGGTGTCCGGAAAAGGGCGTCTTGCTTCTCGGCGCTCGCTCGGACGCCGATCTGATTCTCATTGACGACTATGAGAGGCTCGGTTTCGAGGTGCGGATCGCCACCAATGACGGAACGGTCGGGCACAGGGGATTCGTGACGGAGCTTCTGGAGGATGCGCTTGCCGCCGACAGGAAGGCATGTTTCGTATATGGCTGCGGGCCTGAGCCCATGCTTCTGGCGCTGGGGAAAAAGGCGCTGTCGCTCGGCGTCGGCGCGGAATTGAGCCTTGATCAGCATATGTGCTGCGGCGTCGGCGCGTGTTTCGCGTGCGTCGTAAAGATCAGGGATGTCGAGTCGCCGGATGGCTGGCGCTATTCGAGAAGCTGCAAGGAAGGACCCGTTTACAACGCAGAAGAGGTTTACTATGGCTGATTTGAGAGTCGATCTGGGCAGAATACAGTTGAAGAATCCCGTCATGACCGCTTCCGGCACGTTCGGTTACGGCGCGGAGTATGAGGAGTTTTTCCCGGTGTCGGAGCTGGGGGCGGTCGTCGTGAAAGGCGTTGCCCCGTGGCAGTCCCACGGCAATCCGACTCCCCGCGTGGCGGAGGTTACATCCGGTATGCTGAATGCGATCGGGCTTCAGGGACCCGGCATCGACAGGTTCCTGCACGATGAACACTATATGCCGTTTCTCCGCAAGTCCGGCGCGACGACGATTGTCAATATCTGGGGAAAAAAGATTGAGGACTACTGCGAAGTCGCGCGCCGCCTTGACGAAGATTCCGAAGGGATCGCCGCACTGGAAATCAATGTTTCCTGCCCGAATGTCAAGGAAGGCGGCATCGCATTCGGAACCGATACGGAAATGATGGGCAAGGTCGTTTCCGCGGTCAGAAAGGCGACCGGACTGCCGCTGATCACGAAATTGAGCCCGAACGTGACGAAGATCGCGGATTTTGCGAAAGCCGCCGAGGACGCGGGGAGCGATATGATTTCCCTGATCAATACGATTCCCGCGATGGCGATCGACATTGAAACGTTCCGTCCGAAAATTGCCAACGTCACAGGCGGATTTTCCGGTCCGGCGATCAAGCCGATTGCCGTGAGAATGGTCTATGAGGCGGCGCACGCGGTCAGGATTCCGGTCATCGGCATGGGCGGCATCACGACGGGCGAGGATGCGGTTGAATTTTTCCTTGCCGGAGCGAAAGCGGTTGCCGTCGGCACCGCGATATTTGCCGATCCGATGGCGCCGGTCAAGGTGATCAAAGGCATCAACGATTATCTCGACCGCAAAGGCTTCAAGTCGGTCAACGACATCATCGGGCTGTTCGGCAGATAAGAACCGGGGCTGTTTTCCGGCGGCGGGTATTTTCACCGTTCCGGAAACAGCACGGTTCCGGATTTGCAATTGAAAAGAGGCATGATATATTTTCGGCTTCAATGAGGAGAAACCGCATGTTGAATGAACAGGAGGTCAAGGCCGCATACTGCGAGCTTGCCCCGAAGCTGACGAATTATCTGGTCGCGAACGGACTCGAATATACTGTCGCATGTGATATCGTTCAGGAAACTTTTATCCGGCTTTGGAAAAAGAGCGGAGAACTTTCGGCGACAGACTCGATTTCCGGTTTTGTCTTCGCCGTTGCAAGAAATCTGCGGACAGACTATTACCGTCGCAGCAAATTCATGATTTATCAGGATGAAATCGCGGATGAGGATGCGGGCATGACCGATCCTGCCGCAAAAAATACATCCGCCGACCTTGTCTATCTGCGGAAACGTCTTCAGGATGCAATCGCGCAGCTTCCGGAGGACATGCGAACCGCCTATACTCTGTTTCAGATTGCCAGACGTTCCATCAGGGAGATCGCGGAGCTGACCGGCGCTTCGGAGTCTCTTGTCAAAGTACGGATTCACCGCGCCAAAGGAAAACTTCAGGAGCTGCTTGAAGATTTAAGAAAAAGCGGAGAAATCTGATTTTTCCTGTAACCTTTTTCCGTTCTCTCCGTTTTCAGGACAGAAACAGCCTGAAACATCAATCTCAAAAACAAGGAGACGGCACCATGAACAAGGAAAACAGAAATCTCGTCAATCTGGATGACAATGAACTCGACAACATCGTCGGCGGGCTTCACTACTATGTGGATAAGAGCCACCCCGTGACCGGAAACAATGGCAAGCTCTGTTACAGAATGTATTCCTGCAGCAAACAGATTTCCGGTGACTGGCAGAACCTTTTCAATGGAAAAGGCGCATCCAGAATAGAGGCGCATATCTCCATCAGCCAGAAACTGATCCCCATTGAAAAATATGCGGCGTTCTGCGAACATTACAAAGATAAGCATACGTTCCATGAGTGCTGATACGAAGCTGCCGGCGTAGAAATAAAGTAAAAAAATGGATTCTTGATGTAATTTCCCCAAATCATAAACGTTTTCAGGCTAGAAACCCAAAAGCAGAAAAAGGAGACGGCACCATGAACAAGGAAAACAGAAATCTCGTCAATCTGGATGACAATGAACTCGACAACATCGTCGGCGGGGCTTTCAACCAGAATTTCATCGCACAGTATAACCTGAAGACTCTGACGGGGAAAAGCGGTGCCCAGGGACTGATCGCCAAATCCGTCTGCTTCCAAAGTTCCACCGACGGTTTCAGCGGCATGAGTTCACAGGGACCGTGTTCCGAAAAAAGACTTCAGTCCCTTGTCGGCAACCCGAATCTGAAGTCTCTTGAAATTCAGAACAACAAAGGGGAGTGGATTTCTTTCACAAGAGATCAGTTGGGAACTCTTCTGAAAGGCTGAATTGCCTGAACAGTTTCCGAATCCAGACGGCATTCCGGACAACGATGCGTTCCGGAATGCCGCCTGTTGTAAAAACACTGCAACGGAATTATATTATGCGGACAGATGCCGGTACATCGGTATTTCCAGAAGAATTTTTTGAATGGAGAACGTCATGGCAGGAAAGATTGCTTTTTCGGAGAAAGCCATCGAACAGATGAACCGCGGGACGCAGAGTCATGCGCTGACGAGTGTGAAAGCTCGCTGGACGTGGTTTCTGCTCGGTTCCATTTCCCTGTTTTTCGGCGCAATGATCTTCTGGGGATTTTACGGCAGTATGGTGGAGAGTGTCACCGGAGTCGGGATTACCCTTCTGAGCGGCGGAGTCCATCCGATCATCGCCGGAGGAAACGGGAAGCTCTCCCATTTGAACATTCAGGCAGGGGCAGAGGTTACTTCCGAACAGATCATCGGGCAGATCTACAATCCGGAGATGTTGTTCAACGTCAGAAAACTGGAATCGGAATACAATCTGCTACGCTCGGAAGTTGAATTCCTGAAACAGGGGACGGAACGTCTCACTGCTCAGAAGCTGGAGATGGACCGGGAAAAGAAAAAGCATCTGGAGCGTCTGACCGCCCAGCAGGAGAAAAGCCGGAAAAGAGCCGCGGATATCGTGGATATTTATTCCCGCCTGACCAATGTGGGCGCCGCTTCCAAAGTTTCTTACTACCAGACTCTGGATCAGATGGTGCAGACGGAGAGTTCTTTTCTTTCGACATTGTTCCAGTCCATGGAGACCGACATTTCCCAGCAGGACCGGATCTGGCAGCAGGAGCAGAAGCTTCTGGAGCTGAAACAGCAGTTGGAACAGAAAAAACAGGATCTGGATCTTGCGCAGAAACTCTATCGCGAGGCATACTGGATCACTCCGGATTTCGACGGGCAGGTGCTTGAAGTCTTCAAAGAAGAAGGGGCGTTCGTGCAGAACGGGGAAAAGATTGCGCTGGTGGCGTCCAGCCTCGACGAGGGAATGTATCTGGCGGCATTCGTCCCGCCGGATAAAGGCAAGAAAATCCGTAATGGGATGAGTGCGTTCTTTTCTCCCGCTGCCGCTCCCGCCGCCGAGTATGGTTATCTGAAATGCGTGGTGCGCGAGGTCAGCAAAGTTCCGGTCAATGCGGAAACGGTTCAGGCGGAACTGATGAATGCCTCCCTGACGCAGATGATCGCGGGGCAGTCCGCCGTCATCAGGGTTGTCCTTGAGATTCTCCCCGATCCGAAATCGCCGAGCGGCTACCGCTGGACCAGCCGGAAGGGATATCCCCGCAAGATCGTCAACGGAATGCTGGGGGAGGTTATCATCAATACCTCCTACCGCGCTCCGGTGTCTTATGTAATTCCCGCCCTCCGGGAGCTCATGAACCGGAAACAAGTCAAAAAGAAACCGTCTGACGAATGAATTTATCCCGAATGATTCCCTCTTTTCTGCGCCCGGCAAGAAAGAAAACTCCGACCATGCTTCAAATGGAGGCGACGGAGTGCGGCGCCGCGTCGCTGGGGATGATTCTTGCCTATTACGGACGGTATGAGCCTCTTGAAAAACTCCGTGCGGAATGCGGCGTCTCGCGGAACGGAAGCAAAGCGTCCCTGATTCTGAAAGCCGCCCGCGGGTATCACCTTGACGCTAAAGGCTACCGCGTTCTGACGGAACATCTGGACGAGCTGGAAGGACCGTTGATTCTGTTCTGGAACTTCGAGCACTTCGTGGTTTACGAGGGACACTCGCGCAACGGGAAGTATTTTTATCTGAACGACCCCGCCACTGGCCCCCGCGTCGTGGACCGGGAACTTTTTGAAAAGTCCTATACCGGCGTGGCTCTGGAGTTCAGGAAAACGCCGGAATTCCGCAAGGGCGGGAGGCCGTTAAGTGTGTTCCGGGCAATGATCCCGATGATTTCGGGTATGAAGAGCGTGATGGCGGCAGTGGTCTGGGGCGGACTTCTCCTTGTGATTCCGGGGATTACGGTTCCGGCGCTGATGCAGATTTTCGTAGACCGGATTCTGCCGGGGAAAAGCGAGTGGCTGGTGCCGGTCCTGCTGCTGTTCATTCTGACGATTCTGCTTCAGACGGTGCTCAGCTGGCTGGTGTCTCTGGCTCTGCGTCGCGGGGAGCTTCAGCTGGCGGTCAACAAAACCATGGAGATGATGAACTTCCTGTTCCGTCTGCCGATGGGCTTTTTCCTCCAGCGTTCCAACGGCGATGTCCAGACACGGGTCGGCTTGAATTCTTCCGTTGCGAATGCCGCATTCGGAAAATTCGCGGATAACATCGTCAAGTTTTTTACGGCGCTGTTTTTCCTGATTCTGATGTTTCAGTTCAGCCCGCTGCTTTCTTTTGTTTCGCTCGGTTTTCTTCTGCTGGATCTTCTTTTCCTGTGGATCGTCAACAAACGCCGCCAGATTCTGAATCAGAGTCTGATGATGGTTCAGACCAGAATGCTCAGTTCCGTGATGTCGGGAGTGTCCATGATGGAGAACCTGCGTGCCGCCGGGCGGGAGGATTCCGTTTTCCTGCAATGGACCGGGCAGCTTGCGGACCTGAACCGGAAGCAGTTGGAATTTCAGGTTTCCGTTACCTATTTCAATCTGTTGCCTTCCTTTTTGAATGCGGTGGGCAATGTGCTGATTCTGTGTGTCGGCGCCTGGCTGATCATGAACGGCGATCTGACTCTGGGCGGCATGTTTGCGTTCCAGACACTGACCGCGAGTTTCACCGCCCCGTTTACGGCATTGATGATGTCGGGAGCGGAGCTTCAGACTATGAAAGCCGATGTGGAGCGCATCAACGACGTTTATAAATATGAACCGGAGAAAAGTTTCCGCGCCGATGACGGTTCGGAGCGCGTTCCGCCGGATCATGCCGTGTTTGAAATGAAAAATGTCACATTCGGTTACAGCCGTCAGGAGCCGCCGGTGCTGGAGGATTTCTCGCTGAAAGTGACGCCCGGAAAACGTGTCGCTCTGGTCGGCGCTTCGGGTTCCGGCAAGACGACGGTCGCCAAGCTCGCCAACGGGACGCTGCTTCCGTGGTCGGGCGAGATTCTCCTGAATGGGAAACCCATGAATGAATATACCCGTTCGGAATATTACGCCACGGTGGGCACCGTCGATCAGAGCATCATGCTTTTTTCCGGAACGGTCGGGCAGAATCTGACGCTTTTTGCCCCGTCGTATGAGGCGCGGGAACTGCAGCAGGCGGTCCGCGACGCCGCCATCGAACAGGAGCTGACCGCCCGCGGCCCCATGCTGGAATTGAATGTGGAGGAAGGCGGAAACAACTTCTCCGGCGGACAGCGCCAGCGTCTGGAGATCGCCCGCGCACTGACTTACCGCACGCCGCTTCTGATTCTTGATGAGGCGACCAGCGCGCTGGACCCTGTCACGGAGGTCGAAATCGACAAGGCGATCCGTCGCCGCGGCTGCGCCTGTATCGTGGTGGCGCACCGACTGAGCACGATCAGGGATTGTGATGAGATCATCATGCTGGATCACGGGATTGTTGCGGAGCGCGGGACTCATGAGGCGCTTATGGCAGCCGGAGGCAAATATGCCGCCATGATGAAACTGGAACAGGGAGGGTGAGCGATGGAGCATCGTGTGGACAGTGTGTTGCATCCCTCCGGCAGGACGTTTTATCTGAGTTCTCTTGCTTCCGGCATGAAAGTCCTGAGCGGGGAACTGAATCTGTTTCTGATTCGGTTCGAAGCGGACGGGTCTGCCGGAGACCGTGCATTTCTTGCGGTTTTGAGAGCCGGTGATGCGTTCTGCCCGGAGACTTCCATTTGTGTTGGCGGAATTCGTTATGAACTTGCCGCAGTGCCTTCGGGAGATGTTTCCTCGGTTCCGTCGGAAGTGTCCCGCGGCGAGTGGCGCAACCGTTTGCAGACGGCGGTCAGTGAAGTCGCGGGAACACGGATCGAGGCGGAAAATGTGCCGGGACTCCTGTCCGCTCTGATCAGAATATTGAACGTGCAGAAAGAAAAACGTTTTCAACTGAACCGGGAAAACCGGGAACTGACATCCGATGCGCTGGGGCGGAAACTGGATGGACTCGGCCGTCTTGCGGGGATCCGTTCCACCTGCCGGAACCGTGAGGATGAGTCGGATTTTCTTGCCGCCGCCCTCCGGGAGATCGCGCAGTGTTACCGCCTGCCGTTTGAGAAGGAGCCGGAATTGCTGCGGAACAGAGAACTTCCTGTGCAGGAGCGTCTGAAGGAGTTTGCCGCCTCCGCCGGATGGCGCATCCGCAGAATTGAACTGACGCAGGACTGTTACAAACAGTCGGCGCGTCCGGTGCTGGCGTTCCGCCGGGAGGACGATTCTCCCGTGATTCTGTATCTCAGCGCCAATGGAAGCAGTTATCGCGATCCGGCGCGCGGAAACAGAAAGTATCCGCTTGACCGGAAATCCGCCCCGCTTTTTGCGGAGGAGGCTTATTGTTTCTACGAACCGTTCCCGCCGGGCAAAAAGACGAAAAAAACGTTGTTGAAATTTGTGTTCGCGACTGCGAAACCTGTTCTGGCGCTGATTGTGGCTGCGGGGCTGATTTCCTCCCTGATCGGGCTGGTGATGCCGGTCGCGACCCGGTACATTACAGGGGAGATCATCCCAACCGCGAATCTTCCTGAACTCTGGCAGCTTATGTTTCTGCTGATTGTGCTGACCGCCTGCGAAATCGGGTTGAATGTGGTGCCGTCCCTGGTGATGATGCTGTTCAGCGCCCAGCAGTATGAACGGTTTCAGGCGGCGATGTATGATCATGTCCTGCGGATTCCGGTGAAGACATTCCGGATGTGCGATTCCGGCGATATGACGCAGCGCATTCTCGGCGCCTCGCAGATTCAGGCTGCCGTCTTCGGAATCATCTCACAGCAGTTTCTCAGCTCGCTTTTTTCGCTGGTCAGTCTCGCGATGATGTTTTATTACAGTCCTCTGCTGGGGGTGATGGGACTGGTGATGGTGTTGATCTATGCATCGGTATTTTTCCTGCTTTCGCGCATCAACCTGCACCCGCTTGCGGTTCAGGCTGCCGCCGTGGGGCGCATGAGCGGACTGATGAAGCAGTTCTTCGACGGCATGGCGAAAATCCGGGCTGCCGGAGCCGAGCAGCAGATTCTCTCCCGTTTCACGGACGATTTTTCGGAGATGGTCCGCCAGAATTACATTATTTCGCGAAACGGGGCGTACCAAAGCGTGTTCTCGACCATTTTCCCGATGCTGATTTCGGTTCTGTTTTATGCTTTGGCGGGCGGTTTCCTCGACAAGAACCTGTCTCTGCCCGTTTTTCTTGCCTTCATGGCGGCGTTCCAGAGTTTTCAAGGCGGTCTGATGGGGTTTGCCGGCGGATGCTGGTCGCTTCTTGCGATCAAGCCGGAACTGGACCGCATCATGCCGATTCTGGACGCGGAACCGGAGGACGGCGGAGAACGCCGCAATCCGGGGAAACTGGATGGGAAAGTGGAGGTTTCGCATCTGAATTTCCGCTACTCGCCGGATGCTCCGCCGGTTCTGAAAGACGTTTCGTTCCATGCGGAACCCGGAGAGTTCATTGCGATCGTCGGACCGTCCGGCGCGGGGAAAAGTTCGCTGGTCCGTCTTCTTCTCGGATTTGAACAGCCGGAGGCGGGCGCCGTTTATTATTCGGGGAAAGATCTTGCCAATCTGGAACTCCGTTCCGTCCGCCGCCAGATGGGGGTGATTCTGCAGAACAGCAAAATCCTGCCGGGTTCCATTCTGGAGAATATCATCACCGGGACGGAATACACGACGCAGGATGCGTGGCGCGCGCTGGAGCTCGCCGCTTTCGATCAGGATGTGGAAAATATGCCGATGGGAATTCATACGCTTGTGACGCCTGAGACCATCTCCGGCGGACAGCAGCAGCGGATTCTGATTGCGCGTGCGCTTGTGGGGGCGCCGTCTGTGGTCGTGATGGATGAGTCCACAAGCGCATTGGACAATCTTTCACAGAAAATTGTGAAGGAGAATATGGAGAAGCTTCATACGACGCGTATCGTCATTGCGCACCGTCTTTCGACGATCATCCGGGCGGACCGGATTTATGTATTGGACAAGGGAGAGGTCGTTCAGCAGGGAACCTATGCGGAACTCTCTGCGAAAGAAGGGCTTTTCAAACGTCTTGCGGAACGCCAGTTAACGGAAAGGAACTGACCTTATGAAAAACGGAATCATCATTCTGCTTGCTCTCATCTGTATCTTTTTTCTTCTGAATGCGCTGGGGGTGTTCCAGTTCGGCTCGATCATCGACCGCAATCACCGGACATGGTATGAAAACATGCGGGAAAAAGCCGTAAGGAAGTCGCCGGCGCTGAAACTGGGAACAGCATATGACAGGACGGATCAGCCGGCGGCGGAAGCCATACAGGGAGTGGAACTTGCCATGGAAATGCTGAACCGCGAAGGCGGGGTTCTTGGCAGAAAGCTGGAACTCGTCAAGCGTGACGGCGTGACGACTCTCCCGCAATACAGTGCCGCAGTGCAGGAATTCTGCGACGACCCGTTGATTGCGGCTGTGATCGGTCCGTTCAGTTCAGGCTATATTCCCGCCGGGCGTGCCCTGACCCAGTTTCAGGGGCTTCCGCTGATCTCTCCCCTGACGGTCAGTTCCGAGAAACTGCCTCCGCTGGACCCGGATAATTTCGTGACCTTTTTCCCTCCGCTGGAGCTTTGGATTGAGGCGATCCTCGGCGATATGGAGAAAAAAGGATACAGGAACCTGCTGATCATCAGTCCGGAGACGGGGACCTACGGCGACATTTTCTGCACGGCTCTGGAACGGATGAGCCATCAGCGTCCGGCATTCAACCGGGTCTACCGCCTGAATTACCAGCTTCCTCTCCGGCGGCGCGATCTGCTGCGCGCCGTCCGGAATTACAGCGGAGAACAGTTTTCCAATGTCGTCTTTTTCGGCGGGACGTTCTCCGATTTCCCGGAATTCGCCGCTTTGATGAAAGAGCTGAAAATGACGCTTCCCGTGTATGGTTCCGATGACCTTTACATTCCCCAGACACGGAATATGGCTCTGCCGTTTACTCTGTTTCTGCCGCGCGCCGTGATCAGGAAGCAGGATACGCCGTTCGTGAAGGAATGGAAGCGGCGTTTCGGGAAGGAGCCGAGCTACCATACGGTTCTTGGCGCTGAAAGTATTTTTGCCATTGCGAAAGCGTTGAAGAAAGACGGCGGATATGCTCCTCAGAAGCTTGTGGAATCCCTCCGGGAGATTCGGAAACAGCGTCTGAACGATCCGGAAACGGCGCCGGAGATTGTTGTTGACCCGTTTGCCGATACTTCAAAAAAGAGTTGAGTATCTTGCAGATTGACTGCCGGATTCTGCCGGGCGGTAAAAAAGTTAAAAAAAATAGAAAAAAGCTGTAACCTTTTCTTTGCTCCTGCGTTTTCAGGGCAGAAAAACAGAAATGGAGGACTGAAAATGGATCAACGGAAAACAGCGGATTTTGTGGATGAACTGATGGAGCGTGCATTTTCTCTGCCTGCGCCGGAGATGCCGGATTTTGCTTCAATCTCCAAAGAGGAGAGTCCGTTGCAGGAATTGAAGGATGAGGAGCTTGATTTTCTTGCCGCCGCAGGTGTTTCCCGCTGTGATGAGTTGCGGCGGAAACATGAAAAAGAGCGGCATTGAGGCGAAACCCGCTTTCAGGAGAGCTTTCTGTCGCGTTTTTTCATGTTTTTCAGGAGTTCCTCCCCTGCATTTTCCAGATGGAAGCGCAGGCATTTTACAGCCGTATTCAGTTCATTTTTCCTGATTGCCTGAAGTATGGCGGCATGTTCCTGATAACTGCGTTCGATACTTTCAATCGTAGGGATGACCACGACCGCCGTCGTCAGGTAAAATGAGTTCAGGAGAATCAGGCGTTTTTCCAGAATGTCGTGAAGCTGGACACTTCCGCTGTTCTTGATGATGGCGCTGTGAAACTCCATATCCAGCAGGTACAGATCGCGGATCCGTTCGCTCCGGCGGTAGTCTTCGCAATTTTTTTCAAGAGATTTGATCAACTTCGGAGAGACTTTTTTCTCCATCATCCAGCGTATCGCCAGAGATTCCAGTTCAACACGTATCGCCCAGATTTCGCGAACCTCTCCGGGTGTGATTTTTCTGACGTAAAAGCCTCGGTTGTGGCGGACCTCCACCAGTCCGTCGCGCCCCATGCGCTGCAATGCTTCTCTGACAGGCATGTGCGAGACCTCTTTCATCTTGGCGATTGCTTCAATTCCCAGTTTGTCCCCCGGCAGGAAAAAGCCGTTGGCAATGTCCCGGCAGAGAGCCATATATACTTCGTCTCCAAATGAAGCGTTGCTGTTGTTCAAATTGATTGCGCTGCCGATCATCTTTTCCGTTTCTCCGCTGTTGTCTGTTGCTGTGAAGTATGGCATTGCCCGGCTTCTGTGTCGGAATATATCTTTGTTTTTGATCATTTGCAAGTATGAAATTCTTTCATTTTTCATAAAAACAGGTTCAAATATTCTTTTTGGGGAGAAAGAATTATTTTTGATCAAATTTTTCTGCTGTTTTTTGCAATTGCCTATTGACAATAAGGATTTTTCTTTTATAATATTAATATGATTTGATCAAATATTTAAAAGAAAAGGAGAAGCATGGAGAGTCATACGGGGCTGACGGGAGCGGACTATGCGGTGATCGCCGTTTATATCATCGGCATCGTTCTGCTGGGCACTTATGCCGGACGGCGACAGAAGAACACGGAGGATTTTCTGCTGGCGGGGCGTTCCATGCGCTGGTGGCCGATTGCCATCAGTCTTTTTGCCGCTTTTTTCAGCTCCATCAGCTATATCGCGATTCCCGGAGAAGCGTTCAATTACGGAACCACCATGTATTTATATATGTTCTTCCTGATTCTGCCTCTGCCTGTCGCTCTGCTGTTTTTTCTGAAACTTTTCTACCGTCTGCGGCTCTGGACCGCATATGAATATCTGGAACGCCGGTTCCATGTCGGGCTCCGGATTTGCGGCAGTTCCATTTTTCTGGTGACGCGGTGTGTCTATCTCGGTGTCGCTCTTTATGCCACGGCGCTTCTGCTGGAGCCTGCGGTCGGCTGGCCGCTCTGGTTTTCCATTATCCTGATCGGCGCCGTGGGCACTGTTTATGCCGGATTCGGAGGGTTGAAAGGCGTGATCTGGACGGATGTCGCCCAGTTTGTGATTCTGGTCGGTGGAGTGCTGGCGATCATCATCTTCATCATTTGCAGGCTGCCGAACGGAGTTGCCGATATCTGGCATGTGGCGGGAGAGACGAATCACGGTTTCAATATCGGCTGGGACAGCGGCTTCTGGGATTTCAACTTCATGCAGCGCATCACGGTCTGGGCGTGGCTGATCGGGGTTCTGCCGAACTGCATTGCCCCGGCGACGGATCAGGTGAATCTTCAGCTCTGCCTTGCCTGCAGGAACTACCGCAGTCTGGCGATGTCGATGATCGGTTCATCCGTGGGCGGTCTGCCGGTTGTGTTCATTTTCTATATCGCGGGCCTGGCGCTGCTTGCCTATGTGCGGATTCTCGGACAGGGGACCCCGCTGGCGGAGATATCGCAGGGGGATAAAGCCTATACTTATTTCATCACGCACATCATGCCTGTCGGACTGCGCGGATTGATCATCGCCGGGCTTCTTTCGGCAGTCATGTCAACGGTTGTTTCGGTCATCAACAGCCTTGCGACGGTGACGGTCAAAGACATCTACCAGCGGGTTGTCGCCCCGGGTCGGGGCGAGCGTCATTATCTTGCGGCGGCGAAACTGATGACCGGAGGCTGGGGAATGATTGTGGTTGCCGCCGGCTGCCTGATTGCATGGATCTGCTCCGCTTATCAGGTCTCATTGCTGGAAATTTCAAATATCTGTCTTGGAATCTTCAGCGGAATTCTGCTCGGGCTTTTTGCTCTGGGGCTTCTGAACCCGCGCTCCAACAGTTTCGGCGCATGGTGCGGGATTTTCTGCGGCAGCGGCGTTACTCTGTTTGTCACCTATTATTTTTTCCTGCGGTGCCCTGTTGCCGAACGCATCAGCTTTCTGTGGCTCGGAGTTCTGGCTCCGGTCAGCGTGTTTGTCATTGGGAGCATTCTCTGTTTCTGCCGTCCGCGCGGAGAGGAACGCACTGAACTGGTGATCTGGAAAAATCCGCTGTTGAATTATCGTGATGTATTTGAAAATAAAGAAAGGATGAAAGGATGAAAAAACAGTTATTGATGCTGACTGCGTGTTCTCTGCTTGCGGGCGGATATGCCGGAGACACGGCTTGCCGGGACGATTTTTCCGCTTACAGCCTCGTTTCGGACGGTTCTCCGAAATGGATGCCCCAGTCGGGTGAATGGGTCGTGGCGAACGGAGTCATGCGCCAGAATAATCCGCTCGTTGCGGAGGCTCTGACCTTTCTCAATGATTATTCTTTTGGCGATTGTACGATTAAGGTCCGTTTCAAGCCGTCCGGAGAAAAACAGGGAGTGCGGGCGGCGGGAGTCGTATTCCGGGCAAAGGATTATCAGAACTTTTATTATGTCCACTTCGACTGCCGGAACTCTCAGGTGGTGCTGGTGCTTCACACGGATTATACGACCTGGTCTGAAATCTGCCGCCGGAAAAAAGTGCCGATTCATGAAGGCAGGTGGAATACTGCGGAAATCTCATGCAAAGGCAGTCTCATTGAAGTTACGTTGAACGGCGAGAAGATTCTGGAACGGCGCGACGGCAGGTTGACGGGCGGGCGCGTGGGGCTTCGCGCCGGTCAGGGACGGATTGAGTTCGATGATTTCGAGGTGCGTGGCAAATTGGTGGAAAATAAAACGTGGAAATTCAAGCGTGAGGGAGTCGATTTAACGACGCCGCGCCTTGTTCCCGAGCGGACCATGGCGGCATCGAATTGCGGATTTTTCCCTGTTATGGTCAAGCTTGGCGGCAATCGTCTCGGCGCAGTGATCCGCGGCGGCGCCGGACATACCGGAATTCAAGGGCGTCTGGAGTGGATCGGCAGCCGCGACGGAGGAAAAACGTGGAGCCGTCCGCGCGTGATTGTTGACAGCAGGTTCGATGACCGCAATCCGGCGCTCATGAAACTGCCGGACGGGCGTTTGCTGCTTCTCTATTCCGAAGCGAGCACTTATAAGCCGGACGGCAGCTTCGATTTCGCTTCCGGGCGTTACGAGCTGTTCCAGACGGAATCAACGGACGAGGGGGAGACATGGACTCCGAAGCGTGCGGTTCCGACTCCGGGATTCAGGAATCCGAGCGTCTACGGGCAGGGGATCGTCTTGAGCAACGGCGATCTTGTGGTTCCGCTCTACGCCGACAGGACCGGGTTTCTGCGTTCCCGGGATCAGGGGAAAACATGGCAGGTCAACACGATTTCCAAAGGTTACAGCGAGATCGCCATCATGGAAACGGCGCCGGGCAGGCTGTTTGCCGCAATGCGCAGCAACGGTTTGTACGGTTCATTTTCCGATGATTCCGGGAAAACATGGAGCCGTCCGCTGCGCATTACGGAGAGAGAGATGCATCCGGCGAGTCTGGTGAAACTTTCCGGCGGGAATCTTCTGATGTGCTACGGCACCCGTGTTCCGCCTTACGGCGTCGGGGCGGCACTCAGCCGCGACGGCGGTAAAACGTGGTCCCCGGATGACCGGGTGCTTCTGGCATACGACAGTCAGTCGACGGATTGCGGATACCCCTCCGCTGTGGAATTGGACAACGGTGAAATCTGCCTTTTATATTACACTCAGGGAAGTGATCTTCTTGCCTGGAGCGTTCAGGCGCTTTGCATTCGTTTTCACAGGACGGAACTTGATCGAATTTTGAAAAACAACCAGTTAACGGGGAGACAGCCATGAAAGAAAAAGTATTTCGCAGAGCCGGTAAGAGAGTCTTGAACGTGTCGGAAAAGGCAGGAGTTTTCACTCTGATCAAGTTCCTCATCAGGAAACCTGATAAAAGGCGTGGTGTTTTTTCCTTCCTTCAAATGTTCGCTTGTTTTAATGTTGAATTGTTCAAATGTTTCCCTGTTCCTTCTTTCTTCCGTGTTCCCTGTCCGATATTCTTTCTTCGCAGGGGGAAAATACGAATTTTCACACTAATAGAGCTCTTTATGAGGGAAAGTTGTAAAAGTGGTATTTCATTCCGGCAGCAAGGCTGGACAGGAC